>Ga0209021_1002180_pt1 | contig 17606 bp, 19 predicted proteins | sample PinacodermFT_FD_187299 | JGI IMG/M metagenome (GOLD analysis project Ga0209021, IMG submission 187299) | Host-associated microbial community of the marine sponge Aplysina aerophoba from Gulf of Piran - sponge pinacoderm, lysed by freeze-thaw... | ecosystem: Host-associated > Porifera > Sponge >... | reverse complement strand
GGTCCGCCAGTGCCGACGGCACCGACTCCCGCCCGCTGCTGCCGGCGAGCGGCGCCCGGCCGGGTGGGTTCTCGCCGTTGGCGTTCGGCGGGGGCACGTCGGTCTCGGGTGCGGCAGGAATGAACAGGGTGGTCGTTGTAGGGGTGGCTGCTGTGCTCTCGGCCGGCGCCGGGGTGTCATCGCCGGGGGCCGCTTGCGGAGCCGGCGCGGCATCGGTCGGCTCGGGTTGACCGGGCGCTTCGTCCTCGGTCGGGGGGGCGGTCTCGGCGGAGGTCGGCTGCGCGGAGGCTGTCGCCTGTGTGGCGGGACTCGCGCCGGCGCCGGAGTTCGCTTCGGCGGCAGGTGCCTCCTGAGCGTCGTTCTCCCCGGCTGCAGGGGACTCCGGCTCGCCGCCGCATGCCACCGCCAGCAGCGCCAGCGCCGCGACGGTCCCGAGGAAGCGAGCTGCCAGGCGGGTGCCGGTCAACCTGCTTGTCACGTTGGGTGCGCCTCATCGAGGGCGCGCCGCAGCCCGTCGACGAAGGACCCCACGCCTTCGGGCCCCTCCCCTTCCAGCAGCCGCCGCATGACTGCCGAGCCTACGACCACGCCGTCGGCGACGGTGGTCGCCTCAGCCGCCTGGGTGGGCGTGGAGACCCCCACGCCGACCAGCACCGGCAAGTCGGTGATCTTCTTGAGCCGGTCGGCGATGACGACCGCGCTGGACGCCAGGGAGGCGCGCTCGCCGGTCACACCCAGCAGACCCACGGCGTAGACGAATCCTCGCGAGCGGGCGCAGACGGCCTCCAGCCGCTCGCGCGATGCCGTCGGGGCGGCGAGCAGCACCGTCTCGACGCCGGCCTCGTCCGCCGCGGCGATCCAGGGTCCGCTCTCCTCCAGAGGCAGATCGGCCAGGATCGCCCCCGAGATGCCTGCGGTGGCCAGCGACAGTGCGAAGCGCCGATGGCCCATGTGGTGCGCGATGTTGTAGTAGGTCATGATGACGAGGGGCACGTCCACATCCAGACCTGCTGCGGCGGAGACGAGGCCCCCAGGGGTCGCGCCGGCCGCCAGCGCCCGGTCGCCCGCCTCCTGGATCGTGGGCCCGTCCATCACCGGGTCCGAGAAGGGGATGCCGATCTCCACGGCGTCGGCGCCGGCGACCGCGGCGGCCTCGACGGCGGCCTCCCAGCCCTCGATCCCGCCGGTGATGTACGGCACGAGGCACTTGCGACCCCGGTCGCGGGCCGCACGCAGAGATGCCTCCAGGGCACCGGGTTGAGCCGCGCTCACCCTTGCAGCCCCATGACCAGGTCGACGTCCTTGTCGCCCCTCCCCGACAGGTTCAGCAAGACGGTGCGTCCCGCCAGTTCGCGCCGCTCGCGGCTGATCCAGGCCAGACCGTGGGCGGGCTCGAGCGCGGGGATGATGCCCTCGGTCCGCGACAGCAACTCGAACGCCGCCAGCACCTCGCCGTCGGTGACGTTCTCGTAGCGGGCCCGGCCGGTGCGAGCCAGGTGGGCGTGCTCGGGTCCGACGCCGGGGTAGTCCAAGCCGGCCGAGATGGACTCCGCTTCCAGCACCTGACCGAACTCGTCCTGCATGAGGTACGACAGCGAACCGTGCACGACGCCCGGCGTGCCGCGCCCCACCGCCGCTCCCCCGGCGGGCTCCACGCCCACCAGCTCCACGTCGCCGTCGGCGAACCCGCTGAAGATTCCGGCCGCGTTCGATCCGCCGCCCACGCAGGCCACCACCACGTCGGGATCGCCGCCGAGCAGTTCGATGCACTGGCCGCGCGCCTCGGTGCCGATGACCCGGTGGAACTCGCGCACCATCCACGGATAGGGATGCGGGCCCATCACCGAGCCCAGGCAGTAGTGGGAGCGCTCCACGGTTGCCACCCAGTCGCGCAGCGCCTCATTGATGGCGTCCTTGAGGGTCCGGCTGCCGGTGGTGACGGCGTGCACCTCGGCGCCCAGCAGGCGCATGCGGAACACGTTCAACTCCTGGCGGCTGACGTCCACCTCGCCCATGTACACCGTGCAGTCCATCCCCAGCAGGGCCGCGGCGGTGGCTGTCGCGACGCCGTGCTGGCCGGCGCCGGTCTCGGCCACGAGGCGGGTCTTCCCCATCCGCTCGGCCAGGAGTGCCTGGCCCAGCACGTTGTTGATCTTGTGGGAGCCGGTGTGGTTGAGGTCCTCCCGCTTGAGCAGGAGGCGCAGGCCCAGTTCCGCCGACAGGCGCGGGCAGTCGGTCATCGGCGAGGGTCGGCCGGCGTAGTCGCGCAGGAGGCCGTCGAGCCGCCCCCGGAACTCCTCGTCGGCCCAGGCGGTGCGGAACGCCCGATCGAGCTCCTGGCAGGCCGGTACCAGGGTCTCCGGGACATAGCACCCCCCGAAGTCGCCGAAACGGCCCTCCGGCGTCGGCTCGGTCATGCTCATGACAACACCCCTGTCAGGTCGCCCGCGCCGGCGTTCAGAACTCGGACTGCCAGTCGTAGAGCGCGCCCGAGGGCAGCTCCGGTGCAGGGAATTCGGCGGCGGCCAGGCGGGCCGCGTTGATGAACTCCCGCACGAGGCGCGGGTCTTTCCGTCCGGGCGCCGACTCGACACCCGTCGACACGTCGACCCCCCAGGGCCGCGTCTTGCCAATGGCCTCGGCAACGTTCTCCGGCGTCAGCCCGCCTGCCACCATCACCGGGAGCGAACCGGCGGCACGTTCCGCCAGCGCCCAGTCGAAGATCTTCCCCGAGCCGGGTTGGTCGGCGTCCACCAGCACGATGTCGGCCCCGTAGGACCTGGCCCGCTCCAAGTCCTCAGAGCCGGCGCGGAACGCCTTGATGACCCTTCTCACCTGCTGGCGAACATGCTTCGTCTCCTCGGGCGACTCACCGCCGTGCAGCTGCACGGCGCCGAGGCGGGCCTCGTTGGCGATCCGCACCACGTTGCGCGGATCCTCGTTGCGGAAGACACCGACGGTGAGAATCTCCGGCGGCAGCCGCCGGGCGATGTCGCGCGCCGCCGGTGGCGAGATCCGCCGGGGAGAGGGGGCGAAGAGGAAGCCCACTGCGTCGGCGCCCATGGCGACGGCCAGCAGCCCGTCCTCCTCGCTGGTGATGCCGCAGATCTTGACGAACACGCCGCGACCCTACCGGCCGGAACCGACGGGTCCGGCGACCGCCCACCGAACCGCGCAGCGGCGGCGGGCGTGCCGGATCGGGCTGTGCAGGCGCATGCTCACGGCACCAGCGGGAGCGCTCTGATCTGACACGGCCGCCCGTCGTCGCCGATGGTGGCAGGCGCAGGCGGCTCCACGCGGCGGTGGACGTAGGCCAGGGCGATCGGCGCCTCGAAGTGCGGCGAGAAAGCGCTGCTGGTAATGCGTCCGACAGCTGAGCCCGCGGCGTCCACCAGAGCCGCACCGGGAGGCGGTTGCGGGCCTTCGGCTGCGATCACGCCGCGCAACCGGCGCGGGGTGTTGCCACCGCGGCTGTCGATTCGAGCGACCAACTCCTGGCCCACGAAACACCCCTTGGTGAAACTCACCGCGCCGGCGACCACCCCCGCCTCGGCGGGGATCAGGCCTTCGGTCAGTTCGCTGCGGGCTGCGGGTACCCCCGACTCGATGCGCACAGCCTCCAGTGCCTCGGCATCGCAGAGCCGCACACCGTCGGGTGGTGTGACCTCGTTGGCCACGACGTCCCAACCCCCGACACTCCCCCAGCTCACCGTGGCGACCACGACAGGACCGCCGCCCTCGCCGCCGGGGTTCGCCGCCGGAGGCGGTGGTGCTGCAACCCCTCTGACGGCCAGCATCCGGAAGCGGCGCAGCTCCGCTTCGACCGCCACGCGCAGCTTGAAGCGCTCCAGGCGCGCCCAGGCTTCCTCCCCGAGTCCTGGCGCCAGGTCGCACGCAAACCGCTCGTTGCTGAGCCGGCTGACCCGCATCAGGCAGTGCAGCTTCCCGTCCGGGCGCAGCAGCAGCGACGAGGCAACCTGTCCGGGCGCCAGGGCGGCAACATCCGCGCTGAGCTGGCCCTGCAGGAAACTCGCCGAGTCAGCCCCGCTGATCAGCAGCAGGTCACGGTCACCAATGACCCCGCCGGCGCCGTGGCGCAGCTCCCGGTAGCCGGCACGGAAGTCCTCAGAGAGCCTCACGAGTCCCCCGCCCGGCGTTCGGCGCTGCGGGTCATGGTGCGAGCCGCGTGCACGGCGGCCAGAAGCGCCCGCGCCTTGGCCCGGCATTCACGTTCCTCGTCCTCGGGCACGCTGTCGGCCACGATGCCGGCGCCGGCCTGCAGGTGTGCGCGCCCGTCGCGCACGGCCACCGTGCGGATCGTGATGGCGGTGTCCAGGTTGCCGGAGAAGTCGAGGTAACCCACGACGCCGGCGTAGGGCCCGCGCCGGGCCGGCTCGAGGTCGTCGATGATCTCCATGGCGCGCACTTTCGGCGCACCCGACACCGTGCCGGCGGGAAGGGTGGCCCGCAGAACGTCGACGGGACTGTGGCCGGGGGCCAGTTCACCGGACACCTGTGAGGTGAGATGCATCACGTGGCTGTAGTACTCCAGGGTCATCAGCTCGTCAGTACCCAGCGTGCCGGGCTCCACGACCCGCCCCACGTCGTTGCGGGCCAGGTCCAACAGCATGAGGTGCTCCGCCAGTTCCTTGGGGTGCTCGGCGAGCTCGCCGGCCAGGAACCGGTCCTCGCGCTCGTCGGCACCCCGGGGGCGGGTGCCGGCGATGGGCCGCGAGGTGACCCGGCCGTCGCGCAGATGCACCATCGGTTCGGGCGAACTGCCCACCAGAGTCACCTCCGGGTGACGCAGGAAGTACATGTACGGGCTGGGGTTGATCTGGCGCAGGGCGCGGTAGAGCTGGAACGGTTCGGCCTCGAGGTCGAAGTCGAAGCGCTCGGACAGCACCACCTGGAAGATGTCGCCCGCAAGGATGTGCTCCTTGGCAGCGCGGACCGCGTCGCAGTAGCCCTCGGGAGTGAAGCTCGCCGACACCTCCGGTAACGGATCCCCCACCCCCGGCGGCTCCAGCAAGGGCTCGGGTTGGGGTCGCGCACCGGCGCGGGCCAACTCGTCGAGCGATTCCAGAGCCTCCTCGTAGGCGTCGTCCAGCACACCCTCGGAGGGTTCCGGCGGCAGGATGACGTTCTGGATGAGGATCACACGCTGGCGCCAGTGGTCGAATGCCACGAACCCGCCGATGACATCCAGAACCGCATCGGGCATTCCGATGTCGTCTACCGGTGGGTTCGGGAGGCGTTCCACCTCGCGCACCACGTCGTAACCGAGATAGCCGACCAGCCCTGAGTGCAGCGGCGGCAGTCCTTCGATGGCCGGCGAGCGGAAACGATCGAGGATCACGTCGAGGGCGCCCAGCACCCCCTCGCCGGTGGGAATCGGGCCCAGGTCGTCGCCGCTGATCTCCAGCCGGGGGCCCCGGGCGATGATCCTGGCACGGGGACGGCACCCCATGAACGAGAAGCGGCTCCAGCGGTTCTGGCGCTCGGTGGACTCCAGCAGGAAGCCGGGCTCGTCGCCCACGATGCGCGAGAAGGCCGCGACCGGCGTTATGAGGTCGGCGAGCAGTTCGCGCCAGACCGGAACCACCCGGTGGGCGGCCCCCAAGCGGCCGAACTCCGCGCGGGTTGGCCGGGCGCTCACGGCCCCTCAGCCGGCGAAGGAGGTGAAGAAACAGGAGCGCTCGCCGGTGTGGCAGGCGCCGCGGCCCTCCTGGACGACCTTGAACAGCAGCGTGTCCCCGTCGCAGTCATAGGAGGCCTCGCGGACGTACTGCCGATCGCCGGAGGTCTCGCCCTTGCACCAGTACTCCTGGCGGGATCTGCTCCAGAACCAGGTCCTGCCCGTGGTGAGCGTGCGCCGGAGAGCTTCGGCATTCATCCAGGCCAGCATCAGCACCGCACCCGAGGTGACGTCCTGGACGATGGCGGGAACCAGTCCGTCGGCGTTGTAGGTCACTGCCTCGAGGGAACCCGCCGCGGGGGTGATGGGGATCGCGACGGTCATCGGCTCATGCTAGAGGCGCCTCGCGCGCACGCCGCGCCGGCTGCTCGGATCGCCGGGCTCAGAGGTACAGGCCCGTACTGCCCTCCTCGAGGCGCTCGGCGGCGACCGCGTGCACGTCACGTTCACGCAGGATGATGTAGTCCACCCCGCGCACCTCCACCTCGTAGCGATCCTCGGGGTTGAAAAGCACCCTGTCGCCCTCCTCCATGGAGCGTACGTTGGGGCCCACCGCGATGACCTCGGCCCAGGTGAGGCGCTTGCCGACCTGCGCGGTTGCGGGAATCAGGATGCCGCCCGATGAGCGGCGCTCCCCCTCGGCGGCGCCGATGCGCACCATGATCCGATCGTTGAGCATCTTGACGGGGAGCTTGTCGTACGGGGTCGGCGCGGGCGCGCCGAGCGAGGATCCGGAATCGGAGGAATTGCCCACGCCGCGACGCTACCCCGCTTCGGGGTCCGAAGCGGGCCGAACCCGCACGCCGGCGGCCACCAGCGCGGCCTTGGCCTCAGCGATGCTGTGCTCGCCGAAATGGAAGATCGAGGCCGCCAGCACTGCGTCGGCACCGGCGGCAACCCCCTCGGCGAGGTGATCGAGGGTGCCGACGCCGCCGGAGGCGATGACGGGCACGTTGACGGCGTCGCTCACGGCCCGTGTCAACGGCAGATCGAAACCTTCCTTGGTGCCGTCCCGATCCATCGAGGTCAACAGGATCTCGCCGGCACCGAGCTGCTCGGCGCGTGAGGCCCATTCGACGGCATCGAGTTCGGTCGGGCGCCGGCCTCCGTGGGTGACCACTTCGAAGCGGCCCGAGGCGTGCAGCCGGGCGTCGATGGCGACCACCACGCACTGGTTTCCGAATTCCTCGGCGACCTCGGCGATCAGCGACGGCCGAGCCACCGCCGCGGTGTTCACCGAGACCTTGTCGGCGCCGGCGCGCAGCAGCCGCCGGGCGTCGGCGGTGCTGCGGATGCCGCCGCCCACGGTGAAGGGGATGAAGACCTCCTCGGCGGTACGGCGAGCCACCTCAAGCATGACGTCGCGGGCGTCGGAGGAGGCGGTTATGTCCAGGAACACCAGCTCGTCCGCACCTTCGGCGTCATAGCGGGCCGCGAGTTCCACCGGGTCACCTGCATCCCGCAGGTCCACGAACTCCACTCCCTTGACCACCCGTCCGGCATCGGTGTCCAGGCAGGGGATGATGCGGACGACGGTGGCGCTCAACACCGCTCCGCCCCCCGGTCGGCGTCGGGCAACGGCATCTCGGCCGACGGTGCGATCGCGGCGAGACAGTCGAGCGCTTCGGCAAGGTTCAGCGTCCCCTCGTAGATGGCGCGCCCGACGATGCTTCCGGCCAGCACACGCCCGCCGACGGCCAGGCCGGCGAGCCGGCGCAGATCCGCCAGGTCGCCAACCCCTCCGGAGGCGATCACGGGACACTCCGTCGCGGCCAGCGCTTCGGCCAACAACGCCATGTCCGGGCCGCCGAGTGTGCCGTCGGTGTTGATCTGGGTCACAACCACGGCGTCCGCCCCGGGTGTGATCGCCAGGACCTCGGCGAGGCTGCGGCCGCCGGCGGCTTGCCAACCACGCACCGCCACCTCCCGCCCACGCACGTCGAGCCCGAGCGCGACCGGTTGGCGGGCGGCAACCTCGGTCACCAGAGACGGTGTCTCGAGTGCAGCGGTCCCGATCACGACACGGGCCACGCCCGCGTCGGCGACCCGCGAGGCGGCATCGGTGGAGCGCACTCCCCCGCCGTACTGCACTGGCACGCCGGCGGCGGCGGAGATCGCGGCCACCTGCGCCAGGTTGGTGAGTTCACCGGTGCGCGCCGCGTCGAGGTCCACGACGTGGAGCCACCGGGCACCGGCTGCCGCGAACGTCGCCGCAACCTCGCCCGGGTCCTCCGAGTAGGTGGTCTCGGCTGCGAAATCGCCCTGGTAGAGCCGTACGCACCGCCCGCCGCGCAGATCGATCGCCGGGAACAGCAGCATCAGCGGGCCGCCAGCATCGCCACGAAGTTGGCCAGGAGATGGAGTCCCTCCGTTCCGGACTTCTCGGGGTGGAACTGCACGCCCCGCACGACGCCGTCCGCGGCCACCGCGGTCACGGGGCCGCCGTAGTCACATGTGGCGATGGTCGTCCCGGTGGTATCCGGGGCGTACGAGTGCACGAAGTAGACCCAGGCCCCGTCGAGGCCCGCCAGCAGCGGATCCGGTCGCTGCACGTTCAACTGGTTCCACTGCATCTGTGGTCGCTTGAGGCCGTCGGGCAGCCTTCGCACCTGCCCGGGAAGCAAACCCAGGCCGGCGCGCCCTGGCGCCTCCTCGGATCCTTCGAAGAGCATCTGCATGCCGATGCAGATCCCCAGGAACGGGACGCCTGCCGCGACGGCCCGTCGCGCCTCGCTGTCGAGACCCGCGTCCTCCAGGGCCGCCATGCAGGGGCCGAAGGCTCCGACACCGGGCAGCACGAGACCGTGGGCGCGTCGGATCAACTCCGGGTCTGCTGTGAGATGTGCCTCGGCGCCGACGCGTTCGAGGCCCTTCTGCGCAGAACGGAGGTTGCCGATGCCGTAGTCGAGCACCGCAACGACAGGACGCCGCGTCTGACTCACGCTCGGGATACCCGCGCCTCTGGCGCTCTCAGAGGGTGCCCTTGGTGGAGGGCACGTCCCCACCCTCGAGACGCACGGCGTCGCGCAGGCTGCGCGCCGCGCTCTTGAAGGAGGATTCCAGGATGTGGTGTGTGTTGCGGCCGCGCACCAGCACCAAGTGCAGCGTGATGCCGGCGGCCACCACGAACGCCCGCCAGAACTCCTCGGCGAGTTGAGGGTCGAAGGGGGGGTCACCGAGGATCTTCTCGCCGGGCGGGTCCACGTCGTAGTGGAGGAATGGCCGACCCGAGAGGTCGAGGGCCACCTCCACGAGCGCCTCGTCGAGGGGCACCGCCGCAGAGGCGAACCTGCGCACCCCGCGCTTCTCGCCGAGCGCCTCCCCGAAGCACTGTCCCAGCAGAATCCCGGTGTCCTCCACGGTGTGGTGCGCGTCCACGTCCAAGTCGCCGCGCGCCGACACGGTGAGGCTCCAGCCGCCGTGGCGCGCCAGCTGCGCAAGCATGTGGTCGAAGAACGGGAGCCCGGTCGAGACCTCGCTCCGCCCGTCTCCGTCCACCTCGAGAGCGATGCTGATGTCGGTCTCGGTGGTGTTGCGTTGCCGTTGCGACTGCCGCTCGCTCACGGCGCCTCCTCGGTCGCTCGCCGGTGGCCGGTCCTCGCCGGCACCGTGCAGTATCGCAGCAGCCTCCGGCGCTCGGACGGCTCAGCGCAGAACGTCCGCCAGAGCCTCCAGGAACAGAGAGTTCTCCTCGGGTGTGCCGACGGTGACCCGGAGGCAACCGGCGAGACCCTCCCAGGAACTGCAATCCCGCACGAGGACCGAACGGTCCACCAACTCTTGCCACACGACCGCGCCGTCGCGCCCTGTGGGGCGGAACAGAATGAAGTTGGCTCCCGAGGGCCATTGCTCGACGGGCAGTTGCGCCAGACGGCCCGCCAGGCGCTCCCGTTGTGCGACGAGGTCGGCCGCCCGCCGGTCGGCGGCCGCCGCGTCGGTGAGGCAGAGCAGGCCGATCTCCTGGGTCATCACATCGAGGTGGTAGGGGAGCACCACCTTGTGCAGTTCATCGATGATGCCCGCAGGACCGAGGGCGTACCCCAAGCGCACCGCAGCCAGTGCCCAAGCCTTGGAGAACGTGCGGCAGACCACCAGCGGGGCATCGCGGCCCAGCAGGTCGACGGCGCTGAACCTTCCCGGCTCGCGCCCGCTGAACTGCACGTAAGCCTCGTCCACCACCAGAACCCCGCCGTAGTCGGCGACCGCCTCGAGGGCCACCTGCACTGTGCGGGGATCCTCGACGGTGCCCGTGGGGTTGTTGGGCGAGCAGAGGAACAGCACGTCGGGCCGCTCGGCGGCGACGAAGGTGGCGGCCTCGCCGGCGCCGAGGGCGAAGTCCGGTCCCCGCGGCGCGGTGACGACCTCCGAGCCGACGATGCGGGCGATGTGGGCATGCAGGGCGTAGGTCGGTGAGAACAGCCCGACACGCCTGCCCGGTCCCGCGTAGGTCAGAAGCAGGGTCTGGATCACCTCGTTGGAACCGTTGGCTGCGAACACGTTCTCGGCGGCGGCTCCGTGCAGACCGGCGATACCCGAGCGCAGCTCCCCGGCTGACCGCGCCGGGTAGCGATTCCAATCGATCCGCGCCAGGCGCTCCGCCAGCGCCGCGCCGAACCCCTCCGGGGGCGCCTCAGGGGACTCGTTGGTGTTGAGGCGCACCCGCACGTCCACCTGCGGCGAGTGGTAACCCTTCATTCCCGCCACCTCGGGACGGGGCCGGGGCTCGCTCACGGGTTCGTCCCCCCACGGTCTGCGCCCTCCAGGCGATCCAGCCGCCGGCGCACCGAGGCGGCGTGCGCCGGCAACCCCTCGGCGGTCGCCAGCGTCTCGACCGCCGGCCCGAGGCGCACCAGGGCCTCCTCGCCGGCGGAGATGACATGCATCTTGCGGCAGAAGTCCGCCACTCCCAGCGCGGAACCGAAGCGCGCGGTCCGCCCCGTGGGTAGGACGTGTGACGGACCCGCCAGATAGTCGCCCAGGGACGCCGGTGCGTTGTGCCCGCAGAAGATGGCCCCGGCGTGGCGAACCAGCGGTACCAGTTCGGCGGGCTCGGCCACCATGAGCTGCAGGTGCTCGGGGGCGATCCTGTTCACCACCTCCGCCGCCTGCTCGGGGCCCTCGACCACGATGGCATACCCCGACGACGACAACGTGGCCTCGATCTCGGTGCGCCGCGGCGCCGCTGCCGTGATCGCCGACACCTCCGCTCCGACCGCCTCGGCGACGGCCGGGTCCCAGGTCACCAGGCAGGCCATGCCGTCGGGGCCGTGCTCGGCCTGCACGACGAGGTCGACAGCCACCAGATCCGCCGGCGCCGAAGCGTCGGCCACCACGACGACCTCAGAAGGTCCTGCGAAGGCCGAAGGAACACCGACGACCCCTGCCACCTCCTGCTTGGCCACCGCCACGTAGGCATTACCGGGGCCTGCGATGAGGTCGACCCGCGGGACCGTCCCGGTGCCGTAGGCGAGCGCCGCCACGGCACCGGCACCGCCGACCGCGTACACCTCCCGCACACCTGCGGTGGCCGCAGCGGCGAGGGTCACCGGCGCCACCGTGCCGTCGGGTCGGGGCGGCACGCAGAGCGCCAGGCTCGCCACGCCCGCCACCTTGGCGGGAATGGCCGTCATCAGCACCGTCGACGGGTAGGCGGCCCTCCCGCCGGGCACGTAGAGCCCCGCCCGATCCACCGGTATCTGCAGCGAGCGGACCGTCACGCCGTCACGGGACCAGACGTGGGTGGGTTCGCGCAGGGTGCTGTGGAACTCCTCGATCCGTCCCGCTGCCAACTCGAGGGCATCGCGCACGGCGGGTGCGAGTGCCTCGAGGGCGCCCACACACGCCGCCGGGGACACGGCAAGGTCGGTGAGCGACGCCTTGTCGAAACGCCGGGCCATCTCCCGGAGCGCGGCATCGCCGTCGCGACGCACCTCGGCGATGATCTCGCGCACCGCCTCGGGGACGCCCGGCGGCGTGGTGTCACTGAGTTCCGGGAGGGGCACGGTGGCCATGCCGCGCGCATCGATCAGCGCCAGCAGCCCCTCGGTACCCGCCACCGCGGCGACGCTAGCTGTCGCTCCGCTCGCGGCGGTGGAACCCGTCGGGGGCAACGGAGGCGACAGCCGGTGCGTGGCGCGCCCGGCCGGAGGTTCGCTCGCGCCGCGGCGCACGGTCAGACCGCGAAGGCCGACGGGCAGAAGTCGTTGCACACGCAGCGGTCGCAATCCGCCCGGCGCGCCCCGCAAACCTGCCGGCCGTGCAGGATCAGCCGCATGCTGAAGTCACCCCGCTCGGCCGCGGGAATCATGGGGTTGAGTTCCCTCTCGACGGTGACCGGATCGGTCGCCGTCGTCATGCCCAGGCGCCGCGACAGCCGCCCGACGTGGGTGTCCACGGGCAGTCCCGGCAGGTCGAAGGCCACGCTGCGGACCACGTTGGCCGTCTTGCGTCCCACACCGGCGAGGGCGGTGAGGTCGCGCATCGAGTTCGGCACCTCGCCGTCGTGGAAGCGCACCAGCCTGTCGGCCATGGCGATCAGGTTGCGGGTCTTGGCCGCATAGAAGCCAGTGGAGTGGATGAGCTCCTCCACCTCGGCGGGATCGCAGGCTGCGAGATCCTCCGGGGTCGGGCAGCGCTCGAACAGCGCCGGTGTGACCATGTTGACCCGCTCGTCGGTGCACTGCGCCGAGAGGATCGTCGCCACCAGCAGTTGGTACGGCGAATCGTGCGTCAGCGCGCAGTCGGCGTCGGGATACTCCCGCTTCAGGCGCTCGTTTGTCTCCCGGGCTCGGCCCCGGGGTGAACGTGGACGACCCATGCCGGCAACGGTAGCGCTCCGGTGCCTGCGTTCCGGCGGATCCGGCAGCTCAGACCACCCGCACCGGATGCGGCAGCGGCTGGTTGAAGAGGTAGCCCTTGGCGTTGAACGGCACCATGTCCGGTTGCGTGTTGCCGGCCTCGTCGGTGGCGCGGGTCATGAGAGTGTGCTCGCCGCGATCTGCCTCCCAGGTGAAGGAGAACATCGTCCACGAGTACCGGGACGGGGGCGCTTGGAGGTCCGCGTCGAACCACGTGGCGCCCGAGTCGGGACTCCACTCGACGCCCCTGACGCGGCCCTCGGGCGAGTGGGCATAGCCGCCGAGGCGATGCGAACCGACCGGCAATTCCGCCGGCCACCCCAGCGCCAGCGCGCTGTTGATCACCCCGGTGCTGACCACCTGCCCGTCCGCTCGGCCCTCGCGGGCGTAGTCCTCGCCGATGAGCACGTAGGACGTGGTGTTGTTGCGTGTCCATACCTGCTCGGAGGACACGACGATGTGGCCGAGCCACTTGATGCTGCTGCTGCCCACCCAGCCCGGCACGACGGCGCGAAGCGGGAAACCGTGATCTTCCGGCAGTTCCTCGCCATTCATCCCGTAGGCGAGCAGAGTGTCGGGATGCACGGCCTTCTGGGTGGGAAGGGCACGACGGAATCCACCTTCGGGTGCTTCAGTGTCGAGTCCGACCAGGAGCACGCTGACAGCGCTCGGCTGGATGCCGGTCGCCATGAGCACGTCCTTGAGCGCCACGCCCGTCCATTCCGCGTTCCCGATGGCTCCGGTCCCCCACTGTGTCCCCTTCGTGGGCCGGCCGTTGAGGACTTCGAACATGGACCGGTGATTGCCCGCACACTCCAGGTAGCACACGAGACTGCGGCTCGGCATGCTGCGAATGTCGTCGTAGGAGAGTTCCAGCGGGTGAGCGAGGGCGTTTCCCTCGACGGACAGGCGCCAGGTCGCTGCGTCGATGGCTGTTCTGCGATCGGAGTTGTTGCGCACGAAGAACAGCCGGTTCGGCGTGATGAGGCCGCGCTGGAGTTCGAGGCGCGACTCGAGGACCCCGCCGGGGTGGCGGATGAACGGTGCCGGGTCCTTGAAGAAGGGTGAGGGTTGAGTAGAGGGTCCTCCGGACTCGCCTGCAGCGGCGGGGCCCGTCGCTCCCGACCCGGAGAGACCCGTGCCGCCGGGTCGGCCATTCCCGGTCGGCCCGGCACCGCGCCGCAGGCGCGTGCATGCTGCGAAGACGGCGGCACCCCCGAGAGAAAGCAGACGGAGGAAGCGCCTGCGGCTGATGACAGGTGCCGGCATCAGTCGCCGTCGCTCATTCCGCGGTTGCCATCGTGCATCCTCAGATGTCGAGACTTCGTCCAGCCGAGATCCTGTCCGGTTCACCGACCCTAGCGCCGGCCCCGTTGGCGTCGCCCCGTCAGCCCCGCTCCTGTGAGGGGTGCGGGTAGTCTCCGCTCCGGTGGCGCTTGAGATCTCCGGCCCGGACGATGGTGAGGTGACCTGGACGATCGAGGTGCCGGCGATCGACCGGCTCACCCTGGGCGCCGGCGAGCTGCAGGATCGGTTGGCAGCGGCGGTGGCGACCGTGCGGACCGGCGGCGGCGGCCCCTGCAGGCTCTGGATCGGCCACGTGGGGGCCTCCGATGACGATCTGGCAGCGCAGTTCGGGTTCAGCGCCTACCGCGACCTCTGGCAGCTGCGTGCGCCCTTGCCGGCGACGCCCCCGGATCTGACCGTGCGCCCCGTCGAACCAGGCGACGCGGAGGCGGTGTTGGAGGTGAACCGGCGGGCGTTCAGCTGGCACCCCGAGCAGGGTGCCATGAGCTCTGCGGACCTGCGGGCGCGCCAAGCCGAGCCCTGGTACGACCCTGCCGGCTTCCTCCTCCACGAACGTGACGGGCGACTTGCCGGCTTCTGCTGGACGAAGCTCCACCCGGGTGGCAACGCACCGCCCGACGATGTCGCCATGGGCGAGATCTACGTCATCTGCGTGGACCCCGACTTCCAGGGACAGGGCATCGGCGTCCCGCTCACTCTCGCCGGCCTGGACTACCTCCACAGCCGAGGTCCGAAGACGGCGATGCTCTACGTGGAGTCCGACAACGGTGCGGCCAATGCCGTCTACCGCCGCCTGGGCTTCCGCCGCCATCACATCAACAGGGCGTATGCGGCCGTCGTCTGAGGCCCCCGGCACCGATGCCGCGATCGTCGCGCCACTCCGGAGCGCATCACAGCGGCGACGGAGCAGACTACGGACATGAGACGATTCCGCTGGACCAACCCTTCCCTGCCCCAGACGCTCCAGATCGCGGTCCTGCTCCTCCACATCACGGCGTTCTTCAACGTCCTCGGTGGGCTCATCAACATCGGGAGCCTCTGGGGACTCGTCAACTTGGGTAGCGGGCTGATCGCCCTCGCTGCGGCACAAGGGATGGTCCGCGAGCGCAAGTACGGCTACCGCCTGGGGCTGCTCTTCGCCGCCGTCGATGTCCTGCTGACGATCTACAGCGTCTCGGGCGGCTTCTCCGCGTGGTATCTCATCGGCCTGCTACTGGCGATCGCCCTGCTGGCCCTGCTCCTGCACCCCATGAGCCGCGAGTACAGCCGCGTCTGGTTCCGCTGAGCGCCGGTGCCACCGAGAATCGCACCCGTCGTGTTGGCCTCCGCCGGCAGCGAGGTCCGGCAGCGTGCGGTTGATCCCACCGGCACGCCCCCAGCAGGGATCCGAGGTCGGCGATGAGTTCCGGGCGCTCGGAGCGCGCCGCAGACAACGAACTGTTCGGCACCGGCCGCGAGCGGGCCATCGAGCGCATGTTCGACCGGGTGGCGCGCCGCTACGACCTCCTGAATCGCCTGCTGACCTTCGGGCTGGACCGCCGCTGGCGCCGCCGGAGTGTGCGGCTCCTCGGTCTGGAGGCCGGCTCGCTGGTGGCCGACCTGGCGTGTGGGACCGGCGACTTCTGCGCCGATCTCGAGGGTGCGGGCCTCGATGCGCTGGGCGTGGACTTCTCGGCCGGCATGCTGCGCCACGCCACCACCTCCGCACCGCTGGTTCGAGCCGACGTGCAGCGCCTGCCACTGCCCGACGGCGCCGTCGAGGGGGCCGTCTGCGGTTTCGCCCTCCGCAACCTGGCCGACCTCGAGACATTCCTGGCCGAGACGGCCCGTGTCGTGCGCCCCGGCGGGCGGATCGCCCTCCTCGAGGTGGCGGAGCCGGGCTGTGCGGTGCTCCGCTGGGGGCATCGCCTCTACTTCGGTCGCATCGTCCCGATCATCGGCGGCCTGCTGTCGGACCGTGCCGCGTACCGGTACCTGCCGGCCTCCGTGCGTTACTTGCCGTCACCCGCCGAACTGGCCACCGAACTCCGGGAGGCCGGATTCGGCGAAGTGGAGCACCACGTCTTCAACGGCGGAATCGCCCAACTCCTGACCGCCACCCGCCGCTGAGGAGCGATGCCGAGGTCGAGTGGGGTGAATCGGAGCAGCGCAGACTGACCTCCATCATCGGAGAGGGTCGTTGGGTCTCTTCCTGCGGTCGGTCGATTCGTCCACGCAGCGAGATCCTCAGCGCGCAGCGTGCTCCTCGCCGGCCACCGGATCATGAGTCTCACACCCCCCGGTTGGCGTTCGGTCGAAGCCGGTCGGAGGAATCGCCATGCCCGGATCATCCACGACGACCTGCTCGCGCTGCGGGCACTCCTCCAGCCACAGATCCAAGCCCTACGTCGCCGCGCGGTCGGATCTGGTGCCGTTGGTTCCGCTTCGAGTCCTCTACAACCTCCTCGTTGCACTGTTGGGCCCCCGCCTGGAAACCTGCTCCTGGTGCCACGCTCGGCGGACACCGAGAGCCCAGGCGTCCTACAGCTTCGACCCGTTCCTCTACGCTCTCCGCCACAGCCGCAACGGAGTGTCGCTCCGCCGAAGCGCTGCCTCCCTGCGGCCCCGGCCGCCGATGGTTCTCGCAGGTATCTCTGGGTGCCGATGCCGGATCGGGATCGTGGTGCTCCGGCGCCGAACGTGTACACGGGCGTCATTACCTCGGCGGAGCCGAAGCCGCCCGACGGTTGGGCGCCCACCGTGGATGGCAATGCATCGAGCTTCGGAGAGCCAGATCGCCACGACATCCAATGGGTGGCCTGGCAGCCGGTCTGCCCCGAGTGCGAGAAGGGCACCACACTGACTTGGGTCGGCTCCTATGCGCACCCCGTGAACCGGCTCGGCCCCCTGCTGTCTCGACCCAAGCTGCAAAACACCTGTTTGCACCGTGTTCACTCCGGACCCCTCATCGACTGGAATCGCGACATCGGCGACGACCGCATCGAAGGGCTCTGGGTCGACGGCGAACCCGTCGCACCGGGTTCGTGGTGGATCGGCGGTAGCGAGCGGGATCTCATGGTCCCCGAACCCGAACCCTTCCTCGATCTGATCAAGGACGCTCGGGAACTGCGTGTTCTCACCGCCGGCGGTCAAGACGCCACGTTCGCCGTGGCCGGATTCCTGACCACGCCCGTGCAGGCCAACCTCGAACATTGCGGGCACTACCCGTGAGGCGACCAGCCCGTCCTTGCTGATCCGGCGCCTTGCGCGCGCTTCACGGAATGGGTGCCTGCTCACCGTCGAGGCCGACCAGAATCCGGCGACTTGCGCGCGCGTCACGGAATGTCAAGGATCTATGCCCCCCATCCCGGAGTGCGGGGCACACAGCCGTCACTCTCTCAACCCGCTTCCACCGACGGGGGTCGGCGGGGATGATTGGTGGAGTTAGGGGTGACCGGTTCTTGTGGTGGCGCCGTTCGAGGCGTTTTGGTGATCTGAGGTTGCCTGTGGTGCCCGGCCGGTTCGATCCGTGTTATAGAAGAGCTACGATCATTTTCACACACTCACCATACAAACATTGGGACAGTGTCACACCCCTGTTCTAGATTGTGGACAGGCAATGACAAGAGGCGTTCGCCGCCGAGGAGCGGGCGCCGGAGAACCGAAACGAAAGGAGGTGACGGAGCGATGAGCAGACACCCGGAGCACACCGTTGGCGGCGGTGCCAGCGGGGCGGTCGCCGGCCATGGTGCAGCGGAGGCGGG
>Ga0209021_1002175_pt1 | contig 17628 bp, 12 predicted proteins | sample PinacodermFT_FD_187299 | JGI IMG/M metagenome (GOLD analysis project Ga0209021, IMG submission 187299) | Host-associated microbial community of the marine sponge Aplysina aerophoba from Gulf of Piran - sponge pinacoderm, lysed by freeze-thaw... | ecosystem: Host-associated > Porifera > Sponge >... | reverse complement strand
GCATCGGCGAAGAAGCCGGCACCGAATCTCTTGGCTTCTGCCTGACTGATCCGGTGGTCCGGAACTGCAGTAGCGATGGACCTGATTCGGGGTCCCAGTACCGTTGTCGCCGACATTTCTACTCCCGACACTGGCAATCTTCAAAACGACTAGCGTCCGAATCAACCCAAGTAGACCATTAAGGCCTTAAACCAGTTGGCTCAATTTGGCTCAATTTGCAAAACGTGTGCACATCGTACCATCGAGGCCACCAAGCAGCTATGCGGGGACGCCTCGCGCACCAATTCGACTTGCCAAAACCAGCGCAAGTAGCTGTCAAAGAACGTTCGTCGCGACCCGCCGGAACAGTCCTAGGGACGCGTTTCTTCGGCGGTGCCGGTGGTTCACCGTTTGGATGGGATAGCTCCCGCGCACCCGGCGACACATTCACTGCCTCGTGCTGCACTCCCGGCCGCCGGGCGCAACCCGGATACGCTCGCGCGCCATCGCTCAGCAGCGGCACAAGTGAGACGCTTCCAGTGGTGCGGGCACGGGACTCGCACGCTCGAACCGCACGCTGCGAGGCTTCCATGGGCCGACAAGCTGCACGCTCGGCAGCGAGTGCTGCAGTAGGTCCACGCCCGCTCCGGCGAACCGGACTAGCGGATCGGACTGCGGTCGGACACTTGGCGGCAGTTTACTGGGAACGAATTCGAAATGTTTGCAGGTCATTGATTCCGCGGCATTTAGGCTGCGGCGTCGCGTATTATCCACGCGGCTTGCTGAGGCTTCCCACCAACTCCTCCAAATCCAGTGCTTGCACTAAGGCTTGCTGCGCCAAGTTCTGCTTCGATGCGATGCTCACCACCCGCAGCGGGCCCTTCTGGCGTGGCACGGATACGGCGGTGCCGAGCGCGTCTGGGAAAGCGAAATCTCCATTCCCGTCCGGACCCTACGCTACCGTTTCGGCGCGGGGCAGACCTGGGGTCTGAACATTTTGCACGATATCCTCCGGCACAATGAACTCTCATTCTGGTCTCCGATATCGTGGAATTTCCGGTTCATCCAGATCGAGATCGCCGACAACTTGCACGAAATTGAGGCTGAGGCTCGGCGATACCGGGGCCGAACTCAATGACAGCCGACCTAGCCCCCTGTAGGCAGCAATCCAAGCACTCCAAGGGCATGCAAGCGGGATCCAACTGGATTCCACGATAACCGTTGCGGCCTCGCAGCCGTCCAATGGAGCGTCCAGACGCTTTGTCAGAGCGTCTTCGGAAAAACAAGGAGAACAATCATGACCAAAGTAACAATTGCGCTCACGGCGCTGTTCTCGGTTTGCGTCGCAGCCGGTCAGACCGTGGGAGCAGACTCACCGGGCACGCAGCCCGGAGGGGGCACTATTTCGGACGCTGTCAGCACCTCCAAGGGCGCCGATCTGGTGAGCTTCCTCGAATTGACCGAGGGCCAGATCGAGAGTCTGCGGCTCCTCGAAGAACAATTCGAGGACGAACTGTTCCCGCTCGTGCGGGATTCGTGGGAGAAGGAGTGGCAACTGCGGCAGCTTTACCGTTCTGAGACCCCGAACGAAACTAGCGCCGCCATGCTCCACCAGCAGGTCGCGACGCTGTATGAGCAGGTTCGAAGTCTTAGAGCTAGGCATCGAGAGCAGTCCCGGGCCTTGCTGAAGTACAAGCAGCTCACGGCGCTCGGCAGGCTCGAGACGGCACTGGAGCTTGCGCAAGCCGCCGAGGATGCGGTCTGCGCCAATCTGCTAGAGGGGCCCCACTACGGGGCCGTTTTTTTCGGATCCGCAGCGTCAGCTTGGGGGCCGCTCGGAGCGTCAGCTTGGGGGCCGCTCGGCTCCCCACCCTGCGGTCTGGGCTCGGGGATCCCCGCCGCGTTTGGCGGAAGAATCGAGCGCAAAGACAGTGGCGTAGCACTGCCCTCCGACCAAGCGAATTGAGACCGGCGTCTCGAAAGCACCGCGGGCGAGACTGGTCCAGTTGCGGCTTGCCGAAGCCAAACCTTTCATTGCCCGCGGGCACCCGCTCGCCAGCCCCTGCTCGCGATTCTGGTAGGTAACACCGCTGGGCGGACATTCGACGCGACTTACACAAGCTTCGAGATAGTCAAGATGCCGGCCCCGGTCTCGTCCGGCCTGGCCCAGATTCTGCGCTTCCGAAACTCTTCTGCAAGTTTCCTCCCTCGCCCACAATCTGTGGCAATCGACAACAGCCCGCGAGTCGGTGCGCTTTGCTAAGCAACGAAGTCTTGTAGCTTCCGTGTTCGGTATCAACTGCATATCTTGGCAGATATGTTCGAGAGAGGTGCTGTACTTGCAATTCTTGCCACCTTGCGAGGGCGCTTGGACGGCAGCCGCGACGTGGGCTGTGGGAACCATGCACGGCCACCCGGCCGTGCCAGAATTCTGTCGACGCGCCAGCTGCGGTCGAGTCACCGGACGTTCTGGAGAGCCACGCCCATCCCGCTCCCAACAGACATCTGACTCTCCGAGCCCCTCCGGACCAGATCTCTAGCGTTCAGCTGCTTGGATACTTACCTCCGGCATTGGAAAATCCGGAAGCGGCGTGTTGCGCAGCATATCCCATTCCGAGCGCAGATCATCAATCCAGAAAGGGATGGTTGGGAGGCGCAATCTCAGCTGTGCTTCAAACAGGGATACCGGCTCCATGGCGGTGCCATTGGATTCGAGCACCTCGAGGCTGTCTTCGTTAAAGTGGGCTGGATTGCCATGGAACCCTACGACGATGGGATTCAGAAACCGGAGGTAGCCTCTCCAGAAGTCGTAGTAGGTGTCATCCCCTCCATGATTGAAGTTCCAGAAGACTAGATGCCGGAGATGGTGTGGTGGGACCCCTCCGCCGCTGCTGCCATACAACCTGCCGTTCGCAACTTGGTCATACAGGTTGGCGTAGGAGGGAATGGTCTTGTGGATGTCGAGCGACTGGCCCGGACTCATATCAACATTCCAAGCCACAGTTCCGGTTGCGTTGTGGCTCATTCCGACGCCATGAAGGTGGCCTGCTAAGTCTTCCGAGAGCCCGATCCAAGTTCCGTAACTGCCTTGACTGCTGATTGCGACATGGGCACCGTTGCCAGCAAGCGTCACATGATAGACGGACACGGCGGCGCTGCCAGTGAGCTTGAGCGCGCGGCTGGTGTTGACGAACGAGGCGCGCCGAACCCAGGAGTCTACGCAACGGTTGAGGTTGACCAGGCTCCAACCTCCATCGTGGACGGCATCCTTGTGATGGACGAACTTCTCCAGAAACGAGCCGTGAAAGCTGATGTCTTCGACGCCGACTTCCTCCAAGAGCGGGAAGGAGCGCACCTTCCAGTCATGCTCGGGATGGACAGTGGTGTGGAGAGGTTCAGCCAGGCGGACGCGGTTGCCCTGGATTTCAGCGATGCTGTGCTCTTCCCTGAAATCAACCCCTTCTGTCCGGAGCCTTGCGCTGAGCTCTTCCGGCAAACGCGGGGCGAGAAGTTCGTTGACCGCAGCCGCATTCTTCATATGCAGCCCAACCCGCTGACCCACCCGTAGCCTGGAAGTGTCCGAGACCGTGAGCCAGAATGTTTCGCGGTCGGCGCTTTCTGTAATCGTCGCCAAGGTTCGGGAGGATGTATTACGAGGCTTGAAATTGAACATATAGGGAGAGGAATAAAGCAGGTTGTCATCGGCCGGCGGCATATAGTTGACCTGACGGATGACCGTGCCGCCCTGTCTGCTTCCACTGCCTCTGAGAATGATCCTGCTGCCGCGGACATAGATGGGAGTGAACGCGCTAGCGTCATTCTTATCAGCATCGGTGTTGACTAGGAACTCCCCGGGCGGGAAGAAGACGATTCCGCTGCCGTTTGCCTCGGCGGCAGCAATGGCGCTGACAATGGCAGCCTGATCCGACAGTCCGTCGTCAGCTACGGCACCATAGGCAGTGACGTCGAATACTCGATGCGTCGCGTCGGGAACGGGCTCGCCGAAGTAACGGTATCCTGCATAGGAAAAGTCGGGGAGAATCGGTTCTGTACCGGCCTGTTTCGCGGACACAAACTGTTCCCAGGTCTTGGAGAGTCCGCCTTGGCGCAACTGAGATGTCCAGCGCCTGCGGGTGTGGCGATAGCCCGCTACCTGCGCCCAGAGCAGAATGCGGTCCGTGTCCATGAGTCCGTCGACAAAGGCAGGAAGGATTGGCACGATGGCATGGTTGGCACCCGGTTGGATTGCCTGTGTCGACAGCGTTTGCGCCTCACTTCCCACCGAGATCCAAAGGGGCTGGGTCGCGTGGTTTTGGAATGTGATCGGGATACACCAATATCGGTCGGCTGAGGGCCCAGCAGAGGGGAATTGGGACTCTACCTGCCGAGGCGCCCCAACTTTCCACGAAAAGGTCCGATCCATGGCGACGATGTGGTCGACGAACAGGCGAACCGCCGAATCTTGGCCGGTCGAAGCCCTGAACGTGATGTATCGCCGATCTTGATTGGGCTGTTGGTCGGCCCATCCGTCAAGAGGCTCTGCCAAGTTGACGACTGCAAGTTGCCAACCCTTGGGAGCAGTCTTGCCCGACCATATCGTAAATGCGACTTCCCTGCCGTCAGCTAGCGGAGAGTTGCGCACTCTGATCTTGAGGTCGCGCAGGCCATTACCCTCCGTCTTCCACCAGAAGCTCAGGCTGTGCCTGTCTGAGATGTCTTTACCCGTATCGGCGAAATCGTAGGTGACGAATCCAGGCCCGCCCGATGGCATAGACACTTCAATAGCGGACTGCCCCTCGTAGGCATCGTCGGACAACTCGGCACGTCTGGACCATCCCGATAGATCTTCGCAACGGGTGAGAGTCTCTACCACCTCTGTTGCGGCACACGTACAGATCCATAGGAAGAATGAGGCGCAGAAGGCGGTTGACCGCATCGTACACTCCGTCGGCTCAAGTAGGTTCAAGCACAGGCACCTGCTGCGGGGACAGCGCCCGCTGGCCACCCGCTTCTTCGGGTTGGCAACCAGCTCTCCGGCTAGCCAAGTTGGCGCATTCCGAAATGTGGCACGACCAACTTGATTCCTTTTTGTCGATTCCTCCTCCTGCTGGCTCTGATGCTAGCAAACAGATGCGCTTGCTGCAAAGCTTGCGAGACAGGGAGACAGGGGGCACTTGGAGAGAGAAGGGCTTGCGACGGAAACGCGAGTCGGGACAAGTTCCCAGTGTTGGATGATGGAAATTCAACAACAAGCCATCCAAGCAGCGAAGAGCGAACTTGTTACTACGAGCAACCGCATCACAGCACTAGCTGACATTCCAGCGCGGGCTGTTCCCTTGGCGGGCCGCGCTGGCGCGGGCCTTGCTGGCCAAAGTGCCGTTGCTTGACAGCAACTCACGGCGGGACGCACACAAGAAGGCGGAACTGCAGCGCGAGTCGCTGGCCCAGCGCAGCGTCGGACAACTATCGCCACAGGCGGGCCGCTACCACATGCGCTCAACGGTAGAACGCGACGACGGGCACCTCAAGGACGAGTTCGGCGGGCGGCCCGTGCGTGCACGCGGACAAGCCAAGGTGCTCTGCCACCTGATGTTCGGCATCGTAGCGCTGACGGTGGACCAGTTGATGCGCCGGACGCTTTGAGCGTGGCGTCGGCAAGCAGCCGCCAGCTAGGGATCACGTCGCCCGGAACGGCTGGGATTGGGAATCTGCGCCTAGGTCCGGAACGGGTCCAGCCGAACACTCTCAATCGTGATCATTCCTGATCGTGATCGATGCATCTATTGAACTTGCTAATCAGTCAAGGCATGAAACCTCACGTTCTGAAGTCGGTTATTGCGTGCCAATTGGAATCTTGCAATAGGCCCTGCACGGGCGTCAGCTATAACCTTGCGCGAGGTGTTAGCCCGGGGTCTGATTGGTCCTCTGTGCTGCTATTAGATCAGCGCTCAGAGGCCAAACCTGTGCAAGCGCCAATTGCGGTCTGTCTCATCACCGTCCCAAGCGCGGCGGACCGGGATGTCGGTTCCGCTGGAGAAGTCACGGGCCGCAGCCAGCACACGCGCGAGTTCGATCCATTCAACATCAATGGTACGCCTGCTTTGAGTGCCATGGGTGGGTGCTTCGCAGCCGTCAGCGCGAGAGAGTTCCGCAGAGCTTGCGGCTCCAATGCCCATGAGCGCCTGAAAAGCCGTCCTGATAGCCAGACCTTCGGCACTCTCGGAGTTTTTTCGGTCTTTTCTTGACGCGACACGATCATTATACGAATATAAAGAGAGACTAGAAAGTATTCTGGTCTAAAGAACTCTCAGACAGGAGACCATAGCAAGTGCCAGAAACAACCGCACAACTTCCCGCAAGGACCAACCGCCTACAGCAGACTCTGGTGGACGAGGGGTTTAAGCCACAATCGGCCTATACTCTTTCTGAGGAGGTGCGGACCATGGTGGCAGACAAGATCGAACGAGAGGTGGCTGGCTTGAAGACTGCCGTCAGCGACCGGCTCGACTTGCACGAATCGCGAATCGAAGACTTCAAGACCGGCGTCAACGACCGGCTCGACTTGCACGAATCGAGGTTCGAAGCCTTCAAGACCAGCGTCAACGATCGGCTCGACCTACACGAGTCGCGGTTCGAAGACTTCAAGACCGGCGTCAACGACCGGTTCAACCGACATGAGTCACGGCTCGAGAACTTCACTTCCAAGGTCAACGACCGCCTCGACCTGCACGATGGAAAGATTGGCGCACTGGAAGGAACGGTCGCCGCTCTGGACGGCAAGGTCGCCGCCCTGGACAGCAAGGTCGAGGACCTCAAGACCATCGTCAATCGTTGGTTCGATAGCCAAGCGGTCTCTTTGAACTTAATGGCCGAGGGCCAGAACCGGCTGGAACGGAGAATGGAAACCCAGTTGGATCGCGTGGTCACAACCCATATTCGCATGACATGGGCAATCATCGGCTCGGCCGCTTTTGCCGGCCTCTGCTTCGTGGTTGGTTGGCTGTGGAAGATGCTCGGCGGCTAGGGTTCTTGCCCGCTGCACCAAGGCCGCCAACGGCTAAGTCAGATCTTCGTATGGAGTGACACGCGGTCAGCGCATGGCAGGGTCGGCTTGGCTCGTGTCAAGCCCATGCGGATTGCAGCGCTCCGATCCTTCGACAGGAGCCATGCGTAGCCACTGTCTGCTTGTGAGTGGGAGAGCCAGATCCTTCCGTCAGGGTTTGCGCTTGGAAGGATCGGCCCTTGGTGGCGTTGGAATACAGCTTGTCGCGCCTCACGAGACAAACCACGTCGGCTGAACTGGTGTATCGTCCAAGCAGTGGATCTCGGATTCCATCCGCGAGCGCTTCCAGCGACCCGCGTTGTTCCGCTTGCAGCCAACGAGACGCACATCTGGCTGGCACGGCTCGGCCTGTCGAGTCCCCACCGGGATGCCGATCTCGGAACCCTGTCGGCCGACGAACAGGAGCGAGCCCGTTCGATGGCGGACGGCCGCGCCACCCAGTTCGTGGCCGGGCGGGCGCTGTTGCGCAGACTCCTAGCCGCATACGTGCCGTGCGCCCCTGTCCAATTCGAGATTTCCTGCGGACAGCACGGCAAGCCTCATCTGGCCGGCACGCCTCCCAATGTCAACCTCCATTTCAATCTCTCGCACTCCGCAGGCGTCGCCGCGGTCGCGATCGGCAGGGCGCCCCTAGGTATCGACATCGAGAGTCTGCGCGACATCTCAGACCCTGATGCAATCGCGGCCCGCTTCTTCGCGCCGGGCGAACTCCGCGCCCTGCGACAGGCACCCGCCGCGCGGCAACAGCGGATGTTCTTCTCCTTTTGGACCTGCAAGGAGGCCTACCTCAAAGCTCTTGGTGGAGGGCTCGCGCACGGCTTGGCCAGCTTTGAAGTCGAGATCGACGGGCAAGGCGAGGCAACGTTGCTGCGCAGCGATGGCTCGCGTGATCCCGGCTGGACGCTCAGGCAACTGGCCTTGGGACCGAATCTGGCAGGAGCCGTCGCTACCCGAAGCCCCGATTGCGCTGTACAGTGCTGGTGCTTGGACTCGCCTCGGGGGGCCGCGGCCGCATTCAAAGCCCTAGCTCTTCAATAAATCGGGTGTCGTAGCGGCCCGCCACAAACTCGGAAGTCTCCAGAATCTTGCGGTGCAGCGAGATCGATGTCTTGATCCCATCCAGCCTGCACATCGATAGCGCTCGCTTCATGCGCTGGATCGCCTCGATCCGGCTGGCACCGTGGGCGGTGATCTTTGCGACAAGGGAATCGTAGTATGGCTGAACCGTCCAACCCGAATAAGCCGCCGTGTCGACCCTGACCCCAATCCCTCCTGGTGCAGAGAAATCCTTGATCTTCCCCGCCGATGGCATGAACGTCTCGGGGTCCTCGGCGTTGACGCGGCATTCGATCGCGTGCCCGCGCACCTGCACGGGCTGGGATACCACCGAGTCCAAGGGCTCGCCAGCCGCCAGCAAGAGTTGGCTCTTCACCAAGTCAACGCCCGTGACAGCTTCGGTTACGGGGTGCTCGACTTGGATGCGAGCGTTGAGTTCGATGAAGTGCAGTTCGCCGTCCTCGTCCATCAAGAACTCGACCGTGCCGGCGTTCGAATAGCCGATCGCGGACAGCGCTTTGGAGAGGACCTCTGCCATCTCCCCTCGCCGGGCCGCGCTGAAGCCATTGGCCGGCGCTTCCTCCAGCAACTTCTGGTGTCGCCGCTGGATGGAGCATTCCCGCTCGCCGAGCGAGAGGGCATTGCCGTAGTTGTCGCCCAACACCTGGAACTCAATGTGGCGAGGCCGCTCGACAAATTTCTCCAAATAGACGTCGCCAACCCCAAACGCCGCCCCAGCCTCGGCACGCGCCTGCTGAAAGGCCGTGCCGAGTTCCTCGGCACTGCGCACGATGCGCATACCCCTGCCGCCGCCACCCATGGAAGCCTTGAGAATGACGGGGAAGCCGATCTCCTCGGCGCAGGCGCGCACCTCAGAGGGAGATTGCAGCGGCTCTTGGGAACCGGGCAGAACGGGAATGCCTGCCTCGCGCGCCGCCTTGCGCGCCTGTGCCTTGTCGCCCATCAAGCGGATCGCGTCCGGCCGAGGGCCGATGAACTGAATTCCGCAGTCGCCGCAGATCTCGGCAAAGCGCGGATCCTCGGCCAAGAATCCGTAGCCGGGATGGATCGCGTCCACGTTGGCGATCTCGGACGCGCTGATGATTGCAGGCACGCTCAGATAGCTCTGAGAACTCGGCGGCGCGCCGATGCAGACTGCCTCGTCGGCATGACTGACATGGAGCGAGTCGCGATCTGCCGTGGAGTAGACCGCGACCGTCTTCACTCCAAGGTCGCGGCAGGCCGCGATGACTCTCAGGGCAATCTCGCCGCGATTGGCGATAAGTACCTTTTCGAACATCTCGGCGTCGGGCTAGTCGGCGGTGATGCGGAACAGGGGCTGGCCGAATTCCACACCCTGGGCATTGTCGACCAAGCGCTCGGCGACCACGCCCTCGTACTCGCACTCGATCTCGTTCATCAGCTTCATGGCCTCGATAATGCAGACCACTTGGCCCTTCTTGACGCGATCCCCGACTTCCACGAACGGCGCTGATTCCGGGGATGAGGCCACATAGAACGTGCCAACCATCGGAGATTCCACGAGTTTCCCGGACGCGCTCGAGGCAGTCGGCGCCTCGGTTTCGGCGTGCCGCGGCATAGTGGCAGCGGCTTGCGCAGGCGGCGTCGCCACTACCGGCGCTCCGCTTCGAGCCACGCGGACCCGCACGCCATCGGCCTCGTACTCGACCTCTGTCAAGCCCTTGTCGTCAAGGATTCCAACGAGGGCCTCGATGGTTGCTCGGTCCAGCTTGGTTTTCGACATGTCGCTCCGATTTCAATCCTTACAGCAGGCGCAGCTCTCGCGGCGTGCTCGTCAACACGTCACAGCCGCTCTCTGTGATAGCAACGACGTCTTCAATCCGAACCCCGGCCACGCCTTCCAAGTAGACACCCGGCTCGATCGTCACCACCATGCCCGGTTGCAAGCGCTGCCGCTGCTCGGGGGCGATACGCGGCCCCTCGTGGATTTCCAATCCCAGTCCGTGACCGGTCGAATGTACGAACAGTTCGTCAAGCCGGAAACCAGCCACCGTGGTCTTTTTCAAGACTTGGCGAGCCCGCCCGTCCACAGTCCGACATTCTACTCCGGGACGGATCGCATCAATCGCAGCCGCTTGGGCTTCTAAGACGGCTCGGACCAATGCTTTCTGTGCCGCGCCCGGATCGCCCACGGCGACCATCCGGGTCATGTCGCTGCAATAACCCTCAAGTATAGCACCTTGGTCCACTACCACCAGCGCGCGCGGTTCAATCCGCAGGTCGCGCGGCTCGGCATGGGGTCGAGCGCCGTGCTCGCCGCTGGCCACGATTGTCGGGAACGCCGCACCCTGCGCCCCCCGCCTGCGCATTGCGAATTCCAGTTCGGCGGCGACATGGGCCTCGCTCCAACCGCTGTCCAAGCTACCGAAGACTTCCTCAAAGGCCGCAGAGTTCAACGCCAGCGAAGCGCGGATCGCCGCGATCTCAGAGGGGCTCTTGATCTGGCGCAGTTTCTCCACGACCGACCGGACCGGCATTAGTCGGCAGCGGGGTAACTCCGCGCCCAAGTAGGCGTAGGTCTCATAGTCCAGGCGGTTGGCCTCGAAGCGCAGGCGCTTCAGCCGCAATCTCGTCGCTGCCGCGGCCAATTCCGGACGTGCATCGCCGCGCGAGATACGTACGTCAGCACACCTGACCTGTTCGCGCGCCTGTGCGCTATAGCGGCTATCGGTGAACAGCGTGGCTGAGTCCGCTGTGACGAGCAGGTGGCCGGCGCTGCCGGTGAACCCTGTCAGGTAGCGAATGTTCGCCAGCGCGGAGACGTACAGCGGCTGCCCGCGCACGCGGCCGCGCAGCGCGGCTAGCCGATTCGAGTGATCTTCCATCAGTTGCGACCTAGGCTTCGCCGCCTTCCCTGCTAGCCCATCATACGGACGATCGCAATATCACCAAAACAGGCGCAGCCGCGCGCTAGCTGTGAACGGCTGCAGCACGCGTGTGCCGACAAACACAGACTGGAAGCTGTACAGGGCCACGCGATTTGTCAGGTTCGACACGTGCAGGGCCACCTCCCACACGCGCCGGTCAGCGCGATAGTGCTCGTAGCCGAACGCAGCGTCAATGATCGTCCGAGGCCGGATCCGCGGCGGATCGCCCAACAAGTCGACATACGGCAGCTGGTCGAAATAGTCGGGATTGGCCGCGACCTCCCCCGGATCGGAAGGATTGGCCACCAAGCCGCTGTCATAGCGCACCTGCCAGCTCGTCCACCAGTGCTTCCGCGGGCGGTAGATCACGCTTCCGCTGATTCCCAAGGCTTGGTCGTGGTCGATCACAAAGGGCCCCTCCGACAATGCGTCGATGCTCGAACTAGCCAGGAACAGTCCGCCGGTGAACGGCGGAGTCACGATCGCGCGGAAGTGAGTCGCACTCAGGGAGCCCGACACGCCTCGCCTCTCAGGCAAGACGATCCGCGCATCGAAGCCATTCACACGCGAGAATGCCAGCGAGGTAGGGAAGATGATGCCCGTATCTAGGAAGTTGTCGTTGTCTTGCGGATTCGTCGAGTGCTTGTGGTAAAAGGCGGCGTCTACGGACACGAGGCCCGCGATGCTCTGCTGCAGCCCGGCCTCGTAGACATTCTGGTACTGCGGCTGGATCGGGATCGATCCACCGTTCAGGCTCCTGCGCACATCCGGCGGCGCCAGCAAGGCGGATTGTTGGGAGTTGGCCAGAAGCAAGTTCTCATTGGGCGGCGTCTGGAAGTTGCGGTTGTAGGAAGCCCGCACCACCGTACCCGTGGACTCGACGTGGTAGGCCAGCCCTACGCGCGGCTGGAGGTCGGTGGCCGCCACAAGCATCGAGTAGCGATCCAGCCGGAGGCCGAGGTCGAGCACTACGTTGCGCCAGTGCAGGCGGTCGCGCACGAACGCGGTCAGCATCTGACCGGAATCGCTCTGCCGGAAGCGGAAGCGTGAGCCGCCACGCGTCAGATCGAACGGCAGCAAGTTAGGGTTATAACCGGCCGACCCCGGAACGTTCGCGAGCGGGTCCGTCAGCCCGAAGACGAAGTTTTCCGAGACCGGAAAGTACTGTCCGTCGAGCCCCAACGTGAGTTGGTGCGGGCCGCTCTGCCAGCTGAACCGGTTGAAGGTGGCCAATGTCGAGAGCGAACGGGCCAGTTGCGCCGTGACGGGGGTGTCGCCCGGGCTGGGCGCCAGGCTCGCAGATGTTGTGCGGAAGGACGTGGTCGAGTCGAACGTCGCCAGCGGTGCCAGAACCCGCACGTAACCGAGCGAGACCGACTGGTCGTCCAGCAGCCGTCTCTGCTGCTGGCCGTTGGCGTGCTGGCTGCGCAGGTTGGCCAATTGGAACGAAGAACGTCCGCCCATGGCGGTGATGCGGAACAGGTCGCCCTGGGGACGGTGCCAGTCCAAGCGCAGCGATCCGCGCTGGGCATTGCCGCCGTTGTGGAGGTTGTCGAGCGAGGGAGAGTCGAGAAAGCGATTGGTCTTGACGCTCGACATCGAACCAAACCAGCCGAGCGTTCCGCTCGTCCCTCCGACTTGTGCGGCCTGCGACAACGTGTCGAAGCCCCCGCCCCCCATGTCGAACTGCCCGAACGTGCGGCCGCCAGCATCGAAACCGGAGCGTGTCGTCACGCGCGCAACGCCCGAAACCTTCGCGCCGTACTCCGGCGGGATGTTGCCAGTGAACAGTTCCAGCGTTTCGACCAAGTTGGGGTCGATCGACGTGGCAAACTGCCCGGAGAACTGGTCGCTGATGGGCATGCCATCGATGACGTAGGTCATCTGATTGTGGGCACCTCGCGGATGGATCGAGCCGTTGGCGTTCGCGGCAAACCCGGGAAAACTGAGCAATACCGATTCCAAGCCCCTAGTGGCGCTGCCGACTGGCAGCTTTTCGATGATCAGCCGGCTGAGCTGGGTCCGCGTGCCGCTGGCCTCGGGGTCCAGGAGCGTGATTCTTTCGGTGGCGTCAACGGAAACCGATTCCAATTGGGCCAGCAGCTCCAAATGGATGTCCACGCTCAACGGCAGCTTGGAGCGCAGTTCCACATGTCGGCTCGCCGACCGGAAGCCGGACCGGACTACCCGCAACTCATATCCCTGGAAGGGGATGTTCGTGAAGCGAAACGCACCCTGATCGTCGGTGGTGGCTTCCCGTACGAAGCCGGACACTGGGTGGCAGAGTGACACGCTGGCTCCAGCTGCCGCCGCACCGGAGGGATCGACCACCGTCCCGTCTAGCGTTGCTGCCGCTTGTGCAAAGTTCGCCGAGAGCGCCAAAAGAAAAATTAGCGCCAGCAAGATTTGAATTCTTGCCATTCTAAACTCTATTTTAGGTTAGCCTAAATTTTGCAGCCGCGTCAACCCAAATGTGAAATCTGCCCATCAGCCGGGCGGGTTGACACAGCATCCTGGCCCTTTGCGGATCGCAGCGCAGCCAATGAACCTGTTACGCGCCGATTGGAGTGAACTTTCTTGAGTCGTCTTGCTGCGGAAAGCGCAATTCGGTGGTATCCTTGCAACCGAGGCAGCGCTCGCTGCGAGGGCGTCGCCGGGCCCGCTCGGGTCGGATGGGGTTCTAAGGAGGTTCGAGAATGCATCGAAGCACAATTGTCATGGTCGGGGCGCTGGCGCTGATATGCGCAGCCCTCGGAATGGCACAGACCAATGCCACGCTGACCGGGACTGTCAGCGACGGATCCGGCGCGGTGATTCCCGGCGCCGAGATCGTGATCATGAACATGGAAACCGGCGAATCGTACACGACGGCTACCAACGAGGCCGGCAGCTACACGATCCCGTTCATCAAACCCGGCACGTTTGAGCTGATCGTCACCACGGCTGGCTTCAAGCAGTACACGCGCGAGGGGATCCGCCTCGACACCGCTTCGGCCGCCAGGGCTGACGCGGTCATGGAACTCGGCGAAGTCACAGAATCGGTCACCGTGGAGGCGGACGTGCCACTGCTGAAGACCGAGAACTCCTCGGTTGGCGGCGTGATCCAGAACAGGTCCATCGCGAACATGCCCTTGCTCGGGCGGCGAGCGGCCCAGCTCGTGCGCCTCAGCGGCTTTGTCGTCCAACGCGGCACCGGGTCGCAATTCCAGATCGCCGGGGGCCGGAGCAACAACGCCATGTGGACGCTGGATGGCGGCTCGACGCAGAACATCCTGCTGGGCGTGGCCTCGCTCAACTATGACCCGCCGATCGAAGCGCTGGAAGAGATGAATGTCGAGGTCTCGAACTACAAGGCCGAGATGGGCCGTTCCGGCGGCGGCTTCATCCAGATGACCACCAAGGCCGGCACCAACACGTTTCACGGCGCACTCTACAACTTCCTGCGCAACGACGCGATGGATTCGCGGCAGTTCTTTGCCCGCAACAAGCAGACGCTGCGCCGCAACCAGTACGGTTGGGCGCTCGGCGGCCCGATCTCCAAGGACCGCACGTTCTTCTTCGCCAGCCAAGAGTTCACGACCCAGCGCACGGCCAACCCGCGGATTGAGAACATTCCCGATCCGGCCGAGACGCGCGGCGACTTCTCCGGCTTGGGCACGACGATCCGCAATCCCGTGACCATGGAGCCGGTGCCAAACAACATCATCCCGTCTGCCGACTTGGACCCGGTCGGAGCGGCAGTGGCAACGTTTTGGCCGACGCCGAACGTGGAGGGAAGAGCGTCGCGCAGCCGGAACTTCCAGAACAACGCCCGGAACACCAACGACAACAACACAGTGTCGGTGCGGGTCGATCACACACTGAACCAACGGCACCGCATTTACGGGCGCTACGTCCACAATGTCGGCCAATCCGAGCTCTTCAAGGGCTTCTGGCCGACGCCAGTCCACACCGCGCAGCGCTTGAACGACTTCTACTACTACAACTGGTCGGTCACCGAGATTTCGAACCTCACCAACAAGTTGGTAACGGAGAACCGCTTCACGTGGAACAAGCGCAAGTGGCACCCAAAGATCACCGCCAAGGGCATGGGCCTGTCGCAGCAAATCGGCTTCACCGGCAACAACCCCGAGTTCTTCCCCGGGTTCGGGTTGGCCGGCGGCATCCAGCGCATCGGCCGCGGCGGCGGCCAGGAGCGGCGACAGTTCCCCATTCGCGACAACCACATCGTGTCGAACTGGACTTACGTCAGCGGCAAGCACACGGTCAAGTGGGGTGGGGAGTTCCGCTGGTCGATCAACGACGACGTGTTCCTGTCCCAAGCCGGGGGTTCGATGAACTTCAACCAGAACGCGACCGGCGACTCGGTCGCAGCCCTGCTCTACGGCTGGGTGGCGGGCGGCAGCAGGCAGGAGACCTTCCTGATCCGCAGCCGCGCGAACTCGACGGGCTTGTACGTGCAAGACGACTGGAAGATCAACTCCAGGCTGGCCTTCAACCTAGGCCTGCGGTGGGACTTCGACACCCCGCGGTTTGAAGCCATCGACAATCGCCAGAATTCGTTCGACACAGCCGGCAACAACCCTGTCTGCGACTGCCCGGGAGTGATCACTTGGTCCGGGCGCGATGCGCGCAACGGCAGCAGGTACGCCCACAACTTCGTCTACGGCAACATTGGGCCGCGCGTTGGATTTTCGTATCGCGCCACCGACGACTGGGTAATCCGAGCAGGCGCGTCGATCGTCTACATCGGGCAGTACGATCAAGCGACCCCCATCGTCACAAATGCCGGCTTCTCCATCCAAGGCACATTTGGCACGCTGCGCCCGACCGACGCGGCATTCCTGCTGCGAGACGGGCTGCCGCCGGTTGTCGAGCCGACAGAGGCTGATCTGGTGCCTGGTTTCGGCGCGGTGCCGATCGGCGACCGCCCGAGATTTTCGCCGCAATTCTTCGAGCCCGAGAATCGGCCGAATCCGTATCTGCTGACGTACAACTTCAACATCCAGCGGCGCCTGCCGGGAGACATGCTGTTCGAGATTGGCTATCTGTCAACCATCGGCAAGAAGCTGACCATCCCCGGCTCGGCGACGCAGAACCAGATCCACCCGTCGCAGATCGACCTCGTTGACAGCCAAGGCATCGCTCCACAGGTGCTGCGGCCATTCCCGCAGTTTTCGAACGTGACAATGATCTCGCCGACCTTCGGAGATTCGGAATACCACGGCGTGAACTTCAAGCTCGAGAAGCGCTACTCGAACGGAATCCAATTCCAGACCAACTACACTTGGGCCAAGGCGATGGACAACGTCGAGGGCCGCAACGAGCTGGGCGGCGAAGATGGCCGTGTCCCGTTCGCGGACCAGTACAACCGCAGGATCGCCTGGTCGGTAGGCGGAAGCCACATCGCCCACCGCGCCATCTTTAGCCTGGTGTACGAGCTGCCCATGGGCCAAGGGCGCGCAGTGGCGTTCAGCAGCGGCGTGCTCAATCAAGTCCTAGGTGGATGGTCCGTCGGCACCATCGTCGAAGCGCGCACCGGACCGCCCTTCTCGGCGTATTGGGGCAATGCCAGCCAAGTCTACCCGACCGCCGCCCGCGTCCGCGCCGATGTGAGCGGAGACTACCAGCGAAACGGCGCTTGGCGCGACAATGTCCGCGGTGAGAAGTTCTTTGACACGTCGACATTCAGCCGTCCGGCGCGGTTCACTTTCGGCAACCTCGGCCGGAATGCGTTCATCGCTCCCGGGGCGCTGCGCGCTGACGTCTCGATCATCAAGGACATTCGCATGCCGTGGGAGGGTCACACCTTGCAGTTCCGCGGCGAGGTCATCAACCTGCCGAACCGGGCCAACTTCGGCTTGCCCGTCGGCAACGTGCAGAACCGCGCGTTCGGCAACATCACCGGGTTGACGCCCGGTGCTTCCGGCCGCATCTTGCAACTCGGCCTGCGCTACGGCTTCTAGGCCACGCAGGTCAGGAAAGACTCGGCGGGGCGGTCGTAAAGACCGCCCCGCTTTTCTTTGGGCCTGGACACTCCCCCCTCGGCCAAACGTCCGGCTTCACATCGACACCGAAGTTACCGCCGGGTACCGCCACCGTCAGTGATTGCTACTTGCTTGCCGAGCCAAGCTCCACAAGGATCTCGCGAGCCGTGTCTCAGACATCATGAGGCATGCTCAATTTCAGGTCGTGTCTCGCTGTCTTCACGCTTTGGCTGGTCGCAGCCCTAGCGGTAGTTTACTGAGTGGAAAGAAGACTACCGCTAGAATCCCCAACGTTTTGAGCAGCCCTTCGTATTCGGCCAAGGACAGCAGCACTGCTACTGGACGTCCGGATCGTGTAATGACCACCTCTTCGTCGAGTTCGTCCACCTCGGCTAACAGCTTGGCGAGGTGAATCTTGGCTTGCGACAGGGGCACTGCCGTCATCAGAACATGCCTTGGACTATATTTTGGCATTCCCAGTGGTCGATATTGATCGCCCGGAAGTCGAGCACGTCACGTTTAGAAGCAGAACCACGGTAACTACTCAGGCCCCTGCGACTACTTGTCTTCTCGCCTAGCGTCGCGCAGATCAAGGCTTGCGCTGGTCTCCGGCCAGCTCGCGAATGGTTGTTCG
>Ga0209021_1002173_pt1 | contig 17641 bp, 12 predicted proteins | sample PinacodermFT_FD_187299 | JGI IMG/M metagenome (GOLD analysis project Ga0209021, IMG submission 187299) | Host-associated microbial community of the marine sponge Aplysina aerophoba from Gulf of Piran - sponge pinacoderm, lysed by freeze-thaw... | ecosystem: Host-associated > Porifera > Sponge >... | reverse complement strand
CCTGGCGCTTGGCTACAAGTATGCCCTGTACCACGACCTGGGGCGTGGTCATGCCTTCAGCATAGGCGGCGAAGTCATCTTGCCGTCCGGCGACGAAGAAAACGGCTTCGGTACGGGCTCCACGAAACTGGAGCCTTACCTGGCCATCGTACAGCTTATGCCCGGAGACGCCTTTTTCCAGGCCCAGGCGCTGGGAGAATTCGCCGTGAGCGGCTCCGCGGAGGATGAAGTAGCCATAAGGGCGCTGATCGGCAGGACCTACACCGAAGGCGAGTTCGGCAGGGCCTGGAGTCCCATGGTCGAAGTGCTGGCCTGGCGCGAACTGGATTCCGGTTCCGGTGTCGCGATGGACCTCGTGCCTCAACTGCAGGTCTCGCTCAACACGCGCCAGCACATTCTGCTCAACGTGGGGGTGCGGGTTCCGGTCGCCAGGAAGTTGAGCCGAAAACCGCAGATCGTCATGTACCTGTTGTGGGACTGGTTCGACGGAGGTTTCCGCGATGGCTGGTAACTACGCGGGTCGGTTGCTGACCAGGCTTTGGGCGCACAACACGCTTTGGGCGCACATCATGCTGGCGCCGCTCGCTTTCGTCTGGCTCGCGTGCGCATCGGTCGAGGCGCAGTCCGGGGATCAAAGCACTTTCGCCACATCGGACCAGTGCATCGCCTGCCACAGCAATATAACCGGGGTGGACGGAACGGACGTCTCCATCGGGCACGTGTGGCGCGGGTCCGTCATGGCGCATTCGGCGCGGGATCCCTACTGGCAGGCATCCGTACGCCGGGAAGTGACCGACCATCCGGACGCCCGGGCAGAGATCGAAGATACCTGCTCGACCTGCCATATGCCCATGGCGCGTGTGCTGGCGAAAGAAAACGGCGGACTGGGAGAAGTGTTCGCGCACCTGGAAGCCGCGCGGCAGGGCGACGAGCGCGCCATGTTGGCCCTCGACGGGGTGTCCTGCACCACCTGCCATCAGATCCGGCCCGACAATTTCGGCGAGGAATCGAGTTTCGATGGGAACTTCGTGATCCGTTCGAGCGCCGGGACCGACCCTCAGATCTTCGGCCCCTTTGACGTGGACGACGGGCGGCGCCGGATCATGCAGTCCGCCACCGGTTTCACACCGGATTCATCCGCCCATCTGCAGGAATCGGAACTGTGCGCGACCTGCCACACCCTGTTCACGACGAGTTTGGACACGGAAGGGCGGGAGACCGCCCGTTTCCCGGAGCAGACGCCCTACCTGGAATGGCGTCACAGCGCCTTTTCGGCGACCGAAAGCTGCCAGTCCTGCCACATGCCGGAGACCTCATCGGCCCCAATCTCCTCGGTGCTCGGGGAGTACAGGGAGAATGTCTCGCGCCATGTGTTTCGCGGCGGCAACGAGTTCATGTTACGTCTGCTGGACAGGTATCGGGACGAGTTGCTGGTCACCGCGCCGTCAAGCGATCTTCAGCGCGCCGCCGAGGCGACGCGGGAGCACTTGCAGACCGCGACAGCCCAGTTGGAGGTGCTGGCAGTCTCCCGCGCGGAGGATCACTTTGTTATCGATCTCGAGGTAACGAACCTGGCGGGCCACAAGCTGCCGACGGCCTACCCGTCGCGAAGGGTCTGGATCCATCTCGAGGTTCGCGATGACGACGGCAACCTGCTGTTCGAATCGGGCGCTATGGGCTCCGACGGGAGCATCGAGGGCAACGACAACGACGCGGACGGTAGCCGCTTCGAGCCGCATTACCGGGTGATTGACGACCCAGGACAGGTGCAGATTTATGAACCGATCATCGCGGGCGGGTCGGGCAGGGTTACCACGGGCCTGCTATCGGCCGTCACCTACGCCAAGGACAACCGTCTGCTGCCCGATGGATTCGATAAGGAAAGCGCCGACGCCGCCATCATGGTGCATGGAGCGGCGCGGGAGGATGGGGATTTCCGGGCCGGAAGCGACAGGATCCAATACCGCGTCGCCGCGCGGCCTGGTGTGCAGGGAATCGTAGTCAGTGCACGGCTGATGTTCCAGACCATCGGCTTCCGGTGGGCGCAGAACCTCGCTCCCTACGACGCCCAGGAGACGAAGCGCTTCGTAACCTACTACGACGACAATGCGTCGACATCGGCCGTCGTGCTCGCCGAGGTCATGCTCCGGCAGGACCTTCCGTAGCTTCGGATCGGCTATCGGCCGAGTACAAAACGCCCGCTGGCATGTGAGCATGCAGTCTCGGTGACCTGAACGCCCACCGAGCCGGCCCCAGTCCACCGTGCGGGGTCCCTGCCCACCGTGCGGGCCCCCTCAGTTTCACCGGCCGACTTTCGCCAGATCCATTGGATTCGACCAGGCCTTCGTGCCGTCCGGCGCGATGATCTCGAATCTTACCCACCGCACATTGGGACGCAGCGTAAAGGTGGCCTCTTCGAAGGTTTTGCCATGGCCTGACCGGTCCCTGAACTCCGTACCATGAGAATCGAACACGGCGAGAATGCTTTGCGCCTCTGAACACCGGATACTCGCCTCCACGACCTGTTTCCCATCACCCGTATCGTCGACGCGGCGCAACTGGATGTCCCGGATCTCGGGCCCGGAACTAACGTAGGCACAGCCTCTTTCCAGTGCGTCGATGATCGCCTTCGCCGAGCGTTCTTTGACCTTCACCATGTTCCAGCCCCCGTAGGTGTCCCGGTTTTCCGACTCGAGGGCGTGGGAATCGTCGTTGGAGAGCGCTGGAATCGGCCTTCCCAGCAGGTCCATCCAGTCGTCCCAGTGCACGGAGGACTCGCCGCGTCCGGCGCACCGGCAAGTGGTGTTGAAGACTTCGATGCCTGCCAGGCCGTTAAGGGGCAGGGTATCCCGGAGGATGTTGATCGAACTCCAGTGGGGATGGGCGAGCCAGATAGAGCCGCCCTGCCGGCGCACCTCGTTTATCACGTGTTGCGGCGGCATGCGCTTCGAATCCATGTCTTCGTCGATGTTGTAGGCCAGGAAGTGGTGGGTCTGGCCGCCAAAGGGGTTCTCAGGATGGATTTCCGCCCCCTGCACCAGGACGAAATCGTCCGGCGCGCTGACCGTGTCGATTCGGGTGATGGTGTAATGATCGGAAATACACAGGAAATCGTATCCCTGGTTGACGTACCCGTCCAGCCGTTCCTGGGGTGACGGCTTCCCGTCGGAATTGGTCGTGTGGGAATGCAAATTGCCCTTGAGCCAGAAGTATCCCTCGTCATCGATGTCGAAGGGGCTTATCAGGCCGTCGCTCGCCATGTTGTTCTCCCTTTTATCCAGCGGTGTAGTCCTGCCTGTTATGGTTGACTCTTCATGACCCGTTCTTCGCTTTCACCGTAAGTTTCGGACGCCGCTCTCAGCGTATGTTTCGGACGCCTCGGAGTCGGTCTCGGACCGGCCTCAGACCAGTTCGGACGCCTCGGAGTCGGTCTCGGACCGGCCTCAGATCAGTTCGGATGCATAAGTCCGGCCAAAGCGGTCCGTCGCTTCGACCACCACCTTCCGGGCCTGGGGCGAAACCGGCGCGTAGAACAGGTGATTCGTGATCACCGGTTCCACCCAGGGCCGGCGTTCGGGGAGGTCGGCTCCTCTGTGCAGGGATTCCGCCAGCGGATCGGTGCCGGGACGCCTGGCCATGGCGCCTCTCCGCATGCCGTCTTCGTACCAGACGACGCGCCATTCGGGATCCCAGTCCCAGACATTGGCAACGATCTCGTCCGGTGCGCCGGGATCGCTGCCCCGGAGGTAGACCCGCATCTGGTGGTCTTCGGGCAAGCCCGTGGACTTATACCGCCAGCGGATATCCGATCCGTCGACCTCGTAGACGCCGTAACCGTTGGGCGTGCCGTCCCAGCAGATGGGGCCGCTCCACCAGGCGCCGCAGACCGTGCCCTGAACGATTTCGTGCACCCCGCCCTCGAAGATATGTTCGTGTTCGTGCACGTGGCCGGAGAACACGTGGCCCTTGTAGGGTTCCAGGAGGCGGTACATGCGCTCGCGGTTCACGGTCGTGGACGAAATGGACGGGCCGTCGGCCCCGGTTCTGATATGACGGGTGGTATACTGGGGAATATGATTGAAGACCACCACGGTCCTGCCGGACTCGACCAGGGCGAGGTCCTGGGTTACCCAGTTGAGTTGATCGTCGGTCACGTACCCGATGTATCCTTCTCCGTGCCAGAACACGTTGTCCAGCACGATGTAGTGGATCTCTCCGCGGTCGAAGGAATAGTAGTTGGGGCCGAAGTGACGGCAGAACGTGCGGACGGATCCGTCGTCGGTTGGCCCGAAGTCGAGATCATGGTTGCCGACGACCTGGAAGAAGGGCATGCCCATGCGGAGCACGCCCCGCTCGTACTCTGGGTACAGTGTCAGATCGTCGAACATGATGTCTCCGCAGCCCACGCCGAAAAGCCGGCGGCCGGCCGGCGCGGCGGCGGTCTCCTTGACGTCCGGCACGGTCTCCGCATGGAAGAGTCCCATCTCGTAGGCATCCTGGGTCTGCGGGTCGGAGAGCACCAGGAATCCGTGGCGTTCATCCGATCCGTCCAGTTCCGCGAGATCGAAGCGGGCAGCCATCTCTCCCGATTCGTCCGGCATGATCGGCCGGTAGAAAGAGGCAATGCCGCTCGGACTCTGTTCCAACGCGTAGCCGTCGGGCGTGGAGATCGACACGAAGGACTGAAGCGTATTGGACACGAATTCGAAACGACCCTCCGAGTCGGTGGCGGTCACGGTCAGTCCGTCCGTTACCGCGACGCCGCCCAGACCCGCCCTGCCGGACATTACGCGGCCGGAGACGCGGACCGGACGTACGCCGGCCGCCGCGCCGTTTCTGGCCTGTGGCGCGTAGGGGTCCGCCAACACGGGAAAGGGGACTGCCATCGCCGCGGCCACGAAAGCCGCCTGCTTGAGAAAGGCTCTACGGGTCAGGGCTTCCCGGTCAACGGAACTGGGCGACGATCGGTCGGTTTCATCGGATTTCGACTTAAGACGAGTGTCCATCGGTTGGCTTCCTTTCTTCAGCCGGATCAGGATCCGAAAACACGCGGATTGCCAATGGGCCATCCGAGTCCCAGTACGTGGTGTCTATGGGGTGATTATACAACGGGCAGTCCAGTCGAAACAGGGTTTTATGAACCGGAATATGCGGATAATGCCGGTCCCGCATGGTAGCCTTATGAACCTGCTACGCGTTTTGTACGGCCCGAAAATCCATCGCCAGTATAAACACTTGATGTAACGGCTTAGTGATCTTATCATTTCAATTCCATGAACAAAGACGAAGAATCGGCCGGATCCTCCGAAATCCTGTCCATTCCCGAGCCCACCGGCGTCTACACGGAACCGTGGTCCTGGAAGAAGTTCAAGCATATGCTGGGTTTCTTCGGGCCCGCCGCGCTGGTGGCGTCCATGGCGGTAGGCGCGGGGGAGACCATACTGGTCACCGGCGTGGGCGCCTGGGCCGAATACGGCCTGCTTTGGCTGATCCTGCTGAGCGTGCTCGTCAAGGGCGTTGCGGTGACGTACCTGCTGGGGCGGTTTACGGCGGTGAGCGGCCAACCTTTCGGCCGCATGCTGGCGAAGTTGCCCGGTCCCAGGGGCTGGTTCATCCTGACGCTGTTGACCATCGAACTGCTCGCCCTGAGCATCGCCCTGACGGCAGTCGCCAAGCCCTGTGGGAATCTCGTCGTCCATATCTTCACGGATTCGCTGCCCGTGGGCCCGACGGATACGTTCTGGGAGAACCTGGTTACCACGGTGTTCCTGGGACTGGCCATCGGGCTTAGCCTGCTCACCTCCTACGACATCCTCGAAAAGCAGCAGATCATCATCTGCGGCATCCTGGTGACCGGCACGATCGTGGCCACGGTCATCGTCTGGCCGAGTATCAGTGCCATCCTCTTCGGAACGCTGTCCATCGGGAACCTGCCCGCAGCCCCCGATTGGGCGCCGTCGGCCGCGCGGAACGATTACTTCCTGAACCTGGTCACGGTTTTCGGCTACGTGGGGGGCACGCTGAGTACCTACCTGGCCTATTCGGGCTGGGTGGCCCACCGGGGCTGGGGCCTGACTGGAAACCCGGTAATGAAGCGGCTTGGCGACCGGATCGACGGCACGCTGAAGATCAACTACCTCCGGGAGGATGCCACGCAGGTGAAGCGCATGCGCGTACTGCTCTCACCCCTCAAGTGGGACGTATCCATGGGGGCGCTCGTGCTCTTCATCGTCACGGCCGCCTTCATGATCGCGGGCGCGGTCGTGCTCTACCCGCGGCAGACGGTCCTTCCCGGCAACGCGTGGGACCTGCTTACGAGACAGTCTTCCATCTGGGCGCAGATCCACGCGGCCCTCATCCCGGTATACTACGTGGCCATTCTCGCGGCCCTCTGGGGCACGCTGGCCACCATACCTGAAGCCCTGACCCGGTTCGCCCACGAGTTCCTCACGGCCGTCTGGCCGCGTTTCGCGTCTTATTCCTACCGCAGGCTGCAGGCCTTCATCGTGATCTGGTTCTTCATCTCTTCCTCCGTGGCGATCTGGAGCGATATCACCTTCGACCTGATCACGCAGATCGTTGCCCTCCTGGCGACCAACATGGGCGTGGGCCTGGTTTGCTTCGCGGCGGTCTACCTGAATTTCAAATTGCCTCCGGCCTACCGGACCCGGCCCGCCATGCTCGTCCTCGGGGTCGTCTCCACGGTGGTGCTCCTATCGGCCTTCGTCGTCAGCGCCGCGGGCATGCTGCAGAAATAACGATAAGTCAAACGGGATTGTAAGAGATGGAGAGACGGCGCGACGCCTGTCGGTTACCGGTCGTGGCAAAGCACGGCAAAGTGCTACACCGCGTTCCATGCTGCAGTCGCCCGAAATGGATCAAGGCTAAAGATTGTCGAGGAGGACATTGATTGTCAGTGTGGTGAGTACAACTGACAGTCCTGTGAGGACAACTATGGTTGTAAACGCGACTCCAACAACCCACCTCTTCGTTGCGACGTGTTTCTGGGCATTTTCGAGGGAAGAGAGACGGTTGTCGATCATGTCCAAGCGTTCGACGAGGAAGTCCCACCGGGTCGAGGGTACGTCCAGTGGATCTTGTCCTGACATTTCGACTCCTTGATTGTGGAACGACACAAAAAACATACGAGCGAACAAGGACATCGGCAACTCGTAAGTCCCGGCCGACTTACATGCCCGGCCTTCTTCAATCTGCCGATCCCACTTCTCCCTGTCCGAGTCGAAGGTCATTGTCTCAACGGTAGGTTTTTTTTAGAGACAGAATCCTCGTCTTGGATGTTCTCTAAATTCAAAATCGCCCCAATATCTAATCCACGCCATATCGGTCTTGCTAATCGAGTTGCGTTCAAGCGAAATCCGATACCGGTCAGCCGAAGATTCATCCGGAGGAGATCCTTAAGGATTTGATATGTCTTGCGGTATAGACCACCAACAGAATGTAAAACAATACCGAGACTAAACTTAAACTTCCATCCATAGTGGTTTGGCGATATTCCTCCACTTCTCCTACAAACAAAACTCCGGCAATCAACATAATGACGTAGAGAGGCACCATGAAGAAGATTGTGAATCTGAACGTGCAGACCCATGACATCAATAGGAGATTCGGTAAGAAAGAACCTTCTGGATTTTGCTTGTTCGATCTATAGAGATAGTAATAAGCCGGACCAGCTATCAGGATCATCAGGACATTTGCAACATGATCCCAGGTAGTGTATGCAATGTTCAGAGCAACTGCGATCGAGACTAAGACACCATAGCCTATCACGTAAGGCAACAAGAATCTATCGGTAACCTTTCCCTCGTTGATTTCGTGCTTTAGTGCTTTGATATTCAAAATGTACATCGAATAAACCTCCCTTTCGTATATGAACTTCGGTCAATGACTATCAGTCAGATTCACTCTATTTGACTTCTGAGATCCAGCGACCGAGATTTGCGGCGTGCCTATTTATGGAGTTTATCCTGATATCAATTCAAAATATAGAAGCCAGAACACCAAAAACAATGATTTATGATACAGGAAAGAAACTACACATACGCCGCGGGTTTAACGTCAACTGCCGCCTTTTCGCTTGCTTGCACCTACCGATTTCCGTACTATGAAATCGTATTCGCGGCGTGGTTGGGATCGTTGTCGTTCAGCGGTTCGCAAGGTCCATTTTTGAAGGGAAATGGAGTCGATCATGCAGGAGTTTTCCGCCGTAAGGCAACGAGACGAAGTACTGTACGACCTGTTGATCGCCGAGCGCGAACGGCAGCGGGACGGCATAGAACTCATCCCTTCGGAGAACTATGTCTCGCCGGCCATCCTGGAAGCCATGGGCTCCGTGCTGACCAACAAGTACTCGGAGGGGTATCCGGGCAAGCGGTACTACGGCGGCCAGCAGTACATCGACAAGATCGAAAACCTGGCCCGCAGGCGGGCGAAGGAACTCTTCGGCGCCGAGCACGTAAACGTCCAGTGCTATTCGGGCAGTCCGGCCAATACCGCAGTCATGTTCGGCCTGCTGGACTACGGCGACACGATCATGGGCATGAAGCTCGACCAGGGCGGACACCTGACCCACGGGCTGCATGTCAACTACTCCGGCAAGTCCTATAACGTGGTTTCCTACGGGGTTCGAAAGGAGACGGGCCGCATCGACATGGACGAGGTCCGCGACCTGGCCCTCGAACACCGTCCCAAGCTGATTATCTCGGGCGCCACGGCCTATCCGCGGCAGTTCGACTTCGAGGCCTTCAAATCCATCGCCGACGAAGCCGGAGCCATTCCCATGGCGGATATTTCCCATATATCGGGTCTCATCGTGGGCGGCGTCCATCCCAGTCCATTGCCCTTCACCGACGTGGTTACGACGACGACGCACAAGACGCTGCGCGGTCCTCGAAGCGCGATCATCATGTGCCACAAGAAATACGCGAAGGATATCGACCGGGCCGTGTTCCCCGGACTGCAGGGCGGTCCCCACGATCATATCACGGCCGCCAAGGCGCTGACCTTCAAGGAGGCCATGCAGCCGGAGTTCAAGGACTACGCCCGCCAGATCGTGGCCAACGCGAAGACCCTGGCCGAATCGCTGATCGGGCATGGTTTCGATCTCGTTTCCGGCGGGACCGACAACCATCTCGTGCTGGTGGACCTGACCGGCAAGGGCATCATCGGAAAAGACGCCGAAACCGCCCTCGACAAGGCCGGGCTGACCGTGAACAAGAACACGGTACCCTACGATAACAGATCGCCCTTCAGCCCGAGCGGGATCCGTATCGGTACGCCGGCGGCCACGACGCGGGGGATGAAGGAACCTGAGATGGAAAGGATCGCCGGGTGGATCGACAGGGCGATCGAGAACCACGGAAACGACGAAGCACTGTCATCGATCCATGACGAGGTCAGGGAACTTTGCAAAAGTTTCCCAGTCCCCGGAATTTCCACGACCGAGGCGGCGCTCATGCAGGAGACGGGCACCGGATAGCGCCGGTCCGCACTGGCCGGTTCCTGTCGGACCATGCCGGCCCCTGCCTGCGTCTGTCCGTTCCGGCCGGTTTCTGCCGGTCGCGACCGGCCCTGGCCTGCCGATGTACCTTCGTTGACCGGGAGGTGGTGTCATGTACAGAATGATTGTAACCGTAGTCGCGTTTGTAGCCGCGTTCGTTTTCATTGCCGCGTGCGATTCGGGCATGGCGAAACAGGAAGAAGCTGCGGCACAGGGCAAGCCCGGCCCCGCAGAGAAAGTGACCATCGTCGAGGTCGCTTCCGACGGAACGAAGAAAGGAGCAGTTACGGTGGAAAAAGTGGTCAGGACCAAAGAAGAATGGAAAGAGCGACTTACCGACCAGCAGTACGCCATTGCCCGGGAGAAGGGCACGGAACGGGCCTTTTCCGGCAAATACGACAGGCACTACGAAGACGGTATCTACAAGTGTATCGGTTGCGGAACGCCGCTTTTCTCGTCCAGGACCAAGTTCAATTCGGGCACGGGCTGGCCCAGTTTCTACGAGCCGGTCGCCGAAGAGAACATAGACGAGAAAACGGATCGCAGTTTCGGCATGATCCGTACCGAGGTACTGTGCAAGCGATGCGATTCCCACCTGGGCCACGTATTTACCGACGGGCCGAGGCCCACGGGACTCCGGTACTGCATGAATTCCGCTTCCCTGGACTTCGAGCCCGAGGAGTAGGCTTCGGCAAGGCACAGGGAGCAGGTTCCCGGAAAGGAATAACCGGCAGGCTTCCGGCACGGCTTGGGAGCCTGCGATACCCATGCGCATTTCCGACGTTAAAGTCTTCCCGGTCTGGGGCGGAAACCGAAACTACCTTTTCGTCAAGGTGGAGACGGACGAAGGTATCTACGGGATAGGTGAAAGCGGCCTGACCTGGTGCGAGTTGGCCGTCCGGGAGATCGTCCTCGCCCTACGGGACCGGCTCGTCGGCCAGGATCCGACCCGCAGGGAACACCTGTGGCAGGTAATGTTCCGCGGCGGTTTTTTCCCCGGCGCCCACGCCCTGTCCGCCGCGGTCAGCGCCATCGACATCGCCCTCTGGGATATCCACGGTAAGGCGCTCGGCGTTCCTGTTTACGAGTTGCTCGGCGGCAGGTGCCGGGACAAGGTGGTCTGCTATACGCATTGCGGAGGCGACGGCCCTTCCGAGGAACTGGTCGGCCAGGCGCAGGGCAGGGTGGAAGACGGATGGAAGTTCATCCGCTGGGGGCTGCCCCACGAAGGCGAGGTATTGGAGCCCACAAGGGCGGTGCGCAAAGGCATCGCGCAGTTCCAATCGCTAAGGGAAGCCCTGGGCGACGACGTCGAATTGATCTGCGACGTGCATACCCGTCTCGATCCGCCCGAAGCGATCGCCTTCTGCCGTGCCGTCGAATCCTTCCGGCCCTATTTTATCGAAGACCCCCTGCGTTCCGAGAACAAGTCGTCCTACCGGATGCTCAGACAGCACGTCGCCGTGCCGCTCGGCGTCGGCGAGCACTTCACCAGCAAGTGGGAATTCCGGGAACTGATCGAGGAAGACCTGATCAACTACGCCCGGGTAGACCTATGCCTCGTGGGCGGACTGACCGAGGCGCGGAAGGTCGCGGGCTGGTGCGAGACCCACTACATCGACCTGGCGCCGCACAACCCGCTTGGCCCCGTGTCCACGGCGGCCTGCCTGCACCTGAGCCTCGCGTCATCGAACTTCGCCGTGCAGGAATTGCCTATTCTGCCGGGCATGCTCCCGGAGATCTTCCCCGTCCAGGTCGAATGGAAGGAAGGATATCTGCTTCCGCCCGGCCGTCCGGGGCTGGGGTTGGAATTCGACGAAGATGCGGCGAAACGTCTTCCGTACCGCCCGGCCCGGGGCCACACGCTGCAGCGCGTGGACGGATCCTTTACGAACTGGTAACGGCCTTGCCCAGTCGACGGGTTGCTTCTCCTTAGTAGTGGTATTGTAAAAAGCAGTACAAAAATCAAAGTAATTGCATTATCATACTCACACGATGGCCCTGATCCCAAACAAGTACAGATTCCACGCGCTGGTCCACGCGCCGGTCTGGCTCATCTGCCTGGCCCTGCTCTGGCCGGTTTCCCTGGAACCTGACGTCCTCAAGGCGGACCAGGCGACCCCCAGGATTGTAGATTATCAGAAACACCTGCCCCGGTCCTTCAAGAAACGCCACCGGAAATCCACGCGTTTTGTCGTATTGCACAGCACGGAATCGGGCCTGAGAAGTGCGCTGAGGACGCTCTCCCGAAGGGGACATTCCAACTACCTCGTCGCCCGGAACGGGACCATCTATCGAATCCTGGACAAGAAGTACCGTTCGCACCACGCGGGACTGAGCATGTGGAACGGGCTGAGGAACATCAGCAGCCATTCCATCGGCATCGAACTGGTGGGGTACCACAACGACCCCTTTACCGCGTCCCAGTACGAGTCCCTCAAGTGGCTGATCGAGGTGATGCAGCGGGTGTACAAGATACCCGATCACCACGTGCTGGAGCATTACCGCGTCGCCTATGGCAGGCCGAACCGGTGGGTAAAGCGGCCCCACCGCGGACGCAAGAAGGATCCCGGGGTGTTCAACTTCAGCCGGGCGAGGGCCGGCCTGACCTCGAAGGATCCGCGCAACAGCATTCTGTACGACCCGGACGTGCGGGCGGGACGGCTCATCCCGGATCCCGATATCGATATCGCCAGGGTCCGCCTCGTCGACCGCGGGAAGTATGACCTGGCGGTCGCCCAACTGTCCGAACACGTCATTACGAAGAACAACTCGGCCTGGCGCATCGCCCGGGGCGAATATAACGCCGCCACGACGGTATACCGATTTCCTAAAGGTACCGTAATGCGCGGGGACGAGATCAGGAACTGGGACCGGATCCCGGTCGGAACGAAGGTCTATCTAAACCGCGATCGCACCGAAGACGTCCAGGCGGTCACGGCCACCGTGCCCGTCATCGTAAGGGGAACTACGGCCTTCGACATCGCCGGTCCCGCTTACAAGCGGTCCGACACCTACTACATCTTTCCGAAGGGCACGGTAAAACATGGCAGGCAGGTCCGCCGATGGTCCCGCATCCCGCCGGGGACGCGGGTGCTCGTTCGTTATAACGCGCCAGTCGCGTTGAACAGCGCCGGCCGCCAGGCCGTGCGCCGGGCCGATACCGTGTTCCTGGTACCCCGCAGCAAGGTACTGGTCGCCGCCAACGTTCCGGACACCTCCCGGCTCAACAGCGGGACCCTGGTCTTCACCAAGAAATAGGTTCGACAGACAGCCTTAAAACATCGCAGCGCGCCACAGAGGAGGCGATTCATGGAATTTGTGGAACGGGGTATCGTTCTATTCGCCGATACTGCCTGGTCGTACCTGTTGTACCTGCTCATCGGCGGCGGTCTGTTCCTTCTCCTGTACTCCCGCTTCATGCCGTTCCGTTACTTCAAACACTCGATCGAGATCATCCGCGGGAAATACGACGACCCGAACGAAACCGGCGACATCACCCATTTTCAGGCCCTGGTCAGCGCCCTCGCGGCAACCATCGGCATGGGCAACATCTCCGGCGTGGCCGTCGCCATCGCGGTCGGAGGGCCCGGTGCCATGTTCTGGATGTGGGTCAGCGCCCTCGTCGGCATAGCGACCAAGTTCTTCACCTGCTCCCTGGCGATCATGTACCGGGGGCAGGACAGCGCCGGGAAGACGCAGGGCGGCCCCATGTACGTCGTCCGGGAAGGACTCGGCCGGCATTGGAAACCGCTGGCCGTCTTCTTCGCCGTCGTCGGCGTGATCGGATGCCTGCCACTGTTCCAGGTCAACCAGCTGGTGCAGATCATCCGCGACGTGATCTTCGTACCCATGGGCGTGGTCGGCGAAGATCATTTCTGGTTCGATCTCACGGCCGGCATCGTGCTGGTGCTGATCCTGGGAACCGTCATCTTCGGCGGCATCACCCGGATCGCCGACGTCGCCACACGCGTCGTTCCCGCCATGGTGATCCTGTACATGATCTGCGCCCTCTGGATCATCGCGCTCAACCTGGGGGACGTCCCGCGGTATCTGATGCTGATCATCACCGACGCCTTCACGGGAGAAGCCGCGGCGGGCGGCGCCGTGGGCGCGGTCATCATCACCGGCGTGCGCCGGGCCGCCTTCTCGAACGAGGCCGGCATCGGAACCGAATCCCTCGTACATGGCGCGACGAAGACCAAAGAACCGGCGCGGGAGGGCATGGTGGCCATGCTGGAACCCGTCATCGATACGATGATCGTGTGTACCTGCACGGCACTCGTGATCCTCATGACCGGGGTATGGCAGACGACTTCGGACAACGGCGTGACGCTGACGTCAAACGCCTTCGAATCCGCCATGCCGGGCTTCGGTTCGTACATGCTGATCATCTGCGTGGTCTTCTTCAGCGCGAGTACGATTTTCACCTATTCCTACTACGGCACCAAGTGCCTGGGATTCCTGATCGGAGCCAGGTACCAGTTTCTGTACAACTACTTCTACGTGGGATGCGTCATCCTCGCGTCGGTCTCTTCGCTGGATGCCGCAATCAGCCTGATAGACGGCACGTTCGCCCTGATGGCCATCCCCACTATGATCTCGGCCCTGGTGCTCTCTCCGAAGGTGATGGCGGCGCTCCGGGATTACCGGAAACGCCATCAGCCGGAGCGGAATTCGTCGAGCCGGGTTTCCGCGGGCAGGTAGATCCGGAGCGAGACCGGATCCCGCACGAGACCGGATCCCGCAGGAAACTTCGATCAATCAGCCTGTGTGAACTCGAACTGCGATTCGATTTCAACTGTGATTCAGAAGGGACGAATACCCATGACGTGGCCCGTTCTACATCATTACGACCCGGATCATCTCTCGCGAATCGCCTTGCCGCTCGGGGGGATCGGCACGGGTACGGTTTCTTTGGGGGGGCGGGGCGACCTGCGGGATTGGGAACTGATGAACCGTCCGGCCAAGGGATTCATACCGGGCCGGGACACCCGGAGCCCGCCGTCCTTCACGTTGTACGCCCGGCCTGAGGGCGGTGATTCCGTAACGCGTCTGCTCGAGGGACCCCTCGAATACTTCGAGTACGAAGGCGCCAGCGGAAGTCCCGCCGCGAACCACGGCTTGCCGCGGTTTGCCCGATGCGCATTCGACGCGGCCTACCCCTTCGGCCAGGTCCACCTTTCCGACGACGAGGTGCCAGTCGAAGTGCGGCTGGAGGCCTTCAATCCCCTCGTGCCGTGCGACGCCGACCGCAGCGGCCTGCCCTTGGCGGTCCTCCGGTACGTGCTGACCAACCGGACCGATGTACCAGTCTCGGCCGCCGTATGCGGCTCGATACCCAATTTCATCGGCATGGACGGCACGGAAGGGGCCTGCAGCGAAAACCGCAACCGCTACCGCGCCGGCGATGGGTACCGCGGACTCTTCATGTCATCGAAGGGCGTGGACCGTCAGGCCGCGCAGTGGGGCACGATGGCGCTGGCGACCACGGCGGAGACGGTCAGCTACCGGACTGCTTGGCGCGACGACCGCTGGGGCACCCCGCTGCTCGACTTCTGGGACGAGTTCAGCGCGGACGGCATACTCTCGGACCGGGTCGCCGGCAACAACGACCGCCCCATCGCCTCCCTGGCGGCCCGGTTCGACCTGCCGCCGGAAGAAACGGCAAGCGTGACCTTCGTGCTGGCCTGGCATTTCCCCAACCGGTACACGTGGACACCGGCGACGAAGGAAGACCTGACCGTCGGCGGTGATACGGAGACCACCGAAGAAAACGCCTGTTGTGACGGCGGTCCGGACGATTGCGAGCGCAATGAGGGCTGCTGCGAGGACGGGGACGACAGCAGCGGCGACTGTTGCGACGACAACAGTGACTGCTGCGCGGGCGGCGACGACTGCTGTGACACGGGAGACCGGATCGGGAACTACTATACGACGCGGTTCGAGGATGCCTGGGACGTGGTGGAGCAGGTCGTGCCCGAACTGGAAAGCCTGGAAGCGGATACGCTCCGGTTCGTCGAGGCGTTCTGCGGATCGGACCTGCCGGAGGTGGTCAAGGAAGCGGCCCTGTTCAACCTGAGCACGCTGCGGAGCCAGACCTGCTTCCGCACGCCCGACGGCCGATTCTACGGCTGGGAGGGATGCCACGACGAGGCGGGGTGCTGCCTGGGCTCCTGCACCCACGTATGGAACTACGAGCAGTCCACGGCTTTCCTCTTCGGCGACCTGACGCAGACCATGCGCGACGTGGAATTTGCCCACGCCACCGACGAGAACGGCCTGATGAGCTTCCGCGTCTGGCTGCCGCTGGCCCGGGCCCGCAACTTCAATCGCGCTGCGGCCGACGGCCAGATGGGTTGCGTCATGAAGATGTACCGCGACTGGCAGCTGTCGGGTGACGACGAGCAGCTTCGGGCGCTATGGCCGGGGGTCAAGAAGGCGCTGGCCTTCTGCTGGATACCGGGAGGCTGGGACGCCGACCGCGACGGCGTCATGGAAGGCTGCCAGCACAATACCATGGACGTCGAATACTTCGGTCCGAATCCCCAGATGGAGTTCTGGTACCTGGGCGCACTCCGGGCCGCGGAGGAGATGGCCCGCTATCTGGGGGACGGCGACTTCGCGCGGGAATGCCGGGACCTGTACGAGCGCGGTCGCTCCTGGACCGACGCGAACCTCTTCAACGGGGAGTACTACGAACACGAGATCCGTGCGCCCGAGCGGGCGGAGGACGTAGCGGAAGGCCTGACGGTGGGGATGGGGCCGAAGGATCTGGGGGATCCGGATTACCAACTCGGTTCCGGCTGCCTGGTGGACCAGCTCGTCGGCCAGTACATGGCCCATGTCTGCGGCCTGGGATACCTCGCCGATTCCGGCAAGGTCCGTAGTTCGCTGCAGAGCATCCTGAAGTACAACCGGCTCGAGGACTTCCACGCGCACACGAACGTCATGCGCTCCTACGTCCTCGGCGACGAATCGGCCCTGCTCATGGCGTCCTACCCGAAGGACCGGCCCGATAATCCCTTCTCGTACTTCACCGAAGTCATGACCGGTTTCGAATACATCGCGGCCATCGGCATGATCTACGAGGGCATGGCCGACGAGGGTATTTCGTGCATCCAGGACATCCGCGACCGGTACGATGGACGGAGGAGGAACCCCTTCGACGAGGCCGAGTGCGGCCATCACTACGCCCGGGCCATGGCCGCCTGGGCTGCACACCTTGCGCTGACGGGTTTTAACTACTCGGCGGTCACGAAGACCATGACCTTGACCGACCATCCGGGCAGGTACTTCTGGTCGAACGGCTATGCGTGGGGCGTGTGCGTGGTGACGCGTAACGGTGAAGGACTGCAGGCCGAGTTGAGCGTCCTGCACGGCGCGCTTGCACTATCGCGGCTGCGGCTGGGAGAGGCGGGCGATGTGGGGTTTGATCCGGTGCTTGAACTGGCAGCGGGTGAAGAAAAGACCGTCGAAATCGAGCAATAGCCGGTAAGGCGAACAGATTCCGTCATCCTGTCGCATTACCGGACGCGCCCTGGCTGTGTTCAGGTGGTTCGCTGGTCCTGTGCGATTCGCTGTTAAGGTACGCTTTCCGCTGCATTCCGGAGAACTCGCTTCTCTACTGCACCACCACCATGAAGTTGACCGACCTGGTGACGGACTTGTCCGCGCCGCGGTCCGTCAGCGTCACGGTCAGCACATACTCCCCGGCCTCGAGATCCGTGGTGTCCAGGGCGGTGTACTCCGCCTCTTCCGGTGTGGTCCCCTCGCCTTCGAAGAAGGACATCACCGTCTGCATGTCGTCCGGCCTTCTGGCCCGGCGGTTCCTCAGTGCGGGCATGCCCAGGGGCGTGATTTCGTAGAGCGTCTCGTAGGAAGTGCGGCCGCCCTCATCCATACCCAGGTTGTACACCTCGTAATACACGTAAACCAATTGCCCCCGAGCGTAAAGCCGTCCGGGATTGGGCACGACGTTCAGTCCCTTGCGCACGAAGGGCCCCGCCGTCGTCGCAGACGTGATTCCGGTCGATAGCTTGAGATCGCTGATGAGCAGGCCGTTGCCGCGGTAGTCGGAGAAGGATACAGGCTTCTTGTAAACGCCTACCCGTTTCGTGGCTT
>Ga0209021_1002172_pt1 | contig 17653 bp, 17 predicted proteins | sample PinacodermFT_FD_187299 | JGI IMG/M metagenome (GOLD analysis project Ga0209021, IMG submission 187299) | Host-associated microbial community of the marine sponge Aplysina aerophoba from Gulf of Piran - sponge pinacoderm, lysed by freeze-thaw... | ecosystem: Host-associated > Porifera > Sponge >... | reverse complement strand
GCCCGGTCGAGAATCGGGGTGGCGGTTTCTGGCGGTTACCTTCTCAGCGCACCCGAATCCCGCCGGCTTTGCCGAGGCAGCCTCGCAGGCCGAGTTTCGCACCATGGCAAGACGCCGGGGCCTGACGTCGGCTCTGCTCGCGATCGGTCGTCCGGGAGACGCGACCGGCGCCCCGGTGACCGCGACCACCTTGAGGGTCAGGACTGCGTTCCGGACCACGGAGGTACCGTTCGGCGAGATCGCGCCAGCCGAATTGAAGACAGGATGGTGGTGGGGCACCTTGCGCGGCCGTCACGCTTCCGGGACAGCGTCCGTGTCTGATCTGGACCGGCTGATCCGCGGAGGCTCCGAGAGTGCGCCTCGGTAGTGATGGGGCACCGCCGCCGCGGTTGCCATCCGGGCGATTGGAATTGCGCCCTCGCGCTGCCGAAGAGCGCCTCCGGGTATGACGATGCTGTTGTGGTGACGGATGCCAGATGTTTGACGGGTTCCGGGCGCATCGGGATGAGCCCCGGGTTCGAGTTCCCTTCCAATGTGAACGCACATCGGCCCTGATCGCCTACGAGGCCGACCCAGTGTTGAGTCCAGGAATTAAGTGAGGAAACTCGTTCAATTCTGGCCAGGATCGATTCGGCAGATGCGACCCAGGTGAAGGCGCTGGCCTGCGCAATGTACTGTTCCACGCAGGCGTTGATCTTGCGCGTCAGTTCCTTGACGCTGGAGAACGAACCGAGACGGACGGCCTGCCGCGTGATGAGCCCAAACCGGCTCTTGACCTGATTGATCCAAGAGGCATCGGTCGGGGTGTAGTGCGGGTGGTTCGCGGGCCAGCGTGCCGGCCACGCCTTGACTAACGGCCTCCGCCGGACCGTTCGCCAGATCGTGCACAGATGGTTCTGCAGGAGTCGGCGGGGGCGGCAGGCGACCAACGAGAGCCCCGGGGCCGAGGCCGGCTGAGAGCGGGTGGTCGCGCGGCTCGAGTGAGTCGTGTCCGGGCGAAGGGACCGATGGGGGTCTTGCTCTTGGCCCGACGTCACTTGCGTTCGCCTATTGTCCACCTAACGGACGGGGCTTACAGGCCGCCTGCTTCGGGCATGCTGTAGCCGACACCGCGCTCGTTGAGGATGTAGGCCGGATTCGCCGTGTCGTCGCCCAGCTTGCGGTGGAGAGTCCTGACGAAGCTATGCACGCGGGTCGGATTGGGGTCGGCGTGCCGGGACCAAACCCGGCACTCCAACGTGGCGTAGGTCACGACCCGTCCCGCGTGGGGCGAGGTACGCGAGCGCGTGCAACTGCCTCACCCACACGGAACATTCTTCAGCATTGATTCCGGACCCTACAGAAACTTCGAATGCTGCCTCGGAATGGCTATCTCTCACCGGGCCGGGCCAAGCGCTGATGAAACCACTCCGCGAGATCTTCGTAACCCAATTCACCGCGTGCGACAGCTGTGATGGTGTCCGCGACTACCTCGTCGCTCTCGATGAATTCATAGCCACTTCTCTGCACCAGCAATTCCACCAGATAGAGAGCCGTTCGTTTGTTGCCATCCGCAAATCCGTGATTTGAAACGATCCCGTGCACCAGCGCGGCCGCCTTCTGGTGGATATGTCGGTGATAGCCGTGGTACGTGCGAGCCAGTGCCGACTGAATTGCGTGCTCGCTTACGATCCCTGGCGCCCCGCCATGTCGTAGTGCTTCCTCATGGCCGCGAACTGCATCGGCCCAAGTGACGCGATAATGCCGCCTACCGATTTGCCAGTACCTCCATGGCTTTCCGGCGCTTCACCGAGGTCTCCTTGATGATCCGCTCGGAGGTCGGGGTCACCGTGTACCCGGCAACGGACGGAGAATCGGCGTGCGCTCCCGAACCGCGGCGGCTTGCCTTCGCGGCCTGGCCGGAATGCGTGCTTGCGGATGGCTGCGGATTCAGATTCCTTGACATCTTGTGACTATTATCGCCCACCGAGCTAGGTTATTATCCTCAATGATTTAATGGCCCCTATGAGACATGCGAACACCCCCGGATTCCGTGCATTCGTAGAGCCCCCGGCACCAGCTTCGCTCGGGTCCGGACCGGACACATAGGTTACAGAACGTACCGGAGGCATAGGTTACAACTTCGCGCCCAGCGGGCCCGTGCGGTGCACGGGCCGATTCTGTATCCTCATACGCATGCCGGTACGCTGCCCGCTCGCCCTGGTGGCCTGCCTCGCGCTGCCCCTGCTGGCGCGGGCCGAGGAACCGCGCCCCGTCGTGTCGCTGAAGACATCGATGGGGATCGTGCGCATGGAACTCTACTCAGATGTGGCGCCCAAGACCGTTGCCAACTTCCTCGCCTACGTCAATTCCGGATTCTATGACGATACGGTGTTTCACCGAGTCATCGAGGGCTTCGTCGTCCAAGGAGGCGGCTTCACCCCAGAACTCACACTCAAGCCCACGCGCAAACCAGTGCGCATCGAAACCAAGGCTGGACTGAGCAACGAACGCGGCACTGTGGCCATGGCTCGTCAGATGGGCAAGGACACCGCGACCTCGCAGTTCTTCGTCAACCTCAAGCCGAACGCCATGCTAGATCGGGCTGCGCTGCGTTTCGGTTATACGGTATTCGGCCGCGTGATTGAGGGCATGGAAGTAATGGACCGCATCTCGCGCGTCCAGACCAGTCGGCGCGGGCCAATGCAGGACGTGCCCATCCTGCCTGTGTTCCTAGAAGCGGCGCGGGTTGAGCGATAGAATTGGCGGCTGTCGTTTCGCCGCTACTTGTCCAAGTTAAGCGGTACGTCTCTAAAGCTCCGGGTCAGCGGCACGACTTCGGCATCGGGCGGGGCCTTGAAGTCGAACATCGAGGCCGCTATGGTCGGATTGACTTGCTCATCGGAGAACTGGTACACGTTTATCGACTCGTCGCGGCCGACAATGCGAATGCCAGTGATTGCATACGCGGCCGGATCGAAATCGAACTCGACGCGGGAGAAGAAGTCCTGTGCGTTGCGACCTTCGCCGGTCAGCACGTGGCGCCCGTCCATCTCTTCGATGCGCAGGTTGCGGAACATCCTGCGCAGCCGCATTCTGCCCAGCAGGAACGATAGCGGTGCGCGCAAGTCGGTCATCGCCTCCAACGCCACCTGCCGTACTTGGTTGGAGTTCGGGTTGTACATGCGAAAGATGTCCCCGTCGCTGATGGCGATCTTGCCCGCTGGCTTGGTATAGTCCCAGCGCATTTTGCCCGGGCGCTGCAGGTAGAGCGTGCCGGTCTCAATCATGCGTCGCCGACCGGCGTACTCCATCGACTGCTCGAACTGCATCTGCAGCCCGCTGAGGCTGTTGTAGTGGCGCTCGATGCCCTCGATAGTCTTGTTGAGCGACTGCGCGGTCAAGACGGAGCTACCCACGGACAAGGCGAACAGGATGCCGGCGAGAACGGTTTTTCGGGTCATAGGCATATACCGCGCGAATGCGGATTGGGGCGGCGCGGGCAGAACGTGTCCGAAATGCGGGCCGCGCTAGTCTCAGTATAGCGGTCGGGCCGAACTAGTCGTTCAGGAGCTTGCGTATGCCGCGGGTCGCTTGGCGGATGCGCTGCTCGTTCTCCACTAGTGCGAAGCGGACAGAGTCGTCCCCAGCTGGCCCGAATCCGATTCCGGGTGAAACGGCCACCAGTCCCTTGTGCAGTAGCAACTTGGAGAACTCCAGCGATCCTGACCAAGCGTATCGATCCGGGATCTTGCCCCACACGAACATCGTCGCTTTGGGTGGTTCGATCTCCCAGCCGCCCTTGCGCAGGCCATCGATGAGTGCGTCGCGGCGGCCCTTGTACATCGCGGCGTTTTCGGCCGTGGCCCACTCGCAGTGCCGCAGTGCGATGATGGCGGCGATCTGGATGGGTTGGAACATGCCGTAGTCCAGATAGCTCTTGATGCGGGCCAAGGCGTCGATCATCTTGGGGTTGCCGACGCAGAAGCCCACGCGCCAGCCGGGCATGCTGTAGCTCTTGGACATCGAGAAGATCTCAACGCCCACCTCCTTCGCGCCGGGCACTTGCATCATTGACGGGGCTTGGTAGCCATCGAACACGATGTCGGCGTAGGCGAAGTCATGCACGAGCATGGTGCCGTGTTTGTGAGCCAAGTCTACTAGCGGACGGAAGAAATCCAATTCCACGCACTGCGTCGTGGGGTTGTGCGGAAACGATGTCAGGATCATCTTCGGCTTGGTTCCGGGTCCCCTAAAGATGTCCTCGATGCGCGTGAGGAATTCTTCAGGCGAGGGCATCGGAACCGCGACCTGCTTGCCGTCGGCCATGACTACGCCCCACTGGTGGATGGGATAGGACGGATCTGGCATGGCGACGCCATCGCCCGGTCCGATGGTGGCGAATGTCAGGTGGGCGAGCCCATCCTTGGACCCCATCGTGGCGATTGCCTCGGTCTCCGGGTCCAACTCCACGCCGAACTTGGCCTCGTAGCGCTTGCAGATCTCCTCCAGCAGGCGCGGGATGCCCCGCGAAAGGGAGTAGCGGTGGTTGCGCTTGTCGCGGGCCGCCTCGGTGAGCTTGTCCACGACCAAATCGGGGGTCGCGCCGTCGGGATTGCCCATGCCGAGGTCGATCACGTCCAGACCGGCCCGGCGGGCTTTGGCGCGCATTGTGTTGATCTCCGCGAAGACATAGTTCGGGAGTTTGCCGATGCGATGGAAGGGCTCGTCGTCGAAGATCCCCATTAGCTCATTCTCTCAGACACGGGGCCGAGCGGCTGCGGCTTTGCCGACAAACGGCTGTGGGGCCGAGCGAGTCGCTAGCTTCAAGGTTGGCAGGCTCGCGTGCGAAGCATGTGCGAGAGATAGTCTGGAGAATATAGGAGCGCGGCGGATTGCGGATCCTCGCGGGCGCCGAATCGCTATGGATGATCGAACCACACGCCTATTCGCCAAGGGTGGGCTTTTCGTGATCAGCGGCCCCTGCGTCATCGAGTCTGCGGAGCATGCCCTGCAGATCGCTCACGCGGTGGCGGAGGCGGCCCGCTCGGCTGGCGTCGCTGCCGTATTCAAGGCCTCCTTCGACAAGGCGAACCGGACGAGCGGCTCGTCGTATCGCGGTCTTGGCATGGAGCGAGGACTTGAGGTCTTGGGCAAGGTCCGCCGCGAGACTGGCCTCCCTGTGCTCACCGACATCCATGAGCCTGGCCAAGCGGAAGCGGTGGCTGCGGTGTGCGACATCCTCCAGATTCCGGCCTTCCTATGCCGCCAGACGGACCTGTTGCTAGCCGCCGGACGCACGGGTCGTGTCGTCAATATCAAGAAGGGCCAGTTCCTTGCACCCGAAGACATGCAGTACGCTGCCGAGAAAGTCGCCTCGGCCGGCAATCGCCAGATCTTCCTGACCGAGCGCGGCACCAGCTTCGGCTATCGCGACTTAGTGGTCGACTTCCGGGCATTGGCGAAGATGGGCGCCTTGGGCTACCCCGTCGTGCTCGACGTCACGCACAGCCTGCAGCAGCCCGGCGCGGCCGGTGGCGCGAGCGGCGGGCAGCCCCAATTCATCGAATTGCTGGCCAAGGCTGGAACGGCCGCGGGATGCGACGGACTGTTCTTTGAAGTCCATGAGGAACCTGGCCGGGCATTGTCTGATGGTGCCAATGCGTTGCGTCTGGACCTGTTGCCCGAGATGTTGCTTCGGCTAGCGGAGATCTCGCGCCTCGTGGCCAGTTTCGACTCGCTTGGCGCCTCGGCCGAGACTTGAGTTACTTCAGCGACAGGCCGCCATCGACAGCGAGGACCTGCCCGGTGACGAACGCGGGCCCTTCCAGCAACATGCCGACTGTTGCGGCGATTTCCTGGCCGGTGCCGTGTCGGCCCATGGGCGTGACACGCACGAGGCGTTCGATCTCGGCCGGCATTTCATCCCCGAAGTGGATTACGCCCGGCGCGATTGCGTTGACTGCGATATCGGGCGCGAGCGCCTTCGCCAGTGCGTGGGTCAGCATGACCACCCCGGCCTTGGATACGCAGTACGGCACGTGCTTGGCCCATGGCCGCAAGCCGCCCAGCGAAGCGATGTTGACGATCCTTCCGCCTTCGCCTCGCAGCATCGCCCTGGCGGCCTGCTGGCAGCAAAAGAAGGTGGCCTTGAGATTGATGTCGTGGATGGCGTCCCAATCTCGCTCAGTGGCGGTCAGTGGATCGATGGAACGAAATACCGCTGCGTTGTTGACCAAGCAATCCAAGCGCCCGAACGACATTTCGATCTCGCCGAACAAGCGCCTGATTTCGGCAACATTGGCTAGGTCGGCCCGGAAGGCCCTACCGCCGCAGGCGGCCGCCGTGGCTAGTGCCTCCGCTTCGGAATTGTTGTAGTGGACTGCGATCTTGGCGCCGCGACTGGCGAGGTGCAGCGCGATGCACCGTCCGATCCGTTTCGCGGCACCGGTCACGGTGACAACCTTGCCTTCGAGCGTGTCCATGGGGCGACCCGCCGCATCCGGCCGTCGACCGGTGCGAGACAGTATTACGATAGCGATAAGGCGCGACAGTGCCGTGCCGCTGCTTGACCGGGGCGGCAGTCTCTCCGAAACATGAACAAGTACATCATGATTGGCCCGCAAGGAGCCGGCAAGGGCACCCAGTCCACACTGCTCTCGCACACGTTCGGGTTCGTGCACATCTCGATCGGCGAGATCTTTCGCTGGCACGTGGACAACCACACCAAACTCGGTTCGCGCGTTACGCGCATCACGGCTCAGGGGCGCTTGGTGTCCGATGAAATCGTCGAAGAGGTCGTGCGCGAGCGCCTCGAGCTACACGACTGGCGTCACGGGTTTGTCCTGGACGGATTCCCGCGGACGCCATCCCAGGCCAGCTACCTGTTCGAGAACTGGAATCTCGACCGAGCGATCTATTTGGACTTGCATGACGCGGCGGTCAGCCATCGTGTTATGACACGCGCCCAAGCTGGCGAGGGAGGGGGATTCACGAAGCGGGCTGACGACAACCCTGAAGCGCTGCGCCACAGGCTCTCTGAGTATCACCTCAAGACCCAGCCGTTACTGAAGCTGTTCGATGAGCGCGAGCTGCTCTTGAGAATCGATGCTGGACGCTCGATCGAGGAAGTTTTTGACGCGATTTGCGCGGGACTCGGCTTGCCTCGGCCAGCCGCTTCGAGCGAGCGTTCGGCGGCGTAGGGTCAGCGCACAGGCAGGCCGCGCTGGGGTGTGCCGATTTGTCGGCCAGGCGGCGGGTTGGGCACTTGGTTCGGAATCCCGAGTTGAAGCCTCTCTGCGACCCCGTCCGTGTCGGAATTCTGTCGGTAGTCGTAGACAAACTCCCACTCGTTGTAGGTTTTCTTGCCGTTGTAAACCTTGACGCCCGTGGCTTCGCTCTTGCTGGCGACGCCTGCGATGCCGCGTTCGAACCTCTGCACCGTGGCGACGGGCGTGGCGGGGGCGGCCGGTCCGGCGATTCCGCCCGTACGGGGAGTGGTCAGCAGCCGGTTGATCATCTCCGGTGCGCCCGAACCTGACACCGTGGCTCCGGACAGGCCCGTCCTTGGATCGGGCGCGGCTCCGAAGCCGTGTTGCGGTGCGCCCGGGCTTGGCGGCGTCCTTGGTCGAGGGTCTTGATCAGTTCCACTCATGGCCTCGGCCGGATCCTGAGTTGCGAAACGGCGCTCGTTCTCGTCCATCGGCACTTGGCTGGGCAGCATCCGGCTGTAGTCTGGCGGCTCCCCGGGGGCTGGCGCGGGGCCGCCCTCGGCGGGGTTGAACTCGAACCCTTGGCTATAGCGGGTGCTACCGGCGAGATCTGGTGCGGCGGATTCTCGCACTGCTTGGAATCGTTCCAGCTGTGCGGGGGTCTGTGGAAGGAATGGGTCCTGCTGATCGGATGCGCTGGGCCGTCCGCCCGGCACCTCGTCGGCGGTGGGAGCTGCTTGCGATCCGATCGGGCCTGTCAGTCCAAGACCCATCTGGGAGCCAAGCGCTTGGCCGAGGCCGCTGGCACGCCGGTCCTTGGCCGTGTCGAACAGCAGGGAGTCCTCGAAGCGCCCGTCCGTCCCCATATGGATCAAGCGCCACTCTCCCGTCTCTCCGATCGGATCGGGATAGCGCCTGCGCAGATAGCGGACGCCGTCGGTGTCTTCCAAATCGTCGAGGTCTTGGGGGTACTTGTTGTGCTCGCGGTAGTAGAGCTCGATTGCGCGCCGGTACTGCTCGCCGCGTTCGATCAGTTGCGTGTCCCTGACGCGCTGCGACTGAAGCGCCATGCGGGGGGCCGAAAGGGCCAAGCCGACCAGCAGGATGGCTGAAGTGACTAGCAGCGCAAGCAGCACGTAGCCTTCTTGGCCAGCGCGAGCGGCGTCTCGTTCGGCCCTCATGGCGGAAACTCCAGGGGGATCGAGAACTGCTGGTTCTCCTGGGTGTCTTCGAACTCGACGGCCTGCAGTCCGATGTCAGTGATCCGATAGCGTCCCTGCAACAGCGATCCCTTGGATGCGAGCAGGATCTCCTCGCCGTCAAGCAGAAACGCTTGCCGAGCCTCCGAGTTGGCCGCGCTGGCGAGCCCGTAGTACTTCCAATTCGGCGGGCGTGCCACCTTTGGGGCCGGCTTTGGGGCCGGGAGCTCGGGCTTCGGCCCAGGCTTGCGGACGGCGGCTTCAAGCTTGGCTTGGGCAAGCCGCGCTTCCTCCCTGGTAGGGCCTGCGATCTCGAGCGGTTTCGGGCGGCCGAAGTTGAATATGTTGCGATCCACGACCGGAGCTTCGATCGCGCGGACCCGCTCGAGAAGTTCCTTGCGGAGCGTCGCATCAGCAGCAGGGTTGAGTTCCTGTGATGTCGCCAGATCGGCGGCCGGTGGCTGGCCCTGGGTACGGCCCGCAGGTTCGGCTGGGCGTCCGGTGGTCGGCGTCGGCACAGGTCGCGTGGCAGTCGCCGACGGAGCGGGACTCCCGCTAGGGCCGCTGAAGAACTGCACGTACATGACCACCGCCAGCACGGCCAATGCTACCGCCAGCTGGATCAGCGATTTCTTGTTCGCTCCGAGTTCCAAGCCTGTCTCCTACAGGTCCCTTACCAGCGTGTCAAAGCGCATGTTGATCTGCAGCTCGTTCAAGTTCCCGTCGCTGCGCGGGGTCGCGCCGAGCGAGCCGATGATGAAGAAGACCTTGGAGCGGTCGAGTTGGTATAGGAACTGCACCAGGTTGTCGTATCGTCCGCGCAAGCTCGCGTTGACCGCCAGAGTGCCGTACTGTTCGTTCCCATCGAGCGGTTCCACTGCGTAGCTAGTCTCGCGGATCTCCATGCCGGCTTGGGTTGCGGCCGCTCCCAGCTCGGTCAGCAGGGCCGAAAACGCGCTCTGGCGGGGAAGGGCGATTTCCTGGACAAGAGCGCTGCCATCGGTCTTGGCCTTCTCGATCAGATTCGCCTGAGCCTGTACGGTTTCCACGCTGGCCCTCGACTGCTTGACTTGGGCGGCCAATGCAGCATTGCGGGCCACCAACTCGTTCTCGCCGCGGGTGGCCGGGCGCACTGCCAGCACATAGAATCCCGAGTTGCACACGGCAAGCGCCCCGAGCGCCGCCAAGACGGTTCTCGGCGCGTACCGCCGGTACCACTCCGTCTGGGCGACTGGCCGGGCGCTGAGATCAGAGCTGCTGGTCATACTCCACCGTGAGCTGGTAGCGAAAGGTCGGATCGCCGTCGCTGGGCGGCACGCTGCCGCGCACCGCCGGAGCCCGGAAGAGTTCCGATCCCTCCAAGGTCTTGAGAAATTCTATGAAGTCTGCCGGTGTCTTGGCGCTGACCGTCATGTCGAGCCGGATGGTGTCGCCGCGAGCCACTTCCGGCTGGATCGTGAGCATCCTCACGTTAGGGGGCAGGACAACCTCCAAGTCGAGGAACGTGCGGGTCCACGACACGCCCTTGCGCACCAGCAACTCGTTGAGGAACGCCGTGCGCTCGAGGATTTCGGTGGTGCTCTCGCTTTGCAGCTGCCGAGACGCGGCGGAGCCGAGATCCGCCAAGCGGCGTTGCTCGGCGAGCAGCTGTTGTTGCCGGCCGAGCAGTTGCTCGGGCGTCCTCTCAGTGCTCACGAAACTGACGACCAGCAGTGTCGTCATGGTCAGCAGGGCCAGCACTGCGCAACAGGCCAGGGCGCAGAAAGCCCGGTAGCCGCCTGCTGGGTTCGTCGCCAAGTTCAGGCCCGGGCCCGATCTGCTCTGGGCTCGCAGCGACCCACCTGGGAGACGAAAACGATCAGCCATGGACATAACCCATCAAGCCCGCCCCGCAGCCTGCGCTGGCAGACTCCTGCGCCAACAGGGGCTCGACTGGAGAACCCAGTTCTTGGGGCAGCGCTGCGAGCAATGCCGGCTGCATCTGCCCGAAACCGGTCACCAGCAGGCGCGCGACCGTGCGCCCGAGGTTCTCCTCGATGTAGACAAGGGTGGGGAAAACATCGGCCAAGACTTCCCGGACGCCAGCGGCGGCATCCGTGGCGTGGCCGCTCGGCAGTGCGATGCGCCGCAGCAGTCTCACTGTCCCGTCTTCGACGGCGGTGATGATCATCGCCGGCCCTCCCTGCTTGAGGAGTACTGCCATGGCGGGGTCTTGCACCAGGTTGAGTGCAGTGGCGCATGACGAGCCCACGTAGCCTGGACACAGTCCGGCGGCCTCGAACGCCCCTTCGCAGTGCAGTAGGTACTCGCTAGCGACCGCCGTGGCCAACACGGACGGCCGGTCGCCGCCGCGTTGCACCTGGAAGGCAATGCGGGCCGTGCGTGAGTCGAAGGGCAGGCTGTTCCGAAAGCGCTCTTCGACCACTTTGCGCAGGTCTTGAGGCTTGCGCGGCAACTTGTCGAACTCGAACAGCGCCAGCCGGGCCGCCTCGTCCGGCAGCAGCACAGCTACATGGGGGGTGGAGACAGGCTGCAATTCCCCGAGCACTGCTTGAATCGCATCCTGGAGTCCTTCCGGTGGCTGAACCTGCCCGTCTGTCCGATCTGGCTCGCCCAGTTCGCTCTCGGCCTGGGCAAGCACGGTCGATCTCTCCCGGCGCACGCCCAGGAGAACTCCGTCAGCGAGTTCGAACACCAGCGTCGGCTCGGGATCCGGCAACAGCCGGTTGAGGGCCTGGAGCAGGATTCGCATGGTCAGTCGATGAACGTGACCTTGTCGATCTCGCGCAACGTGGTCAGGCCCGCGTGCACTCGCTCGACGGCGGACTCGCGGAGCGTTTGCATGCCCTCTGCGCGAGCCGCGCGCGCGATTTCGGAACTCGGTCGCTTGGCTAGGATCAGCTCGCGGATGTTGTCCGACATGTCGAGTAGCTCGTGAATCGCCGAGCGGCCCCTGAAACCCGTGCCCGAGCATTCGATGCAGCCCTCGCCCTCGCTGAATTCAAACCCCTCCCATTCCTCTATAGACAGTCTGGAGGCTGCCAGGCGCTCGTGGGTATAGCGCCGCTTGACGCGGCAGTGTGGGCAGATCAAGCGCACCAAGCGCTGGGCGAGTATGCAATTCAGAGCCGAGACGAAGTTGTAGGCTTCCACGCCCATGTTCAGGAAGCGTCCGAGCACGTCTACTACGTTGTTGGCATGCACGGTTGTGAACACCAAATGGCCGGTAAGGGCCGATTGGATGGCGATCTGGGCTGTTTCGGCGTCGCGGATCTCACCCACCATGATCTTGTCCGGATCGTGGCGCAGGATCGAGCGCAGCCCGCGCGCGAACGTCAGCCCTTTCTTTTCGTTGATGGGGATCTGCGTGATCCCGTGCAATTGGTATTCGACCGGGTCTTCGATGGTGACGATCTTGTCTTCGTCGCTCTGGATCTCGCTCAGCGCCGCGTACAGCGTGGTCGTCTTGCCCGAGCCAGTCGGGCCGGTCACCAGCACCATTCCGTACGGTTCCCGGATGTAGCGCCCGAAGCGCTGCTGGTCCGCTGCGCTGAATCCGACCACGTCCAAGGACAGCTTCTTGAACTTCTCGCTCATGGACTGCTTGTCCAAGATGCGCAGCACCGCGTCCTCGCCGAACACGGTGGGCATGATCGACACGCGGAAGTCAATCTGCCGCCCCTTGTAGCGCACCCGGAAACGGCCGTCTTGGGGCACGCGCCGTTCGGCGATGTCGAGGTCGCTCATCACCTTGATGCGCGACAGGATGGTCTCGTGCCAGTCCTTGGAGATCGGGGGCATGGCGTAGTGCAAGACGCCATCGATGCGGTACTTGATCGCCACGTCCGCGTTGCGGGTCTCGATGTGGATGTCGCTGGCCCGCCGCTCGAGGGCGTTGAACACGGTCGTGTCGATCAGCTTGATCACTGGCGCTATGCCGCTGGCTTGGGTGAGCTTGTCGATCGACAGGGTCTCGTCCGGATCCTCCGCCGCGCTCACGTCCAAGGTGAATTCTTCGGTGACTTCCTCCAGCACTCGCTGGGATTGCTCGGTCTTGTCCAGCAGGTCGTTGATCTGCCGCAGCGTGGCAATGGAGATCCGCAGCTTCTTGCCCAGCAGAGACGCAATCTCGTCGAGTTCGGGCAGGCGCCTGGGGTCTGAGATGGCGATTTCAAGCGAGCCGTTCCGCTCGGCGATCGGCACGAAGTTGTGCCGGAACATCAGGTCTACCGGAATCGAGCGGAACAGTTCGCTGTCGATATGCACCGAGGTGAGGTCGAGGAACGGGTAGCGGTAGCGCTCGGCCAGTTGGCGAGCGTCTTGCTCGGTCGTCTCGGACCCCGTTTCGGTCGCTCCCGCGGGCGTGGACATAGGTTGGCGCAGAGCTAGCGCTGTGCAATAGGTATAGACGCGCGAGTTGAACGCAGCGTGCAAGCCCCGGTTGCGGCTGGCCGCCTTCAGAACTGCTCGGCGAGGCTGAAGATCGGCAGATACAGCGAGATCAGCACGAAGGCCACGAAGATGCCCATGAAGATCATGATGACCGGCTCGATCAGGTTCAGCAATGCCGCGGTCTTGGTCTGAACTTCTTCGTCGAAGAATTCTGCGACCGAAGTCAACATCTGCGGCAGCGCGCCCGTCGACTCTCCGACGCGGACCATTTCGACCGACAGGGTCGGGAAGACATCGGCTTGCAGCATGCTGGCAGCCAAGGTCTGCCCCTCGCGGACTCTCGCCCGAACCGCGTCCAGCTTGCCGCGCAGCAACCCCGAGCCGAGCGATTCGCTGGCAGTTTCGAGGGCTCGCACGAGCGGCACGCCCCCTGTGAGCAGCGTGCCCAACAGCCGCGCCAGTTGGGCCACTTGGTAGCGTATCCAAAGCTGGCCGACGATTGGCGCTCGCAGGAGCAAGCGCTCGAGGCTGGCCCGAGCGCCCTCTCGGCGCAGAACCCAGATGGCCGCGGCGCTGGCAGCCGCCCCGGCCGCCAGCAGAGCCAGGGCATTGTCACGCGCCGCTCCGCCGAGTGCGACCAGCAATTGCGTCGACATGGGTAGGTTCGCGTCCATGGTCTCGTAGAGCTGCGCGAACTCCGGCACCACGTAGGTCACCAGGAACACCACCAGCGCGAGCACTAGGGCGATCAGGATTGTCGGATAGATCAGCGATATCAGGATCTTCTTGCGGATTGCGAGGGCGAGCTTTTGGTATTCCACGTAGCGCTCGAGCACAGAATCGAGCGCCCCGGAGCGCTCGCCGGCCAGCAGGGACGTGACATAGATCGGCGGGAAGACTTTGCGCTTTGCGAAGGCATCCGAGAGCGGCACGCCCACCTTGACATCGTTGCGAACAGTGGCGATATGCGCGGCTAGAGCCTTGTTGCGGACATTTCCGGCCAACAGTTCAAGCGACTGCGGGATGGGCATCCCGGCTCGAATCAAGGCTAGGAACTGCGCATTGAACACCACGAACTGCTGCAGGTCGAGGCGCCCGCGCCTGCGGCTAGGCTTGGCCGTCTGCGACTCCTGCTGCGTGCGCACCGAGCGCACCAGCAGGCCGCGCGAGGTGAATTGCTGCCGGGCTGCGCGGGCGGAAGTCGCAGCCGCGACCTCCTCGTGCACTCCTCCCTGCGGATCCGTGTAGTTGACCGTGAATTCAGGCATGGCGCCTGCCCCTAGAGGCTAGGACGCTGGGCTGGCCTCCAGCGTGCAGTGTCTCAGAACGTCAGCCGCAGCCCCAACTGTAGTTGCCGCGCCTGGCCAGCCGATAGCGATCGCCCGAAAGTGGCTTGGCCAAAGGTCCGTTCGGGCAGGTCGAAATTGGTGCGGTTCGCAAGGTTGAAGGCTTCCAGGCGCAGCTCGATCGTGCCTTGCTCAGACAGCCGCAACGACCTCACGAGCGCCACGTCCAGAGCGGCCAAGCCCGGCCCGGCCACGATGTTGCGCCCGGCGTTGCCGAAGGTAAGCGGTGCGGGCATGGCGAAGGCCGCCGCGTCGAGGAACCGGCCTGGCCCGAGATTCACGGCCGCCGGGCCGCCGGCCAGATCGGGCCGATCGGTGCCGAAGATGCCGCCGGTGTTGCCGGTGTTGGAGTTGTCGATGGCCAACTGGGGGGTAAGCGGGCGGCCGCTGCCCGCCGTGGCGATCGCGTAGCCGCGCCAGCCTCCCAGCAGCCTGTTCCGGAATGGCGATGCTACTTGCAGCGACAGCGCCAATCGGTGGCGCTGGTCGAAATTGGACAATCCCTTTTCGGCCCGGAAGTCGTGGCTGTTCTGCGGAAACGATTGGTCTCCTGAGGAGCTTAGGAACGCTGAAACGTCGTCGATCGACTTGGCCCAGGTATAGGCCGTGCGAAACCCGACCAGCCCGCCGAAGCGCCGTTCGAGGGCGACGACGCCGGAGTGGTAGCTCGAGGCCGCGCCCGACTCGAACAGGACGATGTTGGCAAAGCCGGGCGTCGGTCGCCGGAAGTCGACCTCGCCTTCTCCCGGCGCGGGCTGGTTGAGGTTTCGTCGGCGCAGCAGCTTGGCCGCCTTCGAGCCAACGTAGGACACCCGCGCCACCAGCTTGCCGGGCAGTACCCTCTCGATTCCGAAGTGCCAGTGCTGGGCGTAGCCGGTGCGATAGTCAGGTTGCAGCGTGTTGACCGATGCCGGCGGGGTAAAGCCCGAGCCAGAAAACGGATCCGACAATCGCGGTAGCGAGAACTGCGACGGAAAGAAGAGCTTGAGGTCGAAGTACGGGGGATTGAAGTACAGGCCGGAATTGGCCTCGAGCATGGTCACGTCGTAGTAGACGCCGTAGGCGGCCCGCAGCACCGTCGAATCGGAAGGATTCCAAGCGAGTCCGATGCGTGGCGCGAAATTGTTGCGGTCCGCCGCATAGCCCGCCCGGCCGAGTGGCGAAGCCGCCGCATCGACGAGTTGGACCGTGTCGAGGTCGAACTGCGAGAAGCGGTCGTCTGCATCGTAGACCGGCGCGTTGTACTCGTAGCGCAGCCCTGCGCTGAGCGTCAGTCTTGGAGCCAGCGTCCAGTCATCCTGCCCGAACACGCTCCAGAATTGCGCGCGCTGGCGGAAGTCATTGTCCACCACGGTCTGAATGCTGTATGTGGGGAAGCCGAGCAACAGATCCGCCACGGGGTGCTGCGAAATCGCCCCTAGGAAATTGAACTGGCCGCGACCGAACAGGCCTTGCGTGCCGTCAATGCTGACGCTGCGCAGTTCGCCGCCCCACTTGAGACGGTGCTTCGCCGTCGCGTGAGTGAGATTGGTGGAAACGTGCCCAGTGGCGCTCGTGCGCAGGATGGGTAGGGCTGTGTCGTCCGACAGGCTGGCATAGCCGCCGACATTGATGCCCGGAAAGCCCACGAAGCGGGGATCGGTCGTCAAACCGGTGATGCCCAGTTCGCTGGAGATGTCGCGCCCGGCGTTCTGGTGCGTGACCTCGCGGCGCAGGCGGTTGAATCCCGCCCGGATTTCCAGCAGTGTCAGTGGTGAGAAGGCTTGCGTGTAGGCCGCGGCCAAATGCTGGCCTCGGTCGAGCGTGAAACTGCCGAAGCCTGGCACGTCCGAATCGGAGAACGGGCTGAAACTGCGCAGGTGGCCGTTGTTGAAGCGGACGAAGACGCGGCCCTTGGAGCTCGGATCGTGGTCCAGTCGGCCCGTGAGCTGATTGATGAGGGCGTCGCCGTCAGGCGTCGAGACGAAGTTTTGGACCGGATCCTGTCGGTTCGGATCGGGCCAGTACCCGGCCACGCCTGTGCCGGCCGGTTCCTGCCTGTGCAACGGGAGCCGGTTGTTCGGGAACGGCGCTGCTGCGAACGGGTCGATCACCGGTGCCGCGAGGTCGGAAAAATCGCCTCTGCGCTGTGTGGGAGTCGGGACTGACGCTGTGCGCGTCGCAGCATCGTCAATGCGGGTTCCTTCAAAGCCGGCGAAGAAGAACGTGCGCGCGCCGGGTACCGGCCCGCCCAGAGTTCCGCCGAACTGGCCGCGCCGGTACGGTGGCCTCGGCTCGTCCGCCGGGTCGAAGTAATTTGGCGCGTCGAGCGCCTCGCTGCGCAAGTAGTGATAGGCCGAGCCGTGCAGATCGCGAGTGCCCGAGCGGCTGACCACGTTGACCTGCCCGCCCGAGCTGCGGCCGAACTCGGCCTTGTAGCCGGAAGCGTGCAGGCGGAACTCGCGGACGCTGTCGAGCGGCGGGCTGACGACGATCCGGTTGATATAGATGTCGTTGTTGTCGATGCCGTCGAGCAGGAAGTTGTTGGCAGTCTCGCGTCCGCCCGAGACATGGAAGCCACTGTCGTTCTGGGTTGAGAGTTCGGAGCCTGGTGCGCTGGAGTGCGTCCCGCCGGCGAGTAGCGTCAGCGGCAGGAACACCCTTTGGTTGAGGGGCAGGTTGCGCATCCTGTCGCGCCCGATTACTGTGCCCAACGCCGCGGTCTGGGCCTCGATCAGGGGCGTGGACTCCACCACCTCAACGCTGGATTGGAGCGTTTCCAGCGCCATCTCGAGCCGCAATTGAACGCTGGTGCCGACGCGCACGCTGACCCGCGCCACCGAGGCGGCCAGCCCCTGTGCGCTGGGCGTCAGATCGTATGTTCCAGGCAGCAGGGACGGGAACAAGAACGTCCCCTCGAAACTCGCCGGCGAGCTGTATTCGCGACCGGTCTCGACATGCACGGCGACAACATCCGCCGCGACGCGATCACCCGACGGTCCGATGATCGTGCCGGAAACACTGCCGCCCACGATTTGGGCCGAGAGGGTGGCCAGCGAGGCAGTGAAGAATGCCAAGGCGGCGGTTCCAGATAGGCGAGACATCTCAACTAGCGAGGCACGCCTCAGACCCACAAGGGAAAACATGGAATGCTCGAGAACCGATTTCGATCATCACTGTCATGATCACGAGACGAGTGAGTTGCGGGCCTAGATGGAAGGTTCAGTGTACGCGCCGAGGCAAATTGAGGCATGGCCCGTCACCCTCCCACTACAAGGATGACCTTGCGGAATGCCGCCCCGGTCCTAGGGATGCCGTTCCGGCGGAGGGGCATGGCCCGTCAGAGCCCGGAGTTGCTCCTCCAGTGCCTGAGCTCTCTCGTCCGCCGCATTCGCGCGCTGCTCGGCGGCCTGGACTTGCTGTTGTAATGCCTTTTTCTCGCGCTCCGCTAGCCGCCGCCCTCGCTCGGCTGCTTCCAGCGTGCCATCGAACTCCCGCCCCGTGCGCGGGTCAACGAACACCAGGACCGTACCCCTGGCCTGCCGCT
>Ga0209021_1002161_pt1 | contig 17688 bp, 11 predicted proteins | sample PinacodermFT_FD_187299 | JGI IMG/M metagenome (GOLD analysis project Ga0209021, IMG submission 187299) | Host-associated microbial community of the marine sponge Aplysina aerophoba from Gulf of Piran - sponge pinacoderm, lysed by freeze-thaw... | ecosystem: Host-associated > Porifera > Sponge >... | reverse complement strand
TTCAACTCTTCGTGGGTGCCCGATTCAATCAACTGGCCACGGCGGAGCACCAGGATGCGATCCGCGGATTCCACCGTGCTCAAACGGTGGGCAATGATTATGGCGGTTCTCTGCTCCAGGAGGTTTGCCAGGTCCCGCTGCAACGCGGCTTCCGTGGAGGGATCCAGGTGGGCCGTGGCCTCGTCCATCACCAACACTTCAGGTTGACGCAGGGCCACCCGCGCTACACCCAACAGTTGTCGTTCCCCTGCGGAAAGATTGGCGCCCCGCTCCCGTAGTTCCGTATCCAGCCCCTGGGGCAAGCTGCGAATCCATGGCCCCAGCCCCAGGTCTTCGCAGGACCGCTGCAGTTGGGTACGGCTGATGGTTTGCCCCAGGCGCAGATTGGTGGCCACGTCTCCACTGAAGAGAAAGGTGTCCTGGAGCACCACCCCAAGGCGCCAACGCAACTCCTCCCGAGGCAGGTCCCGGACGTTCACGCCGTCCAGGATAATGCGCCCCTGCTGGGGTTCCCACAGGCGGCAGAGCAAATTGATGACCGTGCTCTTACCTGAACCCGTGGCCCCCACCAGGGCGACGGTCTCCCCAGGCGCAACGCGGAAGCTCAGATCCCGGATCACCGGAACGTCGTCCCGTACGTTGTAGGCGAAGGTGACGTGCTCGAACACCACCTCTCCAGCAGATGTGGGGCGAGGCAAGGGAACCGTCGCGGGCCTGTCCCGCACCTGGATCGGCTGATCCAGTAATTCACCAATGCGCTGTAGACCCGTCAGACCGGATTGAATGAACGTAAAACGCTCGGCCACCTGGCGCAGGGGGTTGAACAACCGCTGGGCATAGAGCACAAAGGTCACCAGCGTGCCCAGGGCCAGGGCGTTGCGGAGCACCAGCCAGCCTCCCAGGCTGATCACCAGCGCAATGGCCGCAATGGACACCCACTCAAGCAGTGAGGAAATGGTGGCGTCCAAAGCAATGGTCTGCATGGTGAACCGCTTGTAGCGGGCCACGTTGGTGGCGGTGCGGGCGCTGTTGCGGGCCTGACGGCGGAACATCTGCACCACCTCCAGCCCCTGGAGGTTTTCCTGTAGATCCGCATTGAGGCTGCCCAACTCTTCCCGCACCCGATAGTTGGCCCGGCGGTAACGGGTTTGCAACGCAATCACAATCCGCGTCACGGGGATCAGAGTCAGCAGCAACAGCAGGCCCAGACGCCAGTCCACCAGCAACATGGTGGCGCCAATCACCAGCAGCGACACCAACTCCGCCAACACCCCGATGGCGCCGTTGCCAAACATTTCAGCCACCGCCTCCACGTCGCTGGTGAGACGGGTCAACAGCAGACCCACAGGGGTGCGCACGTGAAAGCTCAAGTCCAACCCGAGGGCATGGTCGAACAGATCACTGCGGATGCGGGCCGTCATCAGTTGACCCACGCTTTGCACCGTATAGCTGAGAAGCCCCTGCAACACCAGACCCGTGACCATGGTGAGGGCCAGCAGTCCGGTGAGCAGGTGGAGGGAGTTGGCGGTGCCCAGTTGTTGAAGCCAGGGAATGATGGGCTCCTGGCGTAGAAGGGACACCGCCTGACCCAACAACAACGGTTGCAGGGCATTGCCGAGAGCTACGGGCACCAGCAACCCCAGCGCCAGGCCAATGGACTTGCGCTCACTCCGGAAGTAGGGCGCCATCCTCCGCCAGCCCATGGAGCTGGCGGGATCGCCACGCCGCTGTTGCTCCGAGGCCGAAGACATGGTTACGGCTGCCGGGGTTGTACCTGGACCCCGTGCCGCACCGCCTCCACCACGTCCTGGAGCACACCGCGATCCATGCGCAACGCCAGGGGATTTCCCACCAGCCGGGCCGTACTCAAGAACAGATCTTCAATGGCTACCAAGCCGTTCTCCTGCAGCGTGCGGCCTGTGGCCACCAGATCCACAATGGCTTCCGACATGCCCGTGAGTGGACCCAGCTCCACCGAACCCTGCAACCGGATCAGATCCACGGGGAGATCCAGGCTGTCGAAAAACGTCCGGGCACAGTGGATGAACTTGCTGGCCACACGGCAGTGGGCAGGCAGATCCGCCGCACGACGGTAGGGACTGCTGCGTTTTACGGCAACAGCCATGCGACAGCTCCCGAATCCCAGATCCACCAACCTGGCCAGCTCCAATGGGTGCTCCCGCAATACGTCGTCCCCCACCACGCCCAACTGGGCTTGACCATAGGCCACGTAAACCGGCACGTCGGCATTGCGTACCAGCAAGGCGCAGGCTCGGCCACAGGGGCTGTCCACCATCAGTTGCCGGTTACCGGGTGTTGTCAAGGCAGTGAAGTCCAATCCCGCCGCTTGCAGAGACGTGATGCTGTCCTGCAGCAGCGCTCCTTTGGCCAGGGCAACGGTGATCACGAAGCTTCTGCAGCAGCTTGAGCCTAAAACGCAGCACGAATGTGACGTTGATTGACGTCCGGGATCAACAACCGGACGTCTTCCGGCTGGCCACCGAGGGGAAGCCGGGCTTCCCCCAGGAGACGGGGGCGACTCACCCCGGCTTCCTCAGCGGGCTCCACCTGTCGTAGCCGCACCGTGATGTGTCCGTTGGCAGCGGATTGGGGGCGCCGTGACTGGTTGACAGCCAGTTGCTGCAGGGTGGGGGCAACGGCCGCAACCGGCAGCGGCTCCTGCACGGCAGCAACGACAAGGCCATGGCTGTTGTCGAACACAACCGGTACGTTGACAGCACCGGGAACGGTTTGTCGTTCTTCATAGCTCACGGCAAAGGCCATGCAGGCCACGGCCAGCAGCACCGTGAAACTACTAACCCCCACCATGCGGAAGCGGATTCCCCAACCGGCCAGGAAGCCCGCTGCGGTGAGCGCTATCAAGAGAAGGCCAACGGCGCCGATCCACACACCAGCCTTGAAGAGCAGAGGATCTACAACCATGGGGGAGGGGAACTCCAGGCCGTTGACAGCACGACTTTTAGTGTAGGAGTAAGTTTTGTTCCCATGGGGCAGAGGCCAGCTTGATGGTTCATGGGCATCCGCTTCGGCTCTTGCTCTGCTCCCGGCGGTTGCAGCGCCCAGCCCGGTTCGCCCTGATTGCCGCTGCGGTTCTGCTGCTGGCCTGGTTGGCTTTGGATCAGGCCCTGGGCAGGATGTACCGCAACCTGCACCCCGACCTTGAGGAAAGGTATAGCCGTGCGTTGGGCCGTCCCCTGAGGTTGGGTCCTTACCGTGGTCTGCGCTGGTCCGGTCTCCATGTGGGCCCCAGTCGGATCCTGCCCAATGCGGTGGATCGCACCCAACTGGCGGCGGACGGGCTAATCGTATCCCTGGACCCATGGGTCAGCCTGCTGCAGCGCCGCTGGGTGGTCCATCTCCATGCCCGGGCACTGCAAGCAGACTGGCGCCGCAATGCCCAGGGCGCTGTGTGGACCACACCTCCCCGTCAGGGGGAGGGTTCCATGCCGGTGGAGCTGTGGATTCACACCCGCGATCCGGCCCGATTCCGATTGTGGTGGCAACCTGACTCTGACCTGGATGCGCCCTCCCCACCGGATTTCATGGGGGATTTTACGGGGCAGGTGGCGTTTGGGCACCTCCAGCACGGCATGGTGATCCAGGGCAAACTGGATCTCGCCTCGGGGGGCAGACTTTCGCTGCGAAGCCGCGGTGTTCCCCTGAGCGAGTCCTGGATTGCCCATGGCGCTGCGCGCAGCATCCAACTGGATGGGCTGCTGGGTCCTCTGCTGGCCAACACACCAGGGGCGGGCCTCTCCGGGCAGGTGGACGGCGCCGTGACCGTGCGGAACGTCCAAGGCGGCACATGCCGTGGCTCCGTGGTGTTCAACGACCTCCAGCTCCCGTTGCAGCGGATCGACTCCACCGGAGAGTTGGGCGCACTGCGCTTCGATCCCCTGTCACTGCGTTGTGACGGCCGCCGTCTCCAACTCTCGCCCGGCGACTTCAACGTGGGGGCACTGACGGGTCGGGTGCAGGGCTCCCTGGGGTTGGAGGATCGACACCTGGATCTCCAGGCCAACCTGCACGGGCCACTTCCTTCACCGTTGGCGGCTCTGGGTGGCGCCGCAACAGCGGATCTACGACTCCTGGGACCACTGACAGCACCGAAGGGTCAGGTCAACCTCACCGTCGCCGACTGGCACGCGCCTTCCGCTGCAGCGGTTGCCTCCCAGCCGTTCCCGCCTCTGACGCTACAACTGGCCAGCCAGTGGCGCTCGGCTGAAGAGCAGCAGCAACTCTGGGCATCTCTCCAGGTGCAGGCAGGGGACAGCCAGGTGGTGATGGCTGGCCAACTCACCCCCACGCTGCAACTGCAAAGCAGCACCATCAACCTGCAACCCCGGGATTGGCTGACCCCCGACCTTTGGCCGGATCAACCCTACACAGCCTCCCTGACCGTGGCACAAGCAGGGGCGGCGATGCCGGACGTGGACCTGCAACTCCATAACCCCCGTCTGCAGGAGGATTTCGTCCTTCGGTTGACGGAGGACCACGTCCATGTCAACGGCAGCCTGGAACTGGCTGACGGTCGGCATCTGGGGATCACCGGCCAAGCTGCGGGAGGGCAATGGCACCTGGAGGCCGACCTGGCCGGGATGGATGTGGTCCCTCTGTTGGACGGGGCGCTGACGCTGCCCCTGTTGCCCTCTCCCCTGAGCCTGACGGCTACGGCCCAAGGACGCTACGGGGACAGCTCATCCACCGAGTCGTCCGGTCAGGGCAGCCGCCTGCAGGTTCGGCAGGCCCAACTCACCGCCAGGCTTCCCCACGGCCTCGGCACCCCTGATCGCTCCCTCCTGGGTTCCACCCGTTTTCAACTCCGGACCACGGCACAGCAACCATGGACTGTGCAGATGGATGCCCCCCGGTTCCGCAGCCATGGCGTTGTGGATTGGTGGCCAGGGCGTCCATGGCAAGAAGCCGGTCTTGATCTGAGCATTGCCCTGGAGGACTTTTCCCTGGATCCGTTCAGCCCTCTGAACGGGGAGTTGAACGTCACGGGACAGTTGGGGGGATCGGTGGCGCAACCCCGGTTTGACGGAGAGCTGATGCTGGCCGACATGGGTTTGGCCTTGATCCGCTCTCCTCGGCGATGGCGCGGCAGGATTCTGTCTCTGGCCAACGGTCACGCTCTCCATCTGGCAGCCGAGAGCCGGGACACGTCCCCAGGCGAAGCGGATCCCACTCTGGATGTTCACGTCAACTCCGCCTTACAACTGAGGGATCTGGAGTTCCGTGCCGGAGAGGGGCGTTTGGATATGGCGCCCACGGAGAAGGGCTACCGCTGGACGGCTCGGGACTTGCCTCTGTCCTGGTTGCAGTTGGTGGGTCTACGGGACGATCGGGACGACGCAGTGGAGCTTGCGGGCACACTCCATGGCAAGGGGGAGTTGTCCCTGCGCCCCGGACAGATCCATGGGCACGGGGACATGACCGTTGCCGGGCCGCGCTGGGGACCACTATACGGCCATCAACTGGATCTGAGTCTGATCCGGAAGGACCGTCAATTTCAGTTGGACGGGCAACTGCTAACGGATCCCACAAGCGGTCAACTGGCTTGGACGGCCCGGATGAACCAGCAGCCAGGCACCCCGCAACCCTGGTCCATCGACGGAGATCTCGATGCCGTGTCCCTGCGGGTTCTGCGCCAGAGCGTGGCGTTGACCCGGGAGCTGCTGCAAGGGATTCGGACACAGGTGGGCTCCAGCCAGGACCTGGGCACTTTGGTGATTGGCGCGGCGGGGGAGACCCTGGCGACCCGGTTGGACCACTTGTCCATGGCACAGGAGCGTTTGCAGAGCCTGGACGCCCTGCTGGAACAGACCCGTAACCGACAACTCCGGAACCTGGACGGCCAATTGCACGGTGACGTGCGCATCCAGGGTGCAACCGACCAGCCGGTGTGGGCAGCGGTGCGCACGGATCTCCATCTGTGGTTGGTGGAGGACGGGGTGAACCATCCCCTTGCCGCCAGCAGCACGGCGCCCCTTCGTCTGCATATGGAGGGACCGTTGCAGGGCTCTGATGCAGGCACGTTTCACTTTTCCGGCCTCCCCCTCAAGCTCCTTAACCTGCTGGCCAATCTCCAGTTGCCCTGGCAGGGTTCACTGTCGGGACGCGGGCAGCACCAGGACCTGCTTGGTGAGCGGCTGGTCAGCCTGAGCCTGGAGTTGCAGGGAGGGCAATTCCATCACCACACCATTCAACTGGAGCCAGCCGATCTGACTCTGAAGGGCGCTGCCATGGCTGTGGATCTGAACCTGCGGACCGCCGCCGCCTCGTCCCTGCTGACCGTCAACGGCCAGGTGAACCTGGCGGGTGGGGAAGAGGCGTTCCAACTGCGCCTCTCTGCAGGGAACGAGATCATGGCGTTTCTCCCGTCACTCGGTGACGGATCTGTTTCATGGACCCGGGGAGATGCCCGGACGACCGTGATTGTTCGGGGACCACTGGAGCAAGCCGTGCTCCACGGCTTTTTGCGCTTGCGTGGAGTGGAGGGACGCGTGGCAGGCATTCCCGTCGACAACCTGAACAGTGTCGTGGTGTTCGACCTGAACAATCTCTTCGTTGAGGAGTTGGAGGCAACGGTGGGTGAGGCAGGAGGAGTCGTCAGCGGCAGGGGGGGGCTGGGCATCTTCCAACCCTTGACAACCGACGATCCCCTGACCGTGAAGCTGGAAGGCACGGACATCAACACCCCCAACGCCCAGCTCACGATCAGTGGCGAGCTTGTTCTCCACGGCAGTGTGCAGGATCCGCAGTTGGGGGGAGTCCTGCAACTCGGCAACGGGGTGATTCGCGCTGACGGCGGCACTGTCCGGACCAACGCCACGGTAGCCGATTCAGCCACGGGTCCCGGGATTGAAACGCCGGACAACTCCCTGAACAGTCGGCTGAGGACCTGGGACCGGCAAGAGCCCCTGGAGCTGGTGGACCTGGATGGACCCTCCCGGATGGAGCGTTCCCTGTTGCAGGTCATGGCACAACTCCCACCCATCTCCTTGCAGTCTCTGCTAGTGAAGCTGGGACCGGAATTGAGGTTGGAAGCCACGACGGTGGCCAGCTTCACCGTTGGTGGGCAAGTGCGCCTCACCGGACCTGTCGGCCTTGATCTACGGCCCGTTGGCCTGGTGGAGTTCCTCCAGGGGCGGGTCAATCTGTTTACCAGTCAGTTCCGACTGGACCCGGACGCCCGCAACGTGGCGCTCTTCACCCCGTCGTCGGGGATTATTCCCTACCTGGACGTGGTCATGTGGTCCCAGGAGGCGGATACCGGCCAGGGGCAGGACCTGGCCACCGTCAGTGCTGCCGAGATCGTGGGAAGCACCACCGCCTTTGACGACCTGAATCTGGTGCGCGTTCAGGCCGTGGTGCAAGGTCCTGCAGACGATTTCCCCGCCATCCTCCGCTTGCAGAGCAGACCGCCGCGCTCCCAAGAGGAGCTGGTGGACCTGATTGGCGGCAATTCCGTGAATCGACTGGTTCAGGGCAGCACGGACTCAAGGTTGTTTTCCGTTGTTGGCCAGCCCCTGTTGGCCCCCATCCTGAACAACGTCAGCCATGCCCTGGGTCAACGGACCACCTTTGCCATCACTCCCACGTCCTTTACCCCTCCCGCCGATAGTGGCAGCCAGCAAGCCGCACAGGAATTCGTCCTGGCGGGGGAGCTGGGGGTGAACCTGAGCGACCGTGTGGACGTGTCGGTTCTGGGCGCCTTGAACCGGAACGATCTACCACCACAAGTCAAACTGAGCATCCGGTTCACACCCACCATGACAGCCGAAATCACAACAGACCGGGGTGACTACGTTAAGGGGGTTCTACAGTTCTCTTCCCGCTTCTGATGCCCCAGGTCATTGGCGTGGATATCGGTGGCACGGCCTTGAAGCTGGGCCGTTTTGACGCCATGGGGCATTGCCGTGCCCAGTTGGAGTTGACCACCCCTCAACCGGCCACACCCGGGGCTGTCGCCACGGCACTGCTGGAGGGTCTGGAACACCTGGATCCCCAACGTCAGGCATCCGGTATCGGGGTTGGTGTTCCCGGTCCAGCGGATCCGGCGGGCCGGGTAGCCCGAGTGGCCATCAATCTGCCTGGCTGGCGTGACGTGCCGCTCGCAGATTGGCTGGAGGCCCAGCAGGAACGCCCCGTGACCATTGCCAACGATGCCAACTGCGCTGCCCTCGGAGAACGCTGGCTCGGTGCCGGGCAGGGTGTGCAGGACCTGCTGCTGCTCTCCCTGGGGACCGGTGTAGGGGGAGCCGTGATCATGGGGGGCAAGCTGTTGACCGGGCGCTTGGGAATTGCTACGGAGCCTGGCTTGATTCTCCTGGATCCCTCCGGCCCCCCCTGCAACAGCGGCAACCACGGCTCCCTGGAGCAGCACTGCTCCATTGCCGCCCTCAAGCGCCTCTCGGGGCTGGAGCCTGCCGCCCTGGCCGAGCACGCAGCGCAGCAGGATCACACAGCCCTTGCCCATTGGCAAACCTATGGACGCCGTTTGGGGATGGGTATCGCGTCCCTGGCCTATCTGTTGACGCCGGAGCGGGTCCTCCTGGGGGGAGGAATTGCTGGTGCATTGCCCTATTTCCGCCCGGCGCTGGAGCAGGAATTGCAACAACGACTGCTGCCGATGTTTCGTCAGGACATGGTCATCCTGCCTTGTGCATTGGGCAACGGAGCCGGGCGAACAGGTGCAGCCCGACTCGCTTTGGATCGCCTTTGCCCATCAGGAGAGAGGAGCGGAAAACGGCATTCGCCGGATTAACCGGAGTCGGTTTGCCGGGTTCTGAGCACCTCGACGCAGTGGGTTACGCATTCCCCGTCATGGAGGGAGCATTCGGAAATGCAGACGAAATACTGCTCAATCGCGTCCCAGCGCTCTACCTGTTGTTCTGTGTGTGTCATCGGGTCGGAAACCTCCGTTGGCAGGGAAGGGGCGGTGCATCCAACCTACGGAGATCCTGCTTTTCCCACAAGAAAAATGAGTCTTGTTGCCTAGCTTTCTATTGCGAATGGTTGCGCCACGTCGTATTGAAGACGATGCAGCTTCCTTAAGGATACCTGGTTGGCCATTCAACGTTCAGGCAATGCTATAGCCTTGAAGCCGATGTCCATGGTGAGGACGTGCTCAAACGACTGGAGCAGATCTCCGCCATCGTTGTGGCTCTGGGCCTGGCCATGGTGAGTTATTGGTTGTTTTTTAGCTGGGCTGGTGGTGGAGGCGCTCGCAATCGCCAACGCCCCAGACCTCAGGCAATCCACCCGTCACCGTTGAGGGACACGGTCCACCTGACCATGGGTGGATACACGCCCGACGTCGAGACCCGACAACGACCTGGGAATTAGGGGATCAAAGGCCCCCACGGGCCTTGTCCAACCAGCGGCGGCTACCGGGATCGTCCAACTCGGCCACAAAGCGGCGCACGTCGTCTGCGGAGACGGAGAGCCCTCGCTCGGCAGCCAGGGCCACTAGGCGTTTCACTGTGCCGCCAGGGTCGTTGAGTGCCTGACGATAGAGGGAGGCCGTGAGCTGTCGATCCTGACGGATGGTGTCATACAACTGGCGGCTGGGGTCCATGGGATTGACGACCAGATGACGGAGATCCTAGGCTGAACCCCCCTTTGACATGTGCCGCGATGGATCAACCCAATCCCTCCCTGTCCAGAGGTGAAAGGGTGGTCCTACCAAGCCGGCAGCGCCAGCAGCGGTTGCAAGTGGAAGGGTTGTGGCAGCGGTTCGGGGGTAACGGAGCGCCATGGATCCTGCAAGGCATCGACTTGCAGTTGCAGGAGAGGGAACTGGTGGGACTCCTCGGTCCGTCCGGCTGCGGTAAAACCAGCCTGCTGCGTCTCATTGTCGGATTCGACCGTCCCTGTCGGGGACGGGTTCTGCTGGATGGGCAGGAGGTGTCGAGCCCCACATGGCTGCGCCCACCGGAGCGGCGCAACATCGGCATGGTGTTTCAAGACGATGCCCTGTTTCCCCACCTCTCCGTTTGGGACAACGCCTGCTTTGGTCTGGGTCTGGGCCAGGATCGGAGCCGGGCCGGTTGGCTGTTGGAGTTGGTGGGTTTGGCGGGACTTGCGGAACGCTATCCCCATGAACTGTCCGGCGGCCAGCGGCAGCGGCTGGCCTTGGCCCGTGCCCTGGCGCCCGCCCCCTCCCTGGTGTTACTGGATGAGCCTTTCAGCAATCTGGATGTGGAAGTGCGGCTGCGGCTGCGCAGTGAACTCCCCGGTGTGCTGGCTTGCTGTGGCGCCACCGGTTTGATGGTGACCCATGATCCCGAGGAGGCGTTGGCCATCTGTGATCGCGTTGCAGTGCTCAACGGGGGGCATCTGGAGCAATGTGCCCAGCCGCGGCAACTGGTGGAGGCCCCCACCACAGGATTTGTGGCCAGCTTTGTGCTGCAGGCCAACCTGTTGCCGGCCCGGCGGGTGGACGAGCAGACCGTAAATACGCCTCTGGGACTGCTACGCTGTCTATCGAACGCTACGGCCGTTGCCCCCCACGAGCCGTTGCAGGTGTTGTTGCGGCCGGAGCAGTTGCAACTGAAGGCCGATTCCCAGGGTCCGGGCAATGTTGACTGTCGGGAATTTCTCGGTCAGGTGTGGCTGTATCGCATTCGCATGGGCAAACTTACCCTCAAGCTGCGCCAACCTCTGAGCAATACGTTGGCGCTCCACCAACGTTGTGTGGTCAGCATTGATCCGGTTGCCGAGCTTTTACTATACCCCCAGCGGATTCCCCTAATTCCGGTCTGAAGATTCCAGGCGAGACCACTGAGCAATGTTCCAGAGCTGGCTATCCCATGGGTTTGCTTCAAATCCCCGCAGGTTATTAGCAACAGCAGAGGCGATACCGCGATTGATCAGAGGAATCTCATAGCCGTTGCGAACAATAAGATCGTTAAGCTGCTTCACCAGTTGCTGACGCTTTGGTCCTGGAGACGTTTGACGCAACTGGGCGAAGAGAGTGTCGTAATCACTGTTGCAAGCACGACTGATGTTGCCGCCTGTCCATTTATTTTCATGATCTGGAATGGCATTACAGGTCACATCAAATAAAAAGTTCTCCGGATCTACTTCTACGGCACGTGTAAACATTTGAGCATCTGCAAAGAAACGATGATAGGTTTCTCCTTTCTGTAAAACCGGATCGCCACCAAAGAAAATCTCAGCATCTCGTTGAATCAAATCTGTAGATATACCGATCTGCTGCCACCAATCCCGGATCAGATTCTGAGTGGCTTCACGGACAGTATTGGCTGTGGTTTGAAAAGTAACGCGCAGAGGAGTACCACGATAATCACGGATGCCGTCTTGATCGTCATCAACAACACCATGGCTATCAAGAAGGGCATTGGCTCCATCAATATCCTGTATCAAGCAGGCATCGTTGGTTGTAGAGATATAATCGGATGGCGCTGCAACGATATTACATTCAGGCCGACCTTTAAACCCATAGAGTTGCTCTACAATCATCTGGCGATCAATGGCCATGGACATGGCCTGAGCAATGGGTGGAAACGTGAGGAAAGGGTGAGGATTTTGACCGTTGTCATGGCTGGAGCGCCGTTCACCTAGTGCAGGACTAGGGTTGGTCTGATTCATGTAGATGCGCTCCACATAACCACCAAAGGCAACAGCAAGTCGCCCCAGGCCCTGGTCTTCCAGTTCTTGTAAAGCCTGATGTTCGGCTTGTACGTTCCAGCTATACTCTGCTGTTTCTTCCTCCAGAACAGCCCGTGCCCCATCGAGGGCTGTACCGCCTCCTTTCAGGTCAACGCGGTCAAAGTAGGGTTGTTCACCATGGAAGAACGGGTTTCTAACGTAGGCAACGTTCCCGGCGGCGGTGAAACTGGTGATGCGGTAGGGGCCTGTGCCCAGAGGTAGACGCTCCTGGGCACAGGATCGGGCCACCACTCCCAGGCAATCACCAAACTGCCGCTTACTGACGATCGGCATCCTTGACCCTGTAAAGACGGCATAGGGATAGGGCTTGGACTGCATGAACCGGATCTGCACCCTATGAGGATCCAGGGCCTGGACGCTAACCACGTCGTCAAAGACCTGCCGCCGCTGACAGCCGGAACCATGGGCCAGGCAATACTTCCAGGTGAACACCACGTCCTCTGCCGTCATGGCGGTGCCGTCGGACCAGCGCACCCCCTGCTTGAGGGTCCATGTGATGGTGGCGCCGTCAGCGCTGATGCCGCCGTTGGCACGGCTGGGGATCGTGGCTGCAAGTCGCGGGACCAGGCTGCCGTCAGGTCGATAACCGGCAAGCGGCTCAAGGCCTGGAGAGGCTGCTTCCACATCCTTTTCTCCATTGGAGAGCCAGGGAATCAGTAGAGAGGGGGCCTGCCAGTAACGGAGCGTCAGCACCCGTTCGGACGACGGGTGCTCAGGTTCGACTTCACCGGCAGCCTGAGCGCCAGCCCTGGTCCCTCCCGAGGAGAGAACCAGCGCAAGCAGCAAAAGCAGAGGGGACCAACGCTTCACGAATCAAGCCTCCGGGTTTGCGTTAAAACTGATTCCGTACATTCTACCATGACAGCCAACGCCGTCTGCCGGTCAGTGCTCCCTGTCAAGACGGGGAAGCACGGGCACAGGATCGGGAATCAGGCCTAACGTTGGCAGCGACGGGGGCTGCTCGGCAACGGTCGTCCCCCGGTCGGCGGCGGCAGGACGGATTGAAGAGAAGTCGAGTGACGCCTCGTCCGTCCGGGAGGCCGGATTCAAGGTGAGCGTTGGCAAAGGCAGTAGCCGGGGCTGCTGGTGAATCACGATACTGTCCCCCAAGGGTGCTGTACCCCCAATCCCCTGACGATCATCCGGAGCAGGTAGGGATAGCGGTCCCGTTAAGGACGGTGGCCGTCTTGAGAAGGCCTGTTCCCGGAACTGCTCGTCGGCATCCGCAGGAATCGGAATCGGCTGCGTCATGTCGTCTTGTACCTCTGTGGGAGCAACGGTCGACCGAACCCCCGTGTTGCTGGTCGGGGCATGGTCCGGGTGGGGCGCCCAGGCTGATTCCCAAGGTTGGGGTGTGGGGTTTCCATCTTCCTGGAGGACGGATGCGGTTGGCGTAACCGGCGGAAACGTCCACCGGGTGATCGGTGGATCCGCGGTGATGGGGGGCTCCGGCAGGGATCTCCCCCCCAGAACAACCCCCATGAGGCGGTTGAGCCCGGAGAGGGAGCGATCCCCGGCCCAGAGCATCCCGTCTTTTGCGCAGCTCAACGGTCCCCGGCATCCGGGATCCTCCGGAACTCGAGGCAAGGCGATGATGGGGTCGGGTTTCAACTCGGCGGGTTGCCGTCGCCGGCTGATGCGAATCATGTAGGGCACGTGTACGTAGCTGACGGACCCCCCACTGATCCAGTTGGCATCCTCTTCACTGAAGCCTTTGACACCTGGAACAATGAAGCGGCTCTTGGATGCATGGTCAGGGAGGTAGGCGGCAACCAGTCCCCGCTTGCGGCTCAGTTCCCGGGTTTCTTCCAGGGTGAGACCGTCCTTGCTCATGAGCACTTCCAGGCGTCGGTCCGGCCGCAACCCGATGACCACCCGGACCCGTGGCAGGTAATAGCGGATCTTCTGCCCCACCCCCTTGCTGTACGCCCCCCGGTAGCCCGGCTGCACGGGCTGTAGATCGTTGTAGAGCACATGGAGGCCGCCAATAAACGTCTTGTAGGTGCGCGCCCGTTCTGCTGTCAGCTCTCCATAGCCGAAGGTCGCCGCACCGGCGTTGTCAATGCCGATGAAGGCCCTCTGGCCAGCAGCAGCCCGATTGAAACCCCGCCAGATCTCGGAGCCGAATTTCAGGTCCCCCAGGGGAACGGTGTAGCCCTGATCTCCGGCCCGCTGGGGACTGCTGGGCTGCACCGTCTGATCAATGACCTGTTCAAGCCTGGGGTCGGGTCGGTAGTAACGCTCATACATGGGACCCGAGACGAAGGCCAGGGCATCAGGATCCGCAAAAGCCTCCTGTTCTCGATCCCAACCACGGAGAAGATCGAACTCCACCTGCCGTGGATCCAGATCCAACTGGTAGAAGTGCTCCCCATCCAGGGCGACGCGCAGGGGCTCCGTCACCACTGAACCTTGTGGAGGCCGATCCCGGCTCTGCCAGGTTTCCCCCCTGTCGGTGAGGTCCGGAGCCAGGGCAACGAGAGCGGCAACGGTGACGACGGAGACACCCACCGTGCTTCCCAGTAGCCACAACAGCCACCTCCGGATGTCGCCCCTGGTGCGGCGTGCTTTCAGGGCAATTCTGGCGTGCCGCCGATGTTTAAGCTGGGCAACCACCCGATCCGGCGCCAGCCCGGGGGTATCCGGAGAAGCGTTGAGCCTGGAACCGTAAGGGTTTCTGGCGGATCTCACCCCTGTGTTGCCGGTCCGGCGGAGAGAAAAACCGGCAACGGATGCGGCCGTAGCCGAACCGTTAGCGGGCGAATCACCAGGTTGGCGCGGGCGCTGACCCAAGGTCGGGAGTCCTGCAAGCAGCGGTTGCAACCGCATTGAAGCAGGTGTCTTGCCAAGGCGCCAGGACCCCCTACAGCAGAATTCTCGTGCCAACCACCAGCAAAAACACACCGAAGACCTGGCGGAGCTGGTTCTGAGGGAAGATCCGACAAAGCATGGCGCCGAGGGGAGCCATCAGCACGGTGGCTGGAATCATCACCAGGACCCCCAGCCAATACACACTGCCCGCAACCCCGGTCAGGGCATGGTCCACGGGCAGCGGGCTGAGGCCGTACGCTACGGCCCCCACAACAGCCACAGGCCATGTGAGGAGGGCTGTAGTGCCCGCCACTTCACGGGGGGAAAGGCCAAGCCAGTTGAAATAGGGAATGGCCAGGGCTCCTCCCCCAACGCCGAATAAGCCGCTTTTCAGGCCAATGGCACTGCCCACAGCCATGTTCAAGGCCATGGGGTGGTCAATGGTGGGAGAGGCCGAAGGCGCAGGCTGAACGGAGCGGCGCAGCAGATCCACGGCCATCACCAGCACCAGGACGCCAAACAAGGTTTCGAGGAGACGGGCGTTGATGACGGTGGCCAGGAGGATGCCCAACAGTTCTGCCGCCATCACCCAGGGCAGCAGTTGGCGTAACACGGCCAGGCAGACGGTCCCCTGACGCAAATGGGACAGGGCCGAACCCGTGGCGGTGAACACCATCAGGGACAGGCTGGTGCCCGCCGCCATGAGCGGGACAACATCGGGGGGATAGCCGTGATAGCTCAGCAACAGCAGCAGACCCGGCACAACAACCAGGCCGCCGCCAATCCCCAACAACCCCGCGCAAAAACCTGCCAACCCCCCCATGCCCACCAACGCCGCCAACTCCTGCCAGTGGAGTTCCGCCAGTGCAGTCGGCATGGGGCCTGGGCTTCGGTCGATGGGGTGCTGGCATCATAAGGACAGGCCTGGTCGGTAGTGTGGCCACCCGCTACGGCTCGGCTCCCCTGGCTGGATCCCGGTGCAGGGCAGCCAGGATCCAGGCCTCCAGGCGTTGGGCAAACGGGGCAACGCCGAAGCGCTCCCGGCAGCGACGGCGAACGTTGTGGCGGTCCAGCCGGTAAGCCTTCTCCACCATGGCAGCCAGTTCGGTGACCTGACCGGGTTCCACCAGAAATCCTGTGAGGCCATGGTCAACGGTTTCCCGTGGTCCACCCCGTCGGTAAGCCACCACGGGCACACCGCAAGCCATGGCTTCCACCACTGCATTGCCGAAGGCTTCCTGCCAGCGGGGCGTCATGAGGAGGACTGCGCAGCGCCCCAGTTCCCGGCGCAGTTGCAAGGGGGGTAGAAATCCTTGCCAGCGGAAGTCGCAGTCGGGATGATCCGCCGTCACCCGGGCCTTGTAGGCAGGATCCTCCACCCGCCCCCACACAGCCAACGGCATGGATAACAGGGTCGCGGCGGCAGCGGCGTCCTCCAGACCTTTTTCCGGAGCGATACGCCCCACCCAGCCCAGGAGCGGCTCCGGCTCCTGGACAAAGCGGTAGGTGTCCAGATCGAACCCGTTGCCCACAACCGCCCCATGGTGGATGCCGAAGCTTTCCATCTGGCTCCTGCCATGAAACGCCAGACGCCCAGGGTGGGTGTTGGCCACGTCGGCAACAGCCTGATCCATGGCCTGACTCAGGCTGCCCATACTGATCAGATGGAGGACGGGAGTGGTAAAGCAGGGACCAAGCCAGAGGGGCAGCCAGTCGTAGCCCAGATTCAGCACCACGTGGTGACGGGCTTGCAAGGTCCAGGCCTCTCGCCACATGGCGGCCAGCACGCCGTCAGGCGGCTGCACGACGGGGGCATCCCGTCGCTGCTGTTGCCAAGGGGGCTGGAGTTGTCCGGCCACTGTGCGCATGGGACATCCACACGGTTCCGAATCCTGCGGCGCCAGCACCGTCAGTTGATGGCCCCGATCCGTCAGACCCCGAACCAGGGAGTAAACGGTCACCTCCACCCCACCACCACGGCCCTGGCCGATGGGTCCTACAGCCGTGGAGACCACAAGAATGCGCAAGGTTCCGGTTCCGATGCAAGTCCATCCTGCCGTTGCGCCTTGAAAGAACAAAGCCCGCAAAGGGGACGTCTCACCCCGGCAAAATCGCCCTCCTGGCCGCTGCTATCGTCTTCCGGTGATGAGGGTCGAGCCTGGGGAACCCCTGGCATCCTGCCAATTACAGGGAGAGCGCTTGACAGAGGGAGGACTCCGGCTTAGGATTCAGGCATAGCTCTTTTGGCCACAAGCGCCAATCAAGTCCATGAAGTCCATGAGCGAGCCGGATCCAAAAGCTGGTGCAATTGGGAGAGGATCTCCCATGGATAGAGCGACGGGAAGTATTGCGGTTAGTGAGGAGAGTATTGAAAGTGTATCTTTTGTAACCGGAAAGGAGTATGATTGGCTCAGATGTTCGGAGGTTCAGAGGTCTGGGTTATGGGCCAAAGGTCATGAGGTGGTTGCGAGGCGAAGCCGGCCCGAGTTGTGTCGTGGACGTCGTTCCCAGGCCTGCGGCCGTCTTCTTGCGCTGCTGCTCGGCGTTCCCGGCTTGTTCACTGCCACGCCCGCCCTGCTGCTCGGTGCGCTCCCGCTGTTCCACGCCGCGCCCGCGCAGGCGCTGATGGGGTTTGATCCTGTTCGTCTTTCTAAATTCAATCCGACAAATCTTGATGTTGCGGCAGGCGACCGGCGTCTGGACCTGACCTGGACTAATAACGCCAAGACCCGCGATATAGGACATAAGGTTGAGTACAAGAAGCAAGGCGAAGAAACTAGTAGCTGGACCACCATCCTCACCGACCTTGACGACACTGCCACCAGTTACAGCATTACCGGTCTTGAGAAAGGCACGTCATACGATGTCCGAATTTTCGTCTTCATCACAGCGACGGGTAGAGTAGTTGACCAGCGCGGCCAGCGATACCGCGGCGATTACGTCACCGGCAGCGGTACCACGTTACCCGCGACTGATGCCAGGCTGTCTGCACTGAAGGCGAGCAGCAGCTCCAGTGCCGACGGCGACTTCAGTCTGCTGAACATCGGCGCCTTCGCTTCGTCCACCGAGAGGTACATGGCGACAGTGGAGAACACGGTGAAGTACGTGAAGCTCATCCCGACGGTGAACGATCCGGACGCCACGGTGAAGGTAGGC
>Ga0209021_1002158_pt1 | contig 17699 bp, 15 predicted proteins | sample PinacodermFT_FD_187299 | JGI IMG/M metagenome (GOLD analysis project Ga0209021, IMG submission 187299) | Host-associated microbial community of the marine sponge Aplysina aerophoba from Gulf of Piran - sponge pinacoderm, lysed by freeze-thaw... | ecosystem: Host-associated > Porifera > Sponge >... | reverse complement strand
AGGCCGGAATACCCGGTGTATTTCGGCCGAAACGCAACGATGAGCGCCGCATCGCGCCAGTTCTCCCGGTGGGGGGGCGGTTCAGCCGGGATGGATCGCACGTCGAACGCCGCGGGGGTTTTGCCACAGGCTGTTAACCGCGACCGGGTGAGGACGGGTCGCGTTGCATCCGGTCAATCTCCTCGCTGATCCGCTGCAACTCCGCGAGGGCGGCAAGCGCTTCCTCTCCACCGCCGCGGGTGGCCGCCCGCAGGGCCGGCAGCTTCCGCCGCAGCCGCAGGACCCGGAGCGCCTCGAGACACTCCCGCGGACTCTGTTTTGCCGTATTGAGGCCGACCGGATCCATCTGGATCTCGATCAGCAGGCGTTGCCGGTCCGAAGTTTCGGCAGCCAGTTCCTGCAGCCGGTCCGCAATCCGGGAGCCGCCCCCGTCCGCCGCCTGTTTCAGATCGAGGAGGATGGACGAGGTTGAGAAGCCTTCGAGTTCGCCGGGCTCCGCCTCCAGCAGGAGCTTCGCCACTTCGCCGGGCTTGGCATCGGCCCAGCGGATCAGGTCGCGTTCGGCGGGAGTCGGTGAGGGCCGTGGTGGGGCGGGAGCCGGGTCCGCGGGAGGGCGGGCGCTCTCGTTCCGCGTTCTCCTGCCGGACGGCCGGTCGCGGAGCCGCGCCATCTCCTGCCAGGCGCTCTCCAGCGAGAAACCGAGCGATGGCGCGGCCTCGGTGAGCCACTCCTCCCGGTCCAGGCGGTTCGGAGCGTGGGCGATGATTTCGAGTACCTCCCGGACCGCGGCCGCGCGCCCACCGCCCGAGCGGGTCGGCTGCCGGGCCTCCTTGACGAGGAAGTCCACGAACGCCGGCGCCTTCCGGATCTCCTCCCGAAAGGCGTCCGCGCCATCCTCCCGAATCACGTCGTCGGGGTCGCGTCCACTGGAGAGTGGAGCCACCCGCACCCGGAGCTCGGCCTCGAGCAGGATCGGGAGGCTGGCGAAGGTGGCGCGCCTTCCCCCGGGATCGGCATCGAAGGCCAGCACGATGTCGCGGGTCTGAGCCGAAAGGAGCTTTGCGTGATCCGGGGTGAGGGCGGTGCCGCAGACGGCGACGGCGCCGGCGATCCCCGCCTGCCAGGCCGAAAGGCAGTCGAAGTACCCCTCGAACAGGATTGCCGAGCGCTCCCGGCGGATGGCGCTCCGCGCCTGGTGCAGGCCGTAGAGAACGGAGCGCTTCCGGTAGATCGGACTGTCGGGACTGTTGATGTACTTCGGTTCGGAGCCATCGAGACTCCGCCCCGCAAAGCCGGCGGCGCGTCCCTGGCTGTCGAAGATAGGCACGATCAGGCGGTTCCGGAAGAAGTCGTGGTGGCCGCCGCGCTTCCCCTCGCGGGCGAGCCCGGCTTCGACGAGGGTCGCCCGGTCGATCCCGGACTTCCCGAGAGCGGTGGTGAGGTCGTCCCACCGGTCCGGAGCGAAACCGAGGCCGTATTCGGTGACCGTGCTCTCGCCCAGGCCGCGTTCCTTGAGATAGGCCCGGGCCCGGAAGCCGGCTTCGCCGCGCAGCGCGCGCTGGTAGAAGTCGAGCGCCTTCCGGTTCGCGGCGCGCAGCTTTTCGTCGCGGGAGAACTGCTTCGGATCGGTCTCGGGAATCGGAATTCCGGCGCGCCGCGCCAGTTGATGGAGCGCCTCCACGAAGGAGAGTCCCTCGCGTTTCATCAGGAAACCGAAGACGTCGCCGCTTTCCTTGCAGCCGAAGCAGTGGAAGAAACCGCGTTCCGCGTTGACGTGAAAGGAGGGGGCGGTCTCGTTGTGGAACGGGCACAGTCCCGTGAAACGGCCGGGTCCCGCGGGACGAAGCGCAACCGCTTCGCCGACGACCTCGACGATGTCGTTCGATTCCCGGACCTGCTCCCGGAATGCCTCCCGGTTCGTCATCGGACTAGCCGAGACTCCCTCGCGGGAGGTTCACGCATCCTCCGCCGAGCCCAGAATGGCCAGCCGCGCGAAATCGCCGTCCACCGACTCGATCGCCGCGCCGTGGCGCTGGGCGCATGCCGCGATCGCGATGTCCGCCGCTGGGACGGTGATGCCCCGGGAACGGGCGTGGCGGGCGAGACTCCAGGCCCGGCGCCAGACCTTCCCATCCATCGGCAGCGAAACGAGCACGCTCTCGAGGTGACGCAACACCTTTGCTTCGCGGTTCCGCCGGGCGCCGTTCCACAGTTCGAGCTGTATCAGCGGGCACCAGCACGCTTCACCGGTCCTGAGCGCCGTTTCCACTCGCCGGCGTGCGTCCGGGTCGCCGTGGGTCCGCATGAAGTGAACCCAGGACGAGGTGTCAATCAGGATCAAGGGATTCACCAACGGATTCGGCAAGGGACTTCTCGCGGCGCCAGCGCTGTGCGCGCAGTTCCTCAACAGTCATCATGTCGGGACAAGTACCGGCGTACTGGATGAGTTCGGCCATGCGGCGCCGCCGATTGAAGTCGGCCAGCGCAGTTACCACCGCTTCGCGTTTCGTCTTTGCGCGAGTGAACCGAAGAGCATCCTCCAGTTCGCCCTCAGGAATATCAATTGTCGTTTTCATGAATCCAATCATAGCGTTTGAGGATTCCGCTGTGGCCTGATCTGGCGCATCCCGTTTCTGAGCCGCGGACGTGCCACACTCCCCGACCGATGAACGACGAAGCCCTCCGCCGCCTGCTGGAGGGCATCGCTGCCGGTGAGGTCACCCCGGAGAATGCGGAGCGGCAGCTTCGCTTTCCGTTCGAAACGGTGGGCGACGACGGCAAGACGCCCTTCGCCCGCCTCGACCACCACCGGGAACTGCGGCGGGGGTTCCCGGAAGTGGTGCTGGCCGAGGGGAAGACCGCCGAGCAGGTGGTCGCGATCGTTCAGGCGCTCAGGGATACGGCCGGTCAGACGCTCGTCACCCGGACCGCTCCCGACACGGCGCGCGCCGTCCTCGAGGCGGTGCCGGAGGCCGTCTGGCGCGCGGAGGCCCGGGCCGTGGTGGTGTCCTCGACGGCCCCTTCCCCGACGGGCGCCCGCATCGGCGTCGTGTCGGCCGGGACTTCGGACATCCCGGTCGCCGAGGAGGCCGCCCTGACGGCGGAACTCATGGGCGCCGATGTCCGGCGCACTTTCGACATCGGCGTCGCGGGCATCCAGCGGCTCCTCGCCGAGGCCTCGACCTTCCGCTCGCTCCACGCCATGGTGGTGGTCGCCGGCATGGAAGCGGCGCTCGCGCCGGTGGTGGCGGGCCTCACGCCGTGCCCGATCGTTGCGGTTCCCACTTCCACGGGATACGGCGCTTCCTGGGGCGGCCTGACCGCGCTCTTGTCGCTCCTCAACAGTTGTGCTCCCGGGGTCACCGTCGTCAACATCGACAACGGCTTCGGCGCCGGCTACGCGGCGGCGCTGGCGGTGGCGCATTTCCGCCGGCTCGAGTCGGAAGGCGGGCGCCGGTCCGACGACTGACCGAGTCCGCCGAAGACGAGGGCGGCAAGCGGCACCGGCAGGTATTCCGCGATCCGGACCCAGGTGGGGAGGGTCCAGTCGAGTCCTGGCGGGATGGTCCAGAAGGCGTGATAGCTGAACGCGACGCTCAGCGTCATCGTGAGTCCGGCGGCCAGCAAGCCGCGCTGTTCCGGATTCACGACCAGAAAGGGGAGCGTCCAGAGGAGATACCAGGGGTGCGCCACCGGCGACAGCAGGAACGCGGCGCCGGCCAGGAGTGCGAGGGAAAGGCCGGGAGGATGCCGGCGGATCACCAGGGCGGCGGCCAGGACGATCAAAACGGCGAACGCGACGGGCCGGGCGGCGCCCCCCAGCACGGCGTCCAGCGGTGAAAAGAGGCTGTCGTTGAAGCGCCAGTGACGCGCGTAGTGCCAAAGGCTGAATCCGAACTCCTGGAACCGGACAACGAGCCCGTCCGCCAGGCGCGCCGGGGTGAGGAAGGGCGTCAGGGCGACGAGGACGACCCCGCCCGCGGCTCCGAGCGCCGTCAACTGGCGACGCCGCCCCCGGACCCGGCGCAGGAGAAACGGGAGAAGCACGAAGCCGGCGAATTTGGTCATTCCCGAGAGGGCCGCCAGCGCCGCCGCGCCGGCCGTGCGACCCCGTTCGAGCGCCAGCAGCGCCAGGAAGAGGAGCGCTACGGCCAGCGCGTCGCCATGCCCGCTACCCGCGATCTCGGTGAGGGGAAGGGGGTTCCAGGCGTAGGCGGCCACCAGGAGGGGGTTGTGGCCGCGGCTGCAGAGAAGCGCGATCAGGGCGGCGATCAGGGACGCCTCGGCGAGCAGGAGCGCCGCTTTCATGATTGTCACGCTCGGCGAAATCCACCCCACCCCGGCTCCGAAGAGCTGGGCGAAGGGCGGGTAGATGGCGGGGAGCTTCCAGTAGCCGACCCGCTCGCGAAGTTCCGGATGCGCCGCCGCGAGTCCGGCAAGGGCCGGGTCGTCCGGCGGTTGCGCCCAGGGATCCTTGCCGTTGAGCACCACCTGGCCCTCCCACACCATGCGGTACACGTCACCCGAGAGCGCCGGAGTCGTGGGCAGCAGCAGGGCTCGACTCAGCGCCGCCGCCGCCAGCACGATGAGCAGGTGCCGCCGCCCCGGGCGGACCGTCCCGCGGAGCGCCGGAACGACGACCAGCAGCAGCGGAACGAAGAGCAGCGCGTGCGTCCCGAGGTGCCACCAGAATCCCCAGGCTCCCTCGAACACCGCCGCGAGCAGCCCCGCCAGCAGGACATGGACACCGCCGAGTGCGGCCAGCCAAAGCCAACTCACGCCGCGGGGAGTGTGTACGAAGGTCCGGACGGACCCACGGGCGTTCGCCGGCGCGGATTGGCGCGCGGAGTCACAATGCACTCCCTTGCCGTTCGCCGACGCCGTTCTGACGACCTATTTCGTCGTCCTGCTGCTGCTCTCGATCTACGGCTCGCACCGCTACGTGCTGGTGTACCGGCTGTCCCGCTACGCCGCGCGGTCCGCGGCGGCCGCGGAACGGCTCCGGGTCCGCGGCGCCCCGCTCCTCGAAGCGGACCCGCCGCCGGTTCTCATCCAGCTCCCGGTCTTCAACGAGCGGTACGTCGTCGAGCGCCTGATCCGGGCGGTGGCCGCCCTCGACTATCCCCGGTCGCGGCTGAGCGTGCAGTTGCTCGACGACTCCACCGACGACACCGGGCAGATCGCCGACCGGGTCGTGGAAGAGTGTGCGGCCGCCGGGCTCGACATTCGCCGAATCCACCGGACGGACCGCCGCGGGTTCAAGGCCGGGGCCCTCCGGGCGGGGCTCGAGGTGTCGGACGCACCGTTCGTCGCGATCTTTGACGCCGATTTCGTGCCCGCGCCGGACTTCCTGAAGCAGACGCTGCCGTATCTGCTCGCCGATGACCGGTCCGGCCTCGTCCAGGCCCGCTGGGACCACCTCAACCGCGACTATTCCGTACTCACGGACGTTCAGGCCATCCTCCTGGACGGGCACTTCATGGCGGAACATGGTGGGCGCCACGTGTCGGGGTGTTTTTTCAACTTCAACGGGACGGCGGGAATCTGGCGGCGCGCGGCGATCGACGACGCCGGGGGCTGGGAGGGCGACACCCTGACGGAGGATCTCGACCTCTCCTACCGCGCCCAGCTCCGGGGCTGGCGCTTCGTGTTCGTGCCCGAGATTGCGGCTCCGGCCGAGCTGCCGGTCTCCATGAACGGCTTCAAGGCCCAGCAGCGGCGCTGGGCCCAGGGATCGCTGCAGACGGCCCGGAAGCTGTTGCCGCAAGTCCTGGCGTCTCCGTTGCCGCTCCGGGTCCGGGCGGAGGCGTTCTTCCACCTCACGAGCAACCTTGCCTACCCGTTGATGGCCGTCCTGAGCCTGCTGATGACGCCGGTGCTTTTTGCCCGGGTGAGCACCGGGCTCCGGGAAATGGCGCTTCTGGACATTCCGATCTTTGCCGCCGCTACTCTCTCGGTGGTGTCGTTCTACGCCTTTTCCCAGAGCCGCTTGCTCCGGCTGCAGCCGGACGGCGAGGGGCACGGGCTCTGGCGCCGGGCGCGGGGGATTCCGGTGGCCCTGGCGGTGGGGATCGGCATTTCGTTCAGCAACGCCTCCGCCGTGCTGTCCGGAGTGCTCGGCCACCGCACTCCCTTCGTCCGCACGCCCAAGTACGGGATTGCCGGAACGGCCGGCCGGTGGCGGCAGAAGTCGTACCGCATGCCGGCCGGCTTCATCCCGGGGCTGGAGTTCGCCCTGGGACTCGTGATGGCGGGCGCCACGCTCTACGCGATTGCTGAAGGCGTCGCCGCTTCGGCGCCGTTCCTGCTCCTGTTCTCCTCGGGCTACCTCTATGTCGGGGGCCGCTCCCTCCTTGAGGCGCGTCGCGCGCAACTCGCGTCCGAATGAACCAGCTTGCCGAACGCGCGCTCTTCTTCGGGGCGGGGTTGGTGTTCGGGGTGGTGGTCGGGTTCCTCGTCTCGGGGTCATCGGGTCCGGAGGCGCCCGCGGGGGCGCCGCCTGCCGGGGCGCCCGCCGGGGCGCCCGCTCCGGAAACGGCATCGATCCCGGCGCCCGAGCCCCGGCCGGTCGATCCCGACGCCCTTGAGACGCTGCTCGATGCGGTCGAGGCGGATCCCCAGGATCCGGCGGCGCGGGCCGCGGTCGGCGACCTCCATCTCGACGCGCTCGACTTCGGGGAGGCGACGTACTGGTTCCAGCAGGCGCGGAACCTCGATCCGGCGGACCTCGACATTCGGAGCCGCCTCGCCTTTGCCCAACTGGGCGCCGGCGACGTTGCCGGGGCGATCGCGGGTTACGAAGCGGTGTTGGCCGAGGACCCCGGGCACTTCGAGAGCCTCGTCGCGCTGGGCCGGATTCGGCTCTTCGTCGAGCAGGATCTGGCCACCGGAATCGAACTCTGGGAGCGGGCCATCGCGGCGCGGCCGGATTCGCCCGAGGCGGCGGCGCTGAGGGCCCAGATCGAGTCGCTCCGGACCGCGCATCCGTAAGGCCGGGACCCCGGCTGGAGATGGTCGGCTATGCGCGGTCCGAGTCGATATGTTGTCTTTACGATACATTATCGAGATAATCGACGCTTGAATCAGTCATGCCGAATCGATCTGCCGCTGTGTACGCCCCGCCCGCCGCGGTTGCGGACACTCTGCTCCGATTGGGCCGGAGAATCCGGGTGGCGCGGCTCCGCCGGAATCTGCGCATCGAGGATCTGGCAGCGCGGGTCGGGGTTTCCCGCTTCACGATCGCCGCCATTGAAGGCGGCAAACCCGGCGTCTCTGCCGCGGCCACTTTTGGGGCGCTCTGGGCGCTTGGACTCGATGAAGCGGCGAAAGAGCTCGCCGATCCGGACCGGGACGAGGAAGGGAAGGCGCTCGAGAGTGTCCGCGGTCCCCGGCGGGCCCGGCGCCGGGCAGCGCTGAACAATGACTTCTGATCGCGGCGAGCGCGAGTCTTTCGTTCACATCGTCCTGCCCGGCGAAACGGCCTTCACGGTCGCCGGGAAGTTCCGGGTGACCCGGACCGCGGCCGGCGTCTGGCGGGGCGAGTTCGTGTACGGACGCTCGTATCTGGAACGGCGGAACGCGGTGGAGTTGGATCCACTGGAACTGACTCTTGGTCCGCAGGTTCGCGAGACGGTTCGCCTTGGGGGCTTCTTCGGGGCCATCCGCGACGCCATGCCGGACGCGTGGGGACGCAGGCTCCTCGAGCGGAAACTGCGGCGATCCAACCTGGAGGAGTTCGAATACCTGCGCGAAGGGGAGGAGGATCGGGCCGGAGCGCTCGGCTTCGGTCCGGACCCGGTGCTCTCCGCCCCCCCGTCGCGGTTTCCCGCAGTTCCTTCTCTCGGCGCGCTGGCCGATGCCGTTGCCGCCGTGCTCCGCGACGATCGTCACCCGCACGCCGAACTCGCCCGTGACCTGGTTCTAACTGGCACCTCGCTTGGTGGAGCGCGTCCGAAGACAACCGTCCAGGACGGTGACGATCTGTGGCTCGCAAAGTTCAGCCGGCCCGACGATTCCTGGGACGAACCGCGCGTCGAGCACGCACTCCTGCGGCTGGCGGGCGCGTGCGGCCTGCGGGCCGCGGTGAGCCGGATCGAGACTCTCAGTGAGCGGGCAGTTCTTCTGGTCCAGCGCTTTGACCGGGTCCGGGCCGCCGACGGGTTCCTTCGCTGGCGGCTCGTCAGCGGGTTGACCCTGCTTCGCGCCGAGGAAAGCGCAACCGGGCGGGAACGGTGGTCCTATCTCCTTCTCGCGGACGAGATCCGTCGGACGAGCGTCAGATCCGGAGATGACCTCCGCGAACTCTTTCGCCGGATGTGTTTCAACGCGGCCGTGGGCAACACCGACGATCATCCGCGCAATCACGCATTGATCGCGGATCGGGGAGGCTGGCGGCTCAGCCCGGCCTACGATCTGACCCCGACACCGACAGCGTCCCGGGAACCCCCCTTCCTCGCCATGGAGTGCGGGTTGGAGGGGCGAATTGCGAGCCGCGGCAATCTGTTGAGCGGGGCGGGACGATTCCTTGTGGGCCGGACCGAGGCGGAGACAATTCTGGACTCGGTGTTCCGGAAGGTTGGGACCACCTGGCGGGCGGCGATGCGGGAGGCGGGCGTGAGTGCGGCGGATATCCGGAGGGTCGGTTCGGCGTTCGATCATTCCTGGCTCCCGGATGGCCGACTCGCGGCGGAAACCGGACCGGTGGCTGACTAAGATCAGGACACCCCCATGATCCGCTTCCTGCAGATCCTGCTCGCCTTCGTGGTGGTCCGGATCCTGTGGGGCTTTGTGCGTTCGCTCTTCCGGCGGCCCGAGAACCCGGTCCCGCCGCCGAGGGCCGGAAGGACCGAGGAGCGGGGACGCGTGGTGGGCTGCGAACGCTGCGGCCTCCACGTCCCGGAGGAGCGGGCGGTGGTCCGGGACGGACGGACGTTCTGCTCTGCGGACTGCGCGGGTTCGGAGGGCGGAGCCTGATCCGCGTAGCCGGCATCACTTGAATCTCTCGGGCCCAACTGGAACACTGCCGATGGACATGATCCGGACCGAAAGGGGGCAACCATCCCCGGTCATCCATGCCGAGGTCGTGGCCTGCGACGATTGGTTGGTAGCCCAATGCCGGGAGGTTGCAGTCGTCACCCAGGGCAGGACATTGGACGAAACGGCCGCAAACCTTCGCGAGGCCCTCGCGATTCACCTCGACGGGGAGGAGTTGGACCGCTTTGCTCCTTCCTCCGGGCCGCGTCTGGTTGTGCGCTATGAGACGGCGGCCTTCAGGGCCTGATTCTCCGGGATCCTCACATCGGCGTCCCGGAGGCGACATCTCCTCTCAGCCAGAACAGCACGCCCGCGCCCAGGGCGCGGGGTCGTCCGCGCCGCTTCCGCGCTCCGGCGCAATGCAGGTTTCCCTCCGCAGAGTGGCCAGCGGTCGGCATCCTCTGAGCGGTCGATCATCCGCCCGGTCAGCGGCCCTGAAGGACGTCGCCCGAGTGGGCCACGGCTTGCTGCTGTTGGTTGCTTTCCCTGCTGCTGACGGAGTCGCGCAAATCGTGTTTCGCGACGTCGCCGAGGCTGCCGGCATCTCCTTCCGGCACGAGCGGGGCGCGCGCGGCGACTGGCATCCGGTGGAGACGATGGGTTCCGGGGTCGCCGTGCTCGACTACGACACCGACGGCGCGCCCGACCTCTTCTTCGTGCAGGGCGGGGAGGTGCCGGGAACGGGCAGGCCGCCGGGGCTCGTGGGCACGCTGTACCGGAACGAAGGGGACGGACGTTTCCGGGACGTGAGCGAACCCGCCGGGTTCGGAGCGCCGGCGCCGGTCGAGGGTCACGGTATGGGCGCCGTAGCCGCCGACTACGACACTGACGGGGACCCCGACCTGCTCGTCACGCGCGCCGGGACCGACCTGCTCTACGAAAACCGGGGAGACGGCACCTTCGCGCTGCGGGAGGCCGGATTGAACGCCGCCGGCTGGGCCGCAAGCGCCGCGTTTTCGGACCTCGACGGCGACGGGGACCTCGATCTCTTCATCACGCACTACCTCGACTGGTCTCCGGCGAACAACCCGGTGTGCGCGCGGACGATCGCCGGCGAACCGGTCCGCTCCTACTGTCTCCCCGACGCCTTCTCGGGAGTGCCGGATCTCCTCTACGAGAACCGCGGGGACGGCTCGTTCCGCGACGTGACCGACGCCGCCGGCGTGGGGCTCCGGGCCGGCAAGGGGCTCGGTGTCCTCGCCGCCGACCTGGTGGGTGACGCGCTTCCCGACCTCTACGTCGCGAACGACACGGTCCCGAACTTCCTCTTCGAAAACCTGGGAGAACTGCGTTTTCGGGAACGGGGCCTTCCGGCCGGGCTCGCCTACGACGGCGACGGGAACGCTCTCGCCGGCATGGGGATCGCGGTTGCGGACATCGAGTCCGACGGGGATCTCGACCTGTTCGTCACGAACTTCCAGGGCGAAGCGAACAACCTCTACGTCTCGGACCGGCACGGCGTGTTCCGGGACGTGTCTTTCCTCTCCGGCGTGGGGCGGCCGTCGCTCGACTGGCTGGGTTTCGGCGCCGTCTTCGCCGATCTCGACAACGACGGCGCGGCGGACCTCTGCGTCACGAACGGGCACGTGCTCGACAACGCCCCGCTGCTCTATCCCGGAACGGACTACCGCCAGCGGGACGTCTGCTTCCGCAACCTGGGCGGCACCTTCGAGCCGGTGGTGCTGGAAGGGCCGGCCGCGGTCGGCCGGGGCCTCGCGGCGGCGGACTTCGATGCGGACGGGTTCCTCGATCTGGTGATGTCCCGCTCGGGCGGCCGTCCCGCGCTGCTCCAAAACGGCTCGGCGCCCGCTCCCCGGGCCGTGCTTCGCCTGGTGGGACGGGTGTCCAACCGCGACGGCGTCGGAGCCGAGGTCGTGGTGGAGCGGGGCGGACGCCCGCAGCGCTCGGTGGTCACGGCCGGGTCGAGCTACCTGTCGTCGGGGACCCGCGAGGTCTGGATCGGTCTTGGCCACGGGGCGCCCGACTCGGTTAGGGTGCGCTGGCCCACGGGAGCGGAACAGGCCGTTCCGGTGGATCGGGCGGGGGAGTTTCTCGTCGTCGAGGAGATTCTTCCGGCAGGCCGTCAGCCAAGGAGATGAACGATGCGCTCAGGGCGACTCATCCAGGCGGTGGACCTCCACGCCGCGGGCGAGCCCGGGCGGGTCATCGTCGGGGGTGTCCTCGATGTGCCCGGCGAGACCATGTTCCGGAAGATGCAGTACCTGGAGCGCCACGCCGACGGGCTCCGGAAGCTCATGCTCCGGGAGCCGCGCGGGTACCCGGCCGCCAACTGCAACCTGGTGCTGCCGCCGACGCATCCCGACGCCGACGCCGGCTTCGTGATCATGGAGCAGACCGAGTATCCGCCGATGTCCGGGACCAACACCATCTGCACCGTGACCGCGCTCATCGAGACCGGGATGGTGCCGGCGGTGGAGCCGCTGACGGAACTCACCCTCGAAACACCCGCCGGGCTCATCCAGGTGCAGGCCAGCGTCGAGGGGGGCAAGGTCACCCGCGTGACCTTCGAGAACGTGCCCGCCTTTCCGGTGCATCTCGGGGCGAAGGTGGAGGTGCCGACTTTCGGCGAGGTCGAGGTGGACGTCTCCTGGGGAGGGATGTTCTACGCGATCGCCGACGCGGCCCGCTTCGGGCTGCGGATCGTCCCCGAACACGGGCGGGAGCTGGCCCGGGTCGGCGCGATGGTGAAACAGGCGGCCCGCGAACAGCTCGAGGCCGTCCATCCGGAGAACCCGGAGATCCGCCAGGCGAGCATCGGACAGCTCACCGGGCCGTTCGACCCGGAGTCGAAGTCCGCGGCGAACGCGGTGTCCGTCGCCGTCGGCGACCTCGACTGGAATCGCCCCGAGACCTGGACCGGAGCGTTGGACCGGTCTCCCTGTGGAACGGGGACCTCGGCCCGCATGGCGGCCCTCCACGCGCGCGGACTGCTCGGGATCGGGGAGGACTTCCACCACTCCGGTCCGGTGGGGACCGAGTTCGTGGGACGCCTGATCCGGAAGACCACCGTGGGCGGGGTGCCGGCGGTGGTCCCGACCATCAGCGGGACCGCCTGGATCACGGGGATGGCCCAGTACTCGGTGGATCCGGGGGATCCTTTCCCCGAGGGATTCACGGTCGGGGACATCTGGTAGAGGGGCGTCCGTGATCCCGACCTTCATTACAGAGGCACACCTTCGGAAAGCCCTGCGACGTATCCGTCGGGAGGGCGTGCCGGCGGGAAGAAACAGCCGTGGCTATTGCCTCGCGCAGGACGGCCGCCACTTTCCGCCCAAGTACACGATTTCGTTGGCGCATCACCTGGCGTCCGGGGGGTACCTGCGCGGTTTTTCGGGGGGGCGCGAGACCAATCGCTTTCTGGAGAAGCGCGGCTTTCCGGTCATTGAATGCGGATGCCGTGGAAACGCTGCCGCCCGCGCGCTGCCGCCGCGCTCCGCTTCCTCGCCGAAGCCGCGCCGATCTGCGTCCTCGTCCAGGCCGGTGACCGGGACGCGCGCCCGACGTCATTCGGAGCGCTGTCCCCAGTGCAAGGTCCGGGTGCGCGAGTTCCTGGAGACCTTGTTTGGAGAATGCCGACCGAACCGCCGGTTTCGCTGGCCGGCGCGCCTTCCCGACTACCAGGACACGCCTCTCGATTCCACCCTGCGAAGGATCGCCGCCGCGCTGGAAGCGCACCGGGGATTCTCCGTTTCGGATTTCGTGAGGACACCGCTGCTGGCGCCGAGTGACTTCTGGGTTCCGGACCCGGGTTTCCTGGTGGAATTCGACGAAAGCCAGCACTTCACCTACCCGCGGAAGTTGGCCCTCGCGGTGTACCCGGAGCGCCAGCCACTGGGCTTTTCCCGCTTGCGCTGGCGCACGCTCTGCGAGCGATACGACACCCGTGACAATGACCCTCCGTTCCGCGATGAGCAACGCGCTTGGTATGACGCGTTGCGCGATCTGGTCCCGTCACTTCACGGATTGCGACCAACGGTGAGGTTGCACGCGAGCGACTTGGCTTGGTGTTCGTTGGACCCGAACAGCCAACAGGATCAGCGGCGCTTCGCGGCGGCGGCGGGCCTTCCAATGAATCCGAGCACGGGAGCAGCCCGCACCCGCACCAGTCTTACGACCTCCGTTCTGCGCGCGGCTCTCGTCTTCCCGGAGACATACTGCGGGACTACGGCCGGCGTGCCGCCGACCGGGGCCGGCGCCCAGGAGCCCAGCGTACCGACGGTCGCGGATTTCGCCGGCGAGCCAGTGGACTTCGTGCTCTTTCCGGAGGCGTACATCCACGCGTCGGATACCCCGCGCCGGAAGTCGCTGGCGGAGCTTGCGGCGGCGCTGGATGCGCCGCTGCTCGTGGGCGCGGTGGACCGGGCTCCCGATCCGCCGCGCCGCGCCGCACAGGTGCTCCTTCGTTTCGACCCCGACGGCTCCCAATCCCGGCTGTATTTGAAACACTCGACGGCAGAGGTGGTTGCGTTCGAGAGGGACGACTGGGCGGCGGACCTCATGCTCCCTACCTTTGAGCTGAACGGCGTAACTGCCGGAGCGACGATCTGCCACGACCACTACCTGGGCTTGCTCCCACGTTTTCTGGCGAGCCGGGGAGCTCGAATCTGGGTGAATCCGAGTTACGACAACGTCATAGCGATCAAATGGTCGTCTGTCCTGCGACTGCGCGCGGTCGAGAATCGGTTCTACGCGCTCTGCACCCTGCATGACGACCTGAGCCGGAACCGAACGCATCCTTTTGCCTTCGCCCCGGACGGCACGGAAGTCCTGGCAAGACGGGCCGGCGAATCCCGAATGCTGCCTTTGTCGGAATGCCCCCGGGCCGGTCGTGTCTTGTTGGTTTCCCTCGATCTGAAGGCGTTGGAACAACCTCTCGACTGGGCGCAGGTTCCGCCGGCGGCAAAGCCCAAGAAGCTACGAACGCGACCAGCCCGGAAACCTGTCCGGGTTGGATGGGCAGGTGGGCACGCGGTTGTGCGTGGACGCTCGGGCTGGCAGTCGATCCGCAGCGAGTGCCGCGTGGAGACGGAACACGGCCCGCTTTTGGTTGGGGTCGTTCGGGACGATCGGGTTCTCGATGCCTCGGCGTGCTTCCGGATTCTGGATCGCGCCCGGGAGACAGACTCCGTCCCTGCGATCTGGAACCATTGGGACCTTCTGCCGACCGATTCGGCACGCTTGGCGACGCTTATGATGGGGCGGGCTATCGAATGCTGCGCGCCGGTGGTGCTGTCGGATCGGAACGGCATTCACGAACTTGTCGAACTCGCCGGCAATTACAAGATCCCAGCTCGAAGAGTGATCGAGGCACCCGGCGAAGCGATCATGGATCTGACGTATGCGCGAGGGCTCAAGAGTTCGTTTGGGATGGTGACGAGGTGCCTGCCGCGGCACATGAGGGAGCGCGCACTCGGTCGCTACCGCGAACTTGCGTAGCGGATTCGGGAATGCGAGGTACGGGCCGCGATGCGGGCAGGCGGCTGGCGCTCCTGATCTTTCGTGGCGGTGCCGCTGTAAACACCGGCGCTCGCCGCATAAAATTGCCTGTTGCCCATCGCGGCAACAGCAGGAGGGCTCTCCACGGCCATGGTAAAGACGATTTGTTCCTTCGCCGGCAGGCGTTCTGACCGGCTTTCGCTCCTTGGCGCGCTCGCGTGCGCCGGGATTTTGTTCGCCGGAACCGCGGCGGCGCAGGATCCCGCCGAACTCGTGGTGGATCCGCCCGAGCTGATGCTCGAGGTCGGAGAGACCGCGCAGCTTGCCGCGACCGTCCGGGATGCGGCCGGCAACACGCTCGAACGGGGCGTGGTCTTCTTCTCGCGGGCCCGGCGCTTCGTTGGGGTGAACCCCGCCGGGATGGTGGAAGCCCACCGGCCCGGGGAGCACACTCTGATCGCCATGGTGCCGCGGGAGGCCGGGGCGATGGACCGCCGCGCCGAGCCGGCCGTCATGGTCCAGATCCCCGTGACGGTTCCCTACCCGCCGCTCGCGAGCGTGGGGATCGCCGCGCTGCCGGGGAATCTCTACGCCGGGACCACCATGCGGGTGACCGCCATGGCCACGGACACCTCGGGGGCCGAGCGCAAGCCCGACTTCACCTGGTCTTCGAGCGACTCCTCGGTGGCTAGCGTGAGCGAACACGGCATGCTGATGCTGAAGGGAGAGGGGTCCGCGACGATCTCGGTGAGCGCCGAATCGGTCAGCGGCGAGGCGGCGATCTCGGTCATGTCGAATCCGGCGGTCCGTCTCGAAGTCTCCGCGAGCGAGACCGAGGTCCGCACCGGCGACGTGGTCCGGGTCACCGCCAAGGCTCTCGACGCCAGCGGGAACGAGGTTCCGGACTATCCGCTCCAGTACGCGGTCTCCACCCGCACCCCGGACACCCTGGTGGCTCCGGGAGCGGCCGCGTTCGTGGAGCCGGACGGCGCCTTCGTGGCCGAGCGGCCGGGGCTCCACACGGTGGTGGTCTCGGGCGGATCGATCACCGCGCGGGAGACCATCCGCGCCAATCCCCGCAACATCAAGAAGGATTGGGAGATCCTGGGCCGGGGTCCGGTCCGGGACCGGCACACCTCGGACCTGTGGGTCTGGGAAGGCCTTGACGGTAAGGACTACGCGATCACCGGAACCTGGGGCGCCGACGGGCACGCCTATTTCTGGGACGTCACCGATCCGACGAGCATCCACCTGGTGGACACCGTCCGGGTGGACGCCCGCACCGTGAACGACGTGAAGGTGTCGCCGGACGGGAAGTTCGCGGTGATCGGCCGGGAAGGCGCCTCGGACCGGAGGAACGGCCTCGTGGTCCTGGATGTGTCCAACCCCACCGATGGCGTGAAGATCATCGCCCGCTACGACGATCAGCTCAGCGGTGGCGTCCACAACGTGTTCGTGGCCGAGAGCCACATCCTGGCGCTCTCCGCGGGACGCCGCTACGACATCCTGAACGCCGAGGATCCGGAGAACCCCTACCGCGTCGGACGTTTCGAGCTCGACACCCCGGGCCACGGCATCCACGACGTCTGGGTGGAGGACGGCATCGCCTGGTCCTCGAACTGGATGGACGGCGTGGTCGCGGTGGACATCGGGGGCGGCGGTCAGGGCGGCGCGCCCAACAATCCGGTGATGATGGGGAGCTTCAAGTACCCGAACGGCTGGAACCACGCGGGCTTCCCCTACCGGAGCCAGTCCACCGGGAAGATGCTGGTCTTCGCCGGCGACGAGAGCTTCCCCTTCGGGTTCGATCCCGAGGGCAAGCTGCCCGACCGGGCGGCCGGCTGGGTCCACATCGCCGAGTGGGATGAGGACGGCGGCGAGGGCCGGGAGGTGGCGCGCTACCAGGTGCCCGAGGCCGGCAGCCACAACCTCTGGGTCGAGGACGACATCCTCTATGTCGGTTACTACAACGGCGGCCTCCGTGTCGTGGACGTTTCCGGCGACCTGCGCGGCGACCTCTACCAGCAGGGCCGGGAGATCGCGTTCTTCGAGCCGGCCGATCCCGACGGCTTCAAGCCGAACGCTCCGTTCGTCTGGGGCCCCCAGCCCTTCAAGGGCAACATCTTCTTCAGCGACTGGAACTCGGGCCTCTGGGCCGTGAAGCTCGTCGAGCCCGAGACGCCGCGCAACATGGGAGAACCGAACTGATGTCGTCGCACTCCACCCGCCGCCTGGCGGCACTCCTCCTGCTGCTCGGACTCGGCATCGCGTCTTTCGCGACCGCCGAAGACCCGCAGCCGCCCCGGCGCAACTACTTCGTCTACGTGTGCGCGGAGTCGGATGACACGGTCCACCTGCTCCGCTACGGGCCCAGCGGGTTCGAGGAACTCGACGAAATCGCGGTCGGGAGCTTTCCGACCGAGACCGAAGGCCCCCACGGGATCAACATCTCGCCCGACGGGCGCTACTGGTTCCTGTCCATCGCGCACGGCATGCCCTTCGGCGCGGTGCACAAGTACGAGACCGGAACGAACGAATGGATCGGGGACGCCACCCTCGGCATGTTCCCCGCCACCATGGACGTCTCGCCGAGCACCGGACTGCTCTACGTCGTCAACTTCAACCTGCACGGCGACCACGTCCCGAGCACCATCTCGGTGGTGGAGACCGGGACGATGATCGAGGTGGCCACCATCGACACCGGCGTCATGCCGCACGGCGCGCGCATGAACGGCAAGGGCGACCGGCTCTATTCGGTCAACATGATGGACGACGAGCTGGTCGAGGTCGACGCCATGCGCTTCGAGATCGCCCGGCGCCTGTATCTCGGGACCGACCCCCACGCCGGCATGGATCACGGCGACATGGGCAACATGGACGAAATGCGGGCGCCGGTGGTCAAGCCGACCTGGGCGACCAAGCCGTCCCCCGCCGGGAAGGTGTACGTGGCCGGGAACGGCGACAGCGCCATCTACGAGGTGGACCTCGAGGAATGGAAAGTCGCGCGCCGGTTCGACGCCGGACCCGGTCAGAACCCCTACAACCTGGAGATCACTTCGGACGGCGGGGTGCTGGTGGCCACCTACAAGTCCGGCAAGAAGGTCGGTTTCTGGGATCTCGCGAGTGGCGAACTGATCGCCGCGCCCGAGACCTCGCGGCGGGTGCCCCACGGCGTGGTGGTCTCGGATGACGACCGTTACGCGATCGTG
>Ga0209021_1002149_pt1 | contig 17741 bp, 15 predicted proteins | sample PinacodermFT_FD_187299 | JGI IMG/M metagenome (GOLD analysis project Ga0209021, IMG submission 187299) | Host-associated microbial community of the marine sponge Aplysina aerophoba from Gulf of Piran - sponge pinacoderm, lysed by freeze-thaw... | ecosystem: Host-associated > Porifera > Sponge >... | reverse complement strand
GTCGGCGTTCCAAGCCGTTTTGGCGGTGAAGGCGATGTGCCTGGTCCGGTTCCGCGACGCTGCGCGCCGTTCGGTGCGTCCAGGCTGGCACCTGGTGGACAAACCACCGCGACAGAGTGGGTTACGACCCATTGCGGTCCGCCCCGGGCCGTGAGTATGAGAAATCCGGGCTAGGGTCAATATCGGAGTCTGCTGATCCAAGCTGGGGTCGATATCGGACTGCGCCGCACTGCTCGCGAAGGGAGGATTCGCGGCCTGCGGCCGCGGCGGCGGCGTGGAGGCCGGTGGTCCCCGCCTACCCCGTGAAACCGAGCACGCGCGCCAACTGGAAGAGCGCGAGGCCGGAGATCACCATGACGACCAGGGCGCCGAGGACGTTCAGGATCCGCGAGTTCCGGTACTTGCCCATGATCGCGGTCCGGTTCACCACCAGCAGCAGCAGGATCAGGGCGAGCGGGAGGACGACTCCGTTCCCGGCCTGCGCCAGCAGGATGATCTGGTAGGGCGAGGCGCCGAGGAAGATGCCGAAGCCCATTCCCGTCAGCAGCACGAAGCCCCACAGCAGGCGGATCCGGTTGCTCTTCAGGTCGGCTCCCCAGCCGAGCGCTCCGCCCGCGGCGTAGGCCGCCGCGAGCGGCGCGGTGATCGCCGAGGTCAGCCCGGCGGCGAAGAGGCCGATCCCGAAGAAGATCGGCGCCGCGCGCCCGAGCAGCGGTTCGAGGCGCGAGGCGACGGTCGCGGCGTCGGCAGCGTCGGCGCCCTGTCCGAGCAGCGGGGTGGCGGCCACCACCACCGCCGCCGTGATCAGGCCCCCGAGCACCACCGAGAACAGGGTGTCCTGCCGGCTCTCGCGGATGTTCTCGTCGTTGCGGCTCGCGTCCGGCCAGCGCTCGAGGGTGGCGCTCGTGTGCAGGAAGAGGTTGTAGGAAACGACCGTCGTGCCGATCAGCGCCATCACCGTGAGCAGCCCCTGCGGGTCCGGCGGGATGCGCGGAATGAAGAAGCCGCTCAGCAGATCGCCGATGCTCGGAGCGCTCAGGATCGCGACCAGGAAGAACACCACGCTCATGAGGCCCACGAGGAAGACCAGCGCGTTCTGGATGATCTTGTAGGTCCCGGTCATCAGCAGGGCGCCGGCGAGCGTCCCCACGATCAGGACGAGAAGGCCGGCCGGCACCCCGGTGAGCAGGCTGAGTCCGAGGGACGCCCCGAGCAGGTTGCCGGTCTGAAAGGCCGCGTTCCCGATCAGGATGGTGAAGGCGATGAGGCCCAGCACGATCGCCCGGACGGCCGGATTCGCGAGGCTGTCGCGGATGGCCTCGGCGAGGCTCCGGCGGCCGGCGAGCCCCACCCGCGCCGCCATGTCCTGGAGCACGATCGTGGCGATGACCGAGAACAGGACCGCCCAGAGGAGCGTCGTCCCGTATCCGGCGCCGGCCCGGCTGGCGGTGACGACGGTGCCCGGCCCGATGAAGGCGGCGGTGACCAGGAAACCCGGTCCGGGTTTGAAGCGGGGCATCGAGACCTCCTGGGGAGCCGTCTAGGCCAGGTCTTCCTCCACGGCCCGGGCCGCGTTCCGGCCCGAAACCCCGTGGAGTCCGCCGTAAGGGTATGTCCCCGGCCCGGTGAGGTAGAGCCCGGCGACCGGCATCCGGTGCCGCGCGAAGCCGGGGACCGGACGCAGCGAGTAGAACTGGTCGAGCGCCGGCTCGCCCTGGTGGAAGCTGCCCTCGATCAGCCCGAATCCCTGTTCGAGCGTCCGAGGCGTCAGCACCCGCGACGCGTCCACCAGCTCCCCGATCCCCGGAAAGGCGTGCTCCAGGGCGCGGAGCGTCGCTTCGAGCACCTGGTCCTCATCGGCGTCCTGAGGAACCGACTGGACCGTGGCGGCCAGCACCGCGCCGCCGTCCGGCGCCAGCGCGGCGGCGTGGACGGAGGGAAGCGAGGCGAACACCAGCGGCTCCTCCGCAATCCGGCCGTACTTGAAGGCGTCGGACGCGCGCTCCAGGTCGTCCATCCGGGCGCCGATCTGCACGACGCCGCCAAGCGCCGGGTCGTCGCCCGCGGCGCCCGCGAGCCTCGGCAGCGACGACAGCGCGAGCCCCACCCGCGCCGCCGTCCCCCGGTAGCGGATGTTCTGGACCTCGTGGACGAAGTCGGGGGACAACTCCCCGGCCCCGGTCCAGCCGAGGAGCGTGGTTCCCGGCGCGGCGTCCGAGACGACCATGTCGCAGGCGATCGCCCGGCCGTCCAGCAGTTCCACGCCAGCCGCTCCGGTGCGGCGAGCGGTGACGATCCGGCGCACGCCGCCGGACTCCGAGTCGAGGTGGGCCCCGGCGGCCCGCGCGGCCTCGCGGAGCGCCCCTCCCACGGCGGCCGACCCGCCGCGCGCCGGCCGGATCCAGGCAAGGGGCTCGGGGTGGCCGAAGGCGTGGAAGTGGAGGAAGAGGCCCGCCGTGCCCGGAGCGCGGTGGCCGAGCCGGGTTCCGGTGAGTGCGGAGCCCGCCAGCGCCGCCTTGAGCAGGTCGCTCTCGAACCAGTCGTTCAGGTAGTCGGTGAGGGGCATCGGCAGCGCCCGCAGCAGTGCGTTCACCCGCTTCGCTCCGAGCCCGAGGGCCGCGAAAGCGGCGGGAATCGCGTCGGGCAGTTCGGCATCGAGCTGCAGCGGCGGCTGCTCCAGGAGCTTCCGCAGGAAGCCGCCGAACGCGGCGAGCTCGGCGACGAATCCCGGGAAACGGGCGGCGTCCCGGGCCGAGAGTCCGGCGATGGCCAACCGGGCCCGTTCGGGGTCGCGCGGCAGCGTGAAGCAGGCGCCGTCCGCCCCGACGGACGTCAGCACCGGATCGGAAACGACGAGTTCCAGGCCGTACCGCGCGAGGTCGAGCTCGGCGGCCACCGCGGGATCGACCGAGGGGAGGGTCTCGGGGAAGACCGGGAACTGGGCTCCCGGCGCGATCCGGACGTTCGCGGCGACCCCGCCGGGATGCCCCCGCTCGCCGACCACCAGGACCGAGCGCCCGGATTCGGCGAGATAGGCCGCCGCCACGAGAGCGTCCGGCCCGCCGCCGATCGCGCAGACGTCGTAGGAGTCGCGCATCGGGTCAGGCGGCGCCGGCGGCGTGCAGCATCGCTTCGGCGCCCATCTTTCCGGGCGCGCCCATCACTCCGCCGCCCGGATGGGCGCCCGATCCGCACAGGAACAGGCTCCGGACCGGGGTGTGGAACTGGGCCCAGCCGGCCGCCGGGCGCAGGAAGAAGAGCTGGTCGAGCCCGAGCTCCCCCTGGAAGATGTTGCCCTCGGTGAGCCCGGTGCGGCGCTCGATGTCGAGCGGGGTCAGCACCTGGCGCTCGAGGATGATGTCCGGGAGGTTCGGCGCGTACTCGGCGAGCGTCCGGATCACCGCGTCCCCGAAGGCGTCGCGCCGGGCGTCCCAGTCGCCGCCCTCGCCGCTCAGGTGGTACGGCGCGTACTGCACGAAGATGGACATGACGTGCTTGCCCGGGGGCGCCATCCCGGGATCGATGAGCGACGGGATCATCACGTCCATGAACGGCCTCCGCGAGAAGGACCCGTACTTGGCGTCGTCGTAGGCGCGCTCCAGCGTGACGCTGTCGGGACTGATCGAAATGGCGCCCCGCAGGTGCGGCCCCGGACCGGGCAACGCGGTGAAATCGGGCAACGCGTCGAGCGCCAGGTTCACCTTGCCCGAGGAGCCCTGGAACCGGTAGCGCCGGATCGCCTCCACGAACTCGCCGGGCAGCTCGTCCGCATCGAGCATTCCCAGGAAGGTCCGGCGGGGGTCCACGCTGGAGCCGACCTGGTCGGCGAAGACTTCCTCGCCGCCTTCGAGGACCACCCCGGCGGCGCGTCCGCCGCTGGTCAGGATGCGCTCGACCCCGGCGCTCGTGCGGATCTCGGCGCCGAAGCTCCGGGCCGCGTTCGCGAGCGTGTCGGCGACCGCGCCCATCCCGCCGCGCTGGAAACCCCACGACCGCGAGGCCCCGTCGATCTCGCCCATGTAGTGGTGGAGGAGGACGTAGGCGGTCCCCGGCGAGGAGATGCTCAGGAAGGTGCCGACGATGCCGCTCGCCGCCATGGTGGCCTTGAGGGCGTCGGTCTCGAACCAGCGGCCGAGGTAGTCGCTCGCGCTCGCGGTCATGAGCCGGGCCAGTTCGTGGAAACGCCGGTCCCCGAGCCCGGAGAAGTGCGACGCCAGCTCCCCCAGGCCGCGCAGCTCCCGCGGGCGGACCGATCCCACCCGCGGCGGCCGCATCGAGAGCAGATCCCGGATTCCCCGGCTCAGTTGGTGCATCCGCAGCCCGAAGAGCGGGTAGTTGTCGGCGTCCCGGCGGGAGAACTGGAGCAGCGACTCCCGGGTCTTCGCCGGATCGTGCCAGCGGGTCAGGGCCCTGCCGTCCGGCAGGGGAGTGAACGTCCCGTCGAGCGCCTGGAGCTGGAGGCCGTGCCGGGCGAGGTCGAGGTCGTCGATGATCTGCGGCCGCAGCAGGCTGACCACGTAGGAGAAGACGGTCGCCGTGAATCCCGGCAGGATCTCCTCGCTGTAGGTCGCGCCGCCCACGCGTTCGTTCTTCTCGACGAGCAGGACGTTGCGGCCGGCCCGCGCCAGGTAGGCGGCGGCGATCAGGCCGTTATGGCCGCCCCCGATGACGATGTCGTCGTAGCGGTTCAAGGAATGGACCTGGAGCTCTCGGAAGTTCGGGGCGCCGCGGGCGCGAAGGCCGCGCGATCCTATCCCGAGTTTCCGGGTGGAATCGTGCGGAGGGCGGGATGCTTCGCTCACGTGGTCGCCGGTTCGAATAGATTATTTGGACTGTAATAATCATTCAAGCAATAATACTTGCCATGCGCTTCCTCGACCGCGCCGACGAACTCCGCCGTCTGGATGCGGCTCTCGGGCATCCGGGAGGTTTCACGGCCGTCTGGGGACGCCGCCGCGTCGGGAAATCGCGGCTGCTGCTCGAATGGTCGTCGCGCCACGACGGCCTCTACACGGTGGCCGATCTCTCGGCTGCTCCGGTCCAGCGCCGGTATCTGGCCGCCGCGGTGGCGGAGCGCTTCCCCGGCTTTGCCTCCGTGGAGTATCCGGACTGGCGATCCTTCCTGGACCGGTTGCGGGCCGAAGCCGTGGCGGCGGGATGGCCGGGACCGTTCATCCTCGACGAACTGCCCTATCTGCTCGCGGCGGACCCGACTCTCGCGAGCGTCCTCCAGAACTGGCTCGACCGCCCCGGGCCGCGCCCGTCGCTGGTGGTCAGCGGCTCCAGTTGGCGGATGATGCACGGGGCGCTGCTGAGCGCTGCGGCGCCCCTCTACGGCCGCGCGGTCGAGGCGTTCGCGGTGCAGCCCCTCCGCCCGGCGTATCTGGGCGATGCCTTCCCGGGTTCCAGCCCGCGCGAGCAGGTGTCGCTCTACGCCCTCTGGGGGGGCACGCCGCGGTACTGGGAACTTGCAGAGCGGCTCGGGACCGATCTCGAGGCCGCGGTGGACTCCCTGGTGCTCGACCCCGCCGGGCCGCTGCACGAGGAGCCGGACCGCCTGCTCCGCGCGGAAACCCCCTCGGCGTCGTCCCTGCGGCCGCTACTCGACGTGATCGGTGCGGGCTCTCACCGGCTCAGCGAAATCGCCGGGCGCCTGGGGAAGCCGGCCTCGAGCCTCTCGGGGCCGCTCGCGGCGCTTTGCGAGATGCGGCTGCTGCGCCGGGAGACCCCGTTCGGAAGCCCGCCCCACTCGGGAAAACGCAGCCTCTACCGGATTGACGATCCCTTTCTGCGGCTCTGGTTCCGGGTGGTCGCGCCCCACCGGGCCGCACTCGCCACGGCGCCCGCCGAGATTCGGCTTTCGTACTGGGAACGCGCCCGTCCGGCGCTGGAGTCGCAGGCCTGGGAGGAACTGTGCCGGATGGCCGCGCCCACCCTCCACCAGACGGACTCCCCGCTCGGCACGCTCGGTCCCTGGGAGCCCGCGCAGCGCTACTGGCGGCGGAACGAGCCCGAAGTGGATCTCGTCGCCCGTTCGGTGGACGGCAAGCGGCTGCTCGCCGGGGAGGTCAAGTGGACGGCGAAATCCCGCTGCGCGAGGCCGGCGGAGAAAACCGAAGCCGCCCACCTCCCGGGCGCGCGGGATGCCGAAGTGATCCATGCCCACTTCGTCCCGGTTCCTGCCGAGCCGCGTTCCCGGCGGTCGGATGTTCACGAAGTGGGTGCCGGGACCGTGCTGGCGGCCCTCCGGTAGGGACCCGCGGACGCCGCTGTTTTCGGCGCTGGGAGCCCGCTCAGGATTCCATCGCCGACGGGCTCTCCCCGGCTTCCGCGAGCGCGTCGTGGAGCACCTGGTGGGACAGCCGGAAACCAGTGTCCGCAAGGCGCTTCAGAAACGGAGCGACTTCGGAGACCAACCCCTCACGTTTCGCCGCCATCAGTATCCCCACGACCCCCATTACGGCGACGCCCGCACTCTGCCGGCGGAGTCGTCCATCAGCACCAGGCACCAATCGCGGCGGTCCCGCGCAAGCGCGAGGACACCTGCCTCTCCGCGCCCCAGCTTCCCGGTTGGTGCGTCCTCCACATCGACTGCCTCTACCAAGATCCAACCCGCGTCAATCGCGGCTCTCACTTCAGCCGCGCCCCAACGGCTGCCGCCGGCGCAAACTTCGTCCCGGACGACAGTGGGGACAGTGATTTGGCCGAATAGAGGGCGAAGCAGATCGAAGGCGCCTGCCGACGCCAGCGCGATCAGCGGACTGGCGTCGGCGATGACGAGCGTGCGCTCCACTCGGCGAATGCTTCCGCTTCTTCGCGTAGTGAGCGCGAAGAGCCCTTCACGACCGGGATTCCGAGGCCGGAGACATGCTGCATGAACTCTGCTATCGAGATTCCCGAGATCTCTGCGGCGCGGCCGAGAGAAAGGCTCTCACTTCGGTAGAGCGCCGTGGCGATCGCCAGCCGAACGCCCGGCTCACCGAGCAAAGAGTCGTCGCTGAGGTGAACCAGCACGGCTTCGGGATGGTTGCGATTCAGTACCACGACCGGATCCCGCCGGGCGTCTCGCAGGGCTGCCGACGGATTGTTCTTGAGCTCTCGAACACTGACTGCTCTCATGATCTTGTGGTCCCCATATGTAGGAACATAACGCAGGAACAACGTTGGTAGCAACCCTCCGGTCGCGATGCCTAAGATGTTTGTCCTTGTATATTTGTAATCTCACGTCAAAAATACAAGGATGATTCACCGACGCGTTGCGACCGAAGTGCGCGAAGCGCTTCGCTGGCAACCGGCGGTTGCGCTCCTCGGCCCCCGCCAGGTCGGCAAGACCACCCTCGCGCAGCAGATCGGCAGCGAAATGAACGCGGTGTACTTCGACCTCGAGGACCCCGACGACCGCGACAAACTGCGGCAGGCCCGAACTCTCTTCGACCGCTACGAAGACCGCCTCGTCATTCTCGACGAGATCCACCGGCTTCCGGATCTGTTGCTCTCGCTGCGGGGGGCCATCGACCGGGGACGAGGCCGCGGACGACGCGCCGGGCGGTTCCTGATCCTCGGCTCGGCGTCCCTCGACGTGCTGCGGGAGACCGGGGAGACGCTGGCCGGACGTATCGCGTACCGCGAACTTCTCCCACTTGACATTCTGGAGATTCCGGCGGATCCCGGAGCACAGGAGGCGCTCTTCGTCCGCGGCGGCTATCCGGAAGCCTTTCTGGCGCCGTCCGACGTGGTCAGTTTTCGCGGGCGCCGCGACTTCATCCGTACCTATCTGGAACGCGAGCTGGCGTGGATGAACCCGCGGCTGCCCGCCGAAACGTTGAGCCGGCTCTGGACCATGCTGGCCCACGCGCAGGGTGCGCTCCTGAACGCTTCCCGGTTCGCCGGCTCGCTCGGCCTCGCGGTTCCCACCGTCAACCGTTATCTGTCGGTGCTCAGCGATCTCCTGCTGGTCCGGAAACTGACGCCGGTGCGCGCCAACATCGGGAAGCGTCTGGTCAAGTCGCCGAAGGTCTATCTGCGGGACAGCGGATTCGTCCACGCCCTCCTGGAGCTACCTTCCTTCGACGCGTTGGTCGGCCACCCGGTTGCCGGCCCTTCCTGGGAGGGCTTCGTGATCGAGAACCTGCTGGCGGTGGCGCCCGAACGCACCCGCGCGGGTTTCTTCCGCACCGCCGCCGGCGCGGAGATGGACCTGGTGCTGGACTTCCCGAGCGGTAAGCGCTGGGCCGTCGGGGTCAAGTGGAGCCGCGTCCCCCGGACGACCAAGGGCTTCCACCTGGCCCGGGAAGCCCTGAAGCCGGACCGCTGTTTCCTCGTGGGGACCGGCCCGGACCGCTATCCGGTGACGGACGAGGTGGAGGCGATCAGCCTCCGCGAACTGGCGGCAGAACTGCTCGCGCGCACGTCTCCCGTCCCCGTCCCCTGACTCCGGACCGCCGAGGGAGCCCCGACGGGTCGGTCACGCCGCGGGCAGGTTAGGCTTCGGAATCGGTAACACCATGGGGACCGGTCAGACTCCTTCCGGCAGTGGAAACCGAAAGGGGGCGCGGCGGACATCCCGTCATCGCCCCGCGGCGGGCAGCCCCTCGGTCGTGTCGCGCGTCTCCGACAGGTCCGAAACGACTCCGCGCCGAGACCCGTGGTCGCTCCGGCTTCCTCCGTCCCGTCCGGCAGAGGGGGCCTGGCTCGCAGAAGCGCTGCGGGAACTGGACGAGGTCGCCGGCGGGGTCGACGTGGATGGACCACAGCCCTCCCGTGAGGTGGTCGCCGAGGCTCGCTCCCTGCTCCGTCATCTGGCCGGATGGGTGGATGGCGCACCCGCCGTGGACGACGATGCCGACGGCGGTGTGGGCATCGAGTTCTACGGTCCGGAAGGGCGCCGGTTGCTCCTGATCGTGGAGGCGGACGGTTCCGCGATCTATCAGGAACTGATCGCAGGCGATGTCTTGACCGAGAGATTCGAGGACTGGCGCCAGCTTCTCGGAATTTCGGCCGTGCTGCGTTCCAGCGGGTGGGGGTTCCGGTCCATGGTGAAGTCGAAGCCCACGCCTGACCTTCGCGCCAACGAGCGTCTCGGACGGCGCTGTCTCCCTCCGGCACCTACGCTACAACGGCCCGAACCACGAGTAGTCCTGCCCACCGACTAGCTGCCGCGGTTTCCGTCCGCTCCCGGGGCGCCCGCCGCAAGCAGTGACGCCACAGCGGATCTACGGCCGGCAGCGCGTGGACGCGCAAAGCAAGAAGGTTCTTGACGAAGGGATCACAGTGGCGGCCGACGCGTTTCGCGGCTGGGCGAAGGATTCGGACGCGCACCGGGGCCGCCCGCAATCGCCGTGACCGTCCGGCGCGGTTGATGCCGACGCCGCCTGTTCGGTCAGCGTTCGACGACCTTCAGCAGCGTCTTGGCCCTCAACAACAACTCCGATGTATCCGAGGTCTTCTCAGTTTTCTCCAGAGTCCGCTTCCATACTTCAGTCTTGACCGACTCGTTGATGCACAAGTGCCAGTCAACTTCACAATAGGTCTCTTTCAGTTCGCAGAACAGCGTCTCCAGTTCCTTTGTGTGCTTGTCCTTTACTTTTGGCGAGATGAACCAGACGTGCCAGCGGTTCTCTACAGAGTATCGAAGGCCCTTCAGTACGAGGTAGGTGCGGAGCATCTTTTTCCGGACGGTGGGGATGGTGTCCGCTTCCTTCCCATAGGACAGCCCACCCTCGTGGAACGCCGTCTCGAGCGCATGCACTTCACCGTTTCGAGTCATGCCCAAGGCGTCCAGTTCGGCCTGTTTGAGTAGCTGTTCAACGTCACGTGTCCCCTTGAAGACATCGTCTCCAAAGTCCTCTTTCATCTTCTCAAACCGCCTCTTCAGACAGTTTCTTGTTTCTTTGTCGGCGCTGTTGAAGACCGCGCGCGGCCACTTCCAGTTGGTCTGTACGATCCAGCAACGCTTGGCGTGACGCAAGAAGGAGTAACCCAAGGACTCCATCATGTCGATCTTCATGGCGACCTCTCGTGAGTTGCTCGCCCGTGGAGCCCGGTCGTGCTTGGATTCCAGTGCGCCAGCTCAGGTGTTCCGGACGGTGCGCGATGGAGGCGAACCGCACCGGGCGATAGCTCGGCTTCGCACTGTTCTTCCCGTTGGCAGGCGATGCCGGTCCGAAGGCCGCTACCGCAAGAACCGGCCGGCGCTCCCATCCCCCGTCACTCGGATTACGGAATCAGCGCCAGCCCCCACGGCCCGGCCCCCACCTCGATCCGGGTCACGATCTCGAGCGTTGCGGTATCCAGCACCGTGACGTCGTCCGAGGGTCCGTTGGCGGTGTAGAGCCGGCTGCCGTCGAAGGAGAGCGCGAGTCCCCAGGGCCGTTCCCCCACCTCCACGTTCGCGGTGACTTCGCCCGAAGCGAGGTCAATCACGGAAACCGTCTTCGAGCGGCCGTTCGCCACGTAGAGCGTCCCCGCGTCCGGCGAGAGCGCGACGCCCATGCTCCGCGAGCCCTCCGGCAGCGCGATGGTGCGGTTCACCCGGTTCTCGGCGACCACGATCTCGGAGACCGTGCCGGCGATTTCGGCCGAGACGTAGGCATGCATCCCGTCCGGGGTGAACACCAGGTCGCGCGGCCGGTGACCGACGACGATCCGCGTGATTTCGTCGCCCGTCGAGGTGTCGAGCACCGTGACGTCGTGGTCCGTCTCGCCGGTCACGTAGGCGAGCGTCCCGTCGGGGCTGATGCGCACGCCCTCGGGTTCCGCTCCGACCGGCACCGTGCGGAAGATCTCGCCCGATTCCAGGTCCACGAGGCTCGCCTCGTCGGTGTCCTCGTTCGAGACCACGATCCGGGCCCCGTCGGGGGTGATGTCGAAGCTCTCGGGGTCCGAGCCGCCGGGCAGCATCCGGGTCCGGACCTGCTGGCGGAGGTCCACTTCGGCGATGCCGTCGAACCGCTTGTCGGGCTCGTCGCAGCCTTCTTCCTCCATCCACGGCGGGCACTTGGGCGATCCGGACACAGCCACGTAGGCCATGCCCCCGTCGGGGGAAGCCCGCACGCCGCGGGGCCGCCTGCCGACTTCGATCTCGGCGAGGACTTCGTGCGTGAGGGTGGCGACGACGCTCAGCGTGCCCGCGTCTTCGTTCGTGACCAGCAGCAGCGGGCCGGCGGCGGGGTCAGCGGGCGCCGATGCGGGGGACTCCGCCGCCGGTCCGGGATCCCCCGAACCCCCGCAGCCGGCCGCGAAGACCCACAGGAGCGCTGCGGGCAGGAACGCGGCCCGCCGCATCAGTCGTCGTTGCCTCCGGCGTCCGCGCCCGGCGCCACCGCGAAGGTGAAGATGGACTGCCCGGCCGCCACCGAGATGTACTGCGTTCCGTCCAGCGCGAAGCTCATCGGCGCCGCCCGGACGCCGCCGCCCACGTAGAAGTCCCAAAGCGCCGCGCCGGTGTCGGCATCGAGCGCGAACAGGTTGCCCTCCTGGGTCCCCGAGATCACGACCCCTCCGGCCGTGGCGAGCACTCCGGAAACGGCCGGGGTGAGTTGTCTGAACTCCCACTTCAGCTCGCCGGTCAGCGCGTCGAGGGCGCGCACCGCCCCGTAGGTCTCGTCCGCGTCGGGCCGCCGTTCGCCGCCCCCCAGGAAGGGAGTGCCGGGCTCGTATTCGGCCTCGCTCTTGAAGTAGATGGAGGACATCTCCCGGGTCGGGACGAAGAGCGACATCCGGCCCGGGTCATAGGCCGGGCTGTACCAGTTGGTCGAGCCGGCGAGGCTCGGCCAAACGAGGGTGCCCTCTTCGCTCGGCGACGTCCCGGGAATGCGCACCGGCCGGCCGTTCTCGTCGATCCGCTCCGCCCAGGTCTGCGTCGCATACTGGGTGGCGCGCAGGAACTGTCCCGTCTCGCGGTCGAGCACGTAGTAGAAGGCGTTGCGGTTCGCGTGGATGACCAGCTTGCGCATCGTGCCTTCGAACTCGGCGTCCACCAGCACCGGGATCTGGTTGGCGTCCCAGTCGTGGACGTCGTGCGGGGTGTACTGGAAGTACCACTTCATCTCGCCGGTGTTCACGTCGAGCGCGACGAGCGAGTCGGTGTAGAGGTTGTCGCCGGGCCGGGAATCGCCGTTCCAGTCCGGGGCCGGATTCCCGATCGGCCAGTAGAGGAGTCCGAGCTCCGGGTCGTAGGAGCCGGTCAGCCAGGTGGCTCCTCCTCCCGTTTTCCAACTGTCGCCGCCCCAGGTGTCGTTGCCCGGCTCCCCTTCCGCGGGGACGGACCACCAGCGCCAGACGCGCTCGCCGGTCTCCGCGTCGTAGGCGTCCAGGAAGCCGCGCACGCCGGCCTCGCCGCCGCTGATCCCCACGATGACCTTGCCGTCCACCGCGAGCGGCGCTGCGGTGACCGCGTAGCCGACCGCGTTGTCGGCGATCTGCGTGATCCAGCGCACGTCGCCCTGTGTCCGATCCAGGGCGATGAGGCGGGCGTCGAGCGTTCCGAAGAAGATCGTGTCGCCCAGAATCGCGATTCCGCGGTTCGTCCGGGGGAAGCCGATGTTCAGCGTTTCGTCCGGGACGATCGGGTCATACCGCCACAGCCGCCGGCCCGTGTGGGCGTCCAGCGCGGCGACCGTGCTCGGCGGCTCGGCGATGTACATGACGCCGTCCGCGACCAACGGAGTGACCTCGACGCGGCCGATGGTGCCGGTCTGGTAGATCCACGCCGGCCGCAGCCGGGAGACGTTCTCCTTGTTGATCTGGTCGAGCCGGCTGAACCGCTCCGAGCGGTAGTTGCCGGAATACATGAGCCAGGCGTCGGGGTCGTTGTCGGCGTTCTCGAGGCGCGAGTAGGAAACCTGCCCCGGCGCGGGAGCAGCGATCAGGGTGATGAGGGCAAGGGTCCCAAGCAGTCTCAGGCGGGTCATTCGGAGCCTCCTTCGGGGCCGCGGAGCGTCGCGAGGTAGGCGACCAGGTCGTCGAGCTCCTGGTCGGTGAAGTCGGCGTAGCTCATCATCATGCTCTCTTCGGCGAGCAACTGGAGTTCCCGCAGTTCGCTCTTGCGGAACGAGCGGTGCCGGCCGGCCTCGTCGATCAACTGGATCGTGAACGTGTCCTCGCCCGTCCGGACGCCCATGACGGTGCGGGAGTCCGCGGTCTCGAGCAGCACCGTCCGGTAGCGGGGATTCACCACCTTCGGCGGATCCTGGATGGACTCGCGGAGGTAGACGCTCCCGCGCAGCAGGCCGACGTCGGAAAGATCGGGCCCCATGGCGATGCCCTCACCGTTCACGATGTGACAGGTCGAGCAGAGCGTCATTTCGTAGAGCTCCTTGCCCGCCACCGGGTCGCCCGGCAGGTCCTCCCGCGGCGCCACGCCCAGCGACCGGACGTAGGCGGCGACGTTCCGGATCTCCCGCGTGTTCAGGGAGCCGTGGCCCGGCATGTCGGTGCCGGCGATGCCGTTGTCCACGATCTCGATGAGGGCGTCGTCCTCTGTCGAGCGGCGCAGGTTCTCCCGCATCAGGTTCGGGCCCTCGCCGCCCACGCCGTCGAGTCCGTGGCAGCGGGAACAGTGAATGTCGAAGACGCGTTTGCCGTGGGCCACGTCCTCGGCGCCGGCGTCGGCGAGGGGTTGCGCGGCCGCTGGCGCCGCGAGCAGCAGCAGCGCGGCCAGAAGCGCGAGTCCGCCGGGTCCCTTTTTGCGCATGGATGTCCGTCCTCCGATGTGGCGCACTGTAACAAGAAGGGAAGGCGCAGTGGCGTCGGTTCTCGCTCCGCGATTGCCGGAATGCAGGCACGCAGTCATAGTCCTGACAGCATGCCTGCCCGTCAACTCACCATCCGCAATGTGGACGAGGATCTCTCGGAACGGCTGCGCGCCATCAGCGCCGCGGCCGGCGAGAGCCTGAACGCGACGGTCCTGCGCATTCTCCGGGACGCCGTCGGGGTGGACGCCCGCCGTGAGCGCCTGCTCCGTTACGCGACCTGGACCGACAAGGAATTCGAGGAGTTCAACGCTGCGCTTCGGGCGCAGCGCGTGATCGACGAGAAGATGTGGAAGTGATCCCACTCTGGCACGTGGTCCTGGACACGAGCGCCTACTCGCACCTCGGCCACGGACACCGTGGCATTGTGGATCTGGTGGCGAGGGCGGGAGTCATCACCATGCCGGTGATCGTGGTCGGGGAACTCGAAGCGGGTTTTGCATGGGGCCGGCGTGCTGCCGGGAATCAACAGGCGCTCAACGAGTTCCTGGCGGAGTCCGCGGTGCGGGTGCTGGACGTGACCAGGGCCACCGCCCGGCGGTACGCTCGCATCTTCGCCCGTTTGCGGACCGACGGAACTCCCGTCACCCCGAACGGCATGTGGATCGCGGCGGCGACGATGGAGTGCGGGGGGCATCTCCTGACCTTCGATCGCGACTTTGAGCGGATCCCCGGCCTGGAGTGCACGATCCTGTCGGCGTGACCTCCCGGCGTGACCTCCCGGCCCCGCACTGACTAACATCTTCCACCCCGCCGGTCCCGGCGGCCCCCACCATGGCCCGCGGCACCCCGTTCCATCCCCGCACCCAGGCGCTCTGCACCAGCATGCGCTGGAAGGAGTGGGCCGGCTACTTCGTGGTCGATGCCTTCGACCCGTTCCACGATCCCGAGTACCACGCGGCGCGCTCCGGGGCGGCGCTGATCGACGTGTCCCCGCTCTACAAGTACAACTTCGTCGGGCCGGACGCGACGGCGCTCACCGACCGGCTCATCACCCGCAACGTGAAGCGGTCCCGGGTGGGGCAGGTGCTCTATTCCGGCTGGTGCGACGAACGCGGGAAGCTGCTCCAGGACGGGTGTTTCCAGCGCTTCGCGACGGACTTCGTGCGGGCCACCGCGGTGGACCCCGCGCTCGTCTGGTTCGAGCGGGTGGCGGCGGGGATGGATGTCCAGGTCGAGGACGTCTCGGAGGAACTCGGCGCGCTCGCGCTCCAGGGACCCACGTCCTGCCGGATCCTGAACCTGCTCGCCGATCGGGATCTCTCGGATCTGGGTTTCTTTCGGCTCCGCGAGGTGCACCTCGGGGGGATCCCGGTGGTGGTGACCCGAACGGGATACACGGGTGACCTGGGATACGAGATCTGGGTGGATCAGGAGGCCGCCTGCGCCCTCTGGGACCTGCTGCTCGAAGCCGGCGATCCCCGCGGGCTGGTCCCGGCGGGCATGCTCGCGCTCGACCGGGCGCGGGTGGAAGCCGGGTTTCCGCTCATCGACGTCGATTTCTGGAACGCGGACTTCGCGCTGACCGAGGCGCAGAAGTCCACGCCCTACGAGCTCGGCCTCGGCTGGGCGGTGAGCGCGAAGAAGGGACCGTTCATCGGCCAGGAAGCGCTCATGGCCGAGCGGGCGCGCGGGCCGGAGCGTTTCCTTGTGGGGATCGAGACCTCGATCATGGAGATCGAACGGCTGTTCGCCCTCGATGACCTCGCCCCCGAGGTCTGCGACGAGGTGAACCGGGACGGGGTTCCGGTCTACTCGGGGGGCGAGCAGGTCGGCCGGGCCACGAGCGTCTGCTGGTCGCCGCTCCTCAAGCGGCAGTTGGCGCTCGCCACGGTGGACCGGGGCTACGAAGCGCCAGGCACCCCGCTGGACATCGAGATGACCGTGGAATACACCCGGCGGCGGGCGCGGTCCCGGGTGGCGGCGCTGCCGTTTTTCGATCCGCCCCGGAAGCGGGCCACGCCGGCGGCGGCATGACCACCGCCTCGCCCGGCGCACCGGGTCGGCGCGTTCCGAAGGGCGCCTGGACGCTGCCCGCCCGCTATTACTGCGATCCGGCGCTTTTCGAAGCCGAGGGAGAGCGGATCCACCGGACGCTGTGGAACGCGGCATGCCCGGTGGAGGAACTCGCCGAGCCCGGGGACTACCGGCTGGTCGAGATCGCGGGGGATTCGCTGATCGTGGTTCGCGGGAATGACGGCATGGTGCGGGCGCACCACAACGTCTGCCGGCACCGGGGGACCCGGATGGTCGAGGCGGAAGAGGGGTGCCTGGCGGGCTCGATCCAGTGCCCCTACCACGCCTGGACCTATGGGCTGGACGGGCGGCTTCGGCGGGCGCCCCACATGGACGAGGTGGAGGGGTTTTCGGTTTCGGACTTTCCGCTCGCGGCGGCGGCGTGCGAGGAGTGGGGTGGGCTGGTCTTCGTCCGGATCGCGGAGGACGGGCCGGACCTCGCGGAACAACTGGGTCCGGCCGTCGCCCGCGTGGAGGTCTGGGGGCTGCCCGGCCTGCGGACGGCGCAGACCGTGTCCTACGAGGTGAAGGCGAACTGGAAGCTGGTCATCCAGAACTTCTCCGAGTGCCTCCACTGCCCGGTGATCCACCCCCAACTGGCGCGCCTGTCCCACTACCTGAGCGGCGAGAACTATCCGGCCGACCCCAATGCCATCGGCGCGGCGATGGATCTCGAGGAGGGAGTGGAGACGCTCTCCAGCGACGGGCGGCTGGTCGGGGCGCCGCTACCGGGTCTGCCGGCCGCGTTCCGGCGGCGGGTGGGCTACGAGATCCTGCTTCCGAACGCGCTGTTCTGCCTCCACCCGGACTTCGTGGTCCGTTACCTCATGCGTCCCCGCGGGGTCGGCCACACCACCATCCGTTGCGATTGGCTGTTCAGCGAAGAAACGCTCGCCAGCGGGGATTTCGATGCGTCTCGGGCCGTCGAGTTCTGGGACGAGACGAACCGCCAGGACTGGCACGTCTGCGAGCTTTCCCAAAAGGGCATCGGTTCCAGCGGCTACCGCCCGGGCCCCTACTCGAACCGCGAGGATCATCTCTGGCAGATCGACCGGCTGATCCTGGACCGGCTGGGCGAGGCGTAGGGAGCGCTCGGAGCGCCGGCCTCCGGCCGGCATCGCGGCCCGAGAGGGCCGCGAAACGCACAACCTCCCGCTCCCTGACAGCCCACCCGGTACGGGAACGCCGACCTCCAGGTCGGCACAGCCCGCCGAAAGGCGGGCGGCGGGACGGGCCCCAACCGCCTCGATGGCGCAGGCGGGCGGAGTCGCCGTCGCATGCCATGACGCGTTATGGGACTCTGGTCTCCTTGGCGCAGGAGAACGCCGATGAAGAAAGCCACTACCAGGATCACCGTGCGTCTGCCGACGGCCCTGCTGCGCCAGGCGCAAGCGACTACCGGCGAGGGCGTGACGGGGACGGTGCGCCGGGGCCTCCAGCGGATCGTGGCGGTCGACGCGCAGAAGAAGCTGCGCGAGCTGCGCGGGAAGGTCCCGATCGCGGTGGAGGTCGAGACGCTGCGTGATGATCGGGATCTCGACCGCCGGTGATCGCCGCCGTTCCCTGATCGCTTGGTCTTGCGACGACGACGGTCTCGACACGCCTTCTTCGCGCAAAGGCACGACGACGGACGGGAAAGAGCTTTGTCCGATTGGCAAACCGAGACTTGGCGGATCCTGGATCAAGGGTTGTTCGCCGTTGTTTCCGATTTCCCGCGCATTACGAGTCATGCGGCTACTGTCGTGAAGCCGAGTGTGACCGAGGTGAGCTATTCGATTCTGCTTGGGGCTTGTGCACCATGGAAGGCCGCGGTGTCACCGGAGGCCAAATCGCCGGGACGATCTGTTGGGACCATTGGACGGCGGCCGTACGTGGGTAGCCCGGATTTCTCATACTCACGGCCCGGGGCGGACCGCAATGGGTCGTAACCCACTCTGTCGCGGTGGTTTCTCCACCAGGTGCCAACCTGGACGC
>Ga0209021_1002139_pt1 | contig 17839 bp, 15 predicted proteins | sample PinacodermFT_FD_187299 | JGI IMG/M metagenome (GOLD analysis project Ga0209021, IMG submission 187299) | Host-associated microbial community of the marine sponge Aplysina aerophoba from Gulf of Piran - sponge pinacoderm, lysed by freeze-thaw... | ecosystem: Host-associated > Porifera > Sponge >... | reverse complement strand
TACCGGAGCGCGCCAAGCCGGCAAGACGTGGGCGGTGCGTCGGGTCGTCGGTCCGAGCGGCGCGGTCCACTACCTCGACAACGAGAACACCAGGACGGCGGCGCTGACCGACCCGCACGGCTTCGTCCGATCGGGTGCCGGCTCGACGATGGCAATCGACGAGGTCCAACTCGGAACCGACGCCCTGATCCGAGCCATCAAGGCCGAAGCGGACACTCGCGACGCGCGGGGGCAGTTCCTCCTGAACGGCTCGGCGAACTTCCTCACCGTCCCGCACATCACCGAGTCGTTGGCCGGCAGGGCGGTCTTCCTGACGATGCTGCCGCTGTCGCAGGGCGAGATCGCCGCCACCGGCGACGGCCTGCTCGAGCGGTCGTTCGCCGGCAGCGCCAACCTGCTCGACCTCGGAGACTCGCCGCTTCGAGCTGACGACTATCTCGAGTTGATCTGCCGGGGCGGGTTCCCCGAGCCCGTCCGAACGACCTCCCGGCGCGCCCGCCGCCGGTGGTTCAGCGGGTACGTGTCATCGGTCGCCACCAAGGAGATCACCCGGCTCGAGGACGTCCGCGACGCCGACCTCATCCCCCGGCTGCTGCGTCTGGTGGCGGCCCGCTCGGGAAGCGAATTCGTGACCGCGACGGTGGCCCGCGCCGCCGACTGCGACCGCCGGACCGTCGACCGGTACGTGTCGCTGATGGAGATGACGGGGCTGATCCACCGCCTCGGGGCATGGTCGGCGAACCTCACCGCCCGCGAGTCCCGCCGGGAGAAGCTTCTGATCTGCGACTCGGGACTCGCCGCGCACCTGCTGCGCAAGGACCCCGACTCTCTGGCCGAACTCACCGACCCGGCCCGAGGCCCCCTCGTGGAGTTGTTCGCCCTGAACGAACTCCGCAAGCAGGCGCTGCTGTCGGAGCGCCTGCCCGACCTGTTCCACTACCGCGACCACCGCGGCGACGTCGAAGTCGATCTCGTCGCCGAGGCGGAGGGCGACATCGTGGCGTGGGAGATCAAGGCATCGAGTTCGGTATCCGGCACCGACGCCCGCGGCCTGCGCCGGATGCGCGACCGGATCGACGAGACCGGCCCGGGAACCTTCCGCAACGGCATCGTCCTCTACGCCGGAACACAAGCCTTCTCCCTCGGCGACCGCCTCACGGCCCTACCGCTGTCCACGCTCTGGACGACCCCGACCTGACGGCACCGTAACTCAGGCGGCGACGCCATCGGCGTCAGGCCAAATGTCATCCGGCTCGGGCTCGAAGCTGCTGAGTTCACTATCGAGGATCGCATCGTCGATGTTCGGCGGCTTGCCCATCGCAGATTCGATCATGTCGAGAAGCCGCCGGCGACGGTCCTCGAAGAATCGATCGAAGTCGTCGGTGCGAAGTGCCTCGGGTTTGGTGGCTCTACGCGGTTGATGGGGCAGGTGCTGTGATGTGAGGGTCCGCGGACGCGGGTCGGGGCCTCGCGAGTCTGGCAGTGACAGCTGTCCGGAGAAGGAGGCCCCGAGATGGGTGATGTTACGCGCGTGCTGTCCGGGTTGGAGGACTCCGAGGTGACCGGCGTGGTCAAGGCGCCCGGTGGCGGGTTGGAGGTGTCGGTGCGCTTGGCGTGCCTCGATGCGGCGTGTCCGCGCTGTGGGACCTTCAGCTCGCGGGTCAAGGAGTATCGCAGCCAGACCGAACTCACCGGCCACCGCGGCCGAAGGGCGACGGCGCAGCGCGCTTGGCGGCCAACGCCCAACGTCCCTGGGGCTCCGACCTCGATGCACACGGTGACGCCAGCCGACGCCGTTCACGGGGCCTTGCTCCTCGCGGAACATCCCTCGCCGCGATCGGACCCTGCACCTCGCGGTACGCCTCGTAAGGGGCTCCGGTTCGCTGCTGAGGCTCGGATCCGATGCATCTCGCGAAATATCGAGGTCAGGAATGTCGGAGGCAGGAACTTCGGCTTCGCGGCTTGCGTGGTATCCTTCGCGCGTGGAATTCCGCCCTCTGCTGATGATGCCGAGGCCCGCTTGCTGCGCCGCATCTGTGCTGCCGCAGTCACCCGTCTAGCGTGACCAGATTCCCGAGCAGACACAGGTAGTCGCGATGGCCACAGCGCCGCGTGTGCGGCCCCTCACCGTTCCTGAACGTCATATCTCAGCGTTCAACCTGATCCGCAGTCTCAAGGACGGCGACTATGCCAAACTCCTTGGTTCGCTCGGAGAGAACGAACCGAGCACGCCTCGATCCGTCCTCGCGGACTCCGTCCACGGAGCCTGTGCGCTCGAGGCATCCGTCGCAAGTGAACTACTTGACGCCGTCTTCGGTCTTGCCTCTGTCGGCCACAAGACTGGATCACCACCGGCACAGATAGCTGCACGCGTTGCGTCATCTGCACAGTTCTCCGACTCCGACGACGATCGTCTGCGCTTCGAGCGGCGCATCGAACTCCTCTTGGACTGCGATGTCGTCCGCATCCAGGGCAAAGCATCTTCTCTCGGCACGGCGCATGAGCGCGTTTTTCTGAGCGCCCAGATTCTCACGGACCTGAGGCCCCTATTCCACGACCAAGTCGACGGCGATCCCGAGCCAGAAGGTGCACTACTGAGCCACACACTCCTTGTCCACTTCATCGATAGCACTGGCTCCCACGACAACTTCTTTGTTGTTCTCGATGATGGCGATCTTGAGGCTCTAAATCAAGCAACAAACCGCGCAATAGCCAAATCTGCATCGCTCAAGCAGAAGCTTCATGATTCGGCCTTAGTCTACATGGCATCGGAGGAGTAGTTGCAAACCGTCGAACACGACACCTTGCAGAACTGGGCTGCCTTTGCTAGACATGACTGCGGAGTTCGCGACGAGTTCACCGACCCCCCAGGGCGGTGTCCCTCGCTGATCGCTCGTTCTCCTTCATCGGGAAGCGATCACACTTTAGTCGCCCACAGCAATTGGATCGGGTCTGCGCTAGCAGTGGTAGCACGATGGCCGGATCACAGAGAAACGTTCGACGAGTGGGACCTTGACTCTTGGTCAGAACCATTCGAGTCCAGTAGAGCAGTAGGACAACTCGTTAGATTCCCAAAACGCTCGCCTGCTGAGTCTGCCGTTAGGGAGTTGCGTAGGCAGTTCGGTGAATTGGTAGAGCAATGGACCACACAAACAATGCTAAGTTCATCGTCAACCGTTATCTGCATGCATCCCGCGTATCAGCGAGTCATCGGACTCGGTGAACAGGTTCTTCCACTGATCTTTGAAGACATGATGGATGGCGAGTTCCACTGGAGTTGGGCGCTCACTGCGATTACCGGCGAGAATCCAGCATCTGACGCCGAATCTCTGCAAGCTGCTACTAATATGTGGCTTCAGTGGGGACGGGACAAGGGGCTTGTCACTTAGGCGGCTCTCTTCGGTCAGCTTCAGGCTGCTAGTTGAGTCGGATTTTCCTCGACTCAAGGCGACCGGAGCGTATGAGCAGCGCAGTCTGCCAGACGGAAAGTACAATTGTATCGCTTTCGCCGCAGGTGAGACGGACCGCTGGTGGTGGCCAGGTCATCGAGCTGGTGACTACTGGCCGCCCGACTCACCGCGCGAGGAAACGCTAACTGCATTTGTTTCTGCATTTGAGTCAATCGGCTATTCGGTCTGCTCGGATGGCAGAGCCGAGACAGGCCACCAGAAGGTAGTTCTGTATGAGAAAGGTGGTAAACCGACCCATGCTGCCCGACAAGAACCAGTCACAGCGATGTGGCTCAGTAAGCTTGGTATGTCATACGATATCGCACATCGAAACGCTGAGGACGTCGGTGGCAAGTGCTACGGCGAGCCGATTCTCTATCTTCGCAAGGCCATATCGATCCACATGATCGGATCGAGCACGGAGTAGTAGTATCCCAGAGCGAGTCCAAGCTACTACCATCCGGGGACTGGCCGATCACCATTTCGTCTCTCGGCTCCTCGGGAACGCGCGGGCGCTGGGGGCGAAGATGCAAGGGTAGAATCCTGAGAGATCAGACGTGACGCGTACCGCTGTATTCGCGCCACCGACGCATGTAGTCCCGCTATTAGAGCGTCTAGGAGTGAATCGCCCTGGGTTTGGTGGCTCTACGCGGTTGATGGGGCAGGTGCTGTGATGTGAGGGTCCGCGGATGCGGGTCGGGGCCTCGCGAGTCTGGCAGTAAGCGCAGCCAAGACGAGGAGGCCCCGAGATGGGTGATGTTACGCGCGTGCTGTCCGGGTTGGAGGACTTCGAGGTGACCGGCGCGGTCAAGGCGCCCGGTGGCGGGTTGGAGGTGTCGGTGCGCTTGGCGCGCCCCGATGCGGCGTGTCCGCGCTGTGGGACCTTCAGCTCGCGGTCGTCGCGTGGTAGGTACGAATGTCCACCCAGCGCGAGAACCACGATGGACACCTCTCGGAGGGCATGAGTAGCCTCGCGGGAAACGCCGGCGGTCAGGTGCGGCCGAAGCCTATCGCTGGCGTTCTTTGCCGATCACCGGGCCGGCCCGCCCAGGGCTCCGTCCTCATCGCTGTCCCATATCTGCTCGAGGTGGATGACCTCGACGGTGGCCGGTTCCATGGACCGTACGAGCGGGCGATCCGCGGTCACCAGCGGGCAGTTCCGGCGTTCGGCGAGTGCCACGTAGAGGCAGTCGTACACGGAGTGCCGGTAGGTCAGCGCGATCTCGAGAGCGGCGGGCACCAACTGCGCGCTCGGAGTGGGTACCGGAAGTACGTCCAGAAGGAGTGCCTGCGCCTGCCTGGCCTGTCGAGGTGTGAGTTCGTCACGCCGGCGGCAGCGCTTCCAGAGGACGTTCGTGATCTCGGCGACGCATATGTCGGGGATCTCGATGGCGAGATCCCCGGACGCCAAGGCGCCGAGCAGTATGCCCGCACGCTCGGCGCCGGGCTCGGGGAGCACCCACTTGACGGCGACCGAAGCGTCGATAACGAGCCGGTCGGCCGCGATCAACGGCCGCGGTCCTCGGCGATGAGCACCGCGCTCTCGGACAGTTCGTTACCGAAGGTGCGCCTGATGTCCTCGCGGAGTTCGTTCATTGCCGCGACGCGCCGGGTCAGACCGCGTTGCTCAACGTGTTCCTCGAGTGCCTGCCGCGCCACGAAATTGAGGCTCTGCCCGGACTCGTTCGCCTCTTCCCGGAGCGCGTCGGCCACACTCTCAGGGACGTTGCGGATCGTGAGTTGCGTCATCGTCGCACCTCCCAGTGCGCAGCATACCTGTTGCCTGCATGGTGCAGGCACGAAGCAGCAAGGGGCGGATCGCGGGAGGGGTCGGCGGCCGTCATTGCCTGGCGCCCGCCCCGCACGGGTCGAGGTTTCGTAACCCCCTTTGTCAAGGGATGGAGCATTGTGATGCTGATCTCAACGCATCATGATGCTACAGTTGTCGGTGTGCGCACGACGGTGACACTGGCGAAGGACGTTGCGGCTGCGGTCGAGGGGCTGCGGCGTTCGGAGGGCATCGGCGTGAGTGAGGCCGTCAACCGCCTCGTGCGCGGGGGCCTGGCCAAGCCGGCCACGGCCTCGGAGTACGAGCACACTTCCTACGAGTTGGGCCAGCGGGTCGACGTCACCAACATCGGCGACGTCCTGGGACTGCTCGACGAGGCCGACGGCCCGTGCTGATCGACGCCAACCTGCTTCTCTACGCCACCGACAGTTCCTCAGTGCACCACGAGCGGTCCGCCCGGTGGCTGACGGCGGCTCTCCGCGGCAGCCGGCGCGTGGCGATCCCGTGGCAGTCCCTCGGGGCGTTCCTGCGGATCGGCACCAATCCTCGTATCTACGCCGAGCCCCTGACCGCTGAGCAGGCCTGGGGATGTGTGCAGGGCTGGCTGGAGGCCGAGGCGACCTGGATCCCGCCCGCCGGCGAGCGCACCGCCGCCATCGTGGGTGACATCCTGGCCGCACACCACGTCACGGCCGGCCTGGTGCCCGACGCCATGCTGGCGGCACTCGCCGTCGAGCACGGCCTGGTGGTCATGAGCGCCGACACCGACTTCGCCCGCTTCCCCGAAGCCCGCTGGGAGAACCCCATCGCCGGCTGAGGAGCCGCCCGACGGGCGCCGAGGTCGCCGCGGTGGCGGTGTTCCTGGCCACCGCGGAGTCCTACTCCGTGGCGGGAGCCTCCCGGTCGTCGATGGCTCCCGGGAGCGGTCCGCCCGCCCGCCATGCGGACCAGCCTCCTTCGTGGCGGGAGCCTCCCGGTCGTCGATGGTGGCCTGCTGATCCGCTGAACCCCGGCGGCGCCTCAGGGCGGTAGCGGTGCGACGGGGAGCACGCCCGGCATGTCGACGAAGCCCCCCAGGCGCTGCACACGCTCGGTCCACCGTCGGAGGGCGGGATAGTCCTCCCGCGAGATGCCTCCCTCTCCGGAGAGGACGACATCGGGGAAGAGCGCGATGTCGGCGACGGTGGGCGCCGCGGCGGATGCGACCCAGTCGAGCCCCTCCTGCTCGCGGAACCAGACGTGCTCGTCCAGCACCCGGAAAAGGCGGTGCGCCCCCGCCTGGCACGCCGCGAGGTCGAAGTCGTAGCCGAAGTTGACGCAGAGGCGCGCCGCGGAGGCGGTCGTCGCAGTGCCGTCTCCGAACTGCAGCCAGGAAGCCATCTCACCGAGGAGCCGCGGGTCACCGGTGGGGTACCAGGTCCGCGCCGCGTCGTACCTGCCGGCGAGGTAAACGAGGATGGCGTGCGCATCGCGCAGGATGAAGCCGTCGTCATCGATGACCGGGATGTGGCCGAGCGGGTTGATCCTCCTGAACCCGGCGCTTCGGTGTTCCCGTCCCGGATGGAACTCCACCGGCACCAGCTCGTGGGGCACGTCGAGCATGCTCAGCAGCAGCCGCGCCTTGTAGCAGCTGGCTGACAGCAGGTAGTCGTAGAGCCTGATCATGTTGGACTGGGAGTGTGCTGAGCAATCCCCGAATCAGCCGAGCCTTCGCCGCGAAAGCCCAGTTCAGAGGCTTGTGGGTTCGGCGGAACCGCCATTGCGGACCAGTCTCCTAGAGGTCGAGGACGAGTCGCCCGCCCCTGGCCCGAGAGACGCAGGTGAGCAGCCGGTCGCCCGCGGCTCGCTCGGCGGCTTTGAAATAGACGTCCTGGTGGTCGGGTTCTCCGTCGAGGACTGTCGCCACGCAGGTCCCGCAGGCGCCTTGCTCGCAGGATGACGGCAGGTCGATTCCTGCGCGTCGCAAACCATCGAGGAGCGACACGCCGGTGCCGATCCTGAAGGTCTGCCCGCGGCGTGCCAGGGTTACGTCGAACGCCGAGCCGTCGTCGCCCGCGGATTCGTTCTTGAAGTACTCGAAATGGACCGCTTCGCTGGGCCACCCTGCCTCGCCGGCGATCGCACGGGTCGCGTCGATCATCGGTCCGGGGCCGCAGACGTAGGCGTGCTGCATCGGCCCGTGTTGCCGGGTGATCCTGGCGAGTTCGGCGCCGGTCTCCTCCGGCGAGAGCCCGCAGTACGTCCTCACGCCGCCGGCCAGGCGAGCCAGCGTCTCGCCGAAGGCGATGTGGTCGTCGCTCTGGGCGAAGTAGTGGAGTTCCCAGGTCAGTCCCTGCCGGGCCAGCGTCTGGGCCATGGCGAGCAGTGGCGTTATCCCGATGCCTCCCGCTATCAGCACCGTCCTGGCCGCGTCCCGCCGGAGGGTGAAGTTGTTGCGGGGCGCCGAGACGCCCAGGACATCGCCGACGTGGACGCTGTCGTGCATGTAGCGGGACCCGCCGCGGCCCTCCGGTTCCAGTTTCACGCCGATGCGGTAGATGTTGGTTAGGTCCGGCCCGTTGGTCAGCGAGTACTGCCGCACGAGGCCGTTCGGGAGATGTACGTCGAGATGGGCGCCCGGCTGGAAACCCGGCAGCTCACCGGCGACCGGCGCCAAGTCGAATGCGGCGATCCCCTCCGCGGTGAGCCACTTGCGGGCGACCGCGACCTGCACCTGCGGTCGACGGCCGCCGGCTGTTCCGGTCGTGCCGTCACGACGCACCGGTTCGAGTGTCGCCGTGGGCAGCTGCACGGCGGTCCCGGTGGGACTCGAGTCCTCCAACCGGCTCCGGAGTTCCTCGAGCCCCCTGGCGTGATGGCGGAGGACGGCCAGGTGCTCTTCGGGCGCCGGGGCGGGGCTCAGCACGGGACGGATGACGCAGCGGCCCGTGTCGGCCGGCTGGACGAAGAAGACCACGGCACTCCCGGCGCCGGCGGTCGTGGCGGTGACGGTGACCGAGTAGGGGCGGCCGGCGCCGGTTGCGGCGGCCGTGTGGGTTCCGGGCGCCACTGCGGGGCGGAACGAGTACCCGGCGAGCGCTTCGAGCGCCAGAGCCGCCGGGACGTTGACCGGCAGGCTCCGGAGCACGAGCACCTCGGCGCCCTCGAGGGCCGCGATCGAGGGCGGCTCGGCGTCCGGGGAACTGCCCGACCAGACGAGCCCGTACTTCTCAGCGCAGGCGAAGCTCGGGACGCGCATCGTGCGCGCCGGCGCTTCGCCCGGATGTGCCGGGATGTAGCTGCAGTTCCCGCTGCGGTTGGAGTAGCGCCAGCCGTGGTACTGGCAGACGAGTTCGGCGCCATCGTTGACGCCGGCCGAGAGGCGCATCCCGCGGTGGATGCAGCGGTCCTCCCAGATGTTGACGAAGCCGTCGTCGGCCTTCCAGATGGCGAGGCCCCGGCCGAACAAGCGGCTCCGGACCACGTGGCGCGGCACCAGGTCCGAGCAGGCGGCGACGGGGTGCAGCAGCGAGGCGGGGTCAGGAGCCGTCATCGCCGGTGCCTTCGACGCCTCGACCGCCCCCGACGACTCCGACCGCAATCGACCGCTCTTGACCGCTCTCAACGGCCTCGACGCCGAGCAGCGACGCGAGGTCAGGAGCATTCATCGCCGGTGCCTGTTGTCCGGAAACGCGCCTACGGCGTCCTGCCAGGAAGGCGAGGCGAGGTCAGGAGCATTCATCGCCGGTGCCTGCGGGGATCACGCCATAGTCGACGCCGAGGTCCCCGAGCCAGCGCCGGTAGGCCACCGAGGCCCGGTCGGACCGCACCGATGTCTCGTCGCCCACTTCGAGGGGGAGCAGGCGGGGGGTCTGGTTCTCCAGGATCGGCTTGTCCTGCGCGGAGACCAGAGTCTGGAAGGCCCGGATCCCAGCGTCGCTGCTCACCTCGTCGATGACGCTCATGAAGGTGTGGAACAGCACCCGATCCGCCGACAGCGCCTGGCAGAACAGCGCGATGACATCGAACCGGGACTCGTCGGTCGGGCACGACTTGTAGAGCATCACGCAGTAGGGATGCGGTACCCGGTACGTGTACTGCGACACCTGGCCGTCGGTGGAGGCGGCGGCCGCCTGCGGCTGGAAGAACTCGCAGTCGAGCGCCCACAGCTCGTTCGTCCCGGGGTCCACCTCCACCCGGTAGTCCGCCACTTCGGTCCGGGGCACCTGGCCCAGGATCCCGGCGTGCACGTAGGGGAAGTGGCCGAGGTCCAGAAAGTTCTCGACGGCGCGGGGTGCCGAGACGTGCACCCCGACCGAGAAGGTGGCGAGGTTGCGCCGGTCGGGCTCGTCGCACTCGGGGATCGCGAAGATCTCAGCCGGCGGGACCCCCAGGCTGGTCCAGGCGAACTCGTAGGCGGCGACCGTCGGCAGCGGTTCGGGGGCGGGCCCCCCTCCCTGCGCCTCGCCGGTGATCAGCCACGCCAGCGGCGCCCCGGCGCTGTCGAGGCCGACCGCGATGTCCCGGTCGAGCAACCGGGTCCGCATCGTCTCGCCGGCCTGCAGGTCTGCGAGGATCGCCACGGGATGCCACAGATCCAGGATCGCCGGACCGGGCGCCTGCGGAGCGATTGCGTCCATACCGGAGCGATGATATGCGGTCGTCCTGACCGGACCGGAAGGCGGGTTGCGCTCCCCCTGTACGGCAGTCGGTGGGCAGTGAGGCTTGAACTGACGGTTGGCGTTTCTCTGGTTGAATCGTACGTAAATCTTGGGTTAGTGAGCTTGTAGATCTTGGGATAGTGCGTAGAATCGAGGGCGTGCGGCATGTGGAGCGGCATCTCCGCCCCCGGGTCTCCGAAGCGCTGGACTCGTTCCGGGTCGTGGTCCTGCACGGCGCGCGGCAGAGCGGGAAGACCACGCTGGCCAAACAGGTCGCCGCCGACCGCGGCGGCTCTCAGAAGTCGGGTTCGCGCAGCTCGGCGTAGCCGGCCTCGGCTTCCAGGGAGCGGCGTCGCCACAGGCCGCCCAGCCAGACGGCGAAGATCGTCAGCACGAAGGGGATCATCAGCACGAACTCCCGCGGCACCCGCTCGGTGATGTTGATCTGCGACTGGATGCCAATGGCCTCGGCGAAGCCGAAGAACAGTCCGGCGGCCGCCGCGCCGATGGGGTGCCAGGCCCCGAAGATCACCGCCACGAAGGCGATGAAGCCCCGCCCGTTGGTCATGTTCTCGGTGAAGTTGCGCAGCGCCCCCACCGAGAGTTCGGCCCCGCCGAGGGCGCAGAGGGCGCCGGCGATGAGTAGCGCCTGCAGCCGGACCATCGACGGATTCACGCCCGCGGAGCGGGCCGCGAACGGGTACTCGCCCACGGCGGCGAGCCGGAGCCCGAAACGGCTGCGTCGCAGCACCAACCAGGCGGCCAGCACGATCACCGGTGTGATCCACACGAATATCGAGTGCTCGGCGATGATGACGCCCGCGCCGTCGGTGATGCTGCGGACCGGGCGCGGCAGAACGACGTCGGTGAACAGCGAGCCGCGCACGTCGAATATGGCCCCCAGGGCGTAGGCCGTGCCCCCCAGGCCGACGGAGGTGAGCCCCAGACCGGCGATGATGACGTTGGCGCCCAGCGGACCGATCACCCACCAGTACAGCGCCGAGAGCAGCAGGCACACGCCGATGGCGGCCAGGATGCCGAGTTCCACCGAGCCGGTCGTGTCGCCGACGGCCACGGTCGTGAAGGCGCCGGTGATCATCAGGCCCTCGAGCCCCAGGTGGAAGATGCCGGCGCGGAAGGCGAACACGCCGGCCATGGCCACCAGCACCAGCGGGGCGGCCGAGCGCAGAGTCGTGGCCAGGATCTGTTCCATCAGCCGCTGCCTGCCCCGGTTCCGGGTGCCGGGGTGGGGCCCGCGGTGGGCGCCGCGCCTTCGCCTCCGCCGCCGCCCGTCCCGGTTCCCGGCGCGGCGAGTTGCGCGGCCCGCCGCCGGCGCACGGCCCGGAACTTGATGGTGACGAGGAACGCCACCATGCCGTGCAGCAACACCAGGGCCGGCGGTGGCAGATCGGTCACGATCGGCAGGAACAGGATGGCCGACTGCAGGCCGCCGAAGAAGATCGCCGCGATGACGGTGCCCCACACGTTCAACAAGCCGACGAGCGCCACGACCACAGCCGTGAAGCCCACCTCCGGCGAGAAGCCGGTGACCAGCCGCGCCGCCGGCCCGTACAACTCCACGGCGCCGGCCAGACCCGCCAGCGCGCCCGAGAGGGCGAAGGCCCCCAAGCCCACGCGCCGCACGTTGATGCCCTGCCAGCGGGCCATCGTGGCGTTGCGCCCGACCAGGGTCATGGTGAGCCCGAAGCGCGTGCGCTCCAGGACCAGCCATACGAGGACGGTGACCCCGGCGACGAGCAGTAGGACGGTGGTTGACACGCCGGAGCCTCCGGTGAGGCGGAAGGTCTCGGGGATGCGCTCGCTGGCGGCCGTCTGGCCGGTGCCCTGCGGGTTGCGCATCGGCCCGGCGGTGAGGTACTGCAGCACCAGTGCGCCGATGAAGCTCATCATCAGCGTGGTGAGCACCTCGTCGGTTCCGAAACGCACCCGCAGCCAACCCGGGAACAGCGACCACAGCGTCCCGGCGAGCATCGCCGCCAGGGTTCCGCAGAGGATCACCAGTCCGGCGGGGCCCTCGCGCCACCCCAACGAGATGGCCAGGGCCGAGCAGGCGCCCATGTAGAACTGGCCTTGGCCCCCGATGTTGAAGAACCCGGCCCGGAAGCCGATCACGACGCTCAACGCGATGAGCAGCAGCGGGATCGCCCAGCGGATCGACGAGGTGGAGGCGCCCGTGGCGGTGATCGCCCCCTGGATGACGCCGGAGAAGACCTCGCCGACGCTGTAGCCGCTGACCCGCAGGATCAGCGCGGTGATCAGGAACGACACGAGTACCAGCACCACGGTGGAGGCGACACGCCGGAGCCCGCCGGTCATCGCACTGCCCCCGTCATGGCGTCGCCCACGGCGCGCCGATCGTACGGGCCGGCGAAGTGGCCCACGATCCGCCCGCCGTACATCACCAGAAGCCGGTCCGAGAGTTCGAACAGCTCGTCGAGGTCCGAGGAGATCAGCAGCACCCCGGCGCCCGCATCCCGCAGACCCTGCAGTGACCGGCGCACGAACTCGGTGGCGGCGAAGTCGAGCCCGCGGGTGGGCTGGGCGGCGACCAGCACCTCCAGCCCCGAGTCCAATTCCCGGGAGAGGATCAGCCGCTGGATGTTTCCCCCCGAGAGGCTCTCGGCGGGTTGCGTGACCGTGTCGTAGCGGACCCGCCAGCGGTCCATCGCCTGAGTCGCCTGCCACTTGTACTGGCGCAGCGAGATCAGCGGCGAGCGGCGCCGATCCCACCAATCTTCGAGACGTCGCGCCATACGACTCGGTTCGCGGCGAGGCGGCGCGGCCGGACGGACCGAATGTACGCGTCCGCGGCGCGGGGGATAGAGGATTTCCAGGCCGTCTCGAGCGATGAGACGCAGTGCCGACTGGTTCAGCCACAGGGGGGCGCTCTGGCTTACACCCTCGGTGTTGCGGTCGAAGGGCACGAGGCGCAGTCCCCGCAGCCTCCGCCGGGCGGGCGCCGCAGTGGTCATCTCGTCACCGTCGATGCGGACTGATCCCTCGGTGAGCGGGCTCAGGCCGGCGATTGCCGAGACGAGGCTGCGCTGCCCGTTGCCCTCGACGCCGGCAATCCCGACGATCTCGCCTGCGTCGACCCGGAGATCCACCCCGCTCAAACCCGGTTCGAACGCCGACTCATCACTCGATACGCCCGCCAATTCCAGGAGCGTCTCCTCGTGGTGGCCCGCTGTCCTGACACCGACTTCCTCATCGGAGCGACCCGCCGGGCCGACGATGGCGTCGCTGAGCCGCCCCTGGGACACCTCGGACATCTCGGCGGGGCCTAGGACAAGTTCGCCGTCGCGCAGCACGCTCACTGTGTCGGCGACGGCGGCCACCTCCCGCAGTTTGTGCAGTACCACGAGCACGGTGACGCCGCTGTCGCGCAGGCGCCGCAGACGTTCGAAGAGCGCGTCGGTGGCGGTGGGTGTGAGCAGGGCGGTGGGCTCGTCGAGGAGCAGGACGGAGGCCTCGGTGGCCAGCGCGCGGACGATCTCCAGCGACTGGCGGGCCTCGACGGGCAGGTCGCGGATGCGTGTCGCCAGCGCCGCCTTGCCGCCGATCTCCGCCACGTCGGCCTGCCAGCGCTGGTGCAGGTCGCCGCGGCGGTAGAGGGCGTGGCCTCCCGGCCGGGCGGCGGTCAGTTCGAGCGCTTCGGCCACCGTGAACGACGGCGGGAGCGAGAAGTGCTGGTGCACCATTGCCAGACCGGCGGCCTTGGCGGCCCGCACGTCTCCGGGCGGGATCTCCTTACCGGCGATCCGGACCTCGCCGGCGTCGGGAACCTGCAGGCCGCCCAGCACCTTGGCGAGCGTGGTCTTGCCGGCGCCGTTCTGACCGACGAGGGCGTGGATGCGCCCCGGCGCCAACTCCAGGCTGACGTCGTGCAGCGCCCGGACGGCGCCGAAGGAGACGCCGAGCGACCGGCAGCGAACCGCCGGGGCCCCGGCGGGAGCCGGTCCGCTCGGCGCCGTCATCGGCCCGAGATTAGTTGTCTCAGAGTTCGGGGTTGAAGGGGACCTCCAGCGACCCATCCTTGATGGCCGAGCGAGCGTCGTCGATCTCGTCGAGCGTGGCGTTGATGATCTCGACCATCTCGGCCGGGCCGTTCTCCAGGAAGTTCGGGCTGATCACCATGTCGACCCCGCCCTCGGCCACACCGGCGCCGACGTAGCCGGGCGTGTAGTCGTCGCTGAGCGCGTGCTCCACCTGGCCGTAGAGGATCTCGGCCCAGTACAGCAGGACGCTGGCGATCACATTCGGGCTGTCGAAGTAGTTCTCCGAGCCGCCGATCACGTAGCCGCCCTTCTCCTCGGCGGCCTGGATGACGCCGAGGTCGGTGGCCGCGGCGTCGGTCATGATGATGTCCACGCCGCCGTCGTACAGCGCCGCACCCAGCTCGCGTCCCTTGGCGGGATCCTCGAAGGAGTCGGCGAAGGCGGCCTCGCCGGTGATCGCGGCGTTCTTGGTCTGCGCGGCGGCCACGAAGGAGTTGTAGTCGGCGTTCAGCGGCGGGATCGACACGCCGCCCACGAAGCCGACCTTGCCGGTGGTGTTCAGCTCCCCGGCCAGGATGCCCGCCAGGTAGGTGCCCTTGTAGTAGTCGAACCCGATGGAGACCAGGTTGTCGATGCCTCCCTCGAATCCGAAGATGTGGATCCAGCGGGTGTCGGGGAAGTCGGGCGCCACCAGGGTGACGACCTCCTGCATGGGCGGGAACGTCACCGCGATGATGTCGGTGCCCTGGTTGGCGAGGTTGCGCAGGATCGTCTCGAAGGTCGACGGGTCCGTCGCCTCGATGAAGGTGGTGTCGGCGCCGAAGTCGGCCTCCACCAGCCCCAGACCCCGTACGAGGTCGTCGATGGGCCCCAGGTCACCGGCACGCTGGTTCGCCACGAGGGCGACCGTGAGCGGCTCGTCGGGCTCCGGCGCGGGCTCCGGCGGCGGCGGCGGTTCCGGTGCGGGCTCGGGTGCCGGTGGTGGCTCCGGAGCGGGCTCCGGCGATGGCGCGGGAGCGGGTTCAGGCGCGGCGGTCGTCCCGTCGTCGCCCCCACAGGCGGCCGCCACGAGCGCGACAGCCAGAAGCGCGGCCATAAAGATGCGTCGATGTCTCATTGGATCCTCCCTGTTCGGCGCAGTGGTTTCACGATAGTACAGATTTTCAATTCATAGAAGTGCGCTGCCGGTCGTGCGCCGAGGCGGCAATGGCTCGCCCCATCTCCTGGTCCCAACTCAGCGGGCGAGCACCCAGCGGTTGCGCCGGTTGCGGCGGACCGGTTCGGTGGCGCGGACCAGACCGTTGTCGGCCATGCGGCCGAGCCATCGGAGGACGGCCTGCTGGGAGATGCCGAGCGACTGGGCGATCTCGCTGGAACTGCGGGAGCCCCCGGCGAGCAGCCCGACGATCTGGCGTTCCCGCGGCGACAGGTCCGGTGTCGTGGCGGTGCCGTGGGATCGTGCGCTGGTGGTGGGTCTGCCGCCGCGGGACTCGTGCTCGCCCCGCGGGTCGTCGCCGGTGTCGGCGGCAGGCTCTGCGTGGCGTGTTCCCCACCCGGTCTGCGGAGTGTCGCCGGCGGGTGGGGAACCGCGGATCGTCGCCCGTAGTTCGGCTATGTCATCGTCGATGCTCGGCGGTGGCAGCCCCGCCCGGCGGAGGGCGGCGACGGTGGCGCGCAGGCCCGATCCACGGTTCTCGCAGACCGGCCGACCGGTGTCGGGGATCACGACGTCCTCGAGCAGTTTGGCGAGTCGGGCGTTGCGGGTCGCCGTGATGCCGCGCTCGATGAGTTGGTCCACGTCGGTCCGTCCGGCATTGGGGCCGTGCAGCCCGCCGGCGCTGCTGACCTCGAACCGGTCGGGATACAGGGCGATTCGCACCTGGCTCCCGTGGGAGGAGGGGTGATAGTCGCGGTGCATCAGTGCGTTGGCGACGATCTCCCGGACGGCCTCGAGAGGGTAGTCCCAGACGTCCTGGCGCCCCGCGCCGACGATGACCGATCGGCGGCGCATGTTGCGGCGCATCGCGTCGAGTGCTCCCGACACGATCATCGGGATGGGTCCGTCCAGCGGCCGGTTGTCGAGGAAGCGGGTGCCATCGGCCAGCGGCTCGCCGTCTGTGGTCGGCAACGCCACGAACGACGCACCGAGTTGGGGGAAGAACCGCTGGGGATAGCGTCCGAGCGCCAGGAGGCCGGCGAGCCGGACCGCCGAGCCGGGGCGGGGCTCGGCAAGAACGCCCAGCATGTGCAGGATCTCTTCGGTGGTCGCGTCGGCGAACACCGGACCTCGGGTCTCCCGAAGCCGGTGCAGTAGTGCATCGGTGAGCCGCGGGTCGAGGTCGTCGGTCCGGGATTCTTCGACGACGGCCGAGTCGTCGTCGGGCCGGCCCCTCCCTGCCACCATCACGTGCACCTCATAGGAGTTCAGGCGCCGGTCGCCGTCGTGGGTCCGCAGATACGTTCCGCGCTCCAGTCCGCGCGCCCGGACGTGGCACGGCCGCCGCTCGTGTCCCAGTTCCTCGACTCTGGCAACCACCACCGGACGCCCTTCGATGTCGGCGATGTCGATCTCCGGTCGGATGCTTGGCGCCAGCCCATCGGCGCAGGCCGAGGCGAGATCGGCGGCCAGCTTCGGTGCATCGATGTCGACGGGGCGGAAGTCCCCGTCGGTCAGCCCGAGGAGCAGCAGGCCGCCACGGGCGTTCGCGAACGCGCAAACCGACTCGATCGCCGAACGGGGTAGGCCTCCCGCGGCCTGCTTGACCTCCACCGCCTGCAGGTCGCAGCCGGCGGCCCGAATCCGCTCAAGGGTCGCATCGACCAAGGATTGCAGTGCGGGCATGACCGCGGAAGGGCCGTCCACCATGACCGAATACTACAACTAAGCCATGGTTGCTACAACTAACATATAACTTACTTACAACTCCAGCCGGATGGCCACGGCGCCGATCATTGCACGGCGCGGTTCGGAGCCCGCCTCCCAACGTGGCGCATGACGCCCGGGATCAGGAGCCCCGTGTTGCTGCTCGTGGTCTATGCAACCGCTGCGGGCTTCGGGGCAGCGCTACCACGCCGGAAGGTGGGTGGATTCGGAACCCCAGCAGGTGACGGCGCCGTCGGTGCGCAGGGCGCACGAATGGCCGCGGCCGGCGGTGATGGCGGTGTACTGGCCGGTGGGCGCGTCGGTCTGGCCGAGGCCGTTGCTTCCCCAGCAGGTGATGGTGGCGTCGGTGCGCAGGGCACACGAATGCAACCCGCCGGCTGCGATGGCGGTGTACTGGCCGGTGGGCGCGTCGGTCTCGCCGCTTTGGTTGTCTCCCCAGCAGGTGATGGTGGCGTCGGTGCGCAGGGCGCACGAATGGCGGTAGCTGGCGGTGATGGCGGTGTACTGGCCGGTGGGCGCGTCGGTCTGGCCGTAGTTGTTGTTTCCCCAGCAGGTGATGGTGGCGTCGGTGCGCAGGGCGCACGAATGGTCGTCGCCGGCGGTGATGGCGGTGTACTGGCCGGTGGGCGCGTCGGTCTGGCCGTCGCTGTTGGAATACCAGGATTCCCCCCAGCAGGTGATGGTGGCGTCGGTGCTCAGGGCGCACGAATGGTCGTCGCCGGCGGGGTCGTCGCCGGCGGTGATGGCGGTGTACTGGCCGGTGGGCCACCGGGAGTTGCTTCCCCAGCAGGTGATGGTGGCGTCGGTGCGCAGGGCGCACGAATGGCCGCGGCCGGCGGTGATGGCGGTGTACTGGCCCCCGGGCGCATCCGCCTGCCCGCTGTAGTTGCTTCCCCAGCAGGTGATGGTGGCGTCGGTGCGCAGGGCGCACGAATGGCGGTGGCCGGCGGTGATGGCGGTGTACGGGCCGGTGGGCGCGTCGGTCTCGCCGCTTTGGTTGTCTCCCCAGCAGGTGATGGTGGCGTCGGTGCGCAGGGCGCACGAATGGCTGCGGCCGG
>Ga0209021_1002135_pt1 | contig 17904 bp, 15 predicted proteins | sample PinacodermFT_FD_187299 | JGI IMG/M metagenome (GOLD analysis project Ga0209021, IMG submission 187299) | Host-associated microbial community of the marine sponge Aplysina aerophoba from Gulf of Piran - sponge pinacoderm, lysed by freeze-thaw... | ecosystem: Host-associated > Porifera > Sponge >... | reverse complement strand
AGCTACTGCTCTGATTTCCGCCCGAATTCGATTAGCGCGCGGTTTGTAGTGCAAATTGCGCTTCCTGACTCGATCTAACTCGTGATTAATGAATAACTTGCTAAAATCGTATGTTAAACATGGGCTAGGAAATGATAGTATGTAAAATTGGCGCGCCGAATGAAGATCAAGACGGGCCGTCCGAACCGCATTAAGGCCGCCTTTGGAGGGCTTGCAGCGGTCGCCAACCTGTTGTTGGGCCTCTACTTTTGCGGTCTCGGCATCTTGGGCCTAGCGGCCGGCGGCGATATGTTCGTGCCGTTGGTGCCGGTTTCGCCCGAGAATGCAGCCGTGGCTCTGCTCCTGCTCGGTTCGTTTGCCGTCCTCGCCTCTCTGGTCGCTATTTCTGGCGGCAGGTTGCTGCGCATTCCATTGCTGGTGTGGGCCGTCGCTCTGTCTCTTGCATTGGCGGCGGCGGTTTTCCGGAGCGACTACCGCTTCGACGGCATCGAGAGCTTCAAGACTCACGGCTTGATGCTGTTGGGTTCGCTTGTGCTGGTCTATGCCAGTTGGGTCCGCTTCAAGACGCCGCCCCCGGCGCGCCCGTCATACTAGGCGCTTCTCGGCCGCTGGTGGCCCAGCTGTCTCAAGCCTAACTGTCGGCAAGATTCTGCCGCAGCGTCACGGGTTGCAGCATAATGGCGGAAGGTAGTGTGCCATGGATGTGTTCGACCAAGTCAGGGAAACTTTCGCAGCGGGAGACGTGGAGGCTGGATTTGAACTGGCGATCGAGCGCTTCCGAGCAGAGCGGTCGTACCCGATGATCTTCGAGGCGCGCTTGATGCAAAAGCGGCACGCTTTGGGCATGCCGCTGATCCAAACCGAACCTTGGAGCAATCTCAGCGAGGACTGCCAAGCTGCCTACGAACGGTCCACTGTCGAAGCCGCCCGCGAGGTGGGCACGCTGTTCCTCAAGGATGGCGAGATTGGCCGGGCGTGGCCGTATTTCCGTGCCATTGGGGAGAAGGATTGCATTCGCCAGGCCATCGAGGAGTGTGACGATGCCGCGGCTGGGGAGGCCTTAGACGGCATCATTGAAGTCGCATATCACGAACAGGTTCATCCGAAGAAGGGCTTCGAACTGATCCTCAAGCACTACGGCACCTGTCGCGCCATCACCAACTTCTCGCAGTATCCGGTCGACGAGGGCCGGGCGGACTGCGCGGAACTGCTGGCCGAGAACGTCCACTCCGAACTGCTGGCAAACATCAAGTACGCTGTGGAGCAGAAAGAGGGCCGCGCGCCGGACAGCGACGACCTGGGGGACATCGTGGAGGGCCGGGGCTGGCTCTTCGAGGGCAATGCGTACTACCTGGACACCTCGCATGTCTCGTCGTTGGTACAGATGGCACCCGCGATCGAGCGCGAGTGCACACTGGAACTGTTGCTCGGCTTGGCGCGATACGGAAGCCAGCTCAGCGAGATGTACCAGTTTCCGGGCAACCCGCCGTTTGAGAACGTCTTTGAAGACTACAGCGTGTACATCAGCACCGTCCTGCGGCGCGATGTCGAGCGCGGTCTAGAACACTTCCGGCGCAAGATCGAGACCTGCGACCCCAACATCGCGGGCACCACGCCTGCTCAAGTGCTGGTCAACCTACTGGTTCGCTTGGGCCGCCCCGCAGAGGCCGCTGATGTCGCCTTGGAACACCTTTCCGAGGCCGATCCGCAGTTCCTCACCTGCCCGAATGCCATGCAATTGTGTCAGATGGCGCAGGACTACGGCCGACTGGCGGAAGTGGCGCGCCAGCGCCGTGACCTCTTGAGCTTTGCTGCGGCCACCATGCAGGCGGACAGTCAGCCTGCAGCGGCATGAGCGTTCAACTACCATAGGATCGTGCTTCCTCAACCAGCCCTGCGTGCCCTGGAACGTGCCGTCGGGGAACGCGCGGTCTTGCACCGGGATCAAGACCTGCTGCTATACGAGTACGACGGCAGCATCGACAAGGGTCGACCGGAATGCGTGGTCTTCCCCAGGCGCACCGAAGACGTCGTCGAGGTCGTGCGCATCGCGGCCGAGCACGACCTTCCGATCGTCGGGCGGGGGGCCGGCACCGGGCTCAGTGGTGGCGTGATCCCCATGCGAGGCGGGATCATGATCGGATTCTCGCGCATGAACAAGATTCTCGAGATCGATATCGAGAACGAGTGCGCGGTGGTCCAGCCGGGCGTCGTGAACTTGGACATCACCCGCGCCGTACAAGGACACGGGTACTACTACGCGCCGGATCCCTCCTCGCAAAAGGCATGCACCATCGGCGGCAACGTAGCCGAGAACGCCGGCGGACCGCACACGTTGATCTACGGCGTGACCACCAACCACGTGTTAGGCATAGAGGCCGTCCTGCCCGACGGGACTGTGTTGCAGGTCGGTGGCAAGGAGCAGGACCTGCCGGGGTACGACATAACAGGGTTGCTGACCGGTTCCGAGGGCACGATGGCCTTGGTGACCAAAGTCATCGTCAGGCTGATGCGGGCCAGTGAGGCGGTAGAGACGCTCTTGGCGATCTACGACCGGGCCGACGATGCGGCCACTACAGTGGGTGAACTTACGGCCCGGGCCGTTACCCCGGCGGCGGTAGAAATGCTGGACGGAGTCATGCTCCGCATGGTCGAGGAAGCGACCCACGCCGGATTCCCGCTGGACGCCGAGGCGGTGCTTCTGATCGAGCTTGAGGGCGTGCGCGAGGGTGTCGCCGAACAGCTCGAGCTAGTCAACTCGGTTTGCTTGGAAGCCGGAGCTCGCGAGGTGCGCGTAGCGAAGAGCGCCGAGGAGCGCGCCTTGCTATGGAAGGGCCGCAAGAACGCATTCGGAGCGGTTGGGCGGGTGAGCCCGACCTACTACGTGCAGGACGGCGTTGTTCCGCGCACCCGTATCGCAGATACGTTGCGGCACATCTACCGCGTCTCGGAGGAATACGGCCTGACGATCAGCAACATCTTCCACGCTGGCGACGGCAACATGCACCCCATCATCCTGTTTGACCCTCGTAGCGCGGACGAGACCAAGCGCACCCGCGAGGCCGGGGAAGCAATCCTCAAGTACTGCATTGAAGTGGGTGGAGCGATCACCGGCGAGCACGGCGTGGGCATGGAGAAGAATGAGTTGATGCCTCTGCTCTTCACCGAGGACAGCTTGGACCAGATGGAGCGGCTGATGCGCATCTTCAATCCGGACGGACGACTGAACCCTGGCAAGATCCTGCCCACGGGCAAGGGCTGCCTGGAGGTCCGCCCTCCGGCCGCCCCGCACAAAGCGGTCGTCTGGTAGTACTCGCGGCCTGCCCCAGGCTCGCGGTTCTGCTAGCATCTGGCAGTTATGCGCTGGCTAGTCGCAATCGCCTTGATCGCTACAGGATGTGTTGTCGAGGCACCCAACACATCGTCGATTACGCCCGGTGACATCGCGCCGCACGTGCGGTTCCTTTCCCATGACGTGCTCGAAGGTCGCGGAGTGGGCGGACGCGGCGAGGAACTGGCCGTCGAGTACTTGGCCGCACAACTGGAGTTGGCCGGGGCTGGCCCGGCCGGCGAGAACGGCACCTACTTCCAGACCGTTCCGTTAGTTGAGATCAAGACTCAGGAGAGTTCCAGTTTGCGATTGGCGGGGCGTGTCCTGGCCCCTCTGACCGAGTACGTAGGCAACAATGAGCGCCAGACGGGCAGGGAAGTGATTGATGCCGATGTGGTCTTTGTCGGGCACGGCATTACAGCCCCGGAATTCGAATGGGACGATTTCAAGGGCGTTGATGTCAACGGCAAGCTCCTGGTGCTGTTTACGAACGAGCCCCCGTCCGAGGACGATGCCTTCTTTGGGGGCAGGGCGCTCACCTACTACGGACGCTGGACGTTCAAGTTCGAGGAGGCAGCCCGGCGCGGGGCGGCGGGGGTGCTCATCGTCCACACCAACGAGACGGCGGGCTATCCCTGGGAGGTCGTGCGGAATTCGTGGAGCGGAGCCCAGCCCTATGTCGAGGTCCAGCCGGGCGAGCCCAAGTTGGCGCTGGCTGGTTGGATCTCGTCGGATGCGGCTGAGAGACTCTTTCAATCGTCCCCGGCCACTCGCGAGATGACCCTCGGTGGGTTGCTCGATGCCGCTAACAGCAAGGACTTCACTCCTATCGAGCTGGACGTGCAGGCTCAGGCCGACGTGCGCAGTTCGATCGTCCCGATCCAGACTCGCAACGTCTTGGCCAGTTTCCCGGGGGGCGATCCGGCTATGGCAGATGAGGCCGTCCTGTATACGGCGCACTGGGACCATATCGGAATGCACGGCGATGGAGACGACCCGATCTACAACGGTGCCGTGGACAACGCGACCGGGTGCTCGGTGTTGCTCAGCATTGCGCGAGCGTTCGGAGAGTCGGGCAGCAAGCCGAGTCGTACGATTTTGTTCGCATTTGTGGGGGCGGAAGAGAGCGGTTTGCTGGGATCGGCCTACTATGCCGCTAATCCCGTGGTGGAGATGGGCAAGACCGCGGTCAACCTCAATTACGATGGCCTGTACCCATTCGGAAAGACTAGCGATGTGTCACTTCCAGGGTACGAGCGAACCAGCCTCAGCGCAACGGTAGAAGCCCTTGCATCCGAGTTTGGATTCACGCTCACACCGGATGCGCACCCTGAACAAGGCTACTACTACCGCTCCGACCAGTTCAGCTTGGCGAAGCATGGTCTGCCCGCCTTCTCGATCAAGAGCGGCTCGCGGTATCCGGGCAGGCCTGAAGGTTGGGGCGATGAAAGGGTCGCTCAGTACCGTGAGAGCCACTATCACCAACCTTCGGACGAATTTCGCGAGGATTGGGACTTCGCCGGAATCGCGGACTTGGCGCGTCTTGGGTTTGAGTTAGGCAGGATGGTTGCGGATCAGCCGGAACTTCCGACATGGAAGGAAGGGGACGAGTTCCTAGCGGCGCGCGAGCGCTCGTGGCAGTGATAGAAGTACGTTAGCTGGCTTGGTTTGAAGTGCCGGCTTGATCTTACGCTGCGCTATGGCTGACCAAGTGGCCCGACGGAAAGCGATTTCAGCGTCTTGCAAGCAAGCTCTCAGCATGCCGTTAGTAGGGTGACCTAGGTGTCTAGTACGCTTGCCCACGCCACCCAGTCTGGTGGCAGCAGCGACTCGCGGATCGTATTGAACTTTTCCCCGGCTAGCTCGCGCTGCCACTGTGCCGCCAGCAGCGCCGGCAACTCCCACGTAGCAGGCGCCACTCCAATCCTCGTGAACTGCCATAGTAGCTATCGTCAGCCAACGGATCACTAATCGATGCGCTTGTCTTGTCCACCGCCTAGCGTCCGAAGAATCGCGAATGGCATAGTATGATTAGCGAGTACGTCCTGGACGATCCAGCGTTCAGGGTGAAGACGCGGTGTGCAAGAAGTCCCTTGCTTCTCTTCATTGACTTGCGTTCGGGGCCCAGAGGTGCTTACCAATAGCGCCGGTCAAGTCGCAGATTTTCAAATGTTTGGTACCGCAGACCTTGCTGTATACGACCGAGGCGGTCGGCTGACGGCCATCGCTGAAATCAAGAACAAGCTAGGGACGTCAACGGAATGGGCTGCCCAGACGCGACGAAACATGCTCGATCATGGTCGATCATACAGCGCCGATTTCTTTCTCATCGTGACCCCAGACCGCCTCTATGTCTGGAAGGGTGCTGACACTGAGCCGGTCGAGACTCCGCCGACATATGAGGCTGACACGCAACCAGGATTCGGATCGTACCTTGAGAGTGCGGGTTTGGACGGTCGCCATCTCAGCAACGATGCATTCGAGCTGCTCGTGAGCGCTTGGCTGGGGGATGTGATATGGTCGGAGGAGACTGCTGGCGAGCGTGAAGACGATCAAGATTGGCTCGCCAAGTCAGGATTTCGCAGAGCACTCAAGGGTGGACGCGTCGAATTTGAAGCGGCTGTGTGAACGTCTACGTCGAGACTAATTTCCTCCTAGAACTCGCCTTCCGGCAAGAGCAATTCGAGAGTTGCGAGGGAATCCTGAAGTTGTGCGAAGCGAGGACCGTTGGACTTGCTGTACCTGCGTATTCGTTGGCGGAACCCTATGAAGTCCTCACAAGGCGGCAGAATCACCGTAGGCGCATGAAGAGAGAGCTTGACATCGAGCTGCAACAGCTCGCTCGAAGTACCGCTCACAAGGATCGATTGCGCGGGTTCCGCGATCTGGCCGCGCTGTTGATGAATATTTCTGACGAGGCGGCTGAGCAACTTGAAGAAGTTCGCTTGCGCCTGATCAACGCAGCTGACTTGACTCCGCTTGACGCATCGGTCTTGGCAAGCGCAACGCAGCACCAAGCTACGCATGGTCTTTCGGCGCAAGACGCGTTCGTCTATTCGTCCGTTCTTTCGCATCTCGAGCAGGTTCGCACGTCGCAGAGCTGCTTCCTGAACAAGAATACAAGGGATTTCGAGGACCAAGCCATCGTACGTGAGCTGGCCCGTTACAATTGCAAGCTCTTGCCAAGGTTCGATGCTGGCTATGCGTTCATCCGTCACGCGCTGCGAGTGGAATAGGCTGCTATCGCAAGATCAGGCGAGCTTCGTCGCGCCGGAGTAGGCGAATCGATCGCTTGAGCCTCCGTCCGCGGTCGAGGCGTGAGCGACCGTCTGGTTCGATATAATCCTACGAGAGCGCATGGGCCGCGAGCCCGGCTGCTCCAATCATTCAAGACTGGGGAGGCAACGAATGAGGAAGATCTGGACCGTAGCCGTCGTCGCTTTTGCGATCGCCGGAACTAGCTACGCCAACGACCAAGAGGGGCATGCGTACAAGAAGACTGCAACCGTCCAAAAGCTGATGGAGTACATGGTCAAGCCCGCCATGGACAAGATCAAGGAGTACCGCGAAGCCGGTGGCCCGGCGAGCAAGGAGGAGTGGCAGGCGGCGCATGGCGCCGTCTCCATGGTGACCGAGGCTACTCAGCTAACTCTAATGGGCGGGCGCATCAAGGATGAAGCATGGAACGATGGCGCCACGAAAGTCATCGAAGCCGCGCAGGGTGCCATGTTGGGTGCCTATCGCATGGACTCTGATGGCTTCAACAAGGGCATGAAGGCAATGTCAGCTGGGTGCAAGACTTGCCACGACGTTCACAAGAAGAAAAAGGAATAGTCCGGCGGGCGACGGCGACCGCGAATGCGGTTCCGCGCGCCCGCCCGGAATGCCCGGCAGTGATGCTCAGCACGGCCGGGAGAGCCGACTACTCGTAGTAGGCGGCGTTGCGCTCGGTGAAATCGATCCACTCGTCGGGAAGATCCTCTTCCGCAAAGATCGCCGAGACAGGGCAGACCGGCACGCACGCGCCACAGTCAATGCACTCCTCGGGATCGATGTAGAGCATCTCTTCCGTGTCGAAATCGTCTTCATCCGCCTTCGGGTGGATGCAGTCGACTGGACAAGCGTCTACGCACGCAGTGTCCTTCGTACCGATGCACGGTTCCGCGATAATATAGGCCATTGTTTACCCCTCTCCTTTACAGACTCCAACTACCGGCAGACCTTCCAGCCGCTGCCGCCGATGAGTGGCCGCCGCGGCTGAATCAACGAGTCTAGCATAACGACAAAAGAGTGCAGAAACACCAGACTCGCTCTTCTCTGAGAGTATCATGAAGCCTGGTCATGACACGCCGCTGGATCACCTTGCTAGCTCTGGTTGCGCCCGCCGCCGCACAACGCAGAGACGGCGGCTTCGGCGGGGACCGCAACAGGCCCCGCGAGACCATGCCGGACGGACGCTCACGCACGCTGATCACGCTTAAGAATGACGCCGACAAGTCCACCGAGGACATGGCGCGGGTGGTCGAACTCGCGACCGAACTCCAGCAAGAAATCGAGAAAAACGAGTTCCACACAGTGGATCTGGGCAGCGTGCGCAAGGCCGAAGAGATCCTCAAGCTGGTCAAGCGCGTCAAGGCGCGTTTGAGCCGCCACCAGTAGCGAAACTGCACCGCCGCCGAAACCCCGCGGGCCAGTGCGCGGGTAGCGCTGCCTAAGCGAGGACCTTTTGGACCACGTTACCCGCGACGTCCGTTAGGCGGAAGTCGCGCCCTTGGAAACGGTAGGTCAACTTGGTGTGGTCGAACCCAAGCAGGTGCAGGATGGTGGCGTGCAGGTCGTGCACGTGTACCTTGTCCTCCACCACGTTAAAGCCCAGCTCGTCGCTCTTGCCGACTGTGGTGCCGGGCTTGATGCCGCCCCCCGCCATCCACATGGTGAAGGCGTTGGGGTGGTGGTCGCGGCCGTCATCCGTGCCGCCCTGCACCATCGGCGTGCGCCCGAACTCGCCGCCCCAGAGCACAAGCGTATCGTCAAGCAGGCCGCGCTGCTTGAGGTCGCGCACCAATGCGGCGCTGGCTTGGTCTGTGTCCTTGCAATTCTTCTTCAGGCCCGAAATGAGGGCACCGTGCTGGTCCCATGACTCATGGAACAATTCCACGAAACGCACGCCGCGCTCGACCAGCCTGCGCGCCAGGATGCAGTTGTTGGCGAACGATGGCCGGCCTGGCTCCGCCCCGTACATCTCGAGCACGTGTTGCGGTTCTTGGGAGATGTCCATCAGCTCCGGGGTGCTCTCTTGCATCCTGTAGGCCATCTCGAAGGAACTGATCCGGGTCTCGATCTCCGGGTCGCCGACTTCTTGCAAGCGCATGCGGTTCAAGCGCCCGATGGCATCCAGCGAGTCGCGCTGGAGTCGTCGGTCGACACCGTCCGGATTGGACAGGTACAGCACGGGGTCTCCGCTGGTGCGGAACTGCACGCCTTGGTACATGGACGGCAGGAAACCGCTGCCCCAGTTGGAGTTGCCGCCGCTGGGGCCCTTCTGGCCCGAACTGAAAACCACGAATCCTGGTAGGTCCCGGGATTCGCTGCCCAGTCCGTACAGCGTCCATGCGCCCATCGAGGGTCGCCCGAACTGTTGCGTTCCTGTGCTCATCATCACTTGGGCAGGGGCGTGGTTGAACGCATCAGTGACCAGGGACTTCACGATGGCGATGTCGTCGGCGATTTCGGCCGTATGTGGGATCAGTTCGGACAGTTCCGCGCCGCTCTCCCCGTGCCGAGCGAACTTGAACTTCGGGCCGAGCAGCGTCGAGTTGGGGTCGATGAAGGCTGCGCGGTAGCCTTCCAAGAGGCCCTCGGGTGGGAGAGTGCCTTCGTGCTTGGCCAGTTCCGGTTTGTTGTCGAATAGTTCGAGGTGGCTCGGACCGCCGCCCATGAACAGGAAAATCACGTTCTTGGCGGTCGGGGCATGGTGCGGCTGCTTGGGTGCCAGAGGATCTGCGGCCCCCAGCAGATCGCGCAATGCGACGGCTCCCAGGCCGACGCCGCACTGCTGTAGGAACCAGCGCCTCGCCAGCGGGCTAGAAATGGTTCGCGATTCCAACATCGGTCATTCCCTCGTGATCGTTTCGTCCAAGTTCAGGAGCACGCGAGAGACGGCCGTCCAAGCGGCTAGCTCGGCGGTCTTGCCGCCCTCTAGCTCCGGCTCTGACGGTTGCTCGCCGAGGGCCAGCCTTGCCGCGTCAAGTTCTCCCGATTGCAAGCGCTCGCGCTGGTTTTCCAATAGGGCGATCAATTCGGATCGCTCCGAATCGTGCGGTGCCCGGGCTAGCACGCGCTTGAAAGCGTAGTCGATTCGTTGCGGATCGTCGTCGCCGCCTTCATCTAGCGTCCTCCGGCCGAGTTCGCGGGCGGCTTCCACGAAAACTGTCTCGTTGAGGGTGACCAACGCCTGTAGCGGAGTGTTGGAGCGGTCACGCTTCACGCACGCGAAGTTTCCAGTCGGTGTGTCGAAGGTGTCAAGTACGGGGTAGGGCAGCGAGCGGTAGCGGAAGGCGTATAGCGAGCGGCGGTAACGTTGTGCGCCGTTGGCGGTGTACCAACGCTTGGGGCCGTAGCTGACCGGTGGCTGGAACAGGAATTCCGGGGCTGGAGGGTACACGGGCGCTCCCCCGATCTGCGTGGTCAGCAAGCCGCTCGAGGCTAGCGCGATATCGCGGACTAGCTCGCCATCGACGCGGAAGCGCGCGCCGCGGGCCAGCAGGCGGTTGTGAGGGTCCGTTTCCAGCAGTTCCGGCGTGACACGGGACGACTGCCGGTAGGTCTCCGAAGTCACGATCAGACGGTGCATATGCTTGAGGCTCCAGCCGTTCTCCATCAGTTCGACTGCCAGCCAGTCCAGCAGGTCTGGATGTGACGGATCGGCGGCCTGCCGCCCGAGATCTTCTGAGGTCTCGACAATCCCGGTACCGAAATGGCCTTGCCAGAGGCGATTCACGATGGCGCGCGCTGTGGTGGGCGAGCCGCGGTCTACCAGCCACTGGGCGAACGCCAAGCGTCCGGCTAACTCGTCGCCCTCCGGCATCGGGTGCAGGAAGCTCGGCACTCCGGCTTGGACCCGTTCGGTCGGGCGCAGGAAATCCCCGCGCTGAAGAACGCTCGTCATGCGCGGCGCCGGGCGTTCGTCCATGACGAGTTGCGAACTTCCCTCCGGGTGCTTGGCCCACAATTCCTCGATTGTGCGATTCGCCTCGGCCCACTCGGGAACCGTGGTGCGCCAGTAGCTGAACAGCGCCGCTTCCTGCTCCGGGCTGCGTTGCCCGGCCGCCGAGACAAGCTCGCGCAGGTGTGTCGGCAGCGGATCTGCTTCGGCGCCCTCCGCAGCTGTGGACGATAGCCGGTACCTGCCCAGATTCAGGGATTGGTTGTCGTCGGAGTTATAGCCCCCGTGGTTCATCGATAGATTGAACTTGACCAAGGTGGGCTCGTCGATTTCCAGTGGCTCGGCGAGTTGGAACACTGCCTTGCGTGGCACGTTACGCCTGCCCGGACCGGCGTCGGTGCTCCACGCGCTCATCGCGAATCCGTCAACGGCGAAGCCTACGTCTCCCAGGATCCTGCGCTTGTTGTCCTTGTCTGGGAACAGGAACGGGTCGAGCAGCGACATTTCGGGGTTGACGTCGGCGGTGGCGTGCGCGATCTTGAGCTTCTTCCACTTCTCCGGATCCTTCGCTGGCGCCACCTCGACCTCGAACTCGGTCAGGGCCGCAGTACCTCGGAACGAGCGTCCGGGGCCGCCCAGCGGCAGCCGGGGATCGGGCAGCAATTCGAGCCGGAACGCCCGAATCGTGCCCGGTTCGAGTTGGGCCTCGGGCGTGACCACACTGCGTGTTGGCGCGTAGCCTTGCGCCAGGATGGACTTGTCAGGCAGCGCCTCGTACTTCTCGCCACTGCCCAATTTGACATGCGTGTCCAGCACGGTCCATTCCGGCTGGCTGGCGGTCTCGGACTCCTCCCAAGCGGCCATGCGGTCGCGCCAGCCCGGGGTCCGCTCGCGCAGGCCGGCCTCGATCTCTTGGATGCCCGCGAAGATCTCGCTGCGCAGCCTGTCTTCGTCCGGCGTGAAAACAGCTCGCGTAGATTCGTGCGAGTTGTTGATGTACGCGAACATCCGGTAGTAGTCGCGCTGGCTGATCGGGTCGAACTTGTGGTCGTGGCATTGGGCACATTGCACCGTCAGGCCCAGCACGGCTTTGCCGATCGCGTCCATACGGTCGAACATAGCTTCCATGCGGAACTGCTCTGGATTGGCCCCGCCCTCGGCGTTGATCATCGAATTGCGCAGAAAGCCGGTCGCGACGCGCCGCTCTTGCATGGTGCCCGGCAACAGGTCGCCGGCGATCTGCTCCACGACGAACTGGTCGTACGGCATGTCCGCGTTGAGAGCGTCAACGACCCAGTCACGATAGAACCAGACTTGGCGCGGCTTGTCCTTCTCAAAGCCGTCCGAATCCGCATAGCGGGCAGCGTCAAGCCAGGTGCGGCCCCAGCGCTCGCCGTAGTGCGGCGATGCGAGCAGGCGCTCGACCAAGCGTCCGTACGCGCCCGGACCTGTGTCTTTCAAGTAGCGCTCCGTATCTTCGATCGAAGGTGGTAGCCCCGTCAGGTCGAGGCTCAGGCGGCGGATCAGCGTTTCCTGGGTGGCGCGGGGTGATGGCTCCAAGCCTTCGGCCTCGAGCTTGGCGAGCACGAAGCTATCAATCGGACTTGCCGTTTTCCGGCCGTTCCTTAGGACGGGTTGTTGGGGCCTAGTGGGCGGAACGAACGCCCAATGCTGGTTCAGCCCGGCCTCGGAGCCCCTGTCCTCCGGCCAGACCGCCCCGGCCTCGATCCAGGTCTTGATCAGCGCGACCTCAGCATCGCTCAGCTGCCCGCCCATGGGCATGCGGTTGCCATCGCCGACGCCGGCCACGCGCCGGTAGATGGAGCTTGCCGCGGCATCGTGCGGCACCAGCCGCGACCCGCTCGGGCCTGGACTGGTCGTCACCCTGCGGGAATCGAGGCGCAGCTGGCCGAGTTGCTGCTGTTCGCCGTGGCAGACGTAGCAGTTTTCCCGAAAGATCGGCTCTATGTCCGCAGCAAAGTCGGCACCGCTGGCAATGGCTACGAACGCTATGAGGGAACCAAAGAGCGATATCCTGCGCATCAGGGGGGACTCGCCCACATTATATAACCCGAATGCGTCGAGTGGTCGCCGCGAGCCAGTGCAGCCGGTACGGAACCTGCGCCTGGCGCAAGCATGGCGTGCGGCAGGCGCGGGTTTGGAAAACTACTCCGGCAACAGGCCGGCCTCGTACACGGTGCGCCACGTCCCACCGAACAAACGCAGCAGCTTGAACGCAACGTCGTTGCCCGGCCTAAGGCTCCTTTGGACCTCTCGCAGGTCTCGAATCGAGTCGATTTCCTCGCGGTTCACTTCAAGGACGACATCCCCCTGTTGCAATCCGATGTCCTCGGCGAAAGAGTGCGCGTCTACCTGGGTGATCAGCACGCCGCCGCGCTCTCTCAGACGCATCTGGCTGCGGCGTTCGGGATCAATCTCTTGGACTGTCAGCCCGAAGCGGACGGCGGCTTCCTCTGGATCCGATGAATCGACCTCGGACTCGGCCCGTTCCGCGTACAGCTTCGCGCGGTCTTCGATGGTGACGTCAAGCGTCAGAGTCTTGCCGTCCCGCACGACTTCGATCGGGACGGTATCGCCCACGGTGATTGCCGCGACCACTTCGATGAGCCGCTCACCGGAGTCGATCTTCGATCCGGCCACCGACACGATGATGTCCTCAGCGCGCATGCCGGCCCGCTCGGCCGGGCCGTCCTCGACGGTACGCAGTACGAAGACTCCGCCTTCCGCGCCATAGGTCCGGCTCAGCGACGGGCTCTGCTCACTGCTGAATTCCACGCCAATGGAGCCGCGCGAGACCCGCCCGAAGCGGATGATCTGGTTATAGGTCTTGACCGCGATGTTAGACGCGAGCGCGAAGCCAATGCCATCGTAGCCGCCCGTGCGCGAGATGATTGCGCTGTTGATGCCGATGACCTCGCCGCGGATGTTGAGCAGCGGTCCGCCGCTATTGCCGGGATTGATCGCTGCGTCAGTCTGCAGGAACTTCCGGAAGGGCCGAGGCTGCCCGGCGGTTATCTCGCGGGACAAGGCGCTGATAATGCCCACCGTCACTGTCTCGCGATAGCCGAATGGCGATCCGATCGCGATAGCCCAGTCGCCGACGTTTGCGGCGTCGGAGTTTCCGATCTGCGCCGCCTGCAGGCCTGTCTTGCCCTTGACATGGATGACGGCTAGGTCTGTCTCGGGATCGGTCCCGATCAAGGTTGCGTCATAGCGCTCTTCGTCGTCGAAGAATGAGACACGAATCCGGTCAGCGTCGGCGACGACATGGTTGTTGGTGATGATGTACCCCTTAGGGTCGACCACCACCCCGGAGCCTTGGCCCGAGCCGCGCCGACGCGGATTGGGCTGGGGCCCCTCTGGGATTCCGAAGAACCTGCGAAACATGTCCTCGGGAGAATTGAAGGGGCCCGAGCTGTCCTCCTCTTCCTCGGCGCGGCCGGCGGGAATGTAGATGCTGACCACCGATGGGCGCACCATGCGCGCCAGCTCAGAGAACTGGTTCTCCACCGGTTCTGCGGCAGGCACTTTGAGCGGAGTAGCATCGGACACAGGCTCGTCAGTCTCGGGCGCGGCGTCTACCGAGCCCGAGATGATCGTGCCGATTAGGATTCCGGCTGTGAGAGTGCCAAGGATCAGCGCTAACGGAAGTAGCCCAGTGTGTTTGAAACGTTCGACCAAAGTTTGCATGCTCGTTTAGACGCGCCAACCGTCCAAAAGGTTGTGCCCCGCGCCGTCCCCATTATCGCCCGACCCGCGAGTTGCTGCTACTGCCATTTTTTGCTGGTCGCCACCCTCGTTGCGACAGGGATGGCGACTGGACGGCCGACAAATTCGAATCCTCGGCAGCGCGGCCCACGGCACTCTGGCTCCAACGCTATTCGAACGCGATCGCCTCCACATCGACGCACCGGCCCAACCAAATCCGGAACCGCTGCGTTATGCGTTGTCGCTGCACTCCGGTGCGCGAGGTTGTTGCTGGGCCAGACAATGTAGCGCACCCAGCCCAAGCGCGATGTCGACGCAATGTACACCGCGCACCTCGCGATTCGGGAAGCACTCTCGAAGGATGCGCAGGGCCGCCGCGTCGTTGGTGTCGTTGAAGGTCGGCACTAGCACGACGCTGTTGGCGATGTAGAAATTCGCATAGCTCGCCGGCAGCCTGTAGCCGTCGAACCATAGCGGGCGGGGCATTGGCAGTTCCACGATCTCGATGGAGCGGCCGCGCTCGTCGCGCATGCCGCCCAAGCGACGCAGGTTGTCCCGCAAGGCAGCGTAGTTCTCGTCTCGACGGTTCGTCTCGACGATTGCCGCGACCCGGTTTCGACCGACGAAGCGGGCCAAGGTGTCGATATGCCCACCGGTGTCGTCGCCTGCGAGCCCGCGTCCCAGCCAGAGCACGTTTGTAGCTCCGAGGGAGTCGTGCAACACACGCTCGACACCATCTCGGGACAGCCCGGGATTGCGGGCCCGTCGCCCGTCGTCCAGCAAGCACTGTTCCGTGGTCAGTACCGTCCCTCGGCCGTTGCTCTCGATCGAGCCGCCCTCCATCACGACGGTCCGGCCGTCCAGCTTGGGATCTAGCACGGCGGCACCGGCCGAGTCCGCGATATGGCGCCCAACTCTGCGGTCGGCCTGCCAGTTGCCGTACCGGCCCCAAGCATTGAACGCCCAGCACACGGCATGAAGGGTCCCGTCCCTGAGAACAAACGTAGGACCTGAGTCGCGCAGCCAAGCTCGGTCAGTGGGGACCACATGCAGGTCGATCAGGTCCGGATCTGCGCCGCTCCGCCGCAGCAGGCTGCGCGCCCGCTCGGCTTCGCGCGTGTTGCGGACAAGAAGCCTCACCCATTCGCGACTCTCCAAGATCCGCACGAACTCGGCAAACGCCCAACGCACAGCCGAGAGCTTCCCCGGCCAATCGCTTACCAAGTGGGGGTATGCCAGCCACGTGGCCTCGTGTGGCTCCCACTCTGCCGGCATGCGGGTGCCGCCGGCCTCGACCTCGCTCACTCGCTGGATCTCCGGAGCAACGCGCCGTAAGCGTCGATCCTGCGGTCGCGCAGAAACGGCCAGTCGCGTCGCGTCTGGTCGATTTCCGCCCGGTCGCATTCCGCGACCAACACTTGGTCACCGCTATCCGCCGCCGCGATGATCGAGCCGAAGGGATTCGAAACGAATGACCTGCCCCAGAATTCCAAGCCTGCGTAGCTCGTCGGCCGAGTAGGCGAGCCCTCGAGGACTCGTTCCGGTCCCGTGCGGTTGACCGCCGCGACGAACGTGCCGTTGGCAATCCCGTGCGCGCGCTGGGCGATGCTCCAAGCCTCCCACTGCAGTTCGCCCGATTCCGCTTTTTCCCGCGGGTGCCAGCCAATGGCCGTCGGGTAGAGCAAGAACTCCGCGCCCGCGAGCGCTGCGAGACGCGCCGCCTCGGGGAACCATTGGTCCCAGCAGATCAGCGGAGCGATTCGACCGAACTGGGTTTCGAAGACCGTGAATCCCAGGTCGCCAGGCGTGAAGTAGAACTTCTCGTAGTACAACGGGTCATCCGGGATATGCATCTTGCGATACGTCCCCAAGAGACTCCCGTCCGTGTCGATGACGACGGCCGAGTTGTGGTAGATTCCGGCAGCCCGGCGCTCGAACACCGAGCCCACGATCACAACGCCATGGCTGCGAGCCGCCCCCGCGAGCGCTTCGGTGGTAGGCCCCGGCACGCTCTCTGCTAGGTCGAAGTTATCGGTGTTCTGCTCCTGGCAGAAGTACTCGGTGAGGAATAGCTCGGGCAGGCAGACTATCTGTGAACCGTGGGTAGCCGCTTCATCGATCCCGCACAGAGCCTTGCGAAGATTGGCTGCGGGATCAGGCCCGCACGACATTTGCACCAGTCCCAACGTGGTGGTAGGCGTTGTGGACTCAGCGCTGCTCAAGGCTGTAGGACGACCTTTGTCAGGCCCGGCTCGCGGGCGTAGAGCCGCTCGAACATCTCCGGCCCTCTTTCGAGCGGAACGGAGGCACTCAGGACTGGTCGAACCTGTATGGCTCCACGCTGCATCAGTTCGAGGCAGGCCGGATAGTCATTGGACGATGCACAAGAGCCAAGCACGTCGATTTCTCGCGTGACCACGTCCTGCAGTGCGAAGGAGACCGTCGGGGTCACGTTGCCGATCAGCGTCACCTTGCCCCCCTTGCGCACGCTGGCCAGCGACATCGACACGGTCGCATCCGCGCCGACAGCTTCTAGCACCACGTCCGCTCCGATGCCGTCGGTCAGCGCCCGGATCAATGCCGGCACGTCGGAACCTTCTCCACCTTGGATGGTGTGGTCCGCTCCCAGGCGCTTGGCCAGTTCCAAGCGGTCCGCCGCGAGGTCGACCGCCACGATACGGCCGCAACCGGCGCTGCGTAGGGCTTGGATGGTCAGCAACCCGATCATCCCCGCCCCTACCACGAGCGCGGTGTCGCCGAGAGCGGGCTGTGTGCGGCCGACCGCATGGACGGCCACCGAGACCGGTTCGACCATTGCCGCTTCGTCAAAGGCCACCCCGTCCGGAACGCGAAACACGATGTGCTGTGGAACGGCGACGTACTCCGCAAACGCGCCGTGACGCCGGTAGTCTTCGCAGGACACTCCCAAGACGCGTCGGCTCTCGCACAGGTTGGGGCGGCCCGCGCGGCAGAACGCGCAATTGCGGCAGCAGATCATCGAGTCGAAGGTGACGCGGTCACCCGGCCGGAACGCCTGTACTTCGCTGCCCGTCTCTGCAATCTCGCCGGCGGCCTCGTGGCCCATGATCAGCGGCGGAATGCGGCGTCCGCTGCTGCCATCGTAGCCATGCACGTCGCTGCCGCAAATGCCGCACGAGCGGACCCGGATCAAGACTTCGTCGGGTTCGATCTGCGGGTCCGGAAAGTCTTGCAAGTCCAGCCGCTTGTATTGATTCAATACCAATGCCTTCATCTTGCTCAGTGTCGCCCAACTGCGGGTTGCGGTGCGTCTCCGTCAGGTCAATGCCCAGCGCAGCATTCGCAGGCTATCTGCCAGGCGGCTGTTCACACCTAGCGCGGCAGACGGCTCGTAGCCGCAATGCACCATGCAGTGCTCGCAGCGGTCGTCATTGCCGCGGCCATAACGATCCCAAGGCGTCTCACTCATCAGTTCCTCGAAACTCTCCCAGTGCGCGTCGGTGATCAGATAGCACGGCCCCTTCCAGCCTCGGGTGTTATAGGTCGGGTTGCCCCAAGCGGTGCAAGGCATGTCGCGCTGGCCCTTGAGAAACTCTGCGTACGCCGGCGTGGTGTTCATCCGGAAGCGCCGGAAGAGCGAGTCCACATCCTTGAACTTCTCTTGGATGTCTTCCCTCGTGAGGAAGATCTCGCGGCTCTT
>Ga0209021_1002134_pt1 | contig 17917 bp, 13 predicted proteins | sample PinacodermFT_FD_187299 | JGI IMG/M metagenome (GOLD analysis project Ga0209021, IMG submission 187299) | Host-associated microbial community of the marine sponge Aplysina aerophoba from Gulf of Piran - sponge pinacoderm, lysed by freeze-thaw... | ecosystem: Host-associated > Porifera > Sponge >... | reverse complement strand
GGAAATGCCTCGGCTATCAGACGCCCGCCGAGGTTTTTAGAAACCACCTGTTGCACTTCAAATGTGAATCCACCTTCCCGCTTTCGCAGGAATGACAGATTCCGGACCGTTTCATGTCAATGACAATTAGAAGACGATTCTGCGGGGCCGGCCCGTCAGACGTTTTTCAAAATATGACCCAGCTTGCTCTTTTTCGTTCGGAGGTAATGCACGTTTGTTTCCTGGGGGTCGATTTCAAGGGGGACGCGTTCGACAACCTTCAACCCATATCCTTCAATCCCGACGATTTTTCGCGGGTTATTCGTCATGAGACGGATCTGCCTGAGTCCCAAACTCACCAGGATTTGCGCGCCGATACCATAATCCCGCAAGTCCGGCTTAAAGCCCAGTTTGAGATTGGCCTCGACGGTGTCGCTGCCTTGGTCCTGGAGTTGATAGGCTTTGATTTTATTCAGTAACCCGATGCCCCGCCCCTCCTGATTCAAATACAACAGCACCCCTTTGCCTTCTTTCTCGATGACGGCCATGGCGCGATGAAGCTGATCGCGACAATCGCACCGCAAGGAACCGAACACGTCCGACGTGAGGCAGCCGGAATGCACGCGGACGAGCGCGGGGGATTCGTCGATGTGCCCCTTGACCAGGGCGATATGCGTGCCGCTATCCAGCTCGTTCTCGAAGACCCAGGCCTCGAAATTTCCGAAAATCGTCGGCAGTTCCGCGCTTGCGGATTTCTTGACGAAGGTCTCGCGTGACAGCCGGTATTGAATGAGATCCTTGATGGTAATGAGTTTGATGGCGTGGTGCCTGGCAAATTCCATGAGGTCGGGAACCCTGGCCATGGTCCCGTCCTCATTCATGATTTCACAAATGACCCCGGCCGGATACCGGCCAGCCAGACGCGCCAGATCGACGGAGCCCTCGGTTTGTCCGGCCCGTTTGAGCACGCCTCCATTATGCGCCCGCAGGGGGAAAATGTGGCCCGGCTTCGTGAAATCGGAGGGTTTGCACGACAGATCGACCGCCATGCGGATCGTCGTCGCCCGGTCGGCAGCCGAAATCCCCGTGGTGACGTCTCGTGCCGCGTCGATGGATACGGTAAACGCGGTGCCGAACGGCGCGGTATTGGCCGCCGTCTGGGGATGCAGGTGCAGTTGGTCCGCCCGGTCGGTGGTGAGGGCCAGACAAATGAGACCCCGGGCGTGTGTGGCCATAAAATTGATGGCCTCCGGGGTGACGGATTCGGCCGCCATCACCAGGTCGCCCTCGTTTTCCCGGTCTTCGTCATCGACTAGGATCACGAACTTCCCGTCACGAATGTCCTCAAGAGCCTCGTCGATGGTATTGAAGCTGGTCGTCATGGATGTAGTTCTTTTCCGAATTTGATGGGGAAGAATCGGCCTCTTTGCAATCGGTCATTCCCGACGCTTGTTCCCGACTTGATCGGGGATCCAGGCGATCTATAGGAATCCAGCGTCTTTGCCTTTTCTTGCGTTCGTAAAAAACAAAGACACTGGATTCCTGCTTCCGCAGGAATGACAGATTCTGATGTCGTTGACTATTTTCATGCCAATGACCGTTGTCCTTTTGTACTTTCGAATTCCAGTAATCCCTACATTCTATATAGGGTTTCTACTCGCCTTGTCAATGGGAAGACGATGACACTCGGCCTGCAAGATGCGATTACGAGGTTTCCTCTTTGATCGAGAGCGATAAGGATCGTTGAATGTACAGCACGCTGCCGGTGGCGATCCCCGTCAGGACAACGAAGATGAGAAACCCGCTTGCGTACGTCCCGGTCACATCCTTGAGCAGACCAAACCAGAACGGGAGACAGAATCCGCCGATGCCTCCGGCCGCGCCAATAAATCCCGAAGCCGTGCCCATCATGTTCCGGTAGCGCAATGACGCCACCTGAAAAACGACCCCGTTGCCGAAACCCAACAGAAGAAGGGTCGTGACGGTCAGGGGAAAAGCCCAGAACGGCGGCGGCAACCACGCCAGGAGAACACACAGCCCCCCGATAGCCGGAAAGCCAACCTGCAGCAGGGTAAGCCCTCCGGTCCGGTCGGCCCAATGGCCTCCGACCGGCCTGGCCAGACTGCCCGCAAGCCCGCAGGCCGCGGTCAACGTCCCGGCCGCGACCATATCCAAACCATATTGATCATGAAAAAAAATCGGCAAGAAACTGGAAAACCCGACAAACCCGCCGAACGTCACCCCATAGAAGAAACACAACCACTGCATGAATCGTTCCTGAAACACCATGCGAAAAGAGGCCGCCAGGCTCTTCCTTGGTTGGTTTTGCAAAGGAGGCTCATGGACGATCACCGAAAACACCACGGCCGTGATCAACACCGGTAGAATCATCAGGCCGAACACCCCATGCCATCCGACGTTGGCGGCAAGACGCGGAGCGAAGAACGTCGCCAGGAGGACCCCACTGTTGCCGGTCGCCGCAATGCCCATGGCCAGCCCCTGATGCTGCGAGGGATAGGCGCGGCTCGCAACCGGAAGCGCCACGGCAAAACTCGCGCCCGCGGCTCCCAGCAAGAGCCCGATCCCGAGCATTTGCGCGTAGGTGTGCCCGAACAGCCATCCCAATGACAGCGCCGCCGCTTCGGTCCAGAGAATACCGAGCCCGACCCGTTTCGCGCCGAACTGATCGGTGAACGGCCCGACCACGATGCGTAACAGGGCCCCGCCGAGCAAGGGGATAGCGACCAACAGCCCTTTCTGTGTGGCACTCAAGGCAAAATCCTGGGCAATGGCAACGCCCAATGCGCCGATCAACAGCCAGACGACGAAACTCACCTCGAAGTGAAGCCACGCCCCCACTAACGAAGGCCAGTGCCCGCTTTTCAGGGCAGTCTTGAGCGCGTGAGGAGTCATGAGTACAAGCGAATCAAAAAGGTTACACGACTGAAACGTGACGTTTTCAAACGACTGCGACTATAAAGCACGGCAATGAACCGTCGCAATTGAAGTCTTCTTTTGTGATTCTTGTTCTCACGGTTTATAATTTTGGGACAATTGTGCGAAATGTAGGTATTCCGTCATTTGTTGACAGAATGAAAGGCTGAACACATCAGAATTGTCATTCTAAGCAAAGCGACACTTTCTTGTTCCTTCCCTTTTTGTTCCTCCCCTTTGTAAGGGGAGGTCAGGTGGGGTAGAGTCGCACGCCAAAGGACAATTGCATCGAGCCCCACACGCGGCCTATCACTCAGCCTCTACCTCCCCTCGCCCCTCCTTACAAAGGAGGGGGACAGGCGCAGCGTTACTAGTGCTTAGATCAAAAACCTGATGCCTTCTTCCCGCAAAGAAGACGAGAAGCAACTCGAAGAGGAGGAGATTTCTCCTCCTGTCGAGGCTGAACTCCTATTCGATCCCGAGGATAAAGCAGAATACGCAGGCGACGCGGCGGAATCCGGCGACGTTTCCCAATCGGAACAATCCGAGACCACGGATCTGGTTCCCACCACGATCTTGAGCCGCTACCTCGTCGAGGTCCGCCGCTACCCGTTTCTGTCCAAAGAAGAAGAAGTACAGCTCTTTCACGAATACCGGATGACCGGCAGCCGGGATGCGGCCGTCAAGTTAATCCTGTCCAATCTGCGAGTGTCAGTCGCCATCGCCAAGGAGTACGCGCATACGGGCGCCGACCAGATGGACCTCATCCAGGAAGGGAACGTCGGCCTGATGCAGGCCATGAAAAAATTCGACGTGTCCCGCAACGTCCGCTTCTACGCGTATGCCGCCTGGTGGGTCAGGGCCTATATCTTGCGGTATCTCTTGCAGTCGCATCGCCTGGTGAAAATCGGCACGACGCAGGAGCAGCGAAAACTCTTTTACAACCTGAAAAAGGAAAAGGCCAAGCTGGAACGGGAAGGATTCGTGCCGGACGCCAAACTCCTGGCCGACCGGCTCCAGGTACGAGAACGGGACGTGCTGGAAATGGACCAGCGGTTGGGGAGTTGGGAACTCTCCCTCGACCAACCCATCAGCAAGGACAAGGAAGAAGGGACGTTTCTCGATTTGCTCCCCGCTCCGGCTCCCCGGGTGGACGATGCCGTCGCCGACAAGGAATTGAAGCTGTTGTTTCGCAAAAAACTCGGAGAGTTTTCAAAGACCATCGACGAGCGCGACGAGGATATCCTGCGGAACCGGCTGCTGTCGGAAACGCCGTTGACGCTTGAAGAAATCGGCCGCAAGTATTCGATTACGAAGGAACGCTCGCGACAGTTGGAAGCCAGAATTATCAAGCGATTACGCGACTTCATGAAAACCGAATTAAAGGATTTCGAAACCTTGCGGGGCTGATCCTGCAACCACCGCCCTCCCCGCCGATTATCCACATTTTTTTGTCCCCGGACCTTGACTTTCGTCATAGAGGTCTTACCTCTTGACATAACTATTGCATGAAATCCTCGAATCCGCGGGATTTCCAAAAAATATCGTACGGTTATCACACAGAGCCGAGACTTCAAACCAAAGGAGGAAGTTGTCACATGGCCACACAAACAAAGGAAAAAGAAGAAGCCAAAGGAACGGCAGCCAAAGGCTTTTTGCCCCTTGGCGACCGTATCTTCGTGACCTATACGGAAGAACTCGAACGCACGGCCGGCGGCATTTACGTGCCTGACTCCGCCAGGGAAAAGCCCCAACGGGGGACGGTTGAAGGTGCCGGACAAGACGTCAAGAACCTGAAAGTCGGCGATCAAGTCCTGTTCGACAAGTATTCCGGAACCAAAATCCGGATCGAAAACGATGATTGCCTGATTCTGAGAGAAGAAGACATCCTCGGAGTTTTCGTCGATTCATAACACAATCCCGCAGAACAAAAAATTCAAGCATGACTTTAATTTGATGGAGGAAAATTATGCCAAAGCAGCTACTTTATAGTGATCAAGCCAGGAGCGCGATTCTCCAAGGCGTGAACCAATTGGCCAATGCCGTGAAGGCCACCTTGGGTCCCAAAGGCCGGAACGCCATTTTGGACAAGAAATTCGGCGCCCCCACGATCACCAAAGACGGCGTGACCGTCGCCAAGGAAATCGACCTCAAGGACCCCTATCAAAACATGGGAGCCCAATTGGTCAAGGAAGTCGCCAGCAAAACCAGCGACGTGGCCGGAGACGGCACCACGACCGCCACGGTGTTGGCCCAAGCCATTTTCCGCGAAGGCGTGAAACACCTCAGTGCCGGCGCGAACCCCATGGAATTGAAGCGCGGGATCGAGAAAGCCGTGGAAACCGCCACCAATGAATTGAAGAACCTCAGCAAGCCCTGTCAGGACAAAAAAGAGATCGGGCAAATCGGCGCCATTTCCGCCAACAACGACTCCACCATCGGCGACCTGATTGCCGAAGCCATGGACAAGGTCGGCAAAGACGGCGTCATTACCGTGGAAGAAGCCAAGTCCATGAGCACCTCGCTGGACGTGGTCGAAGGCATGCAATTCGACCGCGGGTACATCTCCCCTTACTTCGTCACCAACGCCGAACGCATGGAAGCCGCTCTCGAAGATGCGTTCCTGCTCATTCACGAAAAGAAAATCAGCGCCATGAAAGACCTGCTCCCCATCCTGGAGCAAGTGGCCAAAATGGGCAAACCGCTCGTCATCGTGGCCGAGGACGTCGAAGGCGAAGCCCTGGCGACCCTGGTGGTGAACAAACTGCGCGGCACCCTGAACATCGCGGCGGTGAAAGCCCCCGGGTTTGGTGATCGCCGGAAAGCCATGCTGGAAGACATCGCCATCCTGACCGGCGGCCAGGTGATTTCCGAGGAAGTGGGCGTGAAACTGGAGAACGTGAAACTCACGGACCTCGGTCGCGCCAAGCGAGTGACCATCGACAAGGACAACACCACGATCGTGGAAGGCGTCGGCGACCCCAAGAAGATCGAAGCCCGGGTCAAGCAGATCAAGGCGCAAATCGCGGAAACCACGTCGGAATACGATGGCGAGAAACTGCAAGAGCGGTTGGCGAAGATCGTGGGCGGTGTGGCGGTCATCAACGTCGGGGCCGCGACGGAAACCGAAATGAAAGAGAAGAAAGCCCGCGTCGAAGACGCCTTGCACGCGACGAAAGCGGCCGTAGAAGAAGGGATTGTTCCCGGCGGCGGCGTGGCGCTGCTCCGGTCCGTTCCCGCCCTGGAAAAAATGACGTTGGAGGGCGACCAACAATTCGGCGTCAACATCGTGCGGCGAGCATGCGAAGAGCCGATCCGGCTGATCGCGGAGAACGCCGGCGTCGAAGGCTCGATCGTCGTGGACAAAGTCCGCAACGCCAAGGCCGCACACGGGTACAACGCAGCCTCGGACGAATACGTGGACCTGGTCCAGGCCGGCGTGATCGACCCGACCAAAGTGACGCGTTGCGCATTACAGAATGCCGCGAGCGTCGCGGGGCTGATGCTGACCACCGAGGTGACCGTGACCGATCTGCCCGAAGAGAAGAAAGAACCAGCCGGCGGCATGGGCGGCCACGACCACGGCATGGGCGGTATGGGCGGCATGATGTAAGAAACCTGAAGCACTGCCGCTTCGTTATTGAAGGCCCGAGGGAGTATTCCCTCGGGCCTTCGTTTTTCTTAAGGAGATGCCGAAGTGAGAGTGCCGATCCCTCACCACGAGCGAAGTCAGGAACCAGCTTCTTTTTCTTTTGCAGTTGTAGCGGCGCCATCTCATGGCATCCGTCTCTATTTTCTGTGAAAAATATAAAGCATTGACTTCTGTTGCGCTACACAATACAATACTTGCATCTATCTGATTTGTATAAAGTTTTGAGGCCATTAACTTGCCACGAAGACCAGAAAAATCCCTACATCCAGGACGTTACATCAAGCAAGACGTAATTCCTGCTGGCCTGTCGGTGACAGATGTCGCAAAGAGGTTGGGCGTCGGCAGGCCTGCCCTATCAAACTTGCTGAACGGCAAGTCGTCACTTTCCCCTGATATGGCCGTCAGGTTAGAAAAGGCATTCGGCGCCAACCGCCAGAAACTTCTCGATCTGCAGTCAGCATTCGACCGTGTTGGTCGGCATGAGAAAGAGAAGTCCGTAGCGGCTCATGCCTATGTTCCTGCTTTCCTAAGCATCAAGGCCAGACAGATTCATGATTGGGCGGAGAGCAATATCGAAGCCCGCCGTCTGCTGCCGGTGCTTCTACGCAAGCTGGTTCATTCGACCGGTCATGAACTGCGTGTGGTTGATTTTCCCGCGTACGACAATGCAGAGCGTAAGGGTTGCGATGGTATGATTGAGGCCGCTGCAGCTACACCGTGGATCCCCGAAGGGAAATCCTGCTGGGAGTTCGGCACCAATCAAAGACCAGGCAGCAAAGCCGAGAGCGATTATAGAGCCCGCCTTAAAACCGGTTCTCCGTCTGAAAGGGCTGAACGCACCTTTGTTTTTGTCACGCCACGAAACTGGCCGGGTAAGATTGAATGGGCCAGAAACAAAAATACAGCCGGAGATTGGAAGGCAGTAAGGGCATTCGACGCGAGTGATCTTGAACAGTGGCTCGAAGAGTCGATTCCCGCGCAGATGTGGCTTGCCGACCAACTCGCCATGCCGGTCAACGGATTGGAGACACTCGATCAATGCTGGCAACGCTGGGAGGAGGCAAGTGAACCGAAGATGAGATCTTCGATATTCACGCCTTCCCTCATTGCGTATCGTGACACCCTCAAGAAATGGCTCGAAAGTCCAAGCGAACGCCCATTCGTTGTCGCGGCCGATTCCAAAGATGAAGCACTCGCTTTTCTCTCATGTCTACTCCAAGACAGTGCCATCGCGAAACAATCGGGAGACCTCGCGGCGGTGTTCAAATCAGCTGAGACGTTACGAACCCTGGCAGCTTCATCGTCACCTTTCATTCCGATCGTCTGTACCGACGAAGCCGAACGAGAACTGGCTGCTCTCTATCGCAAACATCATTGCATCATCGTTCGTCCTCGCAATGCGATTGATTCGGAGCCGGATATCGCCCTCGACCTTCTCAATTACGACACCTTTAAAAAGGCCCTTGCCGAAATGGGCATCAAGGGCGATGACGTAGAGCGACTTGCAAGAGCGTCGGGATATTCGCCAACCATTCTACGACGGCAACTCTCAAAACTTCCCGCCATCAGGACACCACAATGGGCCAAGGATGAGAAGGCTGCAAGGAGTCTGATCTCGATGACATTGGTCGGCGCATGGCACACAAATTCCAACGCCGATTGTGAGATTTTATCCACCCTGGCAGATAGACCCTATCATCAAATCGAAAAAAGCTTCGCACACTTGATACAGGTCGATGACAGTCCGGTCTGGTCAGTCGGACAATACTGCGGCATCGCCTCGAAAATCGACGCACTGTTCGCAATCAGCAGACACCTAACGAAAAAGGATCTCGACGAATTCTTTTGGCTCGCTGAGTATGTACTCGCCGAGGTCGACCCTGCACTCGATCTTCCAGAAGATCAGAGATGCGCCGCGGGACTCTATGGTAAGGTGCGCGATCACTCTGCCGCGTTGCGAGAAGGGATCTGTGAAACGCTCGTCATCCTCTCCGTGCATGGCAGGCACCTGTTCCATGATCGGCTTGGCGTGGATGTCGAGGCTCGCGTCGCATCGCTCATCCATAAGCTACTTACTCCGCTGACCTTGGAGAAGCTGCTCTCGCATAATAAGGACCTGCCACGCTACGCCGAGGCGGCACCTGATACATTCCTGAAGCTGCTTGAGGAGGATTTGCAGAAACCCGAGCAGGTCGTGCGTGGCCTGTTAAAGCCCACCGAGAGTGGCCCGTTCGCTTCACCTGCACGAACAGGACTTTTGTGGGCGCAGGAATGCCTCGCTTGGAAGAACCTTGGACGCGTAAGCTTGATACTCGCACAGTTGTCAAGAACCTTTATCGATGACAACTGGGTTAACAAACCGATATCCAGTCTGCACGCGATCTACCGGTCGTGGATGCCACAGACAGCCGCTTCGCTCGAAGAACGGATACAGGCCCTTGAGACGTTGATCATGCGGTTTCCAGATATCGGCTGGCAGATTTGCATTGAGCAACTAGCGCCCGGTACTCGCTTTGGAGATTACAGCTACCGTCCACGTTGGCGTAATGACGCTTCAGGCGCCGGCCAACCAATAGGGGGTGAAGAAATCTACCAATTCACCCGCAAGGCGCTCGACCTTGTACTCACGTGGTCAAAGCACAATCAGAAGATGCTCGGCGATCTCGTCGAACGAGTCAGGGAAATGCCTGAACAAGATCAAGTCAAAGTTTGGGACTTAATCGACACCTGGGCAGGTTCGGAAGTCGACGAAAGGGCTAAAGCAGAACTCCGTGACCGGATTCACAAGTTCGCGTTCACCAGGCGCGGCCAACTGCGTGGCCTGAATGACGCAACGAGAGACCGCGCGCGCATAGCAACCGAAAAGTTGCACCCGCGCGACTCCATTGTCCGGCACGCATGGCTTTTTGCCCAACACTGGGTCGAACCTTCCACCGACGAGACTGAGGATGAGAACTTCGACTACTCTAAACGCAGTGAAAAGACCCAGAAACTTCGCACCAGTGCGATGAAGGAGATCTGGACTGAACGCGGGTTTGACGGCGTGACAGAACTCCTGTCCCATAGCAACGCGCCTGATATAATAGGAAGTTCTCTGGGCGTGAGCATTACAGACGCGAACGTGCGGGCTGATTTTTTACGGCAATGCCTTTGCATGACCGGCGACCTGGAGAGGAAGATTGACTTCTGTATTCAGGGTTTTCTGACTTCTCTGGGAGACGAAGCGCGTGACTCGATCTTCTTGACCGTTGCTGAGGGCATGGACACGGACAGGATCATACGGTTGTTCCTGTGCGCGCCGTTCGGACAAGACACATGGCGACTGCTCGACCGATACGATAAAAAAATCAGGAATCGCTATTGGCAGGAAGTGATACCCTACTGGAACCACCATAGCGAAGCCGAACTGACCGAACTGATCGATCGCCTGCTTGAAGCAAAGCGCCCGCGTGCCGCTTTTCACCTAGTCGCAATACCCTTGCACTGGTCGCAGATTGAAACATCGCGCCTGAAGAGTCTTCTTCTCGCTGTTGCCACCGTGGATGCGGAGCCTGCTGATTGGTACAAAGTTGACGATTACTACATTTCGGAGGCGCTAAATTCGCTCCACGGACGCACTGGCGTCAGTTCTGACGAAATGGCTCAACTCGAGTTTCTATATATTGAGGCCCTTGATCATAGCGAACACGGCATCCCCAATCTGGAGCGGCAAATAGCCAAGTCTCCAGCTTTCTTCGTTCAAGCACTGGCTTTTGCGTTCAGGCGTAATGACGGCGGACAAGACCCCCCGGAATGGCGGATCGAAGATCAAGATCGCCGCGAAGGCATGGGCTCTGCTGCCTATCGTCTTTTTGGTCGAATCCGGCACATTCCGGGCACCGATCGGGACGGCAAGATTAATGCTGAAGCGCTGTATGAGTGGGTAAGAGAGGTACGAGAGCTCTGCATGGAACACGGCCGCGGCGAACTCGGGGATCAAAAAATCGGCGAGCTTCTATCCAGGGATACTGTCAAAGAAAACGGCGAGTGGCCATGCCTTCCGATCTGCGAAGTGATGGAACGGATTGCCTCTCAACAGATCGGCAGAGGCTTCAATATTGGTGTTTACAACGGGCGTGGAGTGCATTCACGTAGAATAGGCGAAGGTGGCGCTCAGGAACGCGAGCTTGCCGCACAGTATCGGAACTGGGCAAGGCTACGCGCCTTTGATTATCCCTATGTCAGCAATGTCCTCGAAAGCATCGCTGTCGATTACGAACGGGAGGCGAGACAGTACGACAACGAAACAAAACTTCAAAAGAGGCTTGGGCATTGAGCGAAACTGAAGAGATACGCATGAAATATAAAAGTCTCTCACGGTGAACTGCCTCAAGATGATTTACCCAAAATGAAGAAGAGAACGACTGAACAAGAAATCCAGGACGTGATGGCCGAGGAAAAGAACCGAGGGAAAAGAAAGATCGATCGAGAAGCTCAAATACTAAATAGACAGTTCAAAGAGGATTTCTTTCAGTTAGTCAGGGAAGGCGACGTTAAAAGATTTAAATCTTTTCTCAATGCCCACGGGCTGCAAGAGGGAAGCGAGAAGTATCAGAAGGTGATGGAGCTTTGGCAGATTTCCCAGAAGCAGAAGAAGAGGTAGACTTTTTCAGATCCTTTATAACTTTTTGCCCCGCTTGAATCTTTTTATGACGTTCCTCTGCAGGCAAAGTTTCCAGGTGGTCCACCATAATATTTGCCATTTCTTGAGCAATTTCTCTATCCGATAGCTTACGTTTCATAGATTTTAATCTAGCATGTACTTGCTTGACTGGTCAACAGAATGACCGAGACTGACTATTACTGCCCCAACCTTGTCTATTTGCTCTTTGCCCGCCGTCGTTGTTTGGGTTTCGCCTGCATCGCGGCTTTTAGAGGGGTGCTCATTTTTTCGTAGAGCATGAAGAGGTGCTCTACCCGCTCGCGTTCGGATGCGAACCCGTTTCGGCGATAGAGCTTGTCTACGGCGCGGTCAAGGGCTTGGTGAGCCTTGCGGAGATCGGGTGGCATGTGGTCGGGGTCGTAGAGGTCGGCCAGCGTAGTATCAGGGTGTGCGGCACGGGCGTCGAGAACGGCCTTAGCCAGCGGCTCCAGTTTCGACAAGTCGACATCTTTAGGCGGCATTGGGAAGGTGTTGTACGCGACGCCGACGGAGTACATATAATCGCTCTTCATCCGTCCCGTCACAGCCCGCATCCAGGCCATGTGCATGGCAGAAGTAAGCAGGGCAAAGTCTGTGAGAGTGGCATTGGGAAGAATTCGCAGCTTTTGGTTTGCAATTACCTCAGAGGTTAACCAGCCAATCGGGACGTAATCCCGCCGCTCCGAACTCGTATTGGGAAGAACGAGGAAAGGTTTAGAAAGCCTTTCGTCCACACCAACTCTCGTTGGGTAAGCTGCCATCTTAACCGTGCTTGGACGGCGGCTAGAAGCTCGATACTCTCGTACCTGTCGGATACGTTCGCGGACATGAGGGAGATTTCGAAGATCCGACGGTAACGAATCCGCCAGATAGAGTATCCAGCGATGGAACCCGTTTATGTATTCGTCACCGCCGATATATTTTCGGAAGAATTTCTGCGACCCCGGTTCATGTGCAACGAAATCCTCATACTCGTTCTGCGTGAACGTCAGGATGCCATTGTCGATCATCTGGACGCCAGTTTTGAGTTGCTGCATCCCGTTGATCGGACCACTTTCCTCTCTCACCACCAGATGCTGGTCAGCGAGTCCGCCGGCGTCGAACAGATAGGGCGAGAGCGAGGCGTGCAAGGTTTCTTCCGGTTCGCCATTGATATCGGGATAACTGAACAGGCGTTTGTCTGTCCGCTGGCGGTCCCTGACGTCGAGTCCGATAATGACGACGTGCACGTGGGCCTTGCCGCGTGCATCGGAGCCCCAGGCGAAGGTGCGATGCGCGAAGGCGATTTCCAAGCCGCAACGCTCGAAGATGAGCGGCCAGAGTTGCGCCACCTGCTCACCCTGCGAGATCGAATTGGTGGCGACGAAGCCGATCCGTGCCGTTCCTTTTTGGACGTATTTTCCTGCCTCGATGAACCAGGCGGTCATATAGTCGAGTGTCCCGCCGGTTTTGCCCAAGGCCGCGATACGGCGCACCTGGGCGCGCTGCTCTTCGCTCTGGTATTTCGCTCCAACAAACGGCGGATTGCCGAACACGAAGGAACAGTCTTCCGGCGGAAGCACGTCTGCCCAATCCACTTCCAGGGCATCGTCGTTCAGGATGTGGGGCGCATCTTCAAGCGGAATGCGGACGTGGCTCTGCCCGAATTCCAGGCTCAGCCGGTTGTTCATGATATGATCCATCATCCACAGCGCGGTCTCGGCGATGCGTGCCGGGAACTCGCCGATTTCGATACCGTAAAATTGATCGACGTTGATCCGTGAGAGATCGGCGGTGTCGAGCACCCGTTGCGTTTCATCGGCTCCGTCGCGGTGCAATTCCCGGATCAGTTCGATTTCCAATTCGCGCAATTCCCGGTAGGCGATGATCAGAAAGTTGCCGCACCCGCAGGCAGGATCGAAGAACTTCAGTTCACCCAGCCGCTTGTGAAAGGCTTCCAATGCCGTACGGCGGCGATGATCTTTACGCCCTTTAAGCCGTTGAAACTCCGCTCTCAGATTGTCGAGAAACAGCGGTTCGATCACCTTCAGAATGTTTTTCTCGGTGGTGTAATGGGCACCCTGCGCACGGCGTTCGGCGGGTTCCAGCACGGACTGAAAAAGCGCACCGAAGATAGCCGGTGAGATTGCCGTCCAGTCAAACCGGCAGGCATCGAGCAGGACCGCGCGCATCCCTGCGTCGAAATCAGGAATCCTCAACTGGGACGCGAACAGATTGCCGTTGACATAGGGAAAGCGGGCTAGGTCTTCATCGAGCTTGGTTTGTCGCTGGTCTACAGGCGTATTCAGCACCTGGAACAGTCGCGCCAGCCAGCCGCCGAGGTCGGAGCCGTCTTCTCTGGTGCGGGTTTCCAGCAGGTCGAGGAAAATGTCGCGTGGCTCGAAGATGCCGGTGTCATCGGCGAACAGACAGAATACCGTCCGCACCAGAAACACTTCCAGATCATGGCCGACGTACCCTGATGCCTTGAGCGCGTCGTGCAGCCGTCCCACCAACTCCGAGGCTTTGACGTTGACCGGATCCTGATCGCGGAAGGTGCGACGTTGCACGCCCAGGATGAAGCCGAACTTCTCGACGTGGGCCGCCAGCTCCGCCAGCGTGAACGTAATCTGCTCACGTTCGTCGAGGTCGTGAAGCTCGAAGTTCTGAAAGTCGCTGACCAGGATATAGCGCGGCCGGTCCTTCTCGGCCAGGACGTCGAAATACTCCCCTGCCTGCCCGTAGGCTTTTGCCAGGTCACGGCCGGCACTCTTCTGTTCGACGAGCAAGACACCCGGCCAGAACAGGTCGATGAACCCGGACTGGTTGTCCAGCTTGCGTACGTGCTGCTCGTACCGGGCCACGGAACGGCGCTGAACTCCAAAAATGTTGAAGAAGTCGTTATAGAAGCTCTGCGTCTCGCCCTTTTCGTAGGCCGCGTCCTTCCAGTCCGCGGCGAATTGGGCGGCACGGGTGCGAATTTCGTTCCAGGAGAGGCGCATGGGGATTAGAAGGCTCCGAGTTGAAAAGGCCCTCGTCGAACGGTCTGACCGTGGGGCTCATTTGATCGTGCAAAAAGTTGCATTCCGAGGATATGAAGGCAGATCCAAGCAGACCTGCCGCTTCAAAGCCTGACCCGTCACCATAGTCAACCTGCCGGTTTCCGTCAATCATGGTGAGGATGACCACCTAAAAAACAGCGGCATGAGATGCCGCGGCTACATAAGAGAGAAAGGCAAAGACAATGGATCCTCGATTACAAATGTCGAGGATGACAGAAAAAGAGGCTGGGTGTCGGGTTACGCCATCGGCTAACCCGACCTACCTTGACTTAGGCTTCGACCAGAAGCCTGCCTGGTCGCTGTGAACGCGGCTCTCGAATGACGATTGCACGTCTCGCCCAAACGCCGGCAAGAGACGCAGCAGGCGTTCCACGGAATACTCTCGAAAATTTCCCCGCAGGAGGCGCGACACATCAGGCTGAGACAGGCCAAGCAACTTCGCCGCATCGACCTGTTTGAGACCACGCTGTCGGATGATCTCATCAATGCGGGAGACAAGTTTCGCCTTGAGCAAGTGCGCCTCCGCATCCGGGCGCCCCAGGTCCGCAAACACGTTTCCGCTGCTACGTTCGATCTTCATTTTGTCCACCGCAAGTCCACACATGAAGCTGCCACGCCTCGATTACAAATGTCAGGAATGATAGAGGGGGTCGCTATCAGGCGAGGGCTTTGGGCTTCTTTTTGAGCGAGCCTTCCACCGCCCGGCGAATAAATTTTTGGTACGAAATGCCTTCCTGAGCTGCTCGTTTGCGGACAGCATTCAGCAGCGGTTCGGAAAACCGCAGATTGACTTGCCTGGTCTTGGGCAACAACTCAAAGGTGACCGGGGTGAAATTCTTCAGGTTCAGGTAGTCAGTCAGATCCCGCTCCAGAAACTGTTCGGCTTCCTGATCGGTCTTAAATCTTGGCACTTTCTTCTTCATATTTCCGGGCCTCCTTCTCATGCATGTACCGGGCACTAATGGGACGGAGCCGTACGGTTTCGTCAACTTTCCTGAGTGTGAAGATTACCAGCATCGGTTTCCCCGTGCTCGCCAGCCCAACAGCCAGATAACGCTCCTCTTGTTCGGCGTGCAGCACATCAGGCGCAACCAACAGGTTGTCTTGCTGCAAGAAGTGTTCGATCTCTTTGGGGCTAAGCCCGTGTTTTTGGCAATGCCTCCGATTCCCCTCATCCCATTCAAAGCCAGAGAACGCTAGTTTCATTACAAGAAAAGTATATATATTTATATATACAAATAGCTATAGAAAAATGCCCATTTTGAGGAAAAAAGAAAGAAGACAACGGCGCTAAATTCCTCCCTCACCCCAGCCCTCTCCCACAATGGGGAGAGGGTTTATGAATAGCAAAGATAAAGACGCTGGATTCCTATAGATCGCCTGGATCCCCGATCAAGTCGGGGACAAGCGTCGGGAATGACCGATAATGTGCAAGCCGGACATGGTTTACAAAATAAACCGGACACATGGGTTACATCGCCTGTAGGGTTTCCGGTTGATGTAGCGAGTGCCGGTGGCTGTTGTGGGGGGGCAGTGTATTGATCGACGCTGCTTATGCGCGGCTGGTTCGGACAAGCTCAACGGTCGCCCGATGGCCGGACGTGGTGGCTAATCGAGTGTCACAGGTGATCAATGGGGCCGCAAGCGACTCCGCCAGAGCCAAGTACGCAGCATCATAGGCGGTGACGTTATGACCCAGCGCCCAAATGCGTGGAAGAAAGAGGTCATGGGGGTAACGAAAAATCGGAAAATCGGCCAGGTCAGTCAGGGCTTGTTTCCCGCGTTGCGGTGTCAGTTCACCACCCGACACGTACCGTCGCAGGACTTGCGCGACCTCCAGATCCAATAAATGAGGCGCATGCAGAGACTCTCCACTGTCAAACAGGCGCCGCTGAATGTCCATCGCGGCGGTCGTTCCCAAAAGCACCTCAAGGACCGCCGAAGCATCCGTTACAATCACAGGTGATCGCGTTCTTCCCGGATCAATTGAGCCGGTGGGACGGTTGGGTGGACCCGGGTTCGAGTTTGGAGCCGCCGGCGTAACTCTTCGACGGTTGGATGCTCGGCAAGCCGTTGAATTTCCGCAATCAGGTAATCAGACAGAGACGTGCCAGCCAAGGCAGCCCTGGATTTGAGAACCTTATGAAGCTCATCGGGAACGTTCCGTAACTGAATCATTTTCGACATGCGAAAAACATATTTGCATGTGAGTAACATGTCAAGCTGCTCATTTTCTTCCCGTGTCAATATTGCCTTGTCCCTCATGTGGCCGGTGCGGTATGTTGCCGGGATGCCTGACACCGACTTGAACATCACGCTTGGGGTTGAAGAGGAGTTTTTCCTTATTGACCCGGAGTCGCGGGATCTGATCGCCGACCCGGACCCCGCGATCTTCGAAACCTGCGAACGCGCCAGCGGGCCACACACCGTGGTGCACGAATTCCTTCGTTCTCAAATCGAGACGAACACCAAGGTCTGTGCGAACTTCACCGACTTGCGCCAGGCGCTGACCGAGACGCGTCGAATAGTTATTGATGCCGCGCGGCAGCATAAGGCCGCCGTGATTGCGTCGTCCACGCATCCGTTCGCCGACTGGCGGGTGCAATTGCCGACACCGAAGGAGCGGTATCAGCGCTTAGCGATTACTCTTCAGGAGATACGGTCCCTTCTCGTGGGCAGCATGCATATTCACGCCGGGTTCGGCGACCCCGACTCACGCATACGGGTGATGACCGCCTTGCGACCTCACCTCCCGTTGCTGAATGCCCTGTCGGCATCGTCACCCTTCAGCTCGGGACGCGAGACTGGGTTCAAATCCTATCGACTGAACCTCTTGAGTGTGATGCCGCGGTTCGGTCTCCCGCCGGCATTGGCCTCGCGACGCGACTACGAAAGCCTGCTTGATGGATACCAATCACTCAAGTTCATCGACGACGGTAGCGAGTTATGGTGGGACCTTCGCCCGTCCTCGAAGTATCCCACGATCGAATTGCGTATCTGCGATATCTGTACCAGCCTTGACGATGCCCTCGCCGTCGCCGCGGTGTATGCCTCTCTGGTCCGCAAACTGCTGCGCCAGGATGCCGACAACGCCCTGCCTCCGGAACCGGCGACCGGACTCATCGCCGAAAATCGCTGGTTGGCGGCACGCTATGGCGTGCTGGCGTTTTTCGGCGACGTTGCCGCGGGCGGCCGCATCGACATCAACGATCATCTTTCGGCGTTAGTCGAGGATCTTGCCGAAGATGCTCAGGCGCTCGGCTGCGAGGCGGAATTGCGCCACTCCCTCACGATCATCCGGGAGGGAACCGGCGCGGACCGGCAACTCGACTACTTCCGGCTGCGCCGGCTCGAAGGCGACAGCATAGGGCAAGCTTTGCGTTCCGTGACCGACCTGATCATCCGGGAAACGATGGACGGCACGTAGGAAAGATCCTATCTCTCTCGACCTTCGCCGCCTAGAGAGAGTGCAAAGGCCGCTCTACCTCCCCTTGCCCCTCCTTACTGTACGGACTGGAGAGATAGGTAACAGGTGTTCGGGGACAGGGGTAACACATTGTGCCTTAGTGAGCGGGGTGGTGTAAATCGAGATCCGCCACATGTTGATGACAACAATACACCCGCCAGAGT
>Ga0209021_1002133_pt1 | contig 17917 bp, 15 predicted proteins | sample PinacodermFT_FD_187299 | JGI IMG/M metagenome (GOLD analysis project Ga0209021, IMG submission 187299) | Host-associated microbial community of the marine sponge Aplysina aerophoba from Gulf of Piran - sponge pinacoderm, lysed by freeze-thaw... | ecosystem: Host-associated > Porifera > Sponge >... | reverse complement strand
AACGCTGCATTGCCGTCCCGGCCGCCCCAGAATGTCGGGGCCGACATTCCCATCACCAGGTAATCGGGCTCGCAGGTCATCACATCCCGGACCGCGGTTTCGAAGGCCCGGTCCACCTGGCTGAGAAGCCGCGCGAACGCATCGTTAGAGTCCAGCGCGGGGCGCTCGATATACATCCGCCCGGTGTGGAAGGTGACGCCGGGGACGCGGAAGAGGTGGTTGAAGTCGGCCTCCACGATCGTGTTGGTGGAAGGCACGATGGCCGCGAACTTGGCGCGGAAACCGGCGACATCGGGCATGGCGGGTCGGGGGCGCCTCCTCGGCTGGCGGTGCGAAAGCACGGTTCAGGCCGCGAACAATCGCAGGAAGAAGAACACTCTTCCAGCCCGGCGGCTTGGCGGCGAAACCCCCGATGCCCTAATGTCCCTGTAGAACCGCCGGCTCCGGGCCGACGACCGCTTCGCCAGCAGGAGGAGGATCGATGTCCGAAGGAATCGCTTTCATCGACGGAGAATACATGGCCCCGGAAGAGGCCAGGATATCGATCTTCGACACCGGATTCGTCTGGGGGGACTGCGTTTACGACGTGACCTCCACCTGGAACCACTGGTTCTTCATGCTGGACGAGCATCTCGAGCGGTTCCAGCGCTCCTGCGAAGGGTTCCGGCTGGAGAACCCTTATTCCTTCGACGAGATGCGCCGGATCTGCGCGGAATGCGTGGAGCGGACCGGGCTCCCGAACACCTATGTGAAGATGCAGATCACGCGCGGCGTGCCGCCGATGGGCGTCCGGGACCCGCGCGGGTTGAAGCCCAGCGTCGCGGTCTATGCCATCCCCTATGTCTGGATATGGGGCGAGGACAAGTGCCGCAACGGCGCAACCCTCTTCGTGAGCGGTGTCGAGCGCGTGTCGTCGAAGGCCATCGACCAGCGCTTCAAGAACTACAATCGGGCCGACCTCGTGCAGGCGCGGCTCGAGGCCTACGACAATGACTGCGACGACGCCATCCTCGCCGGGCCGGACGGCTACCTCTCGGAAGGGCCGGGCTTCAACATATTCGTCGTGAAGGACGGCAGGGTGGCGAGCCCCGACTACAATGTGCTGGAAGGGATTACGCGGCGGTCGGTGCGCGAGATTTGCGAGCGCGAGGGCATTCCCTTCGAGCTGCGCAAGATCCGGCCCGAGGAACTGGAGGAGGCAAGCGAGGTCTTCACCAGCACCACGGCGGGCGGGGTCATGCCGATTACCGGGGTCAACGGCAAGCCCATCGGCAACGGCCATGCCGGAATCGTCACGAGCCGCATCCAGTCGATCTACTGGAACGAGCGCGAGGCGGGTTGGCACGGCGTCAGGCCCGCCGACATCCTGGCGAACTGACCGCCATGGAAGGCATTCCCCGCTCGGTGAGCGACTATGACGAGTCGTTCGATGTCGTCGTGGTCGGCTATGGCTTCGCCGGGTCCGTTTCGGCGCTGGAAGCTGCGCGCGCCGGCGCACAGGTGCTGCTGATCGAGAAGACCGGCGTGCCGGGCGGCATTTCGATCTGCTCTTACGGCGCGGTACGCTGCGCTCTCGATGCGCAGCAGGCCCACAGCTACCTGGCCGCGACCAATGCCGGGCGGACGCCGGATGCCGTCACGCGCACTCTCGCAGAGGGAATGACGCTGCTCGAGCCCTATGTGCGCGACCTCGCCCGGGTGAATGACGCGGAGATCGGCACCACGGTCGTGGCCGGCAAGGTCGGGGGCAACTACCCCCTGCCGGGGGTCGATACCTTCTATCACACGACCGTTCTCTCGGTGCCGAACTTCGATGCCCGGGCGGTCTATCCCTGGGCCAATGGCGCGCCGGGCGGCCCGATGTTGTTCAAGATCCTCGACGACAATCTCAGGAACGAAGACATCGAGGTTCGGCTGAACACGCGCGCGCTGCGCCTGCTCACCTCGGAGGACGGGTCCGAAGTCCACGGCATAACCGTGGCGGGAGCGGACGGCATCCGCCGGATCAAGGCGCGGCGCGGCGTCATTCTCGCCTCCGGCGGGTTCGAGGGCAGCGCCGAGCGGCAGGACCAGTTCTGGGAGGGCCGGCCGGTGCTTCCCGCCGCCGCGCGGCACAATACCGGGGACGGCATCGCGATGGCCCAGGACCTGGGCGCGCAACTCTGGCATATGTGGCACTTCCACGGCGCCTACGGCTTCCGGAGCACCGACCCGGACTATCCTTACGGCATCAGGGTCAAGCGGCTTCCCGACTGGCGGCCCGCCGAAAATGGCGAACATGACGACCCCGGCGTGAAGATGGCCTGGATCCTGCTCGACCGGGACGGCCGGCGCTACATGAACGAATACCTGCCCTACACCCACGACACCGGGCACCGGCAGATGCAGCTCTACGACACGGTCCGGCAGGACTATCCCCGGATTCCGAGCGCCATGATTTGCGACGACAACGGCCGCCGGCTCTACCCGCTGGGCCATCCCACTTCAAACGACGAGAATGTGAGGCTGGACTGGAGCGAGGACAATCTGGCGGAAGTCGAATCGGGCGTTCTCAAGCGCGCGGACACGCTGGCCGAACTCGCCGCCGGGCTCGGCCTTGACACCGCCGCCGTGGAGGCGAGCGTCGCGCGCTGGAACGAGGCCTGCGCGGCCGGGCGCGACGAGGATTTCGGCCGCCCGCCCGGAACCATGGTCCCGGTCGACACGCCGCCCTATTACGGCGCGCCGATATGGCCGGTCGTGTCGAACACCCAGGGCGGGCCGGTGCACGACACCCGCCAGCGCATCGTCAATGTGTTCGGAACGCCCATCCCCCGGCTCTACGCGGCGGGCGAGCTCGGCAGCGCCTTCGGCCACCTCTACCTCTCCGGCGGCAACATCGCCGAATGCTTCGTCTCCGGCCGCATCGCCGGCGCCGGCGCGGCGGCGCTGACGGATTGGGGGTAGTCTTCCCCCCAACCCCTCCCGCCGGGCCGGAGCGGGGATTCACGCGAGCCGCCTGCCGCCTTCTTCTTCCCCTCTCCCGCTTGCGGGGGAAGCCGGGTGGGGGCCGCCTGCGCGGCGGCGGAAGCGGCGGGCGAAGCCCGGTATTACTTGTCGGGAAGAACCCGTTGTAGATGGAGGGCAAAAATTTCGTCCAACTCTTCTTGGGCTTGAACGAACAGAGGAGTAATCTGTCCCTCCAGGAGCTTTTTGTGCTCCTGGCATTCAAGCACATCGTCACTGCAAGACTTGGTGGCAAGAACATTCAGCCTTTTCTCCTCCAAAGGCAAAAGGGCTTCTGCTGTGTCTTTTAGAATCCGGCAAGCTTTTTGATGGTCATCGTAATGAGGTTGGCGGAAATAACGCTTTTTGGGGAGGGCAATACAGCGATTGCCGTGCTCAATTACCTTCTCCAGACTGTCCAGAGTATGACGGCTGTATTTTGGGTAGGTCTTTAAATCCCTGTCTCCTTCGTAACCGGGGGAGTTTAGCAGGTGCTCACGATAAAGGCCAAAGGCACCTGCTGCAAATCTTTGCATATAGAGCCAAGGAACACGGTAATGGGATTGCAGTTCCATTTGTCCCTCATATTCATAAAGTTCATAACCCCTTGGGTAGTATGGAGTCAAATCGATCAGAAACAGGACCCTGAAGTAGGCATCGATGGCTTCGTCAACCTTGTCTCCATCTATGGGCAGTTCAAAATCCCCACCATATTCAATATATTCGGCAAGAAAGTAGGCGGCAAAGACATTATTTTGTTGGTCGGTTACGTGATACAGCCGGCTCAAGCCTTCCTCACGGTCTCCTATCAGGACCTGGCAGATCGCATAATTTATCTCGTAATTTACATTGTCCGGAAAGTCTCTATGGAGCCTCTCCGCCCTTTCAAGATCGTCGCAGGTGAATCTTTCGTTTGCATGATTTTCGGCCAGGCTGAGGGAGCTGAAGGATACAAGGCAGAGCAGGACGCCCAGGCCCGTGAGCCATGAAACCCGGCGCCGCCCGATCCTCGCCATGCCAACCTCCCTCGCGCCGGCTGGCGGAGCATACCCGCCGCACTCGCCGGGAAGCAAGCCGGCGCGGCGCAGCGGTGCTGGCGGACCGGGATCAGTACGGATTTCGTGCTGCTTGCCCCGGAAATAGAGTTGACACCGAAACTGTCGCCCCGGCCGCCGCCGTCCCTCGATACGCCGCTTTGCGGCTACTCGGAATGAGGGAAGGGAAGACCGGGGGCGCTGCGCGGAATAAGGGAAGGGAGGACCGGAGCGCTGCGCGGAATGAGGGAGTGCCCGGAACTCCGCCCACGCCCTTTCCCTCATCCTGAGTAGCGCCCGCACAAGCGGGCGCGTATCGAAGGGCGGCCGCTATAGCGGCTCACACCTCAAACAACGCCGGGTCGGCGAAGCGGTCGAGGACGTTCTTCGTGATGCGGGCGATGTTGTTGTCGTAATTGTTGTGGGAAAGGCTGCCGCAATAGGTGATGGAACCGACGGAGAAGACGGCTCCGCCCGCTGCGGTCTCGAAGAAGGCCAGGTTCGAGCGGACGAGCGCCTCGGGCGGTTCGCCCGGCCAGGTGACCAGGTGGGTCAGCAGCTCCTCCGGCACGACGACGAAGGTGTCGCCGTGCCGCTCGGAGGTCGCGAGCACGAGCGTGTTGGGCGGCGAGCCCAGGCGGATGTCCACCCGGTCCAGCTCGAAGCCGGCCGCGCCCCCGCCGGAAAAGCCGAAATTGCCGAGAATGCGGTCCGGCACGCCTTCGAAGATCCAGGCGGCGCGCGGGTCGTCCGCTTCGGGGCCGCGCACATAGTATGAGCCGACGAACTGCCCCTGCGCGGAGAAGCCGACCCCGGCGAGCTTCTGCGGCGGGCGGTCGTTGCGCCGCCAGAGGCCGCCATACTCCCCGTCGAGCGCGTTGTAATACTCGCCCGGCTCCGCCGCCCAGGCCCGGATGCCGCCCTCGCCCCGCCGGATCTCGACGGCGTCGGGCACGGACTCATTGACCGCCACCCGCCAGTAGAAACCGTTGCCGCCGAGATACATGAGCCGCCCGCCCTCATCGAGATGGCGCTGGAGGGCGTCGAGCGTGTTCGCGGTGTGGTATTCGGGGTGGGAGCCGGTGAGCACGACGCGGTAGGACGAAATGAGGTCGTAGCCCTCGCGGTCCAGGTCGTGGTCGGTGACGAGGTCGAACTCGTAGCCCTTCTCCTCCAGCCAGTCGATGAGATGGGTGTCGCCCGGATAGTGGCGCAGCCCGGAGCCCGCCTCGTCCAGATAGCTCATATAGCCGGAGCGCTGGGTCAGCACCGGACGGCGCTGCGAGGCGAAGCAGATGCCGCTGCCGTCGGTGTGGCGGTCATAGGTGGAAAGGCCGTATTCCCTGTGCCGGTCGGCCGTGAGATCGCGTGCGCCCCAGTCCTGCGCGCGGGCCAGATAGGCTTCGGTCGTCACGCCCCGCGCATAGTTGCCGTACACCGTGTAGGTGAAGGTCGGGATCAGCACACAGATCGGCGTCCGCCGGGACCCGCGCGGCGGCAGCACGAAGAAGGGGATCATGTCCTCATGCCCGCCGCAGGAGAGCCGGACCGCGTAGGAGCCGCTTTGGAGGCCGGCCGGCGCCGTGTAGGAGAAGTCGGTCTCCCAGCCGCAGTCGTAGAGGTCGTCCTCGTGGAAGTGGATGGCGCCATACTCCTCGGGCGCGTGGCGCCAGCACTGCTCGCGCCCGCTCCAGTTGGAGCCCTTCATGCCCCGCGTCGGCAGGTTCACCAGTTCGCCATGCCACCCGTTCGGTCCCGCATCGACGACCTTGAGCGAAGAGATTTCGCGCGAGAAGTCCCACTCCGCGACGACAGCGCCCGATGCGCGCGCAATTCCCGGCCGTTCGATCTTGCCGTTGAAATGGCCGCCGGCCGGGCGTCCTCCGGCCGCGCCGATAAGGATGTCGCCGTCGATCCCCGTCGCCGGCGCGTCCGCATGCGCGCTCGCCGTGCCCGTATCGTCCACCCTGGCGAAGGGACGAAGCGCCTGCTGGCCGACCGAGACCGCGCCGGTCGCGGGATCGACGCTTGCCCAGACCCGGTACCAGGCGCGCGCAAGCAGCGGCTTGCCCACCGCCACCGTCTCGACGCCATTCGCTGTCGCAACCCTGACGCAGGCGCCGCGCTCACCGTCCAGCAGAAGCGCCAGTCCGCCCGCCTCGCCGAGCCACGACAGGATGCCCTGCCCCTCCCCGGCGGGCAGCGTCGGCCAGATCGTTGCGGACACCGTCAGCGCCTCCGCCGCCAGCCGCGCGCTCTCGACGCGGACATAGGAGCCGAGTGCGGCGTCCTGCGCCCGTGACGGCCAGCTTCCCTCGATGTCCGAGGCGACCGCCTCCTCCTTGATGCCGGGGCCGGCCGGGTTCGGGTCCGCCGAGACGACCCGGACGAGCCGCGCCCGGTAGGGCTCCGCGGAACGGCTGCTCACCTTGAACTCTATCGTCTCGCCGGGGCGGACCGACCACCGGTCGGCATATCCGATCAGGGGGATCGTGTTGGGGATCATCGCCTGGCTCCAGTCCGCACAAGTCTCGAGGATGGCCGGATCATATCTCGATTTTGCGCTTCGCCGGGTGGCGGAAGATTCCCGTTGGCCGAAACGAAATTAACGGGATAGGCTTTCGCATTGCCCCAATGGGGCTTGCCCGGGAGGAAGGAAGCGTGGCGACACGCATCGAGGGAGGCAGCATCCGCTGCCACCTTGATTTGGACGCCGGAATCGACCGGATAGGGCCGATGACCGGTTTATGGGAGCAGGACAACCGATCCTGCCGTCGCCACGGAACACCCTGCCGGCCGGAAGACTGTCATCCAGCAGCATCGGGAGGAATCGGATGAAATCTCTTCGTTCACCGCATCGTCGCCACGCGCTCACGGGCGCAGTCGTGGGAGCAGGGATGCTGCTTGCCGCCGGGCCGCTGTCCGCGGCCGACGAGGTCCATCTCCAGACCGACTGGATCCCTTCCGGCGAGCACGCCATGTATTTCGGCGGCTGGACCAAGGGCTTCTGGAAGGACCAGGGCATCGACATCACCATCACGCGCGGATACGGGTCGGGCGACACCGTCACCAAGATCGCCGGCGGCGCCGCCGACTTCGGCATCGCCGACCTGGGCGCGCTCATCACGGCCCGCGCGCGGGTCGGGGTGCCGGTCAAGCAGATCATGCAGACCTATACCCACTCCCCCCACTCGCTCTTCGTGCTGAAGAGTTCGGGGATCAAGACCTTCCAGGGGCTCGAGGGCAAGAAGATCGGCATTACCCCCGGCAACAGCCACCGCGTCTATTTCCCCAAGGTGGCGGAGCGGGCCGGGACCGATCCGTCGAAGATCGTCTGGTCCAACTCCGATGCGTCGGCGATGGCCGCGCTGTTGATCTCGAAGAAGATCGACGCGGCCCCGTTCTTCGCAATGCACCACTACTACCAGAACAAGGCGGCGAAGCAGGCCGGCGAGGAGATCATGGTGCTGCCCTTCGTCAAGGCGGGGTTCGCGATCTACGCCACCGGGCTCATCGCCCGCGAAGACCTGATCGAAGAAAACCCCGACCTTGTGGGCCGGTTCCTCACCGCCAACAAGAACGCGATGGAGTGGGCCCGCGACAACCGGGAGGAAGCGTGCCAGCTGCATGTCGAGCGCGTGCCGGAGGTGGCGATGGACGACTGCATGGGCAGCCTCAACGCCACGCTCACCTTCGTCTTCAACGACCATTCCGCAGCCACGGGCCTCGGACGGCACGATCCGGAGCGCATGGCGTTCACCTATGAGGTGGTGGCGGACGCCCAGGACCTCGACGCCGGCTGGGACTACAGCCAGGCCGTGGACCATCGCTACGTGCCGTAGCGCGGCTTGCCGCCCGATGCCACCAGAGGCACCCCGCCGTGATCCGGGTTGAGGGACTTTCGAAAGTCTTTCACTCCCGGGACGGCGGGAGCGTTGTCGCGCTTCACGACGTGTCGCTGGAGGTGGGGCGCAACGAGTTCGTGTCGCTCGTCGGGCCGTCCGGCTGCGGCAAGTCCACGATGCTGCGCCTCCTGGCAGGGCTCGTCGGCGCTACAAGGGGGGTGCTGGAAATCGACGGCACGGCGGTCGCCGAGCCGCGCCGGGATATCGGCATCGTCTTCCAGAGCCCCACCCTGCTGCCCTGGGCCGACATCACAGACAATGTCCTCTTTCCGCTCCGGCTGATGCGCGAGAGGGCGTCCGATGCGCGGGCGCGGGCGCATGCGCTCCTCGAACTGGTGGGCCTCAAGGGGTTCGAGAGCCGCTATCCCCGCGAGCTCTCCGGCGGCATGCAGCAACGCGCCGCCATCTGCCGGGCGCTGATTCACGATCCCGGCATCCTGCTCATGGACGAGCCGTTCGGGGCGCTGGACGCGCTCACCCGCGAGGTGATGAGCATGGAGCTGCTCCGGATCTGGACCGAGAACCCGAAGACCATCGTGTTCGTGACGCACTCGATCACGGAGGCGGTCCTGCTCTCCGACCGGGTCATCGTGATGTCGCCGCGGCCGGGGCGTATCGCGGAGGTTGTCGATGTGCCGATCGAACGGCCCCGCACCCTTGATATGGAGGGAAGCCGTGAATTCCAGGAATGCACCAGACGAATTCGACGCCGTATCTTTGGGGCTGACGAAACCGACGTCTCCGGCCCGGCGGCGGCTTAGGCGCATCTGGAATACGAGCAGCGAGATCGTCCTCCCGGCGGCGGTGCTCATCGTCCTCGTCGCGGTCTGGGAAGCGTCGGTGCATGCATTCTCGCTTCCCGTTTACCTGCTGCCGGCCCCGAGCCTCATCTGGACCGAGAGCCTTGCGGTCGCGGACACGCTTGGCGGCCACACCCTCGCCACCCTGCGCACCGTGATGTACGGGTTCATCGCGTCCATCGTCGTCAGCCTGCCGCTGGCGGTCCTGCTGACCTCCTCGCGCTACGCCTCGGCCACCATCTACCCGCTTCTCGTCTTCACCCAGTCGATCCCGAAGGTGGCGCTCGCCCCTATCCTGGTGGTGATGCTCGGCGCGACGGAGCTGCCCCGGGTTATCGTGACGTTCCTGGTGGCCTTCTTCCCGCTCGTCATTGCGGTCGCGGTCGGGCTTCTTTCCGTGCCGGCCGACCTTGTCGAACTCGGGCGATCCTTCAAGGCGTCCAAGATGCAGGAGTTGATGCGGATCCGGCTTCCCTATGCAGTCCCGTTCGTGTTCAGCGGGCTCAAGGTCGCAATCGCGCTCTCGGTCGTAGGCGCCGTGGTGGGCGAGTTCGTCAACGCCGACCAGGGGCTCGGCTACCTCATCGTTTCGGCCACCGCGTTCTTCCGGACACCGGTCGCGTTCGGGGCGCTGATCCTGCTCTCGGTGCTGGGCGTGGTGCTGTTCCAGCTCGTTGTGATTGTCGAGCGGATATTCTTTCCCTGGTCGGCCGAGAGCGAAGAAACGGTCATCGTCTAGGCGGCGCGAACCTCGCAGCGAGGAGGACGGAACCCATGCACACGATCATTCGCGGCGGGCGGCTGCTCGATATCGAACGCCACTCGGCAGAGCCTGCCGACATCCTCATCGAGGACGACACGGTACATTCGGTCGGGCCGCCCGGCATGGCGGCCCCCGCAAGCGCCGCTCTCCGCGATGCGACCGGCCGGCTGCTTATGTCCGGCCTCGTGAACTCCCACACGCACGGCCACAACAACCTCGCCAAGAGCTTCGGCGACCGCTGGAACCTCGAACTGCTGCTGAACGCGGCACCATGGATCACCGGCAACCGCACGCTGGAGGACAAGTACCTCTCGACGCTCATCGGCGCGGTAGAGATGGTGCGCAAGGGCTGCACCGCCGCCTACGACCTCAATTTCGAGTTCCCCGTGCCCACGACCGACGGGCTGGAGGCCATCGGCCGCGCCTATGCCGATGTCGGGATGCGCGCCGTGGTCGCCCCGATGATGGCCGACCGCACCTTCTACCAGGCGATACCCGGTCTGCTGGATGCCCTGCCGGACGCGCTGAGGCGCAACGCTGAGGCGGTGGCGGTTGAGCCGTTTGCGACGAGCCTCGCAGCCTGGGAGGGCGCGCTCAGGTCGTGGCCCTTCTCCCGCGACCGGGTCCGGCTCGCGCTCGCCCCGACGATCCCCCACCACTGCAGCGAGGCGTTCCTCAGGGCCGCGAACGAGGCGGCGGCGGAGCACGGGGCAGGCTTCCACACGCATCTTGGCGAGTCGAAGGTGCAGGCCCATGCCGGGATGCGCCTCTACGGCATGACCCAGACGGCGTATCTCGACCGGCTCGGCGTGCTCGGCCCCGGCTTCACGGCCGCGCATGCGGTGTGGCTGGACCGGGACGACATGCAACGGATCGGGGATGCCGGCGGCGCCGTCGCCCACAATCCGGGCTCCAATGCACGCCTCGGCAGCGGCCTCGCGGCGGCCCGGGCGCTGCTCGACGCCGGTGTGAGGGTCGGAATCGGCACCGATGCCTGCACCTGCTCCGACAATCTCAACATGTTCGAGGCGATGCGGGTCGCCTCGATGGTCTCCCGTGTGCAGGAACTGGACCCGGAGCGGTGGCTCTCCACGGACGAGATCCTCACCCTCGCTACCAAGGGCAGCGCCAGCGTGCTCGGTTTCGGGGACGAGATCGGCGCCATCGAGCCAGGCCGCAAGGCGGATATCGTCTTTCTTGAGCTCGGGCAGATCAACTATGTCCCGCTCAACGACCCCGTGAACCAGGTCGTGCACGGCGAGGACGGCACGGGCGTCGAATCGGTGATGATCGGCGGACGCATGGTGCTCGAAGGCCGGCGCATGGTAACGGTGGACGAGGCGAAGCTGGCTCGCGATGCGGAAGCGGCAGCCGAGCGCCTCGCGGCCGCCAATGCAGGCGCACGCGCCACCGCGGAGCGACTGGAGGGACCGGTCAGGAGCTTCGCTCTCGCACTCGCCCGGGAGGACTATCATATCGAGCGCCACGCCCGCTGCACGCATTAGCCCTTATGTCGCGTCCGTTCGGCGAGCATGGCAGATTGACCGCCAAATTGTCGCAACCTAGAATGCGGCAGGCACGCGCCCCCGGAGCGCGGCGTCGCTTGGCGGCATCCGCGCAACCGGAGTTTCAACGGGAGGTAAGATCATGAAGAGACTGTTGACGATTGCCGCAGCTGTCGGCGTTGCGATGTCGGTCGGGACTACCGCCGACGCCGCCGACCGGACGGTCAAGATCGCCGGTTTCGGCGCGATGTCCGGCGTCGTGCGCTCGTTCGGCATCAACACCGATGCCGTGATGCGGGCCGCCGCCAAGGCGATCAACGACGCGGGGGGCGTGAAGCTGGCCGACGGCTCGATGGCGCCGATGGAAGTCTCGTTCGACGATGACCGCTGCAACGCCGAGGAAGGCATTTCGGTCGTGCGCCGGATCGCCTCGAGCGACGCCGTGGTCGGCGTGGGTCCGACCTGCTCGAATGTCGCCGAGCCGCTGTTCGGAATCCTGCAGGCGAAAGCCGGCGACGAAGGCGACAGCGGGCTGCAGTTCCCGATCTTCACCGACACCGCCATCAAGGGCGGGCTGGCGAAAATTTCGGAATGGGCGTTCCGCAACGTCCCGAACGAGAGCCAGATGTACCAGACCCTGTTCGAGTGGCTCGCCTCCGAGCATCCGGATGCCAAGTCCGTCTATGGCGGCGTCGAAGAGGACTTCGCCCACTCGCGCTTCACCTGGTACAAGGTGATGAAGACGCGCTCGGCCGACGCCGGCTATGAGGTCAAGGGCGAGGCGAAGTGGCTGCTGAACGACACCAACTTCACCACACAGGTGCGCGCGATGAAGCGCGCCGGCGCGGATGTGATCGCCATTTCGGCGCATCCCTTCACCACTTGCGGCGTGCTCAAGGAAATGGCCCGCCAGCGCGTCGAGTACAAAGTGCTGGTCGGCCTGACCTCGTCCTCATCGCTCGAGACCCTGAACGGCTGTGCCAAACAGGCCGAGGGCATCATCATCCCGACCTCCTTCGCGCCGGTGAACCCGGATGCGGTCGCGGCCGCCGACGCCGCCGCGGCTTTGGGCGGTTCCGCCGACCTGCACTCGGCCGCCGCCTGGGAGATTATGATGATCCTCAAGGACGTCATCGAGACCGCCGGCATCCAGGCGACCGCGGACTCCGTGGCTGCCGACCGCCGGGCGATCCGGGACGGCCTGGCCACGCTCAAGACGACGAAGGGCCTGCTGGGCGAGATCACACGGACCGACGAGGGCGAGGCCGTCAAGCCCTATGTCTATGTCCATGCCGCTGATGGCACCTGGGCCGTACTGCACGACCCGAACACCTGAGCACCGGGTTTGCGGGCCGCCCCTCGCGGCGGCCCGCAGCTTCCTGACGCCGGAAGGCGGTCGCTATGGCGGACTACTGGTGGGACGTGATCGACCCGATCCAGTCGGTGCTGGACGGGATGATGTTCGGGTCCATCTACGCGCTGATCGGGATCGGCTTCACCCTGATCTTCGGCGTGATGCACAAGATCAACCTGGCCTACGCCGCCGCCTCCATCGGCGGGGCCTATGCCAGTCTGGTCGCTTTCCAGATCCTGTCCGCGCCGGCCCTTGTGGTGTTTCTCTGCGCCGCGGCCGCCTCGGGCGTCATCGGCTACATCGTCTATATCTGCTGTTTCCGCTTCATTCCTGAGCATCTCCCGCTCGCCACGCTGATGGCGTCGGTGGGCATGCTGATCCTCATAGACGAAGTCGTCGTCCATGCGACGGCAGGCATGCCGGAACCCTACCCGGCGATGTTCGACGACGTGATGATCGACATCTCCCCGTTCTGGATACGGGGCGACCTGCTCATGATCTTCGCGCTCAGCGTCGTCGCCATGCTGATCCTGCTCTATGTCCTCTACAGGACGCGGCTCGGCATCGCGACGCGCGCCGTTGCCCAGCAGCCCTCGGCGGCGCAACTTTGCGGAATCGGGCAGCAACAGACCAATGCCGTGACCTTCGTCATAACCGGCGCGCTCGGCGGGCTTGCCGGCGCAATGGTCGGGGCTTCGGTCGGCATATTGTCGCCGCTGCTGGCCCTGCCGCTCACGGTCAAGGGGTTGGTCGTCACCGTCATCGGCGGCCTCGGTTCCATTCCCGGCGCCATCGTCGCCGGCATTCTCGTCGGCGGATTCGAAAACGTCTTCCAGTATTTCCGCGGCGTCACGGAGCGCGACATCTACGTCATGCTGCTGCTGTTCGTGTTCCTCACATTCCGGCCGCAGGGATTGTTCGGCCGGATATCGACAAGGGACTGACGCTCCGTGGACTTCTATTACGGCATGGCGCAGCTGATCGGCGTCCACACGCTTCTCGGCCTTTCCGCCTATGTCGTGCTGCTGACCGGCCAGGTTTCGATGGCGCAGGCGGGCTTCTTCGCCATCGGCGCCTATCTCGGCGGCATGCTGACCGTGCTGGCCGGCTTGCACATCGTCCCGGCCATGCTGCTCGCCGCCGTCGCCTCGGCCCTCGTGGCCACCGTCGTCGGCTTTCCGGCGCTGCGCGTGAAGGGGCTGATGCTGGTGGTCGCCACACTCGCCTTCGGCGAGGCCGTGCGCATTTTCTGGTTCAACTTCGACTACCAGATCGCCAAGGGCAATATCCAGGTCGGCCCGCTCGGCGGCGAGGGCTTCAAGCAGATCCGGTATTTCCCGGAGAACGGCTGGTCCACGGCCGATGTGGCGATCTTTATCTGGGCCTGGGTCATCGCCGCGATGGTCGCGCTCTGGTGGATGGACCGCAGCCGCGTCGGCTCGGTGTTGCGCGCGGTCGGCGAAGACGAGCTCGCGGCCCAGTCGGTCGGCATCAACCTCACGGCGGTCAAGGTTTCGGCCATGGGGATCGGGGGGTTCATAGCCGGGCTCGGCGGCGCGATCTACGCCCATTACACGACCCACATCGAACATCTCAATTTCGGCGTGGTGCTCGCTACCTTCGCCATCGCCTACCCCATTCTGGGCGGGCTGTCCTCGGTGATCGGGGTGCTCCTCGCGGTCATCTTCATCCAGGGCTTCCTGGTGGAGGTGCTGCGTTTCATGGGCGACTGGCGGAACCTGTTGTTCGGCGCGCTGATCGTGCTCGCGATGAATGTCAGGCCCGACGGACTGTTCGACGCCCGCGCGACACGCGCGCTAAAACGGCTGTTGGGCGGCCGCGATGCTTGAACTCAGGAACCTGTCCAAGCATTTCGGGGGCGTGCGGGCCGTCGAGGAACTCAGCCTGACCATAGGGCAAGGTGAGATTTTCGGCCTGATCGGCCCCAACGGCTCCGGCAAGAGCACCACGGTCAACCTGATCTGCGGTGTATTCCCGACCACCTCCGGCGCGGTCGTCTTCGAGGGCCGGGACCTTACCGATGCGCCCTCCCACCGGGTCGTGGCCGCCGGCATCGGGCGAACTTTCCAGAACATCCGCCTCTTCGGCGACCTGACGGTCTGGCAGAACCTCTGGGTAGCGCAGAACTCGGTCAAGGAACGGGAAACCGGCTGGCTCACCCGCTGGCTCGGCGGCGAGCGGCGCGGCCGGGACTATGCGGAGGAGCTGCTCAAATTCGCCGGCCTTTCGGACCGGTCGGGCGAACTGGCGCGCAACCTCGCCTTCGGCGAGCAAAGGCGGCTGGAAATGGCCCGGGCGCTTGCCGCCCGGCCGAAATTGCTCCTGCTGGACGAACCGGCTGCGGGCATGAACGCCGAGGAAATCCGCCAGCTCGCCACCCGCATCCGGGCGCTCCGCGAGCACGGCATGACGATCCTGCTGGTCGAGCATGTCATGGAACTCGTTATGGGTGTGACGGACCGCATTGCGGTCCTCAATTTCGGCCAGAAGATCGCCGAGGGCGAGCCCGCCGAAATCCGCCAGGACCCGGCGGTGCGCACCGCCTATCTGGGAACGGCCGATGCTTGAGGTCCAGGGGCTCGTTACCAATTACGGCATGATCGAGGCCCTGAAGGGCGTGGACATCTCGGCCGCGGAAGGGCGGATCACCTGCGTGCTCGGCCCCAACGGCGCCGGTAAGACGACCCTGCTGATGACGATCGCCGGCCTGCTGCGCCCGAGGCGCGGCTCCGTAACATTCGAAGGCCGCAACATAACCGGCGCCTCCTCCACGGCAGTCGTAAGGCAGGGCCTCGCGCTCGTGCCGGAGAACCGGCTCGTCTTCCCGGACATGACAGTGCGCGAAAACCTGGTTGCCGGGGCCTATACCCGCCTAGCCCGCGAACGTAGCGAAGCGATGGCCGATCTCGACCGGATGCTGGAGCGCTTTCCGGTCTTGCAGACCAGGGTCAACGCCAACGCCGGCACGCTCTCGGGAGGCGAACAGCAGATGCTGGCCGTCGCGCGCGCGCTGATGACCAAGCCGCGCTGCCTGCTGATGGACGAACCCTCACTCGGCCTCGCGCCCATGATCGTCGCGGAGGTCTTTGACATCATACGCGAGTTGAACGAGGACGGCGTCACGATTCTGCTGGTCGAACAGAACGCCCATATGGCGCTCACGGTCGCGCACCACTTCTTCCTGCTGGACCAGGGCCGGGTGGCCTTCGACGGCGATCCCGGAACCATGGCCCAAGACGAGGTCATCCAGCGCGCCTATCTCGGGTCGGCCGGCAGCTAGCACATCATGGCGGATTTCCTCCAGAACTGTCTGGACGGAATTGCCACCGGAGCCGCCTACGCCCTGCTGGCGCTCGGCTTCACGCTGATCTTCGGGGTGCTGCGGCGCCTGAACCTCTCCTACGGCCCGTCGATCATGGCGGGCGTGTTCGCCGGCACCGCGCTCTATTCGGCGTTCAATGCAAGCCTTGTCGAAATCGCGATTGCGACCGTCATCGGCGCCGTTGTCGTGGGCGCCTACATCGAACGGCTCTGCTTCTGGGCGATCCGCAAGGACATGGCGGTGGCCTCGATGGTCTCCAGCTTCGTCATCTGGATGCAGATCGAGGAGGGCGTCACCCTGCTCTTCCCCGACCGGACCTACGCCTTTCCCGGCATCCTCGCGGATGCGGTGGTCGAATTCGGCCCCTTCTTCCTCAGGGCGTCCAGCCTGGCGATGCTCGCAATCGCCGCCATCGCCGTGCTGGGCCTGCTCGGGCTGATCTACCGGACCCATTTCGGGCTTGCCGTCCGCGCCGTTTCCGAGAACCCGGAGGCAGCACGGGTCGCTGGCGTCAATACCGGCCTGGTCACGCTGCTCGCCTTCGCCTGCGCCTCGGCACTCGGCGGACTGGCCGGCTTCCTGATTGCCGCAGGCGACCAGCAGATCACGCCGCTCTTCGGGCTGTGGGCGACCTTCAAGGGCCTCATCGCGATGATGCTGGGCGGCATGGGCTCGATTCCGGGCGCGGTGCTGGGCGGGCTCGTTCTCGGCATAGTCGAGGCCAATGCACTCTGGTATCTCGGCGTCGAGGCGCGCGACCTCGTCGCCTACACGCTGCTCTTCGCGGTGCTGACATTCCGGCCGGGCGGGCTGATGGGCCAGACCGCGCTCATGGCGCGGCGTGCGGCGGAAAGCCGGGTGTAGGGCGGTGCTCGACGACCACGTGATCGGCGTGCTGTCCAATATGGGCATGATCTCGTTCATCGCCCTTTCCGCCTATCTCGTCCTCGTCGTCGGCGAGATTTCCTTCGGGCAGCAGGCCTTCTTCGCCATCTCCGCCTACGCTTCGGGGATCGCGTCGGCCATGTGGGGCTGGCCCTTCCTGGGCGCGGTGCTGTGGGGCGCGGCGATTGCCGGCCTCGGCGGCCTTCTGCTCGCCATCCCGACCCTGCGCATCAGGGGGCTCTACTTCGCCATCGCGACGCTCGCGTTTGCGGAAATGGTACGCCTCGCACTCGAAGTCTTCACCTACCGGGTGGAGGTGGACGGGGAGCCGGTCGGCCCCGACGGCTCCGAGGGCTTCCGCGACATACGTTACATCTACGAGGCGGACATCTCCGCCGGCGAGTTCCTGCTGGTCATTCTGGCGCTGCTGGCGGTGACGCTCGCCGCGATCCTCTGGATCGAGAGAACGCGCCTCGGCGCCATTATGCGCATGGTGGGCGAGGACCCCGTGCTTGCTCGGCTCCAGGGTGTGAATGTGAACCTGACCAAGATCGCTACGGTGGCTGCCGCCGGGCTCGTCGCAGGCATAGGCGGCGCGCTCTACGCCCATCTCAACACCTATGTCGAGCCGAAGATCTTCAATGTCATGCTCGGGGTGCACGGGCTGGCCTACGGGCTGATCGGCGGCCTCGGCACGGCATTCGGCCCGCTGCTCGGCGTGGCCCTCGATATCGGCGTGCTGGAATCGACGCGGGCGTTTTCCGGCTACCGCATGATCGTGTTCGGCGGGCTGGTGGCCGTGCTGCTGATCGTCCGCCCGCGCGGATTGCTGGACGAAGCCGCCGTTTACCGCATCCGCCGTTTCCTGCTGAGGAAAGATGCTGGCGATTGACGGGCTGACGGTCCGTTTCGGCGGGCTGACGGCGCTGGAGGACGTGTCCCTTCGCGCCGCCGGGGGCGAAGTGCTGGGGCTGATCGGCCCGAACGGCTCGGGCAAGACCACCCTCATCAATGCGCTCACCGGCGTCTACGAAGCCACCGGCCGGGTCCGGTTCCGGGATACGGACCTGCTTGGCCTGCCGCCGGAGCGGATTGTCCGGCTGGGCCTGGTCCGCACCTTCCAGAACCTGAGGGTCTTCCGGCGCATGACCGTGCTCGAAAACGTGCTCGCCGCGCAAAACGGCATGGCCGGTATGCGGTTCGCGGACCTAGTCGGCGGCCGGCGCCGGGACGCTGCGCGGCGGGACCGGGCGCTGGAGTTGGTGGAGCAAGTCGGGCTCGGCGGAGATGGGGACCGATTGGCGGGCGAGCTGCCGCTTGCGAGCCAGCGCCGCCTGGAGCTG
>Ga0209021_1002130_pt1 | contig 17933 bp, 12 predicted proteins | sample PinacodermFT_FD_187299 | JGI IMG/M metagenome (GOLD analysis project Ga0209021, IMG submission 187299) | Host-associated microbial community of the marine sponge Aplysina aerophoba from Gulf of Piran - sponge pinacoderm, lysed by freeze-thaw... | ecosystem: Host-associated > Porifera > Sponge >... | reverse complement strand
GGCGGCGACGCTAGCCGGCATCAGGAAGCTGGTCGCAGCGGGGACTATCGAGCCGGACGCAGATGTCGCCGCCATCTTGACGGGACACCTGTTGAAAGATCCAGACTACGTGTACCGCTATCACTCGGGGCAGTTGGAGACTCCCTCGGGCGAGCGGATTCAGGCCACGTTTGGGAATCCGCCCGTGACGGCACCTCACGATCGGGCTGCGATCAAGGACCTGCTACTGCGGTCGGCGGACCAGTGATTTGCCGCCCCTGCGACTTGGCGGCGTGAACACCGTAACTGGACCGCGAGGCTCTCCGGTCGCGCCTACATCGGATCCGTGACTGCGCCTTGGGACGACGACGAGACTAGCTTTGCGTACTTGGCGAAGACGCCGGTGGCGTAGCGCGTAGGCCGCGTCTCGAGAGCCGCCAGCCTAGCCGCCAGCTCTGCATCGGACACCTCGACATTCAAGCCGCGCTGGGCGCAGTCGATCACGACAATATCGCCGTCTTCGACCGCCGCAATCGGGCCCTTGCGAGCCGCTTCCGGCGCGACGTGGCCGACCATCAGCCCACGGGTCGCCCCGCTAAACCTGCCATCGGTGAGCAGCGCCACGGTCTCTCCGAGCCCCGCGCCGACGATTGCGGCCGTCACGCCGAGCATCTCGCGCATGCCGGGCCCGCCCGCCGGGCCCTCGTAGCGGATGACCAGCACATCGCCGTCCTTGATCGATCCGCTGGTAACTGCCTGCATGGCTGACTCTTCGTTCTCGAACACCCTGGCCGGGCCGCGGTGCGTGAGATGATCGCTGCCCGCGACCTTCACAACCCCCCCCTCGGGTGCGAGGTTGCCCTTGAGGATGACCAATCCGCCGGTCGGCTTGATCGGATCCCCGACTGCCCGAATCACGTCCTGTCCGGGGGTTTCTGTCGCGCTGACGCTGGCGTCGGCGAGCGACTTGCCCGTGACTGTGAGCTGCGCGCCATCGGCGTAGCCGCCCTCGACCAAGCGCTGCGCGATGAGCTGGATTCCGCCTGCCTTGTCCACATCCGCGGCCACGTACCGGCCGCCCGGCTTGAGGTCTACCAGCAGGGGAGTTCGCTCGCTGATGGCGTCGAAATCGTCAATGGTGAGATCCACTTCGCAGTCCCTCGCGAGGGCCAGCAGATGCAGCACCGCATTGGTGGAGCCGCCGGTCGCGGCCACGCTGGCGATGGCGTTCTCAAACGCCTCGCGGCTCATGATGTCGCGCGGCCGCCGGTTTGCCTTGAGCGCTTCCATCAGGACAAAGCCCGCTTGGTACCCCGCGTCATCCTTGCGCGGGTCGACGGCGGGGATGCTCGCGCTGCCCATGGGTGAGATTCCGATGATCTCCATGGCCGTGGCCATCGTATTGGCCGTGTACTGCCCGCCACACGCCCCGGCGCCGGGGCAGGCATGATTCTCGATAGCCAGCAACTGTTCATCGCTGATCTTGCCAGCGGCATGTGCCCCAACTGCCTCGAACACGTCTTGGATGGTGATATCGACGCCGTTGACCTGCCCCGGCAGGATGGAACCGCCGTAGAGCAGAACCGACGGCACGTTGACCCGGGCCAGCCCCATCGCGCCGCCAGGAATGGTCTTATCGCACGCCACCAGTGCGATGATGCCGTCGAACATGTAACTGCGGCCGGTCAGCTCGATCGAGTCCGCGATGATCTCGCGGCTGACCAACGACCCCTTCATGCCCTCAGTGCCCATGGTGATGCCATCGCTTACGGCGATGGTGTTGAACTCCATCGGCGTTCCACCCGCGGCCCGGACGCCCTCCTTGACCTTCACCGCCAAGTCCCGCAGGTTGAAGTTGCAGGGCATCGTCTCGATCCAAGTGTTGGCGATGCCAATGATCGGCTTGGCCAAATCTTCGTCGCTGAAGCCGATCGCCTTGAACATCGAGCGAGCCGGTGCCCGGTCCCGTCCGTCGGTGATGGTTGCGCTGGCGTGTTTGAGTGGGTTCGACATGGATTGACTCGTCGGTCTGGGAAACGATCAGTTTAGCAACGGTCTGGAATGCCTTCACTTCGCCATCGCCCGGCCCCTGCGCTAGCCTGTAGCCGATGATTCGCGGCGTGCTGTTTGATCTCGATGGCGTGCTCTACAACGGTGAGGACCCTATACCCGGCGCCGCCGAGGCTGTGGAACAGGTGCGGCGCAGCGGCGTTGTCTCGCGGTTCGTCACCAACACAACGTCGCGACCTCGCAGCGCCATCGTCGCGAAGCTGGCCAAGTTCGGCGTCCGGGCCGCGCCCGAGGACATCCTGACCCCCCCGGTCGCCGCGGCCGCTTGGATCCGCAGTCGCGCGGACGGCTCGGCCGCGCTGTTCGTTCCCGCAGCCACTCGCGCCGAGTTTGTCGGCTTGGAGGCGACGGGAGATGAGTCGGAGGTGCGTTATGTCGTCGTCGGCGACCTCGGCCAAGCTTGGGACTACAAGCGGCTAAACGCGGCTTTCCGCCTGCTGCATGGCCGGCCCCAGCGACGCTTGGTGGCGCTGGGCCTGACCCGTTTCTGGCAGTCTTCGGACGGGGCCAACCTTGATGTTGCGCCGTTCGTGGCTGCCTTGGAATGCGCGACCGGCTGCACGGCTACCGTGATGGGCAAGCCCAGCAAGGAGTTCTTCTTGCAGGCGGCCTCCCGGATGGGGCTCGCGCCGGAGGAACTGTTGATGATTGGCGACGACCTGCGAGTGGACGCGCTGGGCGCCAAGCGCGCCGGCCTGCGCTCGGCCTTGGTGCGTACCGGCAAGTTCCGTCCCAGCGACTTGGACGGCGACGATCTTCCCGACTGGGTGCTCGACTCCGCCCGCGACCTACCGGCGCTGCTGGCGAACGGCGATCAGTGATTTGGTCAACCCTAGGAAGCGCTCCCGCTCGATCGCCGCGTCGGGGAAGAGCCCTTGCAGATCTCGCGCCGAGAGCAGCCGAATGTTCTCGACAAAGCCTCGGGCTTCAGCCCGGGACGGCCGTTGCAGCCGGCCCCAGATCGTGAAGTTGCGCGCCAGCCGGGCCTGCCAGCGCTTGGGGAGGAAATGGAACGCGGGCGTGAGGGTGTGGGCTTCGAGGGGAAACCAGCGGTTCGGCGTCTGCACGCTGTAGCCGAGGCCGACGCGCTCTATTTCCCGCGCCATGGCCTCGCGGCTGGCCTCGTCGGGCAGGTGCTCCAGCACCGAATTGCAGTAGACCACATCGAACGCGCCGTCCCGGAACGGCAAGTTGCGGCCATCGGCGCGGACCCAGTCGAGAGCCACCCTTTTCAGATCGCGCGCTGCGTAGTTCGCCACGGTCACGCGAGGCCGGACCTCCAGCCAAGGCCAATAGTATTCGGCCCCGCCCAGGTCTAGCACCTTGGTCTGCTCGTCCACGTTGAAGCTGCGGGCAAAGCGGCGCAGCCGTCGGCTGCGAAAGTACCGGGCCAGCGGCCGGTGGACGTCTGCAAAGCTAGGTGCCATCGAAGCTAGGCCCGCACGTGGTGCTGGAACAGGCCCCGCTCAGCGGCCCACCGAGCCCGGTGTCAGCAGCCATGAGAGTTCGGCCCTCGGGTGCGGTCCTGCGCTGCCGATGTCGAGTGCCGCGAGACCGGACTTCTTCAGCCACAAGGCGTCCGCCCTTGCGCCGAGCAGCCACATGACCAGCATGCTCAATTGCGGATTGTGTCCCACGATCATCACGTCGCCGCCAACGGCGTAGTCGCGGATAACGTTCCACAGGTCCTGCACGCCCACGAACGGGATCAGAGCGTCCGTGGTGATGAGTTCGCGGTCGAAGCCCAGCTCTGCCCGCGCGATCTCTGCAGTTTGGGCGGCGCGGTCATACGGACTGGTCAGGACGTAGCTCGGTTCCACCTTCACGCGCTTTGCATGGGCAAGCACCCGCCGGCACCTGTTGCGACCGGTCTCGGTGAGCTGCCTGCTGGAATCCGGCCGTCCCGGCCGGGGATCTTCCGCGATGGCGTGACGGAGCACGTACAGGGTCATCGGCTACAGCCTAGCGCGGATTGATTCCGCAAGCGCCCTGCCAATGTATTCGGGCGTAGCTGCCGGCCCGCTTAGCTGCGGTAGCGGTAGACGATCCTGCCGCGGGTCAGGTCGTAGGGCGAGAGCTCGACATTGACCCGGTCTCCGGTGAGGATGCGGATGCGGTGCTTGCGCAACTTGCCTGCGATTTGGGCCAGCACTTTGTGCTTGTCGTCGAGTTCGACGCTGAAGATGCCCCCCGGGTGACGTTCGATGATCGTGCCGGTGACCTCGATGCCCTCTTCCTTAGCCATGCGATTCCTGATTCTTTCGCGCCGAAGCGACCGTCCCTAGTATTGCAAAGACCGCGAATTCGATCAAACCCCTCGATTCGGCTGATTCGGCTCGACCCGCGGATTGCGGTCAGTCCCCGAACACCATCATAGGGGTTTGCCAAAGGATCCTGCGCTTGTCGGCATCGGGAATGGGCAGGCCCTCGATCTTGCTGATCTCGGTTTCCAAGCTCTCGGGCAGGTCCGAGCCTGCCATCAGGCGATCCGACCCGACATGCTGGAGCACTTCCAGAACTGCGTGCGGCGTGAGCGTGGAAAGTTCGATGTAGATGTTGGGGCACACCTGCGCTGCAACGACTGACTCCAGCGCGTAGATGCCCCCGCCCGCGTGTCCGATCACGATCGTGAGGCTCGGATAGCGCCGAGCGGCGTGGATGTATAGCGATGGCAGGGCGAACGGCGCTCCAGTGCCTGTGTGGCAGACCAGCACCAAGCCGTTGTCGAGCGCGGTCTCGAACAAGAATGCGCTGCGCTCGGACAACGGATTCAGGCCTTGGTACTGGGGCTGGAACTTCAGGGCCCGAAACCCGTATTCCTCCCGGCAGCGTCGCACCTCGCCGCGGAACTCATGCTCCGGGATGTACGGATTCAGACAAGCCGCCCCTGCGAACCGGCCGGGGTGCGAGCGCAGGGCGTCCCCGATCTCGTCGTGCTCGCGCCGGAAGTCCTCCACCACCGGAAAGGGAATGAGCAGCGTCCGGTCGATCCCTGCGGCGTCCATGGCCCGTAGCATGGCGTCCTTGGTCGCGACCCGACCGGTGTGCAGCGCCCGCCCGAGGTGGGCGTGCGTGTCGAAGACTTGGAATCCTCCCCGCATGATGCCAGCCTCGATGCCTCGCAGAGATCAAGCCGCCGCCGCAGGAGCCTTCAAAGAGCGCGCCAAGCGAGCGTAGATGCCGATCGCGTCTTCGATCTGGCGTTTCGGAATCCGCTCTTCTGCCGTATGTGCGAAGTGAATCGAACCGGGCCCGATCAGCAGCGGCCGCCCCCAGTCCGACAGCTTCGGGATGTCGGTCGTGTACTTGACGATCGAGGTTTCGAAGCCCTCGATCTCGTGCATCCGCAGGGCGGGCGTGTAGGAGAATACCTCGACCTCGACCCCGTCCAAAACCGACATCGCTAGTCTCTCGGTCTCGGCCAGGTCGCCCACGATGCGGATCACCACTGCGGCCGACGCGTAGTCCGCGATGATGTTGGCCGCCGGGCCGGCGTCCAGCGTGCCGATGTTGACGGTTGTTTCGCCCAGCACTGGATCCGTCGGCCACTCGAGTTGGCGCAGCCGGTTGAGCCGATCTAGCAGCAGCTCGGTGGCCGACTCGCCCAGTTCCGGGTACGCCGAGTGGCAGGCGCGCCCGGCAGCCTTGATCTTGAAGCCCAGCGTGCCCTTCGATGCCAGCGCGAGCAGGTTCTCGGTGGGCTCGCCGTTGATCAGAAACTTCACGGCCGGGGGGTTGCGGTTGGCGTGGCGAGCCCCCGTGCCGTCGACTTCCTCGCCCACGACCAACAGGATTCCCAAGCCCCGGGTGCCTTCCTCCAGCAGGCGCTCGAGGGCCTTAAGCATGGCCGCGGCGATACCGTGCGTGTCGCAGGCCCCTCGCCCCCAGATGAACTCGTCGTCCTCGCTCGACGCGATGAACGGGGGCACGGTGTCCATATGGGTCGAGAACACCACCTCCGGCTCTCCCCACCAAGCCCACACGTTGTTGCGCCCGGGCTCGACTTCCTGTTTTTCGATGAAGCCACCGAAACGCCGGGCCAGCGGCTCGAGGTAGTCGAACAGGAAATCCCCAATCTCGCCTTCGTTGGGGGTCACGGAATTGATGTCGATCAGGGACCGAGTGAGTTTGAATGCATCCATGAGGGCTTTAGGGGTGCCGGATTTTCGAGCGTATCCCATACTGGGCGCAGGGTCAAATCCGGCTGTGCCCCGAATGCCCTCTGGGGTGCGGCGCAGGCCCCGCGGCGTGGCAGCCGGCATGGGCTCGGCCGGACGGAGCGAGCATCGAGCGATATCGTCGCCGCTTGCGGCTATACTAGAGTCTCCGTATCTTGCCGAGCGGAGATCGAGCAATCGCGAGAAACAATATGTGGGGACGCAAAGAAGATCAATCCAAGGGTCCGGACATGCAACATGGACCGGCCCAGCAAAAGGCTCCACCTAGGGAGGCTCCGCCGCCTGTGGCTGCGCCACCCGAGCCCGCTGAGCCCCAGCGGTCGGCGGATGCGGCGAATTCGTCGCGCATGGGGCAGTCGATCAAGTTCACGGGAGAGATCCACAGCGGCGAGGACTTCTTGGTGGATGGTTCGGTGGAGGGCTCTATCTCCGTGCCGAAGCACTCCGTCGTGATTGGCCCGAAGAGCAACGTGAAGGCCACCATCGAAGCTAAGTCGATCTTGATTCACGGCCAAGTGAAGGGCAAGATCAATGCCAGCGAGAGGGTGGAACTCGCCAAGACGGGACGATTCGAGGGCGATTTGGTCACGCGCCGCCTTAAGATTCAAGATGGTGCGGTTTTCGTCGGTACCAGCGCAGTCCATGAGCCCAAGCAGGGGCCGCTGCCGCCAGCCGCGCGGCCCGCTCCCCCGCCGGAGAAGAAAGCGGAGCCGGTGCCTAAGGCTCCCGTGGCCAAGCCGCCCCCGCCGAACCGGGTGCCTGACAGGGTACCTGCGCCCGCGATTCCACAGCGGCTGATCGTCAAGCCATGAGAGGGTTTGGCCGGCTAACTCCGGAGGCTTGTTGCGAGCGTGTCTTGGTGGTCCCGGAGCAAAGCAGACCGCTCGTTAGCTGACGCCCTATCGGTGGCCCCCACTGCAGCGTCCGCAGAGCGCCTTGAGGAGAGCTCGCGTTCGCGCAGCAGCCACGGGGTTGAGTTTTTCTTTCAACACCTGCGCGACGCGCGAGACTTGAACATTCTGGACTTGGGCGTGCTGTCGCCCGAGACGACCGCGCAGCTGGGGGAGTTGGGGCACCATTTGCACTACGTCAGCCTGGCGCTGTGCTACGACGAGGCGCGACCCACGCTGGCGGGGCAGGACGGCGAAGTATCGCGGCGAGCAGCGGATCGTTTCGTGCGGCAGCAGCTGGACTTTTCGCCGCGCAGTATTCACGCCGTGCTGGCGTGGGACGTGCTGCAGCAGTTGGACCGGTCCGCAATGCAAAGCACGATCGCTCATCTGGCTAGGATCGTGCATCCGAATTCGGTCATGTTTTGCTTGTTCCAAGAGCCCCACGACGATGGCACGATCTCGATCCTCGATGGCGCGGTGAACTCCCCGACTTCGGTGAGACTGCACGAGATCGGACGTCGTCGGCCTCGCCAGGTGCTGACTCCTCGCGATTTGGAATTGGAGTTCCCGCAATTCCGTTCCGTCCATTTCTTCCTCAAGCGGGACTCGTTGCTTGAAATGCTCGTGCTGAGTTGAGCGCTCGTGCTTGGCTTGCGAATGTGGCAACTCTGCTGCGCCGTCGGACTGTCCTTGCCCGGCAACGGCATAGCGCTGGCCGCCACAGACCGAGATGCAGGCATGGACCACTACCTCAACCGCGAGTTCGGGCTCGCGGTCGCGACATTCGAACGACACCTGGATAGCGAGCCGGACAGCCCCGAGGCGCATCTGCTGCTGACCAAGGCGCTGCTCTACCAAGAACTCCATCGTCTCGGCCATGTCGGCACCAGGGCATTTCGAGGCGACCGGCAGTATCGCTCTAGGCAGAAGCCCAGGCCGGACCCTGAAGTCAGCAGGCAGATCTTGGCCGCGCTGGAGCGAGGGCGGCAGGCCTGCGAGCGAGTCCTGGCTGAGTCCGCCGACGATAAGGAAGCCCTGCACTCGCTCGCGCAGCTCTACCTCGTGCAGGCTACCCACGAATACTTCGTAGCCAAGGCGTATTTCAAGGCGCTGGCGAGTGGTCGGCAGGCGCGGGCGCTCAGCTACCGCATGGGCGAACTCCATCCGGACTTCCCGGACGGGCTCTTGGTGGCAGGCTTCCAAGAGTACATAGTGGGCAAGCTGCCTTGGGCACTGCGGGTAATGATCGCTATGCGCGGATTTCGAGGCAACAAGAATAAGGGAATCCAGCTGGTCGAGCGAGTCGCCCGAGAAGGCGTCGAGAATCGGGACGAGGCGCGCATCTTGATGGCAGTGATCCAGCGCTCGGAAAGCACTCCCAAGGCGGCAGCGGAGGCGTTTGCCAGATTGGCCGAGGACTTCCCGCGATCCTACATGTTCCCCTTGGAAGCGGCCGACCTGTACGAGTCGGCCCGCCAGCGGACCACGGCGCTCGAGCTGTTCAGAGAGGTCAGCCGTAAGCAGAAGTCCGGCGAGGACCGCTTTGACCGCATGTCAGCGCGCATGGCAGCTGCGCTGGGTCGGCGCATAGAGGCGCTAGAGCGAGCGCTGTCTGCCCAGGGTCGGCGCACAGGCAGATGACCTCGGCTGAACTCTCAAGCCTGCGTATGGGGTGCCCGCGAGCTCGTCATGTTCAGCGTTTGGCCTGCTCGCGGTCCTAGCGGCTTCGGCCTCGGCACCGTGCGCGGTTGTCGAGGCGCTGCTGGTCACCACGCTCAGGCCGCGAGACCCCCCGACCCGGATCGGGGTTCCCGTTGACGCGCGGTAGCCGCACATCCACTTCGCTGAGGTAGGCGTCCAGCCTCTTTCCGAGCGCCTCCGCTTTCTCGGGTAGTGCCGAGAATACGTTGTTGCGCTCGTACGGGTCGATACGGATGTGGAAGGGCCTCGGCTTGGCGGGATCCTCGTAATAGCGAATCGGCTCGTAGGCTCCTTGGAGAATGGCAGAGGAGGGTCGCCCAGAGGGTCGGCATCCTACTGGTGACTGTCATTGGTCGAAACAGCAGCTAGGCGGCCGCCCTAGACGCTTTGCGTCAGCTTGTCGGCCAACCCTGCGAGGTCTGCCCCTGTGGGAGCCGACTCCATCCCAATCGCCCGGACGTGTGATACTGATCCGGGCACGATTCCCGGCCCCCCGGAAGTACAGCGGAACCTTCAGGTCCCCAGACCGCTCCCTTTCTTTGAAGCGCTTCTAGGAAGGCCGCTCTCAAACCCCTTCCGGCGGGAGCGTTCCGCAGCGAAGACACCTCCCTTCCGCCCGCTGCGCATGTGAGAACTCGAGGTGCGAACGATCGGAGCGCATACATTCGCGCGCACATGTCGGACGGGTATTCGGAGGCACCCTAATGTAGGTTCCGACTGCAGCCCTCGAGGTTCAGAATTCGTACCGCAAGGCAAACTGCATGATTCGAGGCGACTCAGTGAAGCGGTAATGGCCGAGAACCGCCGGGCGGTCGAAGCGGCGTTGCAGGTTCCTCTGGGTGAAGTTCACGTTGTTGAACAGGTTGAACACCTCCCAGCGGAACTGGAAGCTATCTCTTTCTAGCGGCATCCGAAACCGCTTGCTCAAGGCCAGATCCGAATTGAATAGGTCGTCAAAACGGAAGATATTGCGCGGGCCGATCAGGCCGGTCCGATTGAAGCGCATGCTGGCGGCCGCCGCGTTGCCATCAGGGAATGCGCCCGGAACGCCGGCGGCATTGTCAGCGCCACCGCCCGGGTTGTCTACCGGCCCGACGATCAGGGCTCTTCCGGCGCCGTAGAAATTCGTGGCCCACCTAGCTCCGTTTGCGATGTCGAACGGCAATCCAGTGCGATAGCGCACCACGCCGGAGAGCTGCCAATCGCCAATCAGGCGGTTGAGCAGCCCAAGCGCGTGCTTGCCAAGGGCCTTGCCCTGCCCGAACGGCAAACTGAGGACGAAGTTGGCGTTCAGCTGGTGGCGGATGTCGAAGTCTGAGCTGCCGATCGACTGGTCCCGCCGAAACGTGTTGACGATATTGGCAGCCGTTTCTGAGAATGAACCTGGAGCGTTCGTGTTGCCAGCTAGGTTCCCTTCTGCAGCGGAGCCGTTGTCGATCGAGTGCGACCATGTGTAGTTCAGGTCAAACGCGACTTCGTCATCGAAGCGTTTGCGCAGCGAGAGCGTCATGCCATGGAAGTTGGAGAATCCGAGATTCTCCCACGTCCGCAAGGCGCTGAACTGGCGGCCGAAGAAGGTATGGCAGCCCGTGGCGACCATGCACGTCGGAAACGCGTTGTTGCCTGGGTAGTAGTCCGTCCCGCTGAACGGGCTGAACTGTCGGTCGAGCTGGTCCAGCGTGTCGAGCTCCGACTCGCGGCCCCAATTGTTGTTGACGACGAAGAAATTAGCGGACGCCGAACCGGGAATCGCGAAGTTGGCCAAGGCCGGGAACATGTTCTCGAAGAACGGCTGCACCGGCACGAGGCTCGGATCCGCCCGGACCATCTCATTTGTTAGACCCTGATCTTCGAATAGCGTCCGGTTGGCCTGGAATGCTTCGGCTAGAGTCTGGCCAGATTTCGGATCCCTGAAGAAAATGAGAGGGCTGGCCGGATCATGCTGCCCCAGCAGCTTGCGCCCAAACCGTCCGACGTAGCCCATCTCGAGAGTCATGCCTCCCCCCGCTGTGCGCGAAAAGGTGGCTGTGACCGGAATCGAATACGGTGCTCTGAGATTCGAAGCCGTGGCGACGCCAGTGCCGGAGATCGAGCGGTTTGGGGGTGGCGTGAACGGGAATCCACCATCCGGCTCTTCTGGCAGGTCCGGGAACGTGCCGTTGTAGCGGAACGCGGTCGAGAAGTTGTACGTCTGGGTATTGGACTGCGCCGACCGTATTCCGAACGTCCCGAACAATTCCTGCTGCGTCACGAGGTACGATCCGAAGCGATCAAAGAACACCCCAGCGCCAACGCGAAACCTCCCGCCGCCTCCGAAGATCGCCCTGAGCGGGCCCTTGGGGTTGCGGGGGCTGTATGCCAGGCTCAGGCGCGGGGCAAAGTTGTTCCGATCATCGTTGTACCACTCTGGGCCGCTGTTGGCCGGACCTCCAGGAATCCAGGTCAGATCCGCCGAAGGGATTCGATGGCCGGGGATCCCTGCCTCCATCGCCTCGACTCGCTCGAACATGTGCCGCTCCAGCGGCACGCTCGTAACGCCCTGCAATCCATTGGTTTCGTACGGCACCCGGGAGTAGCCGTAGCGCACGCCGTGGGTGATAGTCCAGCCCGGCTTCACTCGCCATGTGTCTGAGAAGTAGAGTTCGTACTCGTCGGTGCCGATCCGGCGGGTCGTCGCCGTCCCTATGGGCAGTAGCTCCCCGTCCGGTCGGTATTGGTAGGTCACGTTAATGGCCGTGATCGCGCCAGTCAGGTTCAGCGCCGCACCGGAGATCGTCGCGAGCTGATCGTCTGCCAGTTGGATGCCCGGGGTTCCGGTCATCGCTTGGAGAACTTTGTTGACTCCCCGCTGGATGTCCGCCCCTAGGCCGCCTAGATTGCCCTGCGCCAGGGCGAATGACGGGAAGACATCTTGGAAGTTCCTGCGGTTGTTGCGGATCACGCGGAGGTTAGTTCCGAACTTGAAGTTGTGGTTGCCGCTCGCCCAGATCAGATCATTGCTCAGGTTGAAGACTGGGACCTGCCGCTGGCTGCTCCGCACCCCGTAGTTCTGGGTTTCGTCGATATCGAACAGCGCGAATCGCGGTCCGTCGGCCCCGGAGACGGCTACGCCTTGCCGCGTGAAGCCGAAGCGGAGCGTATTGACCATCGAAGGTGTGAGCAGGCCCGTGTAGCCGATCGCGAAGCCGCGGCTGTTGTCGAGGCTCTTGGAACCTTTCAGGCCCGGATATTGGGCGAGTGACTGCTCGTTGTCGGCCTCGTTGTCCGCCAGAGTGCCGCGCCAGGAGACGCGGTGGCCGCCATTCTCATCTAGATTCAAATCGAAACGAGCCACGTAGGCCTTGTTGTCGACGTGCAGCGGAGCGTTGAATCGGAATCCGTCGAAGTTCTGGCCGCCGTCCGAGCCAGATAGCGGGTCGTTGCCGATCGGAAACGAGTCTAGGATCTCCAACATCAGCGGATTGGCACCGAGGCCTGCCGGGTCGGCCTTCGCGAACTGCTGTTGCGAAAGGCGGTACGTATTGCCATCGTTGGCGCCAACGGTCAAGATACCCCGCCGCAAGTCTTGCGAGGGGACCACGTGCTGCTGGCTGGCCGACCGAGCGTCACGCCGTCCCTCGTAATTCGCGAAAAAGAATGCTCTGTTCCTCTTCGCCGGACCGCCCAGGGAAACGCCGTACTGGTTTCGGATCAGAGTCTCGCGCGACACGCCCGAGGCCTTGTTGAAGAACGTATTGGCGGCGGTCGCTGTGTTGCGATGGAACTCGTAGGCCGAGCCGTGAAACTGATTCGTGCCAGACTTGGTTACCAGAGAGACCTGGCCCCCCGAGGAGCGGCCGACATCGGCGTTACCGCCGCCCGTGGTCACGCGGAACTCCTGGACCGAATCCAGAGGGATTGGGAGCACCGAGCCGAAAGGCTCGGGCGACTGCTGGTCGTTGACATCTAGGCCGTCCAGCGTCACGTTGTTCTGATCCTTGCGCGCTCCTAGCACCTCGCCCGTCCGGTTGACGCCTGTTTGCAGGCTCATCAACTCCACGACGTTCCGAGTCAGCAGCGGGAGCTGGCGAACCTTGGTTTCGTTGAAGGCGTTGCCAACTGTGGCGTCGCTCGTGTTAAGCGAGACTGAGTCGGCCTCGACTGTCAGAACCTCAGACAACTGGCCCACTTGTAGCGTCACGTCCAATGTCGAGGCAGTGTCGACGAGTAATGCCAGCTCGGTGACGATCTCGGGGCGGAAACCGGCCGCGGCGAATTCGAGCATGTACCTGCCGGGCACGGCTTGTAGGAACTGGTACCGCCCTCGCGCGTCCGTCTCGGTCGTTCTCTGAACACCGGCTCGGGAGGCTGACAGCGTAACTGTCGCTCTAGGGATCACGGCGCCAGAATCGTCGCTGACCGTGCCGACGATCGAACTGGTCGATTGGCCGAACGTACCGGCGGAGCACAACAGGGCGACCACCACCACGCGGCACAGCCATTCCGCAGCGAAATTGATCGGTGCGAAGCGATTCGACATGGATCGAAGCGACGCCATTCAACCTCTCACTTCCGTGCGATCGATCCCCGACTCGATGGATTCGCTATCCGTGAGATACGGTTTCTCCGGTCCGTGGTCGAAGCGGGCGAAACGTAGGTTGACGGCGCAGAATGCAAGCAAGCACATCAGAAAGGACACGCATGGGCATACGCGCCGGTGTCAGGAGACAGACGGCCGTGTATGCTCAGCAACCGCATACCGACTCTATCAGGGGGGAGGCAGCCGATATCTCGGAAACCTGCAGACTGCCTTGTCGCTGTGGTCAGCCGGGAAGCTGGGTGCGCGGCTCGAGTCGCGGCTGCGGTCAGCTGACAGCGACGATCCCGGACCGGCTAGGATGGCGGGCCGGACCGCGGCCGCCGTACGAAGCTCCGATGGCTGAGTTGCGATCCTAGTCACGCAGACCTGTGTAGGTTCCGAGACGCCCGCGGTAGACCCATCGCGAGATCCGGGATCTCACGGTAGCAGCGTCTTGGCGACCCGGAAGCCACGCGAGTAGTCCGGGATATCGGCGGACCAACCGAATCGGCTTGCCGCTCGAAGGCTCGATCCGCCAGAGTCGTACGATCCGCCTCTATCCACGCGCTCGGTGCAGGGTGCGCTCTCCCATGCGCTTCCATCCGTTGGCGCTCCCTCGTAGCTTGGGTGCCAGCAATCCTGTACCCATTCGCTGGCGTTGCCATGCATGTCGAAAAGCCCGAAGGCGTTCGGCTCGAACGACCCGACCGGCAGAGTCCGTTTCCAACCGCTGCTCCAGTAGTTCGCCTGAGCCGGCAGGATCGAGTTCCCGAACGAGAAGGACGTCTGGGTCCATGCCCGCGCGGCATACTCCCACTCGGCCTCGCTCAACAGCCGGTAGCTCTGTCCGGTCTTCCCGGAGAGCCACGCCAGATACGCCTGCGTGTCCTCCCAGGTCACGTTCAATACCGGGTGCCTGCCCCGGCCCCATCCTTGGTCATGGGGCCGGTAGCCGTTGCAGCCACCGTCTGCCAGGCATGCGTCCCACTCGCCGAACGTGACCTCGTAAACCCCGACGGCGAACGGCTTGTCTATGGTCACCCTCCGCACGGGCTGTGCATTCTCCAGGCCGGCCAGTTCTCGTCCCTGTGACCCCATCAGAAAGCTCCCCGCCGGTACGACCACCATCTCCGGACACTCGGCACAGTCGCGAAACCGCTGCCCGCTGGCCGGCAGGCGTGCAGGCGCGACCTCCACATACGGACCTCGCGGCGAGCGGTATCCGTCGATGGCGACAACCACTTCGGCCCTGCCCGGCGGCCTCCCATCCGGGATTCGCACATGCAGTTCGTTCAGGCCCGCGTACCCCGGCGAGGTTCCGGCATAGCGGATCTCGTCCGGAGCAAGCTCGGCCCCGCCAAGCCACACCCGGACCTGCTCGGCCGACACGGGCCTCCGCTCCGGTGCCAGTTCCCCGGTTTGAAGCGCAGGCTCGGTTGCGCCGAAGCCGGTCGCATACAGCACGGCAATCTCGCCCGGGCTGAGCGGTGCCGGTAAGGGGCCGGTTGCCGGTTCAGCCGGAAACTCGAGGCCGACGGCCGGCGGCTGCGGCGTGCCGGGCTTTGAATTCAGGATCACCGGAGGATTCCGGGCTGCCAGCACGAAGACTGGCCGCCTAGGGGCTATTTGGAAGCTAGCGGGCGCGCTGCGCCGCTCGCGCTCGGTGTCGCACTCCACGATCACCTCCACGCGAGCCGGGCCGAGGCGTACCTCGGTGGGCACTTGGAAGGTGATCCGCCTCTCGGAGACATGGAACAGCGGAGTCCGGATGCCGTTGATTGAAAGGCAGACGTCAAAGATCCGGCTTCCTATCCTTCCAGAGGCGTTCAGCGATCCCCGCGCCCACGCGACTGGTCGCGCGAAGCCGGTTCCGAGCGCGTGCGCGACGGCTCCCGGGGCGCCCGCGGTCGACCCGCTGTACTGGTCGGCAAGAACGATTCCGCCGGCTGCAATCCGTGGCTCCGGTACGGCCTCGAGGCCCTCTCCTCCTTCGCGCAAGAAGCCGGCGAACGCCAGGCCGACCGTGCGTCCTGAGGGTGCGATAGACGCCCGCAGCAACTGGCCGTCCAAGAGGAACGTGTCCACTGGCGAGACTGCTTCCGGGCCGGGGCTGTCCGAGAAATTACGCCAGCAGAAAAGGTTCGTATCCCGGTCCAGGTCGATGCAGAAAATGTCGGAGTAGTCAGCGTTGATCTTGCCAATCCTGCTGGCGTATCGACGGTCGGGAAGGCCGAACAGCCCGTCGCTATTCCGATCCACCAAGCCCGCGAGGACGGGCGCACCGTAAGGGGTCTTGACCATGCCGAGCCAGCTGCTGTTGAACCGGTACTTCAGCGTGCCCTTGGAGTCGACATAGAAGCGGATGCCGTACGGAACGACCTCGCCGGTCGAATACCGAACCTCGATCGTTGCAGCACCCGAGCCCTCGGGCGGCGCCGCTGACGGAGGCCCGTCGTCGGTCAGGTTGCCGTTTCCGTTGCGATCAATGTAGATCAGGTTGATCGTACTGGGATCGTATTCATACTCGACGAGCGTCCCTTTCGTCGGATCGCTGGGCAGGTCGATCCGGTCGACCAGCACCTGCACGTCAGCTGCCGGACCGTCGCCCAAGGTGATGTATTGGTAGTACTGATGAGCGCCGCGAGCGTTCGGATACAAGAATCCAACCGGCATCGTCAAGTGTTTGCGCGCCAGCAGCAAGGGCTCCGCGAGCCCCCATCCGTAATAACCGTCCTGCAACTCTTGGAACGTCATCGATGACATCCTCGCGTCGCCGGACGGTTCGTTAGCGTCTCCGCCCGGAACTCCGTCGTCGTCGGAATCGAGATTGTTGCCGATTCGGTCCCCGTCAGAGTCCAGCCATTCGCGATGGTCACGCGGGAATGCGTCGAGGGCGTTGTCAACTCCGTCCCCGTCGACATCGCTGTCAGCGAAGTCCCCGATCCCGTCGTCATCGGAATCCAGCCATTCGCGCGGATCCCTCGGAGCGGCGTCTATGACATCTGCCGCACCGTCTCCGTCATCGTCCAGATCAACGCTATTCTCCAGCCCGTCCCGGTCAGCGTCCGCATCGTTCTGCACGTCGGCGGGCACCGGCGTCTCACCGCTCGCAACGAGCCAGTCCAGAGCCTCTTCGGGGCTGACGGCACCTTCGGCACAATGGCTGCCGGGGGCATCGAGATCGCCCCGGGTGGGCAGTCCAAGGGTGTTCTTGTAGTAGTCGTGCATTTGCACGGACTCGGAATGGAGGAAATCCTCGGTGGTGGCTTGTACGAAAACCCTGAAACGATTCCTGAGAGCGGAGGCCGACGCAGGGGTCCAGTGGACGGACGGCGTCCACCGGACGCCCGCCTTCTCGCGGTCATCGCCCCAGAAGCAGCCGCACCGGGCGTACAGTCCTCCTCCGTAGACACCGCCGTACTTCTCGAGGAAGTACGAGAGGAAGCACGGCCCTAGCGAGTCACCCCAGAAGAAAATCCGATCATGGTCGATCGAAAGGACAGTCCCGAGCCCTGTCTGAAGAAGTTCATGGACGAGTCGGGCGTCCTCTGGATACCAGTACCGGGTCCCAAACCCGGGGACGGGGGCGAAAAGCTCAGCGTTATACCGTACTGCTCGGGGCGAAGCCACGACGACCGGAACCAATCCACGTTCCCAAGCCAGCGGGCGGACCACTTCTTCGAGGTCCAGCATATCCTCACCGGTGGCCGTGGCTTGCCCGTGGAAGTACATCAGAACGCCTCGCGCCTCGGTGGGGTCCCAATCGTCCCGGAGAGAGTATCGGTACAGGACCGTTAGTCCTTGGGAATCAGTAAAGGAGGAGGTGACGGGCAGCGCGGCGAGCACCCCGCCGACCAGCGCCAAGGCCAGCGCGAGCGCAGGCAGCCCGAGGGGAATGGAATTGAGGCGATTCGACATCCGGCAATCCTTGGCGATGCTCCTTCGGCCACTCAAGCCGCCTAAAGAGAGGCCTGCGGCGGAGCGTTTCGCTTCCAGCATAGTACTGGACGGCACCGAACATTGTTCGAGTTCGTAGGTAACGGAAGGGAATTATAACTCTTACTTGACATAGCCTGCCTGAGCTGCGATAATGCAAAGATGGCAAAGGCACCGGGCAAGTCGTGTCGCGAGGGCATCGACATCCTCGAACTGCTGGACATGTTCCCGGACGAGAAAGCGGCAACGCTGTGGTTCGAGCAAGCACTGTGGCAGGGAGAGCGGTGCTGTGGGCATTGCGGCAGCGTCAAGACCAAGCCAGTACCCAACGCCAAGCCGATGCCTTACTGGTGCTCTGACTGCCGCAAGTATTTCAGCGTCCGCACAGGCACGGCCATAGCTCGATCTAACGTGCCGCTGCGGAAGTGGGCCATAGCCATCTACCTGTGCTTGACAAGTCTCAAGAGCGTGTCCAGCATGAAGCTCCACAGGGACATTGGCGTGTCGCAGAAGACCGCTTGGTTCATGCTCATGCGGATACGGGAAGCGTGGGCGGCCGATCCGTGCGGGCCGTACAGCGGTCCGGTGGAGTTTGACGAGGCGTATTTCGGGGGCCAG
>Ga0209021_1002129_pt1 | contig 17937 bp, 13 predicted proteins | sample PinacodermFT_FD_187299 | JGI IMG/M metagenome (GOLD analysis project Ga0209021, IMG submission 187299) | Host-associated microbial community of the marine sponge Aplysina aerophoba from Gulf of Piran - sponge pinacoderm, lysed by freeze-thaw... | ecosystem: Host-associated > Porifera > Sponge >... | reverse complement strand
CGCCTAAAGGCAATCTAGACGGATTCCGCACTTATGTCGGCTCGGACATCGTGTCCGGCTTTCTGGTCTTTCTGATCGCCTTGCCGCTGTGTCTCGGCATTTCGCTCGCCTCCGGCTACCCCGCCACCGCAGGGATCCTCACGGCGATCATCGGCGGGTTGCTCTCCACTTTCTTCAGCAACTCAGAACTGACCATCAAAGGGCCGGCGGCAGGGCTCATCGTAATCGCCATCGGCTGCGTGGGTGAATTCGGCTTCACGTTCGGACGCGATCCGGCAGCCGACATGGAGGCCTATCGCTTAGCGCTCGGCGTCGGCGTGATCGCGGGGGCAATCCAAATCCTGTTCGGGCTGTTTCGCGCCGGTATTCTCGCTCAATTCTTCCCAACCGCCGCCGTGCATGGCCTGCTCGCATCCATCGGAGTCATCATCATCGCCAAGCAAGTGCCAGTAACTATGGGCTTGGGCTCTGAAGGTGCCCCGCTCGAATTGCTGGCCAAGATTCCGAGCTTCGTCATGGGCATGGACCCCCAAGCTGGCCTGATCGGCATCATCAGCCTAGTGGTGATGTTCGGCTACCCGCTGTTGAAGATCCCGGGCCTGCGGGCAATCCCGGCACCGATGGTGGTGCTGCTGATCGCTGTTCCGCTGGGCATGCGCTTCGAACTCGGAAAAGACTTGTTGGTGAGCGTCCCCCAGAACTTTGCCGGAGCATTCGCGTTCCCGAACTTCTCAGGGGTCGCGACCGCGACGGGCATGAAATATATTGTCTTGTTCGCCTTGATCGGGACTGTCGAGTCTCTGCTCAGCGCCAAGGCGGTGGACGAAATCGACCCCTACCAGCGGAAGACTCACCATGATCGTGACCTGTTGGCCATAGGCATGGGCAACACTCTCGCTGGGTTTGTCGGCGGCCTGCCGATGATCTCCGAGATCGTCCGCAGCAGGGCGAACATCGACAACGGCGCCAAGACCCGTTTCGCGAACTTCTACCACGGGATGTTCTTGCTGCTGTTCGTTGCACTTGCTCCGGCGCTGATCAATCAGATCCCGCTCGCCGCACTGGGTGCGATGCTGGTCTTCACCGGCTTCCGCTTGGCATCCCCCAAGGAATTCCTGCACATGTATCACGTGGGCCGAGAGCAATTGGTGATCTTCGTAGCCACCATCGTCGGTGTGCTGGCCACTGACTTGCTGTCCGGCATAGCGATCGGCATCTTGGTGAAGGCTTGCATCCACTTGGTGAACGGTGCTCCGTTCGCGTCATTGTTCCGTCTCAAGGTAGAAGTCAGTGCGGCTGAGGGCAGCGCCACAGTCGCGGTCAAGGATGCGGCCGTGTTCAGCACTTGGATCGGGCTCAAGAAACGGCTCGACAGCCTCAAGGGCAAATCGCCGGTCAATCTCGACCTCTCGCAAACAAGGGTGGTCGACCACACCGTGATGGAGCGGCTCAGCGAAGCCTCGAAAGAATTCGAAGAGAGCGGGTCGAGCCTTACGATTCAAGGCTTGGAAGATCACCGTGCCCTGTCGGAAGATCCGCAGGCTGCTCGCGTGAAGAAATCCGCCTAGTTCCGAGCGAGACGGACAATGCGGACCGAAGAACGCGATAGGTTGCGACAACAGGTGCTTGAGGCCGTTCGCCCGGCGGCCCAGATCTGGCCCTTGAAGACGTTCGCCTACCGCAACCCGGTGCGCGGCTACGAAGACCTTCCGTTCGACCAAGGAGTGCGCGCGGCAGCTGGGATGATCGGAGGAGCCGGCTTTCTTTCCGGCAGCGAGTATCGGGACTTGCGCAGTGCCGGGCGAATCGAGGACAAGCACCTGCGCCAGGCCTTGGCACGGCTCGGTCCAGAAATTCCCGAGGGGCCCGTCCGCACGGGGGGCCGGACCGTCAACTCGGACGAAGTTGTCTGGCTGCACTTGACGCAGGGCATCGAGCCGCCCCATCCGTCGGTACTGGCCCGGCAGGCCAGCGAGGACGGCGAGACGGAGTTGCTAGCAGCCTCCTCCGAAGCCTGTCCCGAGTTTGGGAGCAGTGGCAATGGGAGGGTGCCCGACCTGCCGTCGACAAGCACTCTCAGCGACTGGGTCGCATCGCTGGCCGGCTCGCCGGTCGTGGACTCGATCAACGCCGAGATGATCAAGTGGTCGGCGGCGTTTCTTGACGAGGGCATGGCGGGCTGGGGGATGCCCTCTCGCGAGAAGGGCTTCTACCAGAGCTGGCGCGAGCTGGCGCGGCGGGATCTGTCAGGCCGGTTCTTGGGGATTCCGGACTTTGCCGCGAAGGTGGGCGCTCTGCCGGAAAGGGCGGAGGAGTGGGTCCAGGAGGGACTGGAGCGGCTCGGCGTCCCGCCGGAACGCTGGAGCGAGTACCAGTCGCGCATGTTCGCGCAGTTGCCAGGCTGGTCTGGTTTCGCGCGCTGGAGGAGCGAGAACCCTCAGTACCCGGCCCAGCACGAGTATCCCATCGACTTGGTCGACTACCTGGCCGTGAGGCTGTTCTACGAGGTCGAGCTGGTCGCGGCAGCCTGCCAAAAGAACCTCGGTGTTCCCAGTACGCTGGCCGACATTCGCGCATGGGCTCGCGAGCACGCGAGCCACGCCGGTGAGGCTCGCGCCCGCGACCTCGCGATCGGCCGGCTCTACAAGCTCGCCGTCAGCCTAGGGCTGACCCCGGAACAGGTTCGCGAGCTGGCCGGAGACGGAGCCAGGACCTTGCTGGGATGGCTCGACGGGTTTCCCGAGGACCGCCACGGGCCGGTGTGGCTGGCGGCCTACGAGGATACCTATGCGGACCATCTAATGGACAAGCTGGCGGGACACCGGCGGGAGGAGCGGGCGCCCCGCCCCCGGCCGGACGCACAGCTGATTTTCTGCATAGATGCCCGTTCCGAGCCCTTCCGGCGACACGTCGAGGCCTCCGGCGCGTACGAGACCTTCGGCTATGCCGGCTTCTTCGGCGTTCCCTTTAGCCACCAAGCGTTCGACAGCCCTGACCGCCTGGCGCTGTGTCCCGTCTTGCTGACGCCGCCCCGCGCGGTCGACGAGGAGCCGCGGCCCGGCGAGGAGACGGCGCTAGCAAGGTACGCCTCAGGCACGCGCTGGCGCCGCCTCGGAGACGAACTCTTCCACGACCTCAAGCAGCACCCCTTGAGCTCGTTCGTGCTTGTCGACGTCCTCGGCCTGCTGTTCAGCATCGCCTTGGTCGGCAAGACCCTGTTGCAACGGCCGTACGCCGCGATCCGCTCTTGGATCGGGGGGCGGTTCCGCGCCGAGCTTGAGACGAGCTTTGCCCTTGACCCAGCCGAGGTCGAATCGTTCGGGCCCGGCGGATTCACCATCGAGGAAAGGGCGGGGTTCGTTGGAGGTGGCCTGCGCATGATCGGGCTGACCGACCCGATTTCCCGGCTGGTGGTCGTTTGCGGGCACGGCTCGGAGTCCGACAACAACCCTTACGCGGCTGCCTACAACTGCGGAGCTTGCGGGGGAGCGCACGGCGATCCGAATGCCCGCGTATTCGCGACGATGGCGAACGACCCGGCTGTCCGCAGGGCTGTGGCCGAGAGCGGCCTTGCCATTCCCGAGGATGTGTGGTTCGTTGCGGGCAAGCACGAGACGGCCACCGATCGCGTCTCCTTCTATGATCTGGCCGACGTTCCATCCACGCACCGGGAGGAACTCAAGCGGCTCGAGCGGGATCTGGCCGCCGCCGGTGCGGTGCAGGTCAGGGAGCGGATCGCCAAACTACCGGGGGCCCCGCGGGGCCTGAGTCCGCGCCGGGCCGTGCTGCACGCGGTCGGACGCAGCGTGGACTGGGCCAACCCACGCCCGGAATGGGGGCTCTCCGGCAACGCGGCGTTCCTGATTGGAAGGCGCTGGTTGACCAAGGGACTAAACCTGGAGTCCCGCGTCTTCCTGCATTCCTACGACCCTGCCAGCGACTCTGGCGGCGGTATACTCGAACGCATTATGACCGCTCCGCTCATCGTGGGGGAGTGGATTAATATGGAATACTATTTCTCCTCGGTGGACCCTTGGGTGTACGGAAGCGGGAGCAAGGTGATCCACAACGTGGTCGGCGGCGTCGGCGTGATGCTGGGCAGCCAGGGTGACCTACAAGGCGGCCTGCCCCTGCAGGGCGTCATCGATGGGTCGCGCCGATACCATGAGCCGATGCGCCTGTTAGCCATCATCGACGCACCGGCGGAAAGAATTTCCGGGATCATCGCGAAGCACGAGATCCTGCAGGCGCTGTTCCATAACCAGTGGGTGAACCTGCTGGCCTTCGATGCCGATCGTAGCGAGTTCCGGAAATACCGTGCCGATTCGACTTGGGACCGGCTGACTCTCGAGGCTGCGAAATGACTTCTATGGGATCTCGCTATACCAAGCGCCTGGCCTACTGGACCGCCGTCCTGTTCGTGCTCTGGCTGCTGCTCTCGGAGAGCTTCAATGTGCTGCACATGGCGGTCGGCTTGGCGGCGGCTTTCCTCGTCGCGTCGCTCCGCAGCGAACTTAGGGTGGACAGGACCCTCGTTATTCGCTGGTGGAGCGCGCTGCTCTACGCACCATGGCTGTTCAGCCGGATGCTCCTGAGCGCCGTTCACATTTCGTACCTGATCCTTCATCCTCGGCTGCCAATCAAGCCTGTGCTCTTCCGGCACCGAGCCAATTTGGGTAGCGAGGAAGCGGTCCTCCTGATGGGCAACTCCATCACGCTGACACCGGGCACGGTCACGGTCGAGGCGGACAAGGAAGAATTGATCGTGCATGCCTTGGACGAGAAGTCGACCGAGGATGTGGTCAGCCAGAGGCTGGAAACGATGGTGGCACGAGTTTTCCCTGCAGGGGGCGGGCAGGGATGAGCCTTCTCTTTGTCTTGGATGTCATTGCGATCCTGATCGTGATGTACCTGTACCGGGTGATCCGGGGGCCGACGCTGTTCGATCGCCTCTTGGGATTGAACGGCATTTCCACAAAGGCGATCATCCTGCTTATCGTGATAGGCACTGTCTACGAACGAGTCGAATTGTTCGTTGACATCTCAACCGGCTATGCGCTGCTAAACCTAGTTGGCGTGTTAGCGATCACCAAGTACCTAACCCAGAGGTGGAGGACGTAGTGCCAGTTGTTGTCACAGCGATGATTTCGCTCGGCCTGTTCTTCTTGGTTGTCGCAGCCGTCGGCATGGTGCGGCTCCCGGACGTGTACACCCGCTCGCACGCGGTCTCTCTGACTGACGCCGTGGGCGCTTTCTTCCTTCTGACAGGGCTCGCGATCTATCAGGGATTCAGCACCAACACGCTCCGGATCCTCGTCGTGCTCGCACTGCTTTACCTCGTCAACCCCGTCATTTCGCACGCGACCGTCCGCGCCGCGTTGCGGTCTGGCGAAAAACCAGTAGCGGAGGACCGGCGTTGACATATTCTTTCGAGCTGCCGCTGCTCGCGCTGCTGATCCTGACGGCGGCAGGCGCGATGATGGTCAAGGAACTGCTCAGCGCGGTGCTGATCCTCGGTGCCTACAGCTTCTTCCTCGCGCTAGTCTGGGCGTGGCTTGGGGCGGCGGACGTCGCTTTCGTGGAGGCCGTGGTCGGGGCGGGGCTTGCGACGGTATTCTTCCTATTGACGCTCTCCCGGACCTCTCCCGAGGACACCCGTATCCGAAGGCCGCCCCCTCCGGTCATCGCGGTGGTCGCGCTTCCGCTCCTGGGGCTGCTCCTGCTGTACGCGGCGAACGACCTGCCCGCTTTCGGAGATCCGGGATCGCCGGCCAGCGTGCATGTGTCCCCTCACTACCTCGAGAACAGCCTGGCTGATACGCGCACGCCCAACGTGGTGACGTCCGTTCTGATGGATTACCGGGTCCTCGACACCCTGATCGAGACCGTGGTTGTCTTCACCTCCGGCATTGCCTGCTGGCTCCTGCTTAGGAGGGACGCAGAATGATCGATTCCGCGTCTGGCAGCGTGATCGTCCGCAGGACTGCCTCGTTGATGATTCCTCTGGTGCAGCTATTCGCGCTTTACGTCCTGTTCTTCGGGCAGTACGGGCCCGGTGGCGGCTTTGTCGCGGGGGTGATGATCGCGGCGAGCCTAGTCTTCGGTCTGCTCGTCTTCGGAGAGAGCGGCTCGACCGGACAACGGGCTGCGAGCCTGATGGCGGGTGACGGTGTCGGCCTGATCCTCTTCGTCGCGGTCGGGGGCCTATGCCTGATCGGAGGGGGCGAGTTCCTCAATTACTCCCAAGCCCCGATTCCGGGGCTCGACAGCGCGGCCCGTCGGTACCTCGGGATCCTGATGACGCAGGTCGGCGTGGCGCTAGACGTCGCCGTCGCGGCGGTTTCGATCACTTTCAGCCTTTCGCGTGGCATCGCAGTCGGGGAATCTGATGGTTGATCTGATCGAAGCGGCGCTGCGCCGGCCCAACTTCGTCGCGTTCGTTCTGCTGCTGCTGTGGGGCCTGTACATCACGATCACCCACCACAACTACGTCAAGAAGCTGATCGGTCTCTACATCGTCCAGACGAGTGTCATCTTCTTTCTAGTCACGACGGGCGCGAAGGAGGGTGCCACTGTGCCCGTCATCCCGAGCGGAACGGCCGCAATCGCGGCAGAAGATTACGTCAACCCCCTTCCGCAGGTGCTGACGCTCACTGCGATCGTTGTTCAGATCGCGACGCTGGGCGTCTCGCTGGGACTGGTTTCCAGGATCTACCAGAAGTACGGTAGCCTCGACGAGGACGAGGTTCTGGAGAAGCTCGAATGACCGAACATCTCCCCGCATTGGTGTTCCTCACACCCCTCGTCACGGCGATCTTCATGCCCGTAGTCGGCCATCGCCACCCGACCGTGTGCCGTCCGCTCGCATTGATCGCGGTGTGCTGCATGACCGTGCTGTCGGTGGCGAGCCTGTGGTCGGTCTCTGTGCACGGAGAGATCCGGTACTCGTTCAGCGGCTGGCCGCCTCCGGGCGGTATCGAATGGCTCGCGGACTCGCTTGCAGCGACGATGATCGCGACCGTGAGCGCACTAGCAGTGCTCTGCCTCCTGTTCGCCGACGGGCTTGGGGAACGCTCTCTAGGCGGCCGGGCCGTCCCGTACTACACGATCGTGTTGCTGCTGATCGCCGGGATCAGCGGCGCCATCTATGCGGGCGACCTGTTCAACGTCTTCGTGTTCCTAGAAGTGGTTTCGCTGTCCGCCTACGCCTTGGTGGCCGTCCCGGGGGGCCGCGCGCTCGTATCGGCGTTCCGGTACCTGGTGATGGGGGCCTTGGGAACTGCCTTCTACCTGTTGGGCGTGGGGTACTTCTACGCCGCGACCGGCACCCTGAACATCGCCGACCTTTCCCAGCGACTGCCGGGCCTGCTCGATTCCAAGGCGGTCATGGGCGGGCTGATGTTCATGTTCATCGGCCTCGCCATCAAGATGGCGCTGATGCCGCTACACGGCTGGCTTCCCGATGCCTACAGCGACGCGCCGGCCTCAACTGTGCCGCTGCTCGCGGGTCTGGTCACGAAGGTCGCGCTGTTGGTCTGGGTGCGGATTCTCTACTGGGTCATGGGGCCGGGCGCCAACGGCGAGACCCTCAGCATTTTCACTCTTGTTTCCGCCTTCGGCATTCTGGCGTCCGTCGCAGGTGCCTGCATGGCCATCGGCCAGCGCGACCTGAAGCGGATGTTCGCCTACGGCGGCATCTCCCATGTGGGCCTGGTGCTGATCGGGGTCGGGCAAGCCAACCAGACAGGGCTGACAGGGGCCATGTACTACTTGCTGAACGACGCGGTGATGCAATGCACATTGTTCGTCTTGGTCGGCTTTCTGGCCTTGCGATACGGGGTGTCCTCGCTAGACGACCTAGGCCGCGCCCACGTGCGGAACCCGTGGGCGATCGTGACCTTCGTGGCGGTTGGCCTCGGCATGGTCGGCCTACCTCCCACGGGAGGCTTCTTTGGAAAGCTGCGGATCCTGCTCGGTGCCCTGGAAGCCGACAACAATATCGCGGCCGGTGCGGTCGTGCTGTCAACGGTCATCACGCTGGGCTACTTCGCCCAGGTCTTCGAGAGGCTCGTTCGCGCCGGGAGCGAGACCGACGCCGGGGACCGCGCGGAAACGCCATGGTCTTTGCGCGCCACCATGGCTGTACTCGTCGCGGCCATCGTAGGGCTGGGCATCTGGAACGACCAAGTCGTCCGGCTGCTGATGGACGCCACAGCCGCTGTGGGGATGTGAGGGGCATGACGGGCACTGTCGTCGCGAAAGGAGGCTTGGGTTAGCGTGCCGCTATTCGCCCTGATTCCTGGCCTGCCGCTCGCGGCCTTCGCGATTCTCGCGCTGGGCGGACGTCGACTCGGGGACGCCAGTCACCGGGTCGGAATTCCCGCAGTCGCCCTCTCGTTCGCGCTCTCCGTCGCGGCGCTGGTGGAGGTTGCTCGGAACGGAGCGATCTCGATCCCGCTTTACAGCTTCTTGAATGTGGGCGACTTCGTCGTCGCAGTCGGCCTCTACGCGGACCAGCTCACGGTGCTGCTGCTGCCCTTGATCACGGGGGTTAGCTTCGTGGTCCATGTCTATTCGGCCCGCTACATGACCGGCGATCCGAGGTACCGAAAGTTCTTTGCGGTCATGGGCCTGTTCACGTTCGCCATGACGATGCTGGTCATGAGCGACAACCTGCTGGTGACCTACATGTGCTGGGAGGTGATGGGAATCTGCTCCTATCTGCTGATCTCCCATTGGGCACAAAGACCCGAAGCAGCCCGGGCGGCGACGAAAGCGTTCTTGGTCAACGCCGTCACCGACGTAGGCCTAGGCTTCGGCGTAGTGCTTGCGTTCGCGACGTACGGGACGCTCAACATCCAGGAAATCCTTGCCCAAGCTCCGGCTATGCAGGGGCAGACCCTCGGTGCGTTCGGCTTCGAAATCGAACGGAACACCCTGATCGCGCTGTGCCTGCTCAGCGGGGCGATCGGCAAGTCGGCACAGGTGCCCATGCACGTGTGGCTGCCGTACGCCATGGAGGCTCCGACACCGGTCTCGGCGCTGATCCATGCCGCGACGATGGTGAACGCGGGGCCGTTCCTGCTGGCGCGACTCAGTCCTCTGGTCCTGCTCGCACCGACGGCGATGGCAGCGGTTGCGGCAGTTGGGGCGATCACCGCGCTGTACGGGGCACTAGTCTCGCTCACCCAGACAGACATCAAGAAGCTGCTGGCCTATTCGACGATCAGCCAGATCGGCTTCATGATCTTCGCATGCGGCGTTGGGGCATTTGGTGCCGCGATCTTTCACCTCTTGGCGCACGGCTTTCTCAAGGCATACCTATTCCTCTCCACGGGTGACTCCCTGCGTGCGACGGGCGGACATGCGCACAGCGAAGGAAGCGTTCCTTCCGGCCGGGCCCGGCCCCTCGCGGCGGGCGCCCTGCTGCTGGCTTGCGTGCCGCCCTTGGTGCTTTTCTCCGGTCCGTACGGGCAGCTCTGGAACTCGCAACACATCCCGTCGGCGCGAGTCGCGTTCTGGGCGGTCGCCCTTGGGGCGGTATTCCTGACCGCGGTCTACGCCTTCCGCGGCGTCTTCGCCCTGTTCGGCGAAGCAGTCGGCAAGTCCGTCCGAGCCCGTCCGAGGCTGTTTTCCCCCGCCCACCTGCCGGGCCTTGCCGTTTGCGGCATTGCGGTGACGGCGTTGCTGGCCGCGGTGTGGTCGGAGTTCAGCGAATTCGTCCAGCCGGCACTGGGCTCGTATCCGGCCGAGAACGAGACTGCCGACCCGACACTCGCGCTATTGGTTGCGCTGGGGGTTGCCTTTCTCGGATGGTGCTTCGCATACTATTGCCACTTCCGGCCTGCGGCCGTTCCTCTCGGTCGTCGCGAATGGGTCAAGACGGCGTACGTGCTCTTCTTGAACAAGCTCTATTTCGACGAGATTCACCGGGTGTTGGCCATCAACCCGACGCTGAGAATCTCGCGATGGCTGCTGCACCAGGTCGACGAGCGCATCGTCAACCGTACCGTACACGAAGTGGGCACGGCGGTCCGTGGTGGCGCCCGGGTGCTCGACGAATCGGCGGAGAGCGGTGTGATCGACCCGGCGGTGTCCGGGGTGGCCCATTTCGTGACGGGGGTCGCGACCTGGCTGGAGAAACTGACTGAGACGGGCTTGGTAACACGAGGCCCCCGGGCGGCTGCGAGCCTGCTTGTGACGATCTCGGGCTGGCTTTGGCATGTTGTCGACCAGCAGGGCGCCGACGAGGGCATCCGGAGAGTCGGCGGGCTCGCGGAGGACACCGGCGAGGCGCTGCAGCGACTCGGACCCAGGACCTTGCGGCACCACTTGGTGATCATCGTGTGCTGGCTGTCGCTTGCGATCGGCCTTACGTATTTGTTGGCCAACTGACGGAGTCGCAATCAAGAAGGGACCCCAATGACATCACTGCTCACAGAACACCTGATCACCTCGTTGATCGCGGTTCCTTTCGTTGGAATCGTAACCCTGCTGTTCATTCGGGGCCAAGTGTGGGTCCGTCGCATCGCCTTGGCGATCTCCCTGCTCGCGCTCGGCCTGTCCGCGGCGCTGTGGTGGAGATTCGATCCCTCAGTCGAAGGGATGCAGTTCGTCGAGCGGGCCAACTGGATGGAGAATTTCAACATCCAGTACGCCGTCGGGGTCGACGGCATCAGCCTGATCCTGGTCCTGCTCACCACACTGCTGGGTCCGCTCTGCGTGCTCGCGTCTTGGACCGCCATCGAGAGCAAGGTCAAGGCCTACATGATCCTGATACTGCTGGTTGAGGGCGCGATGATTGTCGTCTTCACCGCGCTCGACCTGTTCCTGTTCTTCATGCTGTGGGAAGTCACGATGATTCCCATGTACTTCATGATCATCCTCTGGGGCGGTCCGGGCCGGGTCCAAGCGGGGCTCAAGTTCGTGCTCTACAGCCTGACGGGCAGCCTGCTGCTGTTGGTCGGCATCCTCGGCCTATACTTGCAGACCGGGCGCTCGTTCGACATGCAGGCCATGGTGGGCCATGCTATTCCCGCGGATGTCCAGATCTGGATCTTCTCGTTCCTGTTCCTCGGATTCGCCATCAAGCTGCCGATGATTCCATTCCACTCCTGGCTGCCCGACGCTCACTCGGAGGCCCCGACCGCGGGCAGCGTCATCTTGGCGGGCGTGCTCCTGAAGATGGGCGGCTACGGCTTCATCCGGATCTGCCTTCCGATTCTGCCGGAAGCGGCCACCGAGTTCGCCCCGTACATCCTCTGGCTTTCCATCTTCAGCATCATCTACGGCGGATGCCTGGCACTGGCGCAGTCGGACTTGAAAAAGCTCGTGGCGTACTCATCGATTTCCCACATGGGCTTCGTGACCTTGGGCATTTTCGCCTTCAACGAACAGGGCATCTCGGGGGCCGTGATCCAGATGTTCGCCCACGGTGTGTCGACCGGAGCTCTATTCCTTGCCATCGGCTTCTTGTACGACCGCACTCACACTAGGATGATCGCCGATTACGGCGGCCTGCAGAAGCCGATGCCCCGATTCGTCATCCTGCTGTCGATCTTCGCTATGGCTTCGTTCGGGCTGCCTGGCATGGGGAACTTCACCGGGGAGTTCTTGGTGCTGCTTGGCACATCCTTCGGCAGCATGCTCAAGGTCCTGCTTGCAATGAGTGGGATCGTGCTGGCCGCCGCGTACATGCTCTGGATGCTGCAGCGCGTCGTGCTGGGACAGCCGCGGGCATCCCTGCAATCGCTGCCGGACCTGAACGCGCGGGAAATTCTGGCGCTCGTCCCGCTGGTAGTCGCCGTGTTCGCGGTTGGTCTGATCCCAAGCACGATGACGACGAAGCTGGATTCGACCGTCAAGGCTCTGCTCGAACGATCGCCGGCCCTCGTCGAGAGCGCGTCCCTGCCCGGGGAATGAGTCGGCTCGGACGCCTCCGGGCTCTGTGCGCAGGTGTGCTTAGGGGCGCATCGCGCCAGCGGGAGGCTGATCTGCGAGCGCGACGCACCGGTCTAGCGGCGGGCAAGAGCGCCCGCCTCTTGGGCCGGTGCTGCGTGCAGCACCGTCGTCGGGGGCCTCGACCCGCTGTGGCCTTCGGAGGACATGCCAGCACAAGGCCGACGCCGATGGCACATAGTACAATTGAGATGGACCGGCTGTGCTCCTGCGAGGCAGTCGAGCGGTCGCAGAATCGGAAACGACCGCCGCGAGCGCATCGGGCGATGCGCCAACCCACCGAAACCCCGCAATGCTGAAGTTATTCCAAAACCAAGGGAAGGTCTTGCGCTGGACCATGGGGATCATCCTCTTCCTAGTGGCCGGCTCCATGATCATCACGCTGGTGCCGAACGTATTCGGCCCCGCCGGCCCGGGCGCGGCCGATATCCTCGCCGAGGTAGATGGCGTCCCGGTCACGACCGGTGATGTGGAGGTGGAACTGCGGCAGCACCGCGCAAACAACGTCCCTCCGGCGGCGATTTCGATGATCGCCGGCAATACCATCGATGCCTTGATCGCGGAGCGGGTGCTCTTCGCCGAGGCGACGGCACTCGGGTTGGTCCCCACAGACGAAGAGCTGGCGGTCTGGATCCGCGAACAACTCCAGGACGTGCTGTTCCCTAATGGCAAGTACATCGGCGCCGACGCCTACCATCGCTTCGTTCGCCAGCAGTTCCGCCGCACGGTGGCCGAGTTCGAGCAAGAGATTCTGAACGACATCTCCATTTCACAGAACTTGCGGCAGTTGGTGACCGACAGCGTCAGCGTGACCGAGGACGAGCTCAAGCAGCGCTTCCACGAAGAGAACGACAGCATCCGCGTCGAATGGGCATCGGTCGACTCCGCCAGCGTGCGCGGCGAGGTCGTGGCGACGCCAGAGCAGCTGCGCGAATACTACGAAGCCAACAAGCTGCGTTACCGCCATCCGGAGCGTCGGCCGCTCAAGCTGCTGACAGTCGGTCCCAATGCCGCCGCGAGCGATCACGAAATCGCGGATGCGGAGATCGATCTGTACTACTCGCAAAACCAGTACCGCTTCGAAAATCCCGAGCGGGTCAAGGTGCGCCACATCCTGTTCATGACCATGGGCAAATCCGAGGCGGAAGCCGAGGAAGCCCGCAAGCAGGCCGATACCGTGCTCGAAGAACTGCGCGGCGGCGGGAGCTTCGAGGATCTGGCCAAGCAGCACTCTGAGGATCCGGGCAACGCCGAAGCTGGCGGCGATCTGGGCTGGGTCAGCCGGGGCATGATGGACCCGGCGTTCGAGGAGGCCAGTTTCGCTCTGCGGGAGACCGGAGAGATCACGCAGTCACCGGTGAAATCCGAGTTCGGCTACCACTTGATCCGGCTCGACGACCGCCAAGCGCCGAGCGTCAAGCCGCTCAGCGAGGTGCGGGAAGTGATCCGCGAGGACCTGCGCGCCGAACGCGCCCAAAGCGATCGCTACGGCCTGATGGAACGCGCCATGGCGGCGGCCGAACAGGCCGGTCCGGCGTTGGAGAACGCTGCTGCCGAACTGGACCTGCCCTACCAAGCCTTCGAGGCCTTCAACCGAGCCGACCTGCCCGACCAGTTGCCCAAGGCCTCCGGCCTCGTCGAGGCCATCTTTGAGCAGCCCGCCGGCCAAGTCTTCACCGTGGCCGAGGAGGACACTTTGTACATCGGATTCGTAAGCGAGGCCGTGCCCGCCCGCGATGCCGAGTACGAAGAGGTCAGCGCGACCGTCCGCGACGACTATATCGATACCGAGTCCGCCAACATCGCGCGCCAGCGCGCCGAGGACCTGGCACAGGCGGCGAAAGATTCTGCGGCAGATCTGGCCGCCGCCGCGCGGCGCAGCCGGTTGTCCACGACCACGACCGATTGGATCAAGCGTGGCGGCGAGATCGAGGATCTCGGACCCATCAGTGCTCTGGGAGACACGGCATTCACCAAGACAAACGGCGAACTGCAAGGCCCCATCGCTGTGGGCGACCGTTGGGTCGTCTTCCGCACGATCGCTATGCAGCCTGCCGACGAATCGGCGCTTGCCACCGATGGAGAGAACCTGCGGCGAACCCTGCTCAACGAGAAGCGATCGATGGTCTTCGACTATTTCCGCAACCAGAAGGTCCGCGACTATAGCGAGCAGGGGCTGGTCGTGCGGTACGCCGATCGCATTCAGCTCTACCTGCAGTCGATGCAGAGCGTGATCTAGACTCAGCCCCAAACCCAGGAAGTCCACCCGTGCGCATGCAGAAGCTCGTTCCTGTCGTCCAGCGCTTTCCCGGCCGAGCGCTCGCAGATGTCGCGGAAGCGGTCCGGCGGCAAATGGAAGCGGCCGCCTGGACGCGGCAAGTTCCAGCCGGCAGCCGCATCGCGGTTGGCGTGGGCAGCCGCGGCATCCGCAACATCGACGTGATCGCCAAGGCGGTCGTGGAGTTCTGGAAGTCGCGCGGAGTCCAACCCTTCATCGTGCCGGTGATGGGCAGCCACGGAGCGGCAACAGCCGAGGGCCAAGCCGACGTGCTGGCCCACTACGGCATCGATGAGTCCACCATGGGCGTGCCGGTCGAGAGTTCGCTCGAGGTCGTCCGCGTGGGCACCACGCCCGAGGGCATCGAGGTTTCGATGGACCGCCGAGCGTTCGAGAGCGACGGCGTTATGCTCTGCGGCCGGGTCAAGTGGCACACCGACTTCGAGGGCTCGCTGGAGAGCGGTATTCACAAGATGATGGCGATCGGCCTGGGCAAGTGGGAAGGCGCCAAGCGCTATCACAGCTGGGCCCTGAAGATAGGCATGGACCGCGTGATCCGCAGCGTCGGATCGAGCGTGCTGGCCACGGGCAAAATGCTCGGCGGCATGGCGATCCTAGAGGACGCCTACCATGAGACCGCCGAAGTCCACGCTCTGGGCGCGGAGGACATGGCGGAGCGTGAAGAGGAATTGCTGCTCCGGGTGAAAGGCTGGAAGCCGAACCTGCCCGTCGAGGAAGTTGACCTGCTGATCTTGGACGAGATCGGCAAGGACATCAGCGGCGCGGGTATGGACACGAAGGTGGTCAACCGCGGTGGCGGGCACGGGCCCAACAGTTGGCGCGGCGTGCCGACTGTCCATCGAATCTTCGTCCGCGATCTGTCCGGCAACACCTACGGCAACGCCATCGGAATGGGCTTCGCGGACATCGTGCATGACCGCTTGGTGGACCAAGTCGACTTTCACGCAACCTGGGTCAACGCTCTCACCTCCTCGGTGACGTCGCCCGGTTTCACGCCGCTGCATTTCTCGACGGATCGCGAATGCTTGGAGCGCGTGCTGCCCACCTGTGGCAAGCTCGACAGCGAGGCGTGCTCGATCATCTGGATCCGCAACACCTTGGATCTGTCGTATATGCTGGCCAGCGAGAACTTGCTGGAGGAACTAGCCGGCAACGATTCGATCTCTGTGCAGGGCACGGGCGCCGCGCTGCCCTTCGACTCCTCGGGCGACCTGATCAGCCCGTTCGAGACGCCTGCGGCGCGCCACACGGCCGCGTGACCTCAAGTTCCAGCAATCTCCCTCGCCAAGGCCGCGTGCCCTTGGCGAGGATCCAGCGCTAGGTCCGATCGCGATGGACATCTTGCAAGCGGTCGTGCTGGCCCTGGTGCAGGCCTTCACCGAATTCTTACCGATCAGCAGCTCGGCCCACTTAGTCTTGATCCGCTGGCTGCTTGGGTGGCAGGACCCTGGCCTATTCTTCGATGTGGCGCTGCACTTCGGCACCCTGCTGGCGCTGGCTGCATACTTCGCCCGCACTTGGGTGCGGATTCTCGGACTGGCCGCCGGCCGCCGGCTCCTCCCGCCCAGTGCTGACCACGCCGACCGCGACCTCTACGAGAATCCCCGCTTGCTGTGGCACCTAGCGGCAGGGACGATTCCCGCGGCGCTAGCCGGGCTGTTCCTGCAGGACGTGATCGAAGCGCAATTTCGCAGTCCCGCCCTGATTGGCTTCATGCTGATCGCAGTGGGTTGCGTGATCTGGTGGGCGGACCGGCGGGCCATCCCTCGCAGCGGTCTGGGCGCGCTTTCGCTGTACGGTGTCATGCTGATCGGCTGTGCGCAGGCAGTGGCGCTGATACCCGGCACTTCGCGCTCGGGTATCACCATCGCCACGGGATTGCTGCTCGGCCTGCAGCGCGAGGCGGCGGCGCGGTTCTCCTTCCTGCTGGCCATGCCCGTTGTGCTGGGAGCGTCGCTGAAGACGGGAGTAGACATGCTCTCCGGCGCGGAGTCCGTGCCAGTCGCGCATGCCCCGCTAGCGGTCGGCGTGGCGGTGAGTGCAGTGGCGGGCTACGGCGTGATCGCTGTATTCTTGCGCTACCTGCAGACCGCGACTTTGGCACCGTTCGTCTACTACCGCCTCGCGTTTGGGATAATTGTGCTAGTTCTTGCCTGTACCTCCGGGCTCCAAGAATCTCTGGCCTCGATCGGGCAAGGCGGATGAGAATCAAGCTCCTCGTAGATAACCCGCGCTTGAGTGAGATGGCGGGCGTGCTGCTGTGGATCGCAGCGCTAGGAATGCTGTTGAGCTTGCTCTCCTACAGCCCCGAGGACCCGTCTGCCAACGTGGCGGCCGGACCCGGCCAAGCCCGCAACTGGATGGGGTTCCCGGGGGCCTACAGCGCAGACTTGGTCCTCCAGGTCTTCGGGCTGGTCGGCTTCCTGCTGCCCGCTTGGTTCGCCAAGCTCGGCTGGAACCGGATCCGCCAACTCGAGGGCGAAAACCTGTTGCGGCGGGGTGTCGGCGTGACCCTCCTGACCACGGTGCTGTGCAGCGTGTTGCACATGTTCGGTCGGGCAGTAGATAGCGCCCTGCCTGACCACTGGCACCAAACCGTCAAGTCCGGCGGAACGTTCGGTACGGTATTCGCCGAATCGTCAATGTCGGTGCTGAATGTCGGCGGCACGCTACTGCTCTTGGCGGCCCTCGCAGCGGTCGGCGGGTACTTGCTAACCTCGATTCGGGTCGTCGATTTCTTGGGCCGCTTTAGGAAGTCCGACTCCGATGAACTCGAAGACGCTGCCTCGACAGACGCCGCCGCAGAGGCTGCATCAATCCCGGTGACCATCAGCTCCGATCTCGGCCCCACTCCGTCCGGACCGGTTCTTGGCACCCATTCGGACCCGGCTCCGCCTCCTAAGAGGCCATCCCCTCCACGCACGCCCAGCGAGCCCAAGCCGTCGGCACCTCCGCCGATCGTGCCGTTGGAAGACGACGAGGAAGAGGAGGATTTGGCGAGCATGCTGACGGGCCCCGGGAACGGCCCAGCAGCCAGCGGAGACAAGTCGCCGAGCAGCAGTCTCGATCCCGAGTACGTGCTGCCCTCAACCGGCCTTCTCAACGCGCCGCTCGGGCGCGCGCCTTACGACGAGGCCCAGCTCCACGAGACCGGGCGCAAGATTGTCGCGAGATACCAAGAGTTCGGAGTGCGCGGTGTCATCGAACGCATCAACCCCGGGCCTGTCGTGACAACTTTCGAGTTCAGCCCCGCTCCGGGCATGAAGGTCGCGCGGATTGCCAATCTATCCGAAGAGTTGTGCCTAGCCTTGAAATGCGAGTCGATCTTGATCGAACGCATCCCCGGCAGGTCGACGGTCGGCATCGAAGTCCCCAACCAAGAGCGCGAAGTTATTTCATTCCGCGAAGTCGTTGAGACATTGGTCTTCGAGAAATCTGAGTCCATGCTGACGTTCGCGCTGGGCAAGGACATCAACGGAAAGATCCACTGCGCGGACTTGGCGACGATGCCTCACCTGTTGGTAGCCGGGCAAACCGGCTCGGGCAAGAGCGTCATGATCAATACCGTGATCATGTCGATCCTGCTGAGGGCCACGCCGGACGACGTGCGCTTCATTCTCGTCGATCCCAAGGCGGTCGAGATGGCCTTGTACCGTGACATCCCGCACCTGCTCACGCCG
>Ga0209021_1002127_pt1 | contig 17937 bp, 10 predicted proteins | sample PinacodermFT_FD_187299 | JGI IMG/M metagenome (GOLD analysis project Ga0209021, IMG submission 187299) | Host-associated microbial community of the marine sponge Aplysina aerophoba from Gulf of Piran - sponge pinacoderm, lysed by freeze-thaw... | ecosystem: Host-associated > Porifera > Sponge >... | reverse complement strand
CCCGACCGGCCGCGCCGGTGTTGATGTGTGCCGTCGGGCTGCACCGCCGCGGCGCCTCCGAGGCCGACTTCGACCTGGCGCTCGACGGCGAGTGGACTCTCAACGACGCCCTGCTGCGCCATCTGGCCAGGGAGTTCAACGTAACCGCCTCGGGCGAGGAGTTGCTCGGCGCGAAGCTCTCCGACGCCCGGCTGGACGACGACGAGGTGGCGGAGATCTTCGACGACCTCACGGCGCGGGCCCGCCGCATCCCCGGTTTCGAGATCGAGCGCGGGCGGTTGGTGGTCGGCAACTTCATGTACCGGAAGATGCCGATGGTAAGCGACATCGAGGACAACCTCGAGGCGGCGGCCGAACACGATCTGATCGCTGCCATCGCCGGCGACGGGGACGCCCTCGGCGCGCTGCGGGCCGAGCACACCCACAAGGTCGACCCGGCGCTTCCCGACACCACGCCGCCGGCCGACGAGTACCTCGTCCTCGACGCCGACTCGTCGCAGAACAGGGCCATCAACGCGGCGCTGGCCGGCGAGTCGTTCGTGCTGCAGGGACCGCCGGGTACCGGCAAGAGCCAGACGATCGCCAACCTCGTCGCCGCCATGATGGCCCGGGGGCGCAGCGTGCTGTTCGTGGCCGAGAAGCGGGCCGCCATCGAGGCGGTCACCAAGCGGCTCACGAACGTGGGACTCGACGGGTTCGTGATGGATCTCCACGGCGGCACCGTCAAGCGGCGCGAGTTGGCGCGGCGCCTCGACGAGTCGCTGGAGGCGATCGGCGCCACACCGCCGACCGACGACGGCGGCCTGCACGAGCGGCTCGCGGACGTCCGGGCCGAGTTGTCCGGCTACGTCGAGGCATTGCACCGCCCGCGCGAGCCGTGGGGCCTGTCGTTCTTCGAGGTGCAGCAGCGTCTGCTGGCGCTTCGCAGCGACCCGGACGGTCCGGCCGGCGGCGCCGGCGAGGGCGGCGAGCCGGACCGTGTGCGCAGTTCGCCCGTCGGCCTGTTCCCGGCGGAGGTGGTGGCGGGGATCGACGGCGAGTCCGTGGGCGAGGTACGCCGCGACCTCGCCGACTGGGCCGATCTGTCCGAGCCGCTCCTGGCGGGCCGGTCGCCGTGGGCGGGCGCCCGGGTCGCCACGGCCGGCGAGGTGAGGCGGGCGCAGGAACTGCTCGGCGAGGTCGCCGCGGCGACCCGCGACGCCGAGCGGCGGTGTGCGGGGATCCCCGGCGAGTTGGGTCTGGCCGAACCGACGTCGGTGGTGGCGTGGGGCGACCTGATCGATCTGCTCGGCGACATCGACCGATTCGGGGCCGAGGCCGCCGGGGAGATCTTCGAGCGAGACCTCGACGGGCTGGCGGACACCTTGGCGCCCGCCGCCGGCGGTCTGCGCTCCGCACCGGCGAGGCTTCTCGGCGGCCGCTACCGCGCCGCGGCGCGCGAGGTGGCCGGGTTGTCCCGCGGTGGCGCCGGGCTGCGCGGCCGCCAGGCGCTGGACCTGGTGGAGCGGGCTCGCCAAATCGTCCGCCGCTGGGCGGGCTCCGGCGGCGAGGGGCCACCGCGGCCGCCCGCCGGGCTGGCCCCCGCCGCCGAGGCGTGCGGCAGGTTGCAGCCGGCGCTGGAGGAGCTTTCCGCCATGCTGCCCGAGCACGAGCTCGGCGGGATGACCCATACCGGCCTGGCCGAGGCCGTTCGCGCCCTCGCCGCGGATCGGATCACGCTGAACCGCCTGCCGCGGCTGGCCGAACTGACCGGGCGCATCGCCGCGGCCGGCGTCGACGGACTCCTCGAGGAGGTGCGCTCCGGCGGCGTGGCGCCCGGCGGGCTCCGTGACGAGTTCGAGCGGGCCTGGCTGGGTTCGATACACCGGGAGGTACTGCTGGGCGACCCCGGCCTGGCGGCTTTCGACGGCGGCCGGCAGGCCCGCCACGTGCGCGAGTTCCGCGAGGCCGATACCGCCCATCTCGGCCTGGCGCCGGAACGGATCCGCCGCAGGGTCGCCGAGAGCGCCACCGCCGTCTGCAACGCCCACCGCGACCAGGACGCGCTGATCCGCAGGGAGGCGGCCAAGAAGACGCGCCACCTGCCGCTGCGGGGCCTTTTCGAGCAGGCTCCCGACGTGCTCACGGCGGTGCGGCCCTGCTGGGCGATGTCGCCGCTGGACGTGGCCCAGACGCTGCCGGCGCGGAAGCTCTTCGATCTGGTCATCTTCGACGAGGCCAGCCAGGTGCTGCCCTCCGACGCCATCCCTGCGCTGCTGCGGGCGCCGCGGGCGATGGTGGCGGGCGACTCCCGCCAGCTCCCGCCCACGGTGTTCTTCGACGGCGCCGCCGACGGCGAGAGCGACGAGAGCGACGACGCCGGCTCGCTGTCGGACTTCGAGTCGATCCTCGACGTGATGGACGCGCTGCTGTCGCGCCGGCCGCTCACCTGGCACTACAGGTCCACCGACGAGCGCCTCATCGCCTTCTCCAACCACAACGTCTACGGCGGCTCGCTCACCACGTTCCCCGGTGCCGGCGGGGGCGAATGCCTGCACTTCGAGCCGGTCGAGCACCGTCCCGGCGAGGCGACCGACACGCGCAGCAACCCCGACGAGGTGCGGCGAGTCGTGGACCTCATGATCGACCACGCCCGGACGCGGCCGGACGAGTCGCTCGGCGTCATCGCCATGGGCCGGTATCACGCCGACCGGATCGAGGAGGTGCTGCGGCGCCGGCTGGCCACCGAGAGCAGCCCCGAACTCGAGGCGTTCTTCGACGAGGCTGCGCCCGAGCGGGCCTTCGTCAAGAACCTCGAGCGGGTGCAGGGCGACGAGCGGGACGCCATCGTGCTCAGCATCGGCTACGGCAAGAATCCTTCCGGGCGCCTCCTGTACCGGTTCGGTCCGCTGAACCAGCAGGGAGGCGAGCGGCGCCTCAACGTGGCCGTGACGCGAGCCCGGCGGCGGATGACGCTGGTGTCGTCGTTCTCCCACGCCGAGATGGATCGGGACCGTACCTCGGCGGAGGGCGTCGCGCAGCTGCGCGGCTACCTGAAGTACGTCGAGACCGCCGGAACCGACCTCGAGGGCGCCGACGAGACCGAGCCACTGAACTCCTTCGAGATCGACATGATGGACAAGCTCACCGCTGCGGGACTGAGCGTCGTCGCGCAGTACGGCTGCTCGGGTTACCGGATCGACTTCGCGGTGCGCCATCGGAGCGATCCGGGGCGTTTCGTCCTCGCCGTGGAGGCCGACGGCGCCTCCTACCACTCCTCGCAGACCGCCCGGGACCGCGACCGGCTGCGCCAGGACCACCTGGAGCGCCTCGGCTGGCGGTTCTGCCGCATCTGGTCCACCGACTGGTTCAACGACCACGCCGGCGAGGTCGAGAGGGTGTTGCAGGCGTACCGCGCCGCGGTCGCCGAGAGCGACCCGGGGGGTGGTGCCGGCAGCGGCGACCCGGAGCGCGCCCACGCTGGCGGTGGTGCCGGCGCCGGCCCTGGCGGGGACCGCACCGGCGACGGTGTCGGCAGCGGTGATGGTGCGGGTGAACGAAGCGCGGGGCAGGCGGTTGGGCGGGGCGCCGGTTCGGCGGCCGCCGATGAGGGCAGGGCTGCTTCGACGTCCGGCCCGGCCCGGCGAGGTTCACCTCCGTACGTTCCCCGCGGCGCGCCGATTGCCGAGCACGACCCGGAGAAGCTGGTGCGGCTGGCCCGCTGGATAATGTCCGACGGCCTCCTGCGCACCGACGAGCAGATCTTCGAGGAGATGTTCGATCTCTTGGGCTACGGGCGCCGCGGTCACCGCATCCGGGAGGCGCTCTACGACGCGATCCGGTTGGCTGCGACCGACTGATGCTCGAGAGGATCACCGCGGTCCCACGTGCGAGGGCCGATGGCATCGGCCACCTCTCCGGCGGACACCGCGGTTCGTCAGGCCGGTGCCGGCGCGGTGGACGGTTCGGGCTTTCGGAGAGCCGCCTCGTCTTCAACCACCAGGCAGCGGCCGAGCGCATTCAGCGCCGTGTCCACCGACGTGATGTGGGACCGGTGTCCGGGGTCCAGCAGGCGGCGGACCGTGTTCTCCCCCACGCCCAGGCGGCGGGCGAGGGCAACGTTGGTCACGCCCTGCTCCCGCATCGCCGTGTGTAGGGCCAGCTTCGCCGCGACGATGGGAGACACGGCGATCAGCACCTGGCCCTCGGCGAGGGGGCTGGGAACCGGGATGTCCTCGCGTGCCTTGACGTACATGCCCAGCGCGACGGCCAGGCAATCGCCGGCCAACTCCAGGGCCTCGTCCCGGGACCAGCCGCCTGTATTGGCTCCGTACACGTCCGGAAAGGTCACGACCCAGGCTTCCCTGCCGCTCGCTCGCTCTTCTTCCTCATCGCGGACGATGCTGCAGGGGTAGGCATAGCGCATGATCTAGAACTCCCTCTTGTCGATGTGGAGGCCCTTCAGCATCGAGGCCAGGGTGCCCGCCGGAATCTCGCCATGCGGGACGGTGGTCCGATAGGGACCCAGCCGCAACTCTCCATGACTTCCCTTCCCGCGGCTGGGAACGAAATCGAAGTCCAGCCGGTTTCGGCGGGCGTATCGCCGGGCTCGTCGGCAGAACTCCCGCCCGTTCACGAGTCCATTATCGCACATATCTGTGCGATCAACAAGGCGCGTTCGGGCGGCGGTGACTCAGACGACCTTGCCGGGGTTGAGGACGCCGGCGGGGTCGAGGGTGGCCTTGATCCGTCGCATCAGGTCGAGCGCGACCGGGGGCTTGCGGCGGGCGAGTTCGTCCCGCCAGCGCCAGCCGATGCCGTGCTCGGCGCTGAAGCTGCCCCCGAGGGATTCGGTCACGTCGAAGACAGCCTCGGTCAGGCGGTCCTCGCTGTCACCGAGCACGTGCGGGTCCGCTCCTGGCGGTGCCAGCAGGTTGAAGTGGATGTTGCCGTCGCCGAGGTGGCCGAAGGCGTTGACCTGCACGCCGGGCAGTACCGCCTCGACCGCGGCCGTGGCCTGCTCCAGGAAGTCGGGCACGCGGGCCGGCACCACGGCGATGTCGTGCTTGACCGAGCCGCCGGAGCGCTTCTCGGCCTCGGGCGGCGCCTCGCGCACCTGCCACAGCCGCTCGGCGGCGGCGCTGCCGTCGGCCACCGTGGCGTCGCCGATGAGACCGTCGGCGAGGGCGTCGGCGAGCACCTCCTCCAGCAGCCGTCGCAGATCCTCGCCTGCCCGGCCCGACGTCAACTCGACGAGCAGCAGGGACTCCGCGCCGGGACCGAACGGATCGCGGGCACCGCCCGGTTGCACGCAGGCCAGGCGGCGCGTGGTGGGACTCAGCCACTCGCACGCGCTGACGCGCCCATCGCTCGCGTCCAGCAACCGGCCGAGAACCTCCAGGCCGGCGCGCGCGCCGGCCGCCCAGGCCGCCCCGTCGCTCTCCGGCGGGCCTTCCGGAGAGCCGGTTGCCCGAGCGGGTGCCCGGCCGCCGGAGAGGGTGGCCATGGCGGTTGCCCGCTGCCGGGCAGGCGCGAACAGCGCCAGGGTGGCCTCGCAGATCACGCCGAGGGTGCCCTCGCTGCCCACGAAGAGGTTCTTCAGGTCGTAGCCGGTGTTGTCCTTGCGCAGGCCGCCGCCGAGGCGCGCCACCGTGCCGTCGGCCAGCACGACCTCCAGGCCCAGGGTGAGGGCGCGGGCGCTGCCGTAGCGCAGCACCGCCGTCCCGCCGGCGTTGGTGGACAGGGCGCCGCCGATCTGCGCGCTGGCTTCGGCGCCGAAGCTGAGCGGGAACAGCAGCCCGGCGGCGGCCGCGGCGTCTGCCACCTCGGCCACCGTGGCTCCGGCGCCAACCGTGATGCTGCGCCCCAGACGGTCGATGCGGCGCACCTCGCGCATGCGTCGCAGGCTGAGCAGCACCGACGGCCCGTCGCGCAGCGGGGTGGCGCCCCCGCAGAGCCCCGTGTTGCCACCTTGGGGTACGACGGCCACGCCGGCGGCGGCGCAGAGCCGCACGACCGTCGCCACGTCTCCGGTGTCGGCCGGGGAGACCACCGCCAGGGCATCGCCGTGGTAGTGCCGGCGCTCGTCGACGAGGAAGGGGGCCATGATGTCCTCGTCGGTCTGGATGTGGCGGGTTCCCAGCGCAGCGTCGAGCCGGTCGACTATGGCGTCATTTGGCTGGCAAGGTTCCTGTTCTGGCATGACTGTCCAGTTCTTGTAGGGAGCGGCGATCGTTGAGAGCGCACTAGTCTCGAAATGCTAGGATTACTTCTCAGATGCGGCCACTCCACTACATCGAGATTACGAACTTCAAGCTCTTCGGGCACGAACCTCAGCGAATCGATCTCGATCATCCCACAGTATTGGTTGGTCCGAACAACTGCGGAAAGACAACGATAATTCAGGCGATTGCCTTCTGGTCCCACGCAGTCAAGGTGTGGTACGCCAGCAAGGGTCAAGCGCCGCCCAAGAAGCGGACTGCTACTGCTCTCAATCGTCTGAATATCGTCTCAGTTCCCGTCCGCCGTACCCGGTATTTCTGGCACGATGCGGCGGTACGCACAGGTAATATTCCAATACCAATTGACATTACAGTAGGCGTACTACACGCCAACACGATCTGTCCAGTAACCATTACATGTCGTAACCAGGGGGAAGATATCGTCTATTGTGCTCCGGACGAGGCGACTCTCGAGAACCTAGACGCCATTGCGACGGCTGCCGCGGTAGATGTGCATCTCCTCTATTCGATGTCTGGCCTTGAGCTTGAAGAGCCCACTGTTCAGCCAGGTAGGGTGAATGTCCTCTTGGGTCAGGGCCAGACCGCTCAAGTGTTACGGAATCTGTGCCTTATGGTTCGCCAGAGTTCTTCAGATGACTGGGAAGCCATCACCTTGCTCATGGGGCATCTGTTTGATATTGAGTTGACCGATCCACTTGAGAATTCGCGCGGGAGTATCGATCTTCATTATCGTCAGCAAGGGCTAGCTGTGCCATTGGAGATCGCCAGTGCGGGGCGCGGTCTTCAACAAATTCTGCTGATTCTGTCCTACTTGTACTCACACCGTTCTGGTGTTCTTCTCATCGATGAGCCGGACGCCCATTTGGAAATTCTCCGACAGAAGCAGGTGTATGTTCTCTTGCGTGAAATTGCTGCAGAGAATGATTCGCAAGTCCTAATCGTTACCCACTCTGAGCAGATCCTTGACGAGGCTGTAGATCACAGTCTGACGCTTCTACTAGGCGGGCGGTCAATTCCTGTGCCTGGTAGCTCGGTTAGTCGTGACGCCCTGAAGCAATATGGGACGGAGCACTATCTTCGCGCGCGTCAGCGTGGGTACGTCCTATACTTGGAAGGGAACACGGATCTGCAGATACTCAAGTCACTTGCAAAGAGACTGGATCATCCCGTTGCGGGTTCTTGGGATGAACGCGCGAACATTTACTATGTACAGGACAACTATCCTGAGCGTAGTCTTGATGCGGAGTTGGCGCGAGTTGAAGGAGCCTACGGACTCCCGCCGGAGAGACACTTCTACACGATGCGAGAGATGGTCCCGGGTATTCGTGGTCTCGCGATCTTAGATGCAGACAAGGGTCGACATGACCCGTACGAGCGAGAGGGGTTCAGAGTCAGCTATTGGCATCGGTATGAAATTGAGAACTACATCGTTACACCGTTAACGCTGCGTCTCGCCGCCGCAGATGAGTATGATGATGGATCATTTGACATTTTGGTGGCTGATGAGGTACTTGAAGACCTAATCGCTGAGCGCATTTTCTCTGACGCTACCGGACTCGGCGTTTGGCAGAACGCCGATCAGACGACAAGACAGTTCCTCTGGGAGACGTCGACGAAGGGTGTCAAGCTGAGCGACTTCGCGGAGGAGTTCTTCCGTCGTCTCGCCACGAATCTGGGAAGACCAATGTTGATGCGCAAGGCGGATTTACATCGACTTGTGGCTTTCGTCGATGTCGCCGTGGTTCCCGCCGAAGTCGGTGAGAAACTCGATCTTCTCGATGAGCTGTTCAAGTCGGCGAGGGGATCAGAAGACTCCTGACAGAGAACTGCGCATCGCGCCGGCGCTCGTCGACGAGGAAGGGGGCCATGATGTCCTCGTCGGTCCGGGTGTGGCGGGTTCCCAGCGCAGCGGTGAGGTCGGCGAGGAGGGCATGGCCATCGACGGTCCCGTCGGAGGGGGGCATCGGCGATCTACGTGAGTGCCAGGTGATCCACAGCGCGCGCGAGCGGCGCCGCCGGCGAGTGGATTCCGGTCTCCGCCGGAATGACGCGCAAGACGGTGTGCAGCATCACTCAGGAGTCTCCCAGCCGGTCCGAGGCGGCCGCGCCCGCCTCCGCGGGCACGGCCTGACCGATGTCGGTCCGCTGCGTGGGGTACAGCCGGTAGACGATCGCTGCGACAACCAGCAGCGCGGCGGCCGTGACCCACGAGGACAGGTTCATCCCCCGATCGAACGCGTCGATCGCAAGAACACGGAGCTGTTCGGCCGCTTCGGCGGGCAACTCGCGGGCGGCTCCGAGGGCGCTGCCGATCGAGTCGGATGCCGCCTCGGCCGCTGCCGGTGAAAAATCGCCGAGCCTCCCCGAGACCCCCTGCCGGTAGCCGACCGACAGGAGTGAGCCCAGCATCGCGATGCCGATTGCCCCGCCCGTCTCGCGTGTCATGTCATTGAGGGCCGAGCCGACTCCCGCCTTGTGCGACGGGAGCGAACCGACGATGGCGTGTGTCGCGCTCGGCATGGTCACGGCGAGCCCGGTGCCCAGGAGCACCAGGGGCACCACCGCGAACCAGTAGGGCGACGCCGGGCTGAGCGTCCCCATGATTGTCATCCCGATGGCGGTGATCACCAGCCCCGCGGTGATCGTGGCCCTCGGTCCGAATCGGGCGAGCAGCGCCGGGACGCGGGGCGCGACCAGGAACACCACCGCCGCCGGGGGCAACATCCGGACGCCGGCCGGCAGTGGTGAGTGCCCCTGCGCGAATTGGAAGTACTGGGTTTGGACGAAGAAATTGCCGTACAGCGCGAAGAAGGTCGCGACGGCCGCGACCGCCCCGAGCGTGAAGACCCGGTTACCGAAGTAGGCCGGGTCGAGCATGGGGAACCGCGCCCGGCGCTCCCAGCGAACGTAGGCCCAGAATCCCACCAGCGCCCCACCGAAAACGCTGACCACCGGTGGGTCTCGCCATCCCAATTCGGGGCCTTCGATGATCCCGAAGAGCAGGCAGCCGAGCGCCACGATCGACAGCGCGGAGCCGACCGCGTCCAGCGGCCGTTGCTCCTCGTCCCGGGACGTCGGCACGATCCAGGCCACCAACGCCAGGACCACCGCGGCCACGGGGACGAGGACACCGAAGACCGAGCCCCACCAGAAGAAGCGGAGCATGAGACCGCCTGTGAGGGGGCCGAGCAGGCCGCTCAGGCCCGCGGCCGCCGACCAGACTGCGACCGCCTTGGGTCGCTCCGACGCCGGGAAGATCACCGCGGCGATCGACAGCGTCGCCGGCATCACGAGGGCGGCGCCGACACCCATGATGGCCCGGTAACCGATCACCTGCCCGGCGGTTGTCGAGAAGGCTGCCAGCGCGCAGGCCACCCCGAAGATGACGATCCCGGTGAGCAGAACCCCCTTGCGGCCCCAGCGGTCGCCGAGGGCCCCGAAGGGCAGCAGCAGACCCGCAAAAGTCAGCATGTAGGCGTCGGTGATCCATTGCAGACTCGAGCCGCTGGCACCCAGCGCCGTCTGGATGGTCGGCAGCGCGACGTTCATCGCACCGAGGTTGCTGAAGACCATCACGATTGACGAACACAGCACGATGAGGATCAGCCAGCGCTGCGGGTGTGGTTCGGTGGAGGGCCCCGCGGGGTGTTCGCGCATGCCCGGCGAAGTGTAAAGGGCGTGCCTCCGGGCCCGGGTCGCCGACGGCCCGCGCCGGGTCGCCGTGGGTCTGGGGCCGGGTTGCCGTGGGTCCGCGGCCGGGTCGCCGTGGGTCTGGGGCCGGGTTGCCGTGGGTCCGCGGCCGGGTTGCCGTGGGTCTGGGGCCGGGTTGCCGGGGCCCGCGGCCGGGTCGCTCAGGCCGTGCCTTCGGCGGCGCCTGTCTCCGAAGGCACGGCCGGGCGGGTGTCGGTCCGGTGCTTCGGGTACAGCCGGTGGACGATGACTGCGACGAGGACCAGCGCACCCGCCGCAACCCAGGAGGCCAGGGTCATTCCCCGGTCGAATGCGTCGGTGGCCAGACCGTGCAGTCGCGCGGCTACCTCGGTAGGTAGCTCTGCACCGGCGCCGAGGGCGCCGCCGATCGAGTCGGACGCAGCCTCGGCCGCTGCGGCCGGCAGGTCGCCCAGCCTCCCGGAGATCCCCTGCCGGTAGCCGACCGACAGGAGTGAGCCCAGCAGCGCGATGCCGATCGCCCCGCCCGTCTCGCGTGTCATGTCGTTGAGGGCCGAGCCGACGCCGGACTTGTGCGACGGGAGCGAACTGACGATGGCGTGCGTCGCGGTCGGCATGGTCACGGCGAGCCCGATGCCCAGCACCACGAGGGCCACCGCGGCGGGCCCGTAGGACGACGCCGCGCTGAGCGTCCCCATGGTCGCCATCCCGGCGGCGGTGATCACCAGCCCGGCGGTGATCGTGGCCCGCGCGCCGGATCGGGCGATCACGGCGGGGATGCGGGGTGCGATCAGGAACACGATCGCGGAGACGGGCAGCATCCGGAGACCCGCTGCGAGCGGCGAGTGGCCCTGCGCGAACTGGAAGTACTGGGTGAGGATGAAGACGATGCCGTACAGGGCGAAGAAGGTCCCGACGGCGGAGACCGCCCCGAGGCTGAAGACCCGGTTGCCGAAGTAGGCCGGGTCGAGCATGGGGAACCGGGTCCGGCGTTCCCAGCGGACGTAGGCCCAGAATCCCACGGCCGCCACGCCGAAGCCTCCGATCACCGGTGGGCCCAGCCATCCCAGTTCGGGGCCTTCGATGATCCCGTAGAGCAGGCAGCCGAGCGCCACGATCGACAGCGCGGAGCCGACCGCGTCCAGCGGCCGTTGCGCCTCGTCCCGGGACGTCGGCACGATCCAGGTGACCAGCGCCAGGACCACCCCGGCCACCGGGACGGTGAACAGGAAGACCGAGCCCCACCAGAAGTACCGGAGCAGGACACCGCCGATGACGGGACCGAGCATCCCGCTGAGCCCCGCGGCGGCCGACCAGGCGGCGACCGCCTTGGCTCGCTCGGACGCCGGAAAGATGACCGCGGCGATCGACAGCGTCGCCGGCATGACCAGGGCGGCGCCGACACCCATAATCGTCCGGTAGATGATTACCTGCCCGGCGGTTGTGGAGAAGGCCGCCAGCCCGCTGGCCACCCCGAAGATCACGATCCCGGCGAGCAGTACCCCTTTTCGACCCCTGCGGTCACCGAGGGCACCGAGGGGCAGCAGCAGGCAGGCGAAGGTGAGGATGTGGGCGTCGGTGATCCATTGCAGATCCGAGCCGCTGGCCCCCAGCGCCGTCTGCATGGTCGGCAGGGCGATGTTCATCGAGCCGAGGTTGCTGAAGACCATCACCATCGACGAACACAGGACGACGAGGATCAGCCAGCGCCGCGGGTACGGTTCGGTGGAGGGCCCCGCGGGGTGCTCGCGCATGCCCGGCGAAGTGTATGGGGCTCACCTCCGGGGCCGGGTGGCTGGGGGTCCGGTCGCGGGGCGGTCCGGGAGGTGGTTGGCGGCAGCCGCCGCGGCCCCGGCGCGTTGGGCGGCGGCTCGGCCTGCTGACGCTTCTCGGCAGCGGTGGTCGGCAGCGAGCCGCGTGCGCGGCGCGGCACCCCGATCAGGTTCGGCGTCGGCGGCGGGTACGGGGGAGCCGGAGCGTTTGTGTACCGGCAGTCAGCGCTGCCGTCGGCGGGACCGGTCGCGGTCGGGGGCTGCGTCGGTCAGAGCGGCTGATCCCTCGTCGCCGGTCGGATACATGATCTCGGGCACTGGTTGGTCGCCCGCCAGCACTGCCGCGATCTTGGCGATGTGGGCCGGGGTGCTGCCGCAGCAGCCGCCGATGATCTGTACGCCGCCCTGCCGCGCCCGGTGGGCGTGGGCAGCCAGGATCTCGGGCGTGCCGGTGTAGTGGAAGGTGTTGCCGCCCCAGTAGGGGATGCCGGCGTTGGGTTTGGAGATCACCGGGAGGTCACCAAGGGCGGCGCGAATCTCCAGCGCGGCGCTCTCGGTGTCGGCGATGTTGTTGCCGCAGTTTGCGCCGAGGGCCGCCAGCTCCAGATGACCGAGCCGCTCGGCCGCCTCGGCTCCGCCGGCGCCCATCATCGTGCGTCCGGCGGTGTCGAAGCTCAGCGTCACCGCCACCGGCAGGTCACAGGCCCTGCGGGCGCCCCGCACGGCGGCCTCCACCTCCCCCAGGTCGCTCAGGGTCTCGAGCCAGAGCAGATCGGCGCCGCCTTGTGCCAGGCCCTCGGCCTGGGTGGCGAAGGCCTGCTCGCAGTCGGCGACGGTCAGCGATCCCAGCGGCTCCAACAGCTCCCCGGTCGGCCCCATCGAACCGGCCACCAGCATCGTCCGGGCGTCGCGGCGCTGTTCGGCCTCGGTGGCCTCCCGGGCGATACGGGCGGCTGCCTCGTTCAACTCCAGGACGCGCCCGTCGAGGTTGTGCAAGCGCAGCCGCAGGCCGTTCCCACCGAAGCTGTTGGTCAGCACGAGATCGGCTCCTGCCCGGAGGTGGCCGCGGTGCACGTCGCGGATCCGCCCGGGGGCCAGCAGGTTGGAGCGCTCCGGCGCGTCGCCGGAGGTCAACCCCATGGCGAAGAGCTGCGTCCCCATGGCGCCGTCGGCGACCACGTAGCCCTTCGTGTCCCAGAATTCGGCGAACCGATCACCGGCGGCGCTCATCGGGGTAAAGGTAACGGCCGTCTCCCCGGCGACCCCCGCGGCTGCGCAGGCGGGAACGGCCCGCACCCTTACGCCATCCCGCGCGGAACCACGATCAGGGGGCCCACCCGAGTGGCGGCCCGGGCGGCAACGGCGGGCGCCCGGCAGGTATGGTCAACCGATGGTCGCCGATCTGCTGCTCCTGGACGAGGACTGGGAGCGGGCGCTGGCGGTGGTGGCGCATCCCGACGATCTGGAGTACGGCGTGGCGGCGGCCGTCGCCCGCTGGACCGGAGCGGGCAAGGACGTCCGCTACGCCCTGGTGACCAGCGGTGAGGCGGGGATCGCCACCATGGCGCCGGAGGAGACGGGGCCGCTGCGCGAGGCCGAGCAGCGGGCGTCTGCGGCCGTCGTGGGCGTGTCACACGTGGAGTTCCTGGGGTTCGCCGACGGCTACGTGATGGCCGACCTGGACTTGCGCCGGGCCCTGGCCGCCTGCATCCGCCGCAACCGGCCCGAGGCAGTGCTGTCCATCAACTACCGGGACAGCTTCGGGGGCGGTTCGTGGAACCACGTAGACCACCGGAACGTGGGCCGGGCCCTCATCGACGCGGTGCGCGACGCCGCCAATCCGTGGATGTTCCCCGACCTGGCCGGCGACGGCCTGGAGGCCTGGGGTGGCGTGCGGTTCGTCGCATTCGGCGGCTCGCCGGAGGCCACCCACGCGGTCGACGTCACCGGCCACCTCGAGGCCGGCTTCGCCTCACTGGCGGCGCACGCCGCCTACCTGGCCTCGCTCAGCGGCCCGATGGCCGATCCGGAGGCGTTCCTGCGCCCGAACGCCGAAGCCGACGGGGCGCGGCTCGGCGTCGAGCATGCTGTGAGCTTCGAGGTGGTCCTGGCCTGAGAGCCACCTCCGGCTCCGCTTCGAACGCGGCGCGGGCGGAATCCAGAATATTGCAGAATGCCGGTCGGGATTATTGCAGACGGGCGAATGGCTGGCGGTCGAAGTGAAGCTCGGCGGCGACGCAGCGATCGACGAAGCCGCCCGCAGCCTGCTCAAACTACGGGACCGCGTCGATTCGGTCGCCGCGGGCGAGCCGATCAAGCTGATCGTGGTGACCGCGGTGGGCAACTACAGCCACGAACGCCGCGACGGCGTGGCGGTCGTCCCGATCGGTGCCCTCGGCCCCTGACCGCCCGGCCCGTCCACGGGGGCGGAGCGTCCTGCCGCCGGGCTGACCGAGCCCTGTCTGTTGGGCGCTAACGGTTCCTCAGGATGGTCATCAAAAGAGCTATAACTTGGACGTTGAAGATCCAATAAATTGGATGGCAAATTACCTATAATATGGGCTTTTCAGCGTGACTGCCTGCTAGAATGATCTTGTGACACACGGCCGTGATACGTCCGCAGAGTCGACCGGAGGATCCACCCGCCTGACACCTCCGGGGTACCGGCCGCGCGTGGTCGACGGGATGGTCCGCGAGGCCTTGGATATTGCGCCGATGGTTGTACTGGAGGGTGCCAGAGGTTGCGGCAAGACATGGACGGGCCTGAATCATGCGCGCAGCGAAGTGCGCCTCGATGACGACGTGGAACTCCGCGCCGCGTCGCGGCTGCTGCCGGGCAAGACGCTTGAGGGAGACCGCCCCAGGCTGGTGGATGAGTGGCAACTGGCGCCGGGGCTTTGGAACAGCGCCCGCCACGTCGCGGATTCCCAGCATCGAGCCGGCTTGTTCATCTTCACGGGGTCGGCGCATCCCGCCGACGACCTCACCCGACATTCGGGTGCGGGACGAGTGATGCGAGTGGCGATGCGGCCGATGTCACTGCTCGAGAGCGGGGAGTCCACCGGGGAGGTCTCGCTCGGGCGCCTGCTGGACGGGGAGGCCTGCGCAGCGGGGCGCTCCGACGCGTCGCCGCAGGAGGTGATCGAGGCACTGTGCCGGGGCGGGTGGCCGCGACATCTCGACCATCCTGTCGCCCGGTGTCAGCTGTTGCTGAGGGCCTATCTGCAGGAAGTGGCGCGCACGGACATTCCTCAAATGGGCCGCACCCGGCACGAGCCCGCGGGCGTGCTCCGGCTGATGGCCTCGCTGAGCCGCAACATCGCCACCACGGCCGGTGCCACGACGCTGTCCGCCGACATCGCCGGTGACGGTGCCCCGTCGCGCAAGACCGTGGCCGACTATCTCGGCGCGCTGCGACGGGTGTTCGTCGTGGAGGACGTGCCTGCCTGGCCCACCCATCTGACGTCGAGGGCGACGCTACGCAGCGCGCCGAAGAGGCATCTCGTGGATCCGTCCCTGGCGGCGGCGTCGCTGCGCGCCCTTCCCGAACGGTTGTGGCGCCGACCGAGCACCCTCGGGCCGATGTTCGAATCCCTGGTGGTTCGGGACCTTCGCGTGTACGCCGAGGCGAACGACGCTGCCGTGTACCACTATCGGGACAGCAACGGCCACGAACTCGACGCCGTTGTCCAGAGTGGCGACGGGCGTTGGTTGGCGGTGGAAGTGAAACTGGGGGCCGGCGACCGGCTGGACGAAGCGGCGCGATCGCTTGTTCGGGCGTGCGAGCAGATCGACACGACCCGGGTGGGCGAGCCCGCCAAGAAACTCGTCATCACCCCATCCGGCTATGGCTACGAACGCCCCGACGGCGTGACCGTGCTCCCCCTGACGGCTCTGGGGCCTTGACCGGGCGCTTGGGGATCGGCGGGGTGTGGCGGTGCCGCACAAGCGGAGCAGAGCCCAGAGCATTGCAGAATGCTGATTCGGATTGTTGCAGAATGTTGGCCGCATGGCTTGCGAGATGTCGGTCCCAAGCGTTGCAGATGTGACCGGCGAGTCGTGCGCTCGCTGAATCGGCCATGCGGTTGTCCCGATCGGCGCCCTCGGGCCCTGACCGCCCGGCCCGCCCACGCGCCCAGAGGTGTCGGGCCGGCCCGCCGTCAGGGTGTGGTCGCACGGGCGTCGCCGGGGCACTCGGCCGCTGCGGAGCGGGTTCAACGGCCCTGGTGGTCGGCTCGGCGCAGTCCCATCGAGCAGATGATCGACGGTTCTGTGGTTCCGGAACCCTCGGGTCGGACGCACAGCCGGTCGTCGCGCCAGAGTTCCACGAGGAGCGCTGCGACGTCGGCCGGGGATCGTTCCCGGATGGCGTTGGCGAAGCGTTGTGTGGCGGACTCGAGCAGGGGGCGTTCGTTGATGGCGTCGTGGGCTTCGTCAAGTTCGCTGCGTGTGAACAGCAGGTTGTCCTCGAAGTCGTCGCGGTGGTCGTAGATGAGCCGCCAGAGCTTGCCGCGGACTCCCCCGAGGGCGTCGCTGACTCTGCCCGGTTGGTGCCGTAGCGGGCCGCCGACGGCCGTCGCCACGAGGTCGTGGTGGTCGTCGAGGCGGAGCGCGGCCGGCTCGCCCGGTTCGCATTCGGCCAACCGCAGCGCCTCCTGGGGTGCGATGCGGCGGGCTTCGCCGTCTGTTGCGCTCACGATGGCGAAGGCGTCGCTGCCGGTCACGGTGCGCGAGTGCACGACGACGGCGTCGCCGGCGACAGCGCGGGGATCGGCCTCGGCCTCCTCGTGCCCGCGGGGCTCCGTGGCCCCGACGGTCTCACGCCCGGACGCGGTGAGCGCCTCGGTGTTGTCCACCGATCTGGTGGCGTGGACCACGTCGGGTAACGCGGCGGCGGCGGTGGCGAGGTCCGGGTGGGTCTCGGTGGCGTGGCGCCATATCTCGTACGCCATGGATACCGGGTCCACGTCGTCGCCGGAGTCGGCGAGCGCGAAGTCGGAGTGTTCGTCGTAGAGGGCGCCGAGGCGGTGTCGTTCGGTCGGGTCGCCGAAGAACTGCTCGTCGGAGCCCAGGAGCGTGGCCTGCTCGGCGAGGCGTTCCCGGATGCGCTCACGGAGGCGAATCTCCGTCTCGATTGATCCGGTCGGGAGCAGTGAGTACACGATCACCTCGCCGGCCCGCTGACCGATCCGGTCCACCCGCCCGGCGCGTTGCACGAGGCGCACCACGGCCCAGGGCAGGTCGTAGTTGACGACGATGCGGGAGTCCTGGAGGTTCTGGCCCTCCGAGAGCACGTCGGTCGAGACGAGGACCCGCAGTTCCACGCCGGGGGCCACTCGGTGCCGGCCCGACCGCGGCGAGAAGCGTCGCGCCAGAGCGCTCGGGTCCGGCGAGCTGCCCGTCACGGCCGCCGCGCCGGCGATGCCGCGCCGCTGCAGTTCACCTTCGATGTAGTGGGCGGTGTCGGCGGCCTCGGTGAACACCAACACCTTCTCGTCGGGGTGCCGCTCGGTGATGATCTCCTCGAGGGCGGCCAGCTTGCCGTCGCGGTCAGCGTTCCACGGTCCGAAGCCGCCGAGCAGATCACCGATCGCCTCGGTGTCGTCGGTCAGTTCCTCGCGCAGGCCGTCCAGGAAGGCCTCGGGTGGCGCCCAGCGGATCGCCTTGGGCGCGGCGGCCACGAGGGCGTCGTAGGCCCGTTCGGCGGACGACTCCTGTTGTGGGAACAGCACCGACCTCGCGGGACCGAAGTCGGGCCCTCTCGGCGTGTCGTCGTCGTGGTCCGCGTCGGGATCGAGTTCGTCGCTCATCCAGCTGGCCTCGGCCTCCCAGAGCGCGTTGTCGACAGCGCCTACGGGGATCGGCAGCCCGGCCTCGAGGGCGTGGAGCACCACCAGGTTGCGCAGACGGTGTCGTCGCAGCGTGGCCAGGAAGGCCGGGCCCGACGATGAGAGCCGTTTGAACATCATGATCCGGGTGAATCCCGAGAGGTTGCCCCGGGCGGCGTTCGCCAGGTCGTCCAGCAGGGCACGTTCGTTGGCGTCGTCGGCCTCGAAGCCGTGGCGCAGGTAGTCGCCGAGTTGGTAGCGCGGCAGGTACAGGTCTCCGATGACGTCCAGGGTGCGATCCGACGCCATCGTCGCTGCCGCGTCGCCGGGCGGAAGATCGACCTCCACGGGGACGGGTCGGCGTCGGGGGAAGTAGAAGCGCTCGCCGCTGCCGAAGGTCAGGTAGCGGCGGTCCGACTCGTCGGTGTGCGTGTAGTGCTCCTCGAT
>Ga0209021_1002121_pt1 | contig 17960 bp, 16 predicted proteins | sample PinacodermFT_FD_187299 | JGI IMG/M metagenome (GOLD analysis project Ga0209021, IMG submission 187299) | Host-associated microbial community of the marine sponge Aplysina aerophoba from Gulf of Piran - sponge pinacoderm, lysed by freeze-thaw... | ecosystem: Host-associated > Porifera > Sponge >... | reverse complement strand
CGCCGGCCGGGCCGCACGGTGGCGGCCGGGGCGGGCTAGTAGGGGACGTGGAGGGGGCGTTTGGCGGAGACGACCCGCGTGTTCACCCCGACGAAGTTGAGCCCGCCGAACAGGCGCGCGTACTCGATCTTCATGCAGCGGTCCATCACCACCTCCAGGCCCCCGTCGCGGGCGATCCGGGCCGCGTCCTCGTTCACGATGCCAAGCTGCATCCAGAGCACCTTCGCCCCGATCGCGACCGCCTGCTCCGCGATGGCCGGGATCTCCTCCGCCCGCCGGAAGCAGTCGACCACGTCGGGCGGCTCGGGAAGCTCGCTCACGCTCGGGACGCACGCCTCGCCCAGCACCTCCTCGTAGGCCGGGGTCACCGGGATGACCCGGTAGCCGTGGTCGATGAGGTACTTGGCCGCGAAGAAGCTCGGGCGGTACCAGTTCGCGGAGAGGCCCACCATGGCGACGGTCTTCGCGTCGCGAAGGATCCGGCGAAGGGTGGGAATGTCGTTTCCGTCGGGCATCGTTCGCCTCGCTCCGGCTCTCGGCCAGCGCCAACATAGACGCAGGAGGCATGGAATGGCAACCGTGGGTATCGGCAGGATCGGGTCCCTTGCGCACCGGTCGAGCGGCCGGTCGGCGAAGTCCCGGGGAGGCCGTGTCGAACGGCCGCGCGGGCGAGCCCGGCTTTTTCGCGGGTGTGCGATCCGTCACACTCGCGGTCATGGACGGGCCGGTGCGATGCGCCTGGGTCGGAGACGACCCGATCTACGTCGCCTACCACGACGACGAGTGGGGGGTGCCCTCGCTCGACGACGGCTACCTCTTCGAGATGCTGCTCCTCGAGGGTGCCCAGGCGGGGCTCAACTGGCGGCTCATCCTCGGCAAGCGCGAGGGGTACCGCCGCGCCTATGACGGGTTCGACCCGGTCCGGATCGCGGCCTGGGACGACGAGAGGATCGAGAGCCTCGCGCACGATCCCGGCATTGTCCGAAATCGGCTCAAGATCCGGGCCGCCCGCACCAACGCGCGGGCCGCGCTCGCGGTGATCGACGAGCGGGGCGGGCTTGCACCGTTCTTCTGGGACTTCGTGGACGGAACCCCGGTCGTCAACCGCTGGCGGAGCGTCGACGAGATGCCCGCGTCTAGCCCGCTCTCCGATCGGGTGAGCCGCGAGCTCAAGCGCCGCGGCTTCAAGTTCGCGGGCTCCGTCATCTGCTACTCGTTCCTCCAGGCGATCGGGATCATCGACGACCACACCCGCGACTGCTTTCGCGGCCGGCTCCCCTGACCGCCGCGAAGGCCGCCTCCGGATACGGACCGGTCCGCGCCGCCAGGCCCGCCGCGGGAGCGGCCGGAGGGAGGTGCGGGAGGAACGCAGGCGCTTGCAACCATTCGCGGATTGGACTACGGTTGAGGGCGAAGCTGGGGGTGTCGGGCATCGGCCCGACTGAGAAAAAACCCTTTGAACCTGAACCGGATGATGCCGGCGGAGGAAAGCTTCCCCCCCATCGGCATCTCCTCGATTCCGCGATCCGGTACGGGTCCGGGCGCCGGCCGACAGTTCGGCGCAAGCACCGGGAAGGACCGTGTCCACCCGGGGCATGAAACGGAGAGAATTCCGCCATGAGTGCAATTCCGAAGGCTTTCATCGAGAGGACCTCGCGCCTGTCCGACGAGGTAACCCGCCCCTTCCCGGGCTCGCGAAAGATCCATGTCCAGGGGTCCCGGCCCGATCTCAGGGTCGGCATGCGCGAGGTGGAGCTGAGCGATACCCCCGCGAGCTTCGGCGCCGAGAAGAACGCGCCCCTCACCATCTACGACACCTCCGGTCCGTACACGGACCCGGGCGCCGACATCGATCTGCTCGCCGGCCTCCCCCGCACCCGCGAGACCTGGATCGAGGAGCGGGGCGACACCGTGGTCCTCGACCGGCCGAGCTCGGAGTACGGGCGCAAGCGGCTCGCGGACCCGAAGCTCGCCTCCCTTCGCTTCGAGCACATCCGGCGGCCGCGCCGTGCCGTTCCGGGTGCCAACGTCACCCAGATGCACTACGCCCGGCGAGGCATCGTCACCCCGGAGATGGAATACATCGCGATCCGCGAGAACCTCCGCCGCGAGGAAGTCCGGGATCAAGGGCTCCTCGCCCGGCACCCCGGGCAGTCGTTCGGCGCCGCCATTCCGGATCGGGTGACCCCCGAGTTCGTGCGCGAGGAGGTCGCCCGCGGGCGCGCCATCATTCCCGCCAACATCAACCACCCCGAGCTCGAGCCGATGGTGATCGGGCGCAACTTCATCGTGAAGGTCAACACCAACATCGGCAACTCCGCGGTCACCTCGTCCATCGAGGAGGAGGTGGAGAAGATGGTGTGGTCCACCCGCTGGGGCGGGGACACCCTGATGGATCTCTCGACGGGCAAGAACATCCACGAGACCCGGGAGTGGATCATCCGCAACTCCCCGGTCCCGATCGGCACGGTCCCGATCTACCAGGCCCTCGAGAAGGTGGGCAAGCCCGAGGACCTCACCTGGGAGCTCTTCCGCGACACCCTCGTCGAGCAGGCGGAGCAGGGGGTCGACTACTTCACGATCCACGCCGGGGTGCGGCTCGCGCACGTGCCCCTCACCGCGAAGCGGGTGACCGGCATCGTCTCCCGGGGCGGCTCCATCATGGCGAAGTGGTGCCTCGCGCATCACACGGAGAGCTTCCTCTACACCCGTTTCCCCGAGATCTGCGAGATCATGCAGGCCTACGACGTGTCGTTCTCGCTCGGCGACGGGCTTCGCCCGGGGTCGGTGGCGGACGCGAACGACGAGGCGCAGTTCGCCGAGCTGAAGACGCTCGGAGAGCTCACCCAGGTCGCCTGGGAGCACGACGTCCAGGTGATGATCGAGGGGCCGGGGCACGTCCCCATGCAGCTCATCAAGGAGAACATGGAGCGCGAGCTCGAGGACTGCGCGCAGGCGCCGTTCTACACCCTGGGGCCCCTCACGACGGACATCGCCCCCGGCTACGACCACATCACCTCGGCCATCGGGGCGGCCCAGATCGGCTGGTACGGCACGGCCATGCTGTGCTACGTGACCCCGAAGGAGCACCTCGGCCTTCCGAACAAGCACGACGTTCGCGAGGGCATCATCACCTACAAGATCGCCGCCCACGCGGCGGACCTCGCCAAGGGTCACCCCGGGGCGCAGATCCGGGACAACGCGCTCTCCAAGGCCCGCTTCGAGTTTCGGTGGGAGGATCAGTTCAACCTCGGCCTCGACCCGGAGCGGGCGCGCGAATACCACGACGAGACCCTGCCCAAGGACTCGGCCAAGGTGGCGCACTTCTGCTCGATGTGCGGGCCGAAGTTCTGCTCGATGAAGATCACCCAGGACGTGCGCGACTATGCGAAGGAGCGCGGCATCGGCAGGGTCCAGGACGCCGTGCAGGTGGGTCTCGTCGAGAAGGCGGAGGAGTTCCGGCGCGCCGGCAGCGAGATCTACCAGCGGACCTGAGGGACGAGGGTCGCGGGGGGGCGCGGAGCGCCCGACCCGCGGGAAATCCGTCTCTCCGGATTCGCCGGAGCCCTCGGACCGTCCGGAAGATGAGCGGGGCATGAAGAGACGGCTCCCTTCGCTCAATGCCCTGCGCGCGTTCGAGGCGGTCGCGCGGCACCTCAGCATGACCAAGGCGGCGGAGGAGCTGAGCGTCACTCCGGCCGCGGTGAGCCGCCAGGTGAAGACCCTGGAGGACTATCTCGAGGTCACCCTGTTGCGGCGCGCAAACAAGGCGCTGTTCCTCACCGACGCGGGCCAGGCGTGCCTGCCGGCCCTCACGCGCGGATTCGATCTGCTCGCCGCCGCCATCCGCGATCTCGGCGTGTTCGACGCGCGCCGCCCGCTGACCGTGAGCGTCACCCCGTCCTTCGGGGCGCAGTGGCTCGTGCCCCGCCTCGACCGCTTTCGGGCTCTTCATCCGACGTTCGACGTCCGCATCGACGCTTCGACCCGGCTCGTGGACTTTCGGCACGACGACGTCGACCTCGCGGTCCGTTACGGTCCGGGGGGCCGGCCGGGACTTCGGGCCGAGCGGCTGATGTCGGAGGAGATCTTCCCGATGTGCAGCCCGAGGCTCGTCGAGGAGGCGGGCCCGCTCGATTCTCCGGCGCGGCTTCGCGGCCATACCCTGCTGCACGTCGACAACGCCCAGCTCGACGAGGCGTGGCCGGACTGGGAAACCTGGCTCATCACCGCGGGGGTGACGGGGGTGGACGCGCGCCGCGGCCCGCGCTTCACCCAGCCGAGCATGGCCCTCCAGGCGGCCCGCGACGGGCTCGGGATCGCGCTGTGCGGGAGCGTGCTCGCGTCGGACGACCTGCGCGCGGGCCGCCTGGTGCAGCCCTTCGATCTCAGCTTTCCGGTGAACTTCGCCTACCACGTGATCTGCCCCGAATCGACGGCGGATCGCCCGCGGGTGGTGGCGTTCCGGGACTGGCTCCTGCGCGAGGCGAGGAGCGGCCAGGCCCCGGGCTGAGCGGGGCGCGGTACGGTTCAGGGAGTGCGGAAGTGCCGCGCCCACACCGGGACGATGGCGGGGCGGGCGGCGACGGCCGCAGTCAGGCGCTCCACCTTCGGAATGTGGGTGGGCCGCCATGCGTTCTGCTGAGCCCAGCGGCTGACCACCGCGAGGTAGATGTCGGTGAGGGTGAACCCCTCACGCGAGAGGTACGGATCGCCGGCGATGTTCGCCTCCACGACGAGCCACCTCGTCCTCCAGATCTCCCGCGCCCGCTCGCGCATTGCCTCGGTCCGGGCGGGGTCGGTGGCGAAGCGCTCCGGGTAGTCGTTGATCTCCACGATCGGATAGATCTCCGTCGCGGCGAAGAGGAGCCAGCGAAGGGCGTGCGCGCGCTGCGCGGTCCCTTTCGGCGGCAGCAGCCCCGCGTCCGGGTGCCGCTCGTCCAGGGTCAGCAGGATCGCCACGGACTCGGTGAGGAGCTGGTCTTGATCGATGACCAGCGCGGGCACCTTGCGCTGGGGATTGATCGCCTCGTACTCCGTCCCCCGCTGTTCGTCGTTTCGGAGCGAGAGCTTGCGAAGCTCGTAGTGCGCCCCGATCTCGGCCAGCGCGCACTCGATCGCGCAGGACCCGGAGCCCCGGGCGCCGTAGAGGAAATAGGTCACTTGAGCCTCCAGCCTGAATTCGGGTGGGGATGATTTGCGCCTCCTTCCGGCCCTGTCAACCGGGCCTCAGGCCCACTCGCACGGGTGGCTTCCGAGCGGTGCGGCGGGCAGGTCGAATCGCGGCGGGGTCGCGGGCAGCTCCTCCGCGCATCGGACCGAGGTCATTTCCCCGAATGCGGTGCTCCGGCGTTCCAGCCGGTCGGCCACCGCGGCGAGGTCCGGGTCCGGGGCGCCGAGTCCGTCGACGCGGCCGAGCCCGTCGAGCCAACGCCCGGCGGCGGCGAGCGAGACCCGCACCAGCCAGCTTCCGCCCTCCGTCGCCCGGCGCGCGAGCGCCGCCATGGCGCCGGCCGAGGCGAGATAGCCCGTGCTGTGGTCGAGGGCCTGGCAGGGGAGGGGAGCGGGCTCTTCGACGCCGCGCGCCGCGCTTCCCGCGGCGACGATGCCGGTCGCGGTCTGGACGAGGCTGTCGAATCCGTGCCGGTTCGCCCACGGCCCCGACTCCCCCCACGCGCTCAGGGTGACGTACACGATGCCCGGCCGACGCTCCGCCAGCTCCTCCGGTCCGTAGCCGAGGGAGGCGATTGCGCCGGGTCGGAATCCCTGCACGAAGACGTCCGCGCCCTCGACGAGCGCGTCGAACGCGCGGCGATCGTCGCAGTTGCGAAGATCGACGTGCGCGCAGCGTTTGCCCCGGCCGCCGTCCATCGCGAGCACCGGCACCTCGGGGAGGTGCGGGGGGTGGATGCGGAGCACGTCCGCGCCGTGGGCGGCGAGGGTCCGGCCGCAGACCGGTCCGGCGATGACCCGGGTGAGGTCGGCGACCCTGACCCCCGCGAGGGGCCGTTCGCCCACCGGCAGGGAGCGCGCAGGCGCGTCGCCGAGCCGCGCGACCTCCAGCACCGGGACGCAGCCGAGCGCGGCCGCCTGGGGATGACGCGCCCACTCCTCGGGCGTGCGAAGCGCGTATCCCGGCAGTCCCTGCGCCGCCAGCGTGTCTTCGACCTCGAAGGCGTCCCTGCGGGAGAGCGCGCGAGCGATCTCGGGTCCGTCGTCACGGCAGCCGAGCTCGCGGAGGATCCCGTCGCGGTGGTGCGGGTACCCCATGTGGAGCTGCATCCACCTTCCCGAAGTGTCGCGGAAGTACGAGCGCGCCCGGTCCGGCCCCTCGACCGGCGCCCCGTCGATGCGAAGGTAATGCTCGCTCCGGTAGGCGACGGCGGCGGGCCGCATGCCGACCCGGACCGGCTGCGCGATGCCCGAGCGCAACCGCCACAGCTCGCTCGCCGCGAGCCCCACCGCCCCGATGCAGGCGCTCGCCGCGGTGCCGACGGCAAACACCGACGGGAGGGCGGGCTCGCTGCCGGCGAGCTCGATGCGTTCGAGCGCCGCCCGATCGCCGCGCGCCAGCGTCCAGATCCGCTCGAGCGCTTCGTGCGGTGCCACCGTTCGTCGTTCGGTTCCGGTCATGGAAGGGCTCCCGTTCAGCCGTGGCAGGCGACGCGATCGGCGCGCGCCGTCATTCATTCCCTCCGTGGCGGGGTCCTCATGAACCGGGCGAGGAGAGATGTCTCATGCCCGAGGCCGTCAGTGGCCACGTGCTCCGCGGCCCGCAGCCGGACCTCGTCCGTCTTGGTCTGGTTGAGCTTCCACGTGCCGTCGACCGATTCGACGGCGAGCTCGATCGGAACGATGGCCCGCATCAGGCCCGCCAGTGCGTCGGCGGAGACCTTGGACGTCCGCCACGGAGGCTTCGGCCGGAGCTCGCGCTCGAATCGGGCCGACAGCGTGTCGAGGAACGGACGAAGCGTCTCGTCGGGGCGCAGCCGGAGGGTTCCCCGCAGGTGCACGGCCACGTAGTTCCAGGTCGGCACCTGGTCGGGCACCGCCCCGTACCAGTCGGGAGAGACGTAGCCGTCCGGGCCGCTCACCGCGAGCACCGCCATGCGCTCCGCGGCGAGGAGGAGGCGGGCGATGGGGTTCGACCGGACGAGGTGGGCGTGAACGGCGGCGCCGTCCTCGGTCAGGACGAAGGGAATGTGGCTGAGGAGAGGGGCCTGCGCCTCTCCGGTGCCGACCGCGAGCATGCCGAAACCGCGTTCCCCGGCAAACTCGAGGTTCCTCTCCGGAGAAGCGGGCCGGTAGGCAGGATTCGGGTGCATGAACGTGGGCCCCGCGCTTCGAGGCGGACAGAGTAGCGGAATATCTCCCGCGGGTGGCCGTTGCGGATGCGTGCGGGTCCGGTCTCCTTCGCGGCCGGGCCGGGGTCCGCCCCGGCCACGTCAGGCGAGCGCCTGCTCGAGATCCGCGACGAGCTCGTCCGCGCGCTCGATTCCGATGGACAGGCGAAGGAGGCTTGCCGATACCGCGCTCAGGGGCCCTTCGACCGACGCCCGGTGCTCGATGAGGCTCTCGACCCCGCCGAGCGACGTCGCGGGCACGAAGAGGCGGGTGCGGGTCGCCACCCGCTTCGCGCCCTCCGCACCGCCCGGGACGAGGAGCGAGAGCATCGCCCCGAAGCCTCCGGTCATCTGCCGTTTCGCGACCGCGTGCCCCGGGTGGGACTCGAGCCCGGGGTAGAGCACCGCCTCGACCCCGGGGTGGTGCTCGAAGTGCCGGGCGATCGCAAGGGCGTTCGCGGCCTGGCGTTCGTATCGAACGTGGAGGGTGCGCATGCCGCGCAGCAGCAGCCACGACTCGAACGCACCGAGGACCCCGCCCATCAGGGTGCGGGCGGTCTTGACGTCCTCCCAGCGTTCGTCGGCGACGCGGGTCGCGAGCACCCCGGCGAGCACGTCGCTGTGCCCGGCGAGGTACTTGGTGCCGGAGTGGAAGACGACGTCGGCCCCGAGATCGAGGGCCCGCAGGGTCACCGCCGGGGTCACGGTGGCGTCGACGCCGAGGACCGCCCCGGCGCCGTGGGCGATCTCCGCCGCCGACCGCACGTCGATCACGTCCCAGGTCGGGTTCACCGAAGGCTCTATCCAGACCACGGCGGTCTCCCCGGCCCGGACCGCGGCCGCGAGCGAATCCGGCGCGGTTGCGTCGAAGAACGTGACTTCGACTCCGCGGCGTTCGCCGAGGCGGCGGAGCCAGTCCGCGGTTCCGTGGTACATCACCCGGGGAGCGACGACGTGCTCCCCGGCGCGCACGGTGTCGAAGAAGGTCGTGATCCCGGCCAGCCCGGATGCGAACACGAGGGCGTCCTCGGCCCCTTCGAGCTTCGCCAGCACGTCTTCGACCTGCGCGCCGGTCGGGTTGGCGTTGCGGCCGTAGCGGAACCCGGGGAGCTCGTAGCGGTCGTTGCGGGCATACGTCGTCGAGGGATGGATCGGCGCCACGATGGCGCCGGTCACCGGATCGACGAAGTGCCCTCCCTGCGCGAGCAGGGTCTCGAGAGACTGTTCGGTCATGATGGCGTCCGTGAGGCTTGCAGCCGGCCGGAGGTGCGCCTCCGTCCGGCTCGAGGGCGAGAGGAGCGAGCGGTCAGGCGATGCCGGTCGGGAACGGGCGCACGGGATCCCGGCCGTCCCATGCTTGCGACTCCGCGCGGATGTGCTCGAAGAGCCTTCGCTTGGCGCCGCCCACGTCGGAGAGCTCGATGACCGAGCCCGGATGGGCGGACGAGTCGAAGTAGACGAACGGCCCGTAGTCGCCGATCCGCCCTTCGTGTCCGATGGTGAAGCCGGCCTCCAGGGCCCGGGCGCGGTCGGTGTCGAAGTCTTCCGTCCAGTAGGCGACGTGCTGAAGCCCCTCGTGTCCCGTGTCGAGGAACTCGCGGTAGAGACTCGGCGCGTCGTTGCGCTGCTCGATGAGCTCGAGCTGAAGCGGCCCGGAGTTGGTGAGGGCGATCGAGAGGTGGATCTCGCATGGCCGGCCGCGATGCTCGAAGTGGTGGATGGGTGCGCGCTCCACGTAGAACCACGGGCCGACCCCGGCCACCCCGCTCCAGTGGGCCATCGCCGCCTCGATGTCACGGACCACGTATCCGTTCTGGCGAACCGGGCCGAACATGCGGCTCATGTGGACAAGCCCACTTCCACTCGTGCAGCGGGCGACTCTACCATGCAGCGCGCGGCCGAAGGCGCACGTGGGCCTCGGCGGCAACGGCGCGTACCGGGGGGCGGTCGAGGGCCGATCGCGCACCCGCGCCGCGCGGTCGGACGACGAACGGGTATCCTGAAGATTCGGGGACCCGGCGGCGGACCTCCCGGAGCGGGCCGGGCGCGGACCGGTCCTCCGCGCGGCCCGGAGCAGGCAGCATACGCATGAGCGCAACGTTACGTTCCGAGAACGCAGGGCAGGAGGATCGCCGGCGGGTGACCGCATTCGACGTCGCCCGCCTCGCGGGGGTGTCCCGCTCCACCGTCTCGCGCTCCTTCACCGCCGGCGCGCCGGTATCGCCCGAGAAGCGCGAGCGAATCCTCGCCGTTGCCGAACGGCTCGGCTATCGCCCCAACGCGCTCGCGGCCGGGCTCAACTCGCGAAGCTCCAACCTCGTCGCCGTCGTCACCGGGAGCCTCGCGAACCACTACGACACCGTCGTCACCGGGCAGCTCGTCGAGCGGCTGAGCCGCATCGGCAAGTGGGCGGTGCTCGTGGCGGGTTCGTCGAGCGATCCGGGAAGCCGCGAGATCCTCGAGGTCCTCGGTTATCCCCTGGAAGCAATGGTGGTCCGGGCCGGGAGCGTGGATGCCGAGACCGCGTCCAAGTGCCTGAAACTGAACGTGCCGCTGGTCGTCTCGGGGCGAATCGTGGACATCGAAGGGGTGGACAGTCTCGGCTGCGACAACGTCGCCGGCGCGAGGATCGCCGTCGAGGAGATGCTTCGTACCGGGCGGCGAAGGATCGGCTACATCGGGGGCGAGCCCGCCCTCGTATCGGAGCAGGAACGGTGCGCGGGCTTTCGCTCCGCCCTTGCGGAGGCCGGAATGCAGCCGGTGGCGATGGAGTGGTCCGACTTCACGTTCGAGGGCGGCTTCGCCTCCGCGTCGCGCATGCTCGCGCGCCCCGAACGTCCGGACGCGCTCTTCTGCTGCAACGACGCGATGGCGATCGGGGCCCTGAACGCAGCCCGGGACGTGCTGGGTCTCCCGGTTCCCGAGGAGCTCGCAATCATCGGATTCGACGACATCGACATGGCGTCATGGGCGTGCTTCAACCTGACCACCGTGCGCAACCCCATCGACCGAACGGTGGACGAGATCATGCGGCTCGTTGTCAGCCGCCTCGCCGAGCCCGCCCGCCGGTCGGAGATGGTGAGCCTGACGCCGGCCCTCGTCCGGCGGGGCACCCACTGATTCCCGCACCGGAGAGAGCCCGCCCGGCCGCGGGCCCGGACGCCGCTTCGTTCCTTCCCGCGGCGTTCGTCCCCGGGAAGAACGGCGGACCGGAGCGAGGACGGCGATGAGCCGGGGGGCGCTGCTTCCGGGGCTGTTCGTCATCCTCTGGTGCACCGGGTACCTGGTGGTCCGGCTCGCGATGCCGGACGCGGGTCCCGTACGCTTTCTCGCGTGGCGATTCGGGGTGGCCGCCCTGCTGCTTGCGGTCGCCGCATGGCCGCTCCGCGCCCCGTGGGCGGGCCGGACCGTCGACTACGCGCACATGGCCATCGTGGGACTGCTGGTCCACGGAATCGGGCTCGGCGGGGTCTGGGTCGGGCTCGACCTCGGGGTCGAGGCCGGGGTGGCCGCGCTCGTGATGGGCACCCAGCCCCTGCTCACCGCCGCGCTCGCGATCGGCCTCATCGGGGAGCGGATAGACCGGCGCATGGCGGCCGGTCTCGCGCTCGGATTTCTCGGCGTGACCCTGGTCATTCACCACAAGCTCGGCGGCGTCGGGGACCCGACCGGCCTTGCCGCGGTCGTGGTGGCGGTCGTCGCCATGACCCTCGGAGTGCTCTACCAGAAGCGCCGCTGTGCCCACATCGACCTCGTGACCGGCAACGCGGTGCAGCTCGGGGCCGCGGGCGCCGCCTGCCTCGCGGTCGCCTGGTGGATCGACGACCGTCCCGTCGCGTGGACGCTGCAGATCTTCGCGGTCCTCGGCTGGTCGGTGCTGGTGCTCTCGATCGTGGCGACGCTCCTCCTTTACCGGATGCTGCGCCGGGGCGACGCTTCCCGGGTCGCGAGCCTCCTCTATCTCGTGCCGCCGGTCACCGCCCTCTTGGCGTGGGCGGTCTTCGGGGAGACCCTCGGTACGCTCGCCATTGCCGGCATGGCGTTCACGGCGGTCGGGGTAGCACTGGTCGCGTCCGGCCCCGCGTCGCCCGGGCGCAGGGAGAAGGAAGGGGCGTGACCGCAAGCCGCGGTCCCCTTTCGAGCGGCGCCGGAGGTGCGGCCGGCCGGAACGAAGGGAGGTCTCCCGCCGGCGTTTCCTCGTGCGGCGCATGGCGCCTTCGCGGTTGACGCGCCGTGCTACGCTCGGAAGGAGATCGAACGGCGGCCCAGGGCATGATTCGCGATCGTCGAAGCGCACCGGGGTGTATTCGGGGTCGGGACGACTTCCGGGCCGGCGCCGATCGCCCCGTGGACGGGCAACCCGATCGACGGCCCGGGCCGGGCCGGGTCGGGAATCGCGGCGCTTCGCCTGGGGTCGGGCGACGGGGATGAGCGAGCCGGCCGAGTCGACGAGCGGCGGCCGGGAGCGCATCGCACGACCGCGTGACGCGGCGCCCGAGCGTTACGCGATCATTCGCCGGGTCACCCTGGTCGGTGCGGCGGTCGATCTGAGCCTCGCCCTCGTCAAGGTCGGCGGCGGGATCGTCGCCCAGTCGCAGTCGCTGGTCGCCGACGGCGTGCACTCGATCTCGGACCTCGTCACCGACCTGCTCGTCCTGCTTGCGGCAAGGTTCGCGCGCGGCAAGCCCGATGCGGACCACCCCTACGGCCACGAGCGTATCGAGACGGTCGCCACCGTCGCGCTCGGCATGGTGCTGATCGTCGTCGGCGCCGGCATCGCCATCGATGCGGTTCGCAGGCTTTTCCACCCCGAGGAGCTCAAGATCCCCGCCTGGTGGGCGATGGCCATCGCGGCGGTATCGGTCGCGCTCAAGGAAGCCGTCTACCACTACACCATGCGCGCCGCCCGGCGCCATCGCTCGCGGCTCCTCGAGGCGAACGCCTGGCACGCGCGAAGCGACGCGGCGTCGTCGATCGTCGTCATGGTCGGGGTCGGGGGCTCGCTGCTCGGGCTTGCGTATCTCGACGCGATCGCCGCGGTGGTGGTGTCCTGGATGATTGTCCGGATGGGATACCGCCTTGCCCGCCGGAGCGTGGAGGAGCTGATCGACACTGGTCTCGATCCGGAGCAGGTCGAGGCGATCCGGGGGGCGCTCATGGCGGTCGACGGGGTGCGGGATCTCCATATGCTGCGCACGCGCCAGATGGGTCCGAAATCGCTCGTCGATGTCCACATCCTGCTCGACGATCCGAAGCTCAGCGTGTCGGAGGGGCACCAGATCAGCGAGACCGCCCGGGCCGAGCTCATACGCGAGTTCCGCGACATCGAGGACGTGACGGTCCACATCGATCCGGAGGATGACGAGGAGGTCGCCCAGGGGCGCCACCTCGGCCTGCGCGGCGAGGTGGAAGGGAAGCTGCGCGCGGCGTGGTCCGAGGTGCCCGAAGCCGCTTCCATCCGGCGCATCACGCTGCACTACCTCGATGGGAGAATTCAGGTCGAGATCGAGCTGCCGCTCGACCTCGCGCTTGGCGGCGAGTCTCCGGAGCCAATCCGGCGTCGCTTCGAGCAGGCGCTGCGCGGGGAGCCGGACGTGAGCGCGGTCAGGGTCCTGTTCGGCTGACCGACCCGCGACCCGCCACGCCGTCCGGCGCGGCGCACCGGGTGTTCGACCCGGCCGGCCCGGGGACTCCCCGGGTCAGGTTCCGACCTTGGCCAGGACGTCCGCGCGCAGGAACTTCTCGATGACAAGCATGAAGGCGACCGACGGAACGAGGAGGATGAGGGCGGTGATCGAGGCGATCTGGTAGTTCCCCTCCATGCTCGCGGTGAAGAGGAGCAGGGGCATGGTGGTGATGTCGGGCACCCCGACGAAGAAGGTCCCGGTGAACTCGTCGAGGGAGATGAGGAACACGAAGATGGCGCTCGCGAGAATTCCCGGAAGCGCGAGCGGCAGGGTCACCGTGCGGAACGCCTGGAAGGCGGTCGCTCCCATGTTGCGGGCGGCCTCCTCGAGCTCGCGGTCCACCGCCGCGAACGCGGCGGTCGCGATCCAGACCGCGAACACGAGCCCCTGGATGGTATGGACCAGCATGACCCCCGCGTACGTCCCGTTCAGCCCGAGCTTGTAGAAGATGTGCGCGATGTTCATGTGCACCGCCACCGACGGAAACGCCTGCGGCAACAGGAAGAGGAGGAGGAAGAAGCTCCGCCAAGGCAGGTTGCCGCGCCCGAGGGCGAGACCGGCCGGGATCGCGATGGCGAGGCTCGCGACCACCGTCGCGAGCGCGATGAGCACCGAGTTGACGAGCGACTCCATCGCGTTCCCCTGCGGGCGAAAGACCCGCTCCCAGAACGAGAAGCCCCACTCCACGGGGAGCTTGTGGGGGAAGTACCAGGCTTCCGCGACCGCCCACAGGAGCATGTTGGCGATGGGTCCGAAGATGGCGAACGCGAGCAGGCCGAGGACCACCGCCGTGAGGGTCGAGGCCGAGGTCCGGGCGATCACGCCGGCTTCCCTCCTTCGCGAATGCCCTGGCGGAGGTAGATCCAGGCGATGACGGCGGTCATCGCGTAGGAGATGAAGCCGAGGGCATTCGCCACCGGGTAGTCGCCGTAGGAATTGATGCGCCAGGCCATGTCTACCGTCAGCATGGTCGGGGTCTGGGCGTTGATCATGAGCGGCACCGAGAGCACCGACATCATCACCACGTAGGAGAGGATGAGGGCGACCATGAGGGTCGTCGCGACCTGCGGGACGACGATCTCGAGGAGCACCCGGACGCGCCCCGCCCCGAGGTTCCGGGCCGCCTCCATGGTCGAACGGTCGAGCGAGGCCATCGCCCCCGCCACCAGCAGGGCGGCGAACGGGGTCTGCTTCCACACGAAGGTGATGACGATCCCCCGCCAGTCGAGAAAGCTCGTCGTGCTCAGCGGATCGAGCACCCCGGAGCCGACCAGCATGTTGTTCATCATCCCGTTCTTGGCGAGGAAGGTGCGCATGAGCTGGCCCGCGACCACGAAGGGGATGAAGAGCGGCCAGCGATAGAGCCAGCGAAGGGCGGCCACCGCGACCCGGTTCTCCCCGAGGGTGAGGTAGCCGCCGATCGCGATGGAAAGGACCCCGATGAACAGGGTCGCGAGGGTCACGATGACCACCGTGAAGAGCATGTCGAGGGAGTAGAAGTCGTACGCCTTGATGAAGTTGGCGAACGACCAGCCGCCTGCGGTCTCGTCGCGAAACGCCCAGACGAGCGAGTAGCCGAGGGGATAGAGGAAGAGCAGGCCGACGGTGACGAGGGCGGGCGCGATCAGCAGCAGGCTCCGGAGGTGGGCGTGCGTGTCGCGGGAGGCGGCGGGGCGGATCGTCTTCGTCGCGGCGGTTCCGGCGGGGACGGGGTGGTGGCGCGGGCGGCGGGAGAATGGCCTCACGATAGCCGAGGCGGAACCGCCCCGACAAGGCTCCGTCCGGAGCCGGGCCGGGGCGGGTTGGCAGCGGGGCGCCTCCCTGCGCCCTCCGGTTCAGGTGCCGGTCAGTTCGTGACCTTCTGCTCGTAGGCTTCCTTGATGTCCGCGAAGAACGGGCCGAGCGGGAACGGCCGCCCCTTCTCGGCGAGGTCCGCCGGGGTCACGTCGCTGAAGATCTTCTCCCACACCGCCGGGTCGAGCGAGTCCTGGACGTGCTGCGCGTCGATGCCGGGGTACCAGTTGAAGCGGTTGACGATGCCCTCGGCCTGGACCGCAGGACTCGTTGCGAGCTCGATGAACTTCTTCGCCGCATCCCGGTTCGCGGCCTTGGCGGGGATCGCGTAGTAGTAGGGTTGCCCCGGCATGCCGGGACCGAGGACGAGGAGCTTCATGTTCGGGGGCACGCGGCCGTCCGCCTGCCAGGTGTAGAACATGTCGACCCAGACCGGGCCCATGACGATCTCGCCGCGGTTCAGCATGTCGAGGGTGCCCGCGTTGCCGGGAGTGAAGGTGATGTGCTCGTTGAACGCCTTCAAGTCGGCGAGGGCGCCGTCCCAGGTATCCTTGAGGGCGGGGTCGTAGGGACCGTTTATGACCTGGTCGGTATTCCCTCCGTAGGTGTAGATCCAGCCCACCACGAACGCGACGCCGGACATCCCGTTCTTGATGCCGTTGTAACCGAACGCCTTCGGATGCGCATCGACCCACGCGCGGAGCTCGTCGTAGCTCCCCGGCGGGTCCGACACGAGCTCCGGGAAGTAGGCGAGGGCGGTCTGGCTGTGGAACATCGGCATGACGTAGCCGCCGACGTTCGTGCCGAGCGCCATCTCGGCCGTGTCGCGGGTGACGAGGTCGCCGGTCGAGATCTCGGAACGGTACCGGGACAGCAGCCCGGCCTCGACCATCTCGCCGGTCTTCTTCTGGTTGGTCGCGATGACGTCGGTGTCCCAGGCGTCGTTGTCCACCTGGGCCTCGAGCTTCTCCTTGATCTTCTGCGAGCCCGCGTCCCCGGGTCCGGTGCCGACGACGCGGACCTTCCATCCCGGGTTCTGCTCCTCGAAGAGGGGGCCGAGGTAGTCGGTCACGTAGTCGACCATGTTCTGCGAGCCGCCGCTCGCGACGTTGAGCGTGTTCTCGGCGGTCGCGCTGCCGGCGGCAAGACCGGCGGCGAGCGCCGCCGCGGCCAGGGCCGTCGTGCGGCCGGGGCGGTTGGATGGATGCGATTTCATTGCCTTGTCTCCTTTGCGAGGGTCGGGGGTGATGGTGCCCGGCCGCCCGCCGCATCGGCTGCAACGGGGTCCGGGCCCGTGACGGGACTCGGGTACGGGTGCGGGTGCGGACTCGGCAACCGGTCCGATGCGGGGTCCGGCTCGAAAAGGTTGAGCGCCCCGGCCGGAATGCAGACCGCGACCGTCCGGTCCGCGGCGATGCGCCGGGGGTGGTCGACCAGGAACTCGTGCTCGCCGACCCGCACCGAGTGGCGGTAGACGTTCCCGAGGTAGCTCTGTCGGGTGACCCGACCCGCGAGGGCGAGGTGGTCCTCGGGGAGGCGGGCGGACTCGACGAGCGCCGCCGCCTCGCTCCGGAAGCGGGCCACCATCGGGCCGCCGTTCCCGGCCGGGCAATGGACGCCGCGTTCGTCCAGGGAGGCGGCGAAGGGGAGACGGGTCTCTCCGGCGACGTGCGGGCCGGAGACGAACACCGCCCCGTTCGCGCGCCGCACGTTCACCGGGTACGCGTTCTCCGCCCCCATGAAGGCGGCGACGAAGGCCGTGTCGGGGCGCTGGTAGACCTCCTCCGGAGTGCCGACCTGGGCAATCCGACCCGTGTCGAGGATCACCATCCGGTCGGCCATGGACATGGCTTCCTCGCGGTCGTGGGTCACGAGGATGGCGGTGAGGCCGAGGCGTTGCTGGAGGCTTCTCACCTCGTGGCGCATGTTCTGCCGGATCCGCGCATCGAGGTTCGAGAGGGGCTCGTCGAGGAGGAGGATGGGCGGATCGATGGCGAGAGCGCGGGCGAGGGCGACCCGCTGGCGTTGCCCGCCGGAAAGGCGGGTCACGTTGCGGCGCTCGAGTCCCTCGAGGCCGACGAGGGCAACCATCTCCCGGACCCGCTCGGCGATGCGGGCCTTCGGCCACCGGCGAAGGCGAAGCCCGTAGCCGATGTTCTGGGCCGCGTTCATGTGCGGCCACAGGGCGTAGGACTGGAACATCATCGCCATGTTGCGCCGCTCGGGCGGAAGCGTCCCGACCGGCTCTCCGCCGACCTCGATATGGCCGTCCGCGACCGGGATGAAGCCCGCGAGCGCCCGCAGGAGCGTGGTCTTGCCGCAGCCGGAGGCGCCGAGGAGGGCGATGAACTCGCCCGGGGCGACGGTCAGGTCGATGCCGTGGAGGACCGGAACGTCGCCGTAGGAAACGTCCAGGTTCTCGATCCGGATCGGCAGACCGTTCACGCCCTGCGTTCTCCCGCCGTGGGAAGGCTCCGGGGATGGGTCACGACGCGGCGGCTGCGCCGCCCGTACCCGGGCCGGAGCACCATTGCACACGTGTGCATTCTACGTTGCCGATGTGACTTCGTCGTGTCAATTGCGAAGGTGGCGCGAAGGCGGGGCGAAGGTGGTACGGCGTCGGGGTCCCGGGTCCCGCCGTTCCCGCGCTTGGGAAGCGGCCGGGTCAGGCGTATTCGCGGCTCTCGCGGAGCTGGATGCTGATCCTGGGTCCCGCCGACCGTACCTTCGGAATGCCGTGGCGCCACGTGCGCTGGCACGCACCGCCCATGACCAGCAGGTCGCCGCCCCCGAGGTCGAAGCGCAGCGCCCGCCCGCCCGTCGCGGGCTTGAGGAGAAAGCGCCGCGGCGCGCCGAGAGAGAGGATCGCGACGACGGTGTCCGCGATGCGTCGTCCGATCCGGTCGCCGTGCATCGCGACGCTGTCGCGGCCGTCGCGGTACCAGGCGAGCCGGATGCTCTCGAACCGCCGCCGGTAGCGCCGTTCCAGCGCGCCGTGGGCCCGCTCGAGCGCGGGCGGACACGGTCCGTCGTCCGGGATCGTCGCGGTGAGGCGCGGAACCTCGATGACCGTGTCGAACATCGCACGGCGCTCCGCGCGCCATTGCATGCCCCGGCGGAGCGCGTCGAAGAGCGC
>Ga0209021_1002120_pt1 | contig 17964 bp, 18 predicted proteins | sample PinacodermFT_FD_187299 | JGI IMG/M metagenome (GOLD analysis project Ga0209021, IMG submission 187299) | Host-associated microbial community of the marine sponge Aplysina aerophoba from Gulf of Piran - sponge pinacoderm, lysed by freeze-thaw... | ecosystem: Host-associated > Porifera > Sponge >... | reverse complement strand
CCCCGCCGCAGTCTTCAACAGGCTCGACAAAGTCCGTGCGAAGTACACCGACATACTATTGTTATGCCTGCGGCATGAGGTGTCATGAGCAGACAAATCTACATATTTTCAGTGGGTTAAGGTCTTTACGTCGCGTCACGGATGGGCTAGAATAGCCTCTGAATCGCTCCCTGTGGGTACCTAAACGGTCCCTGTATTAACCCCAAGGAGACATCCACCATGCCAAAGATCACCAAGCGAATGGTCGGCGCCCTCATCCCCTCTGAGCGCGAGAGGGTCGTCTGGGACGATGACCTTACCGGTTTCGGGGTTCGCGTCCATCCCACCGGCCGCAAGGTCTACATCGTCAAGTACCGCCACGAGGGCCGCGCCGTCAAGGCGACCATCGGACCGCACGGTCCCATTACCCCGGCGGCAGCGCGAGCCCGCGCCGCCGAGATTGTCACCCTCGCCAGGACCGGGCGCGACCTCGAAGGGAAGACGCCCCGCAGTAAGGCGGGCGGCGCGACCATGGCCGACCTCGCCCGGCGCTTCCTCGACGAGTATGCCCCCGGCCACCTGAAGCCGGGCACCGCTGAGCTGTACCGCAAGATCATCGGGAAACGCATCCTCCCCCGGCTCGGCAAGCGGCGGGTTGCCGATATCGGCAGGGCGGACGCCGCGGCCCTTCACCATGACATGCGCGCCGTGCCCGGTCACGCCAACCGGACGCTCGGCGTCCTCTCCAGGATGCTGACCTTGGCCGAGGTTTGGGAGATGCGCCCGGAGGGCGTCAATCCCTGCCGGTTCGTGAAGAAATACCCCGAGCGCAAACGCGAGCGGTTCCTCTCGGACGACGAGTACCGCCGCCTCGGCACTGCGCTACGGGACGCAGAGCGCGAGGGGTTTGCTACGCCGGCAGCGGTGGCCGGCATCCGGCTGCTGATGCTGACGGGATGCCGGAGCGGGGAGATTCTCTCGCTCCGGTGGGAGGACGTCGATCTGGACCGGGGCGAACTGCGGCTGCCCGACTCCAAGACCGGCGCCAGGATCGTGCACCTGGGCGATCCCGCCATAGAGGTGCTGCGCGGTGTGCAGCGCAGGGAAGACAGCCCCTGGGTATTGCCCGGCTTGAAGCGCGGCGCCCACCTCGCCTTCCTGCACGGGCCGTGGCGCCTCATCCTGGAGCGCGCGGGCATCAAGAACCTGCGCATCCACGACCTACGGCACTCCTTCGCCAGCGGCGGCTTGCTGGTTGGCGAGGGCCTGCCGATGATTGGAAAGTTGCTGGGCCACAACAAGGTGCAGACCACCGCCCGCTATGCCCATCTCGCCAACGATCCCGTCAAGTCCGCCGCCAACCGCATTGCAAGCAGGATCGCCGAGGTGGCTGGTTGAGGCGCCGGGGAGCCGGTAGGTCACAAGACGCCTGGGTTAAGCACAGGCTGCCTGGCGTGCTAGCCAAGATCTAGCCCTACATCCTGCGTTAGCTCTAGCCGCCGAGGAATACCGACCGCACCTCGCGGTGATGCCTTGCGCGGTAGCCTTCTGTCTTGCCATTGCCGTGCTCCTTCAGTTGATGTAGGGAGTAGTGTGGAAAATCATGAAGGGTTCGCCGTATTCTCTCAGGTTCCAACTGGACAGCGCCGAGCCGAAGTAGCGGTCGTGCCCGATCGGTTGAAACAGGTTCTGGCGAGGCGTTGCGACGATGTAGTCGGGGACTGGAATCGTCTTCCGCCGCCGCGGGAGGGTCGGTCATGCACGCCGCAATTGCCAACAAGAAGGAAGACTTGGCGGAACTCTGCCGACGCTACGGCGTAGCGCGGCTGGAAGTGTTCGGATCCGCGGCGCGCGGCACGGACTTCGATCCACAGTCCAGCGATGCCGACTTCCTCGTGGAGTTCAATTCCGACGGCGGGATGGCGCCGTTCGACCAGTTCTTTGACCTCGCCGAAGCCCTGCGCCGCACGCTGGGCCGCCCGGTTGATCTTGTCGAGTCCGGCACGGTTCACAACCCGTATCTGCGTGCGGCCATCGAACGGTCGCGCGAACTCGTCTATGCTGGCTGATCCTCGCGTCCTGCTGTCGGATATCGACCAAGCTGGGGCCGATATCGAGCAGTTCATCGAAGGCATGGACCGCGGCGCTTACGCCGGCGATGCCCTGACGCAGGCGGCGGTCGAACGCAAGTTCGAGATCATCGGCGAGGCGTTGAACCGCCTGCAGAAGATCCGCCCTGATCTTGCTGAACGGATACCCCGTCACCGACGGATCGTAGACTTCCGAAACCTGTTGATACATGGCTATGCCAGTGTGATGCCCGAGCGTGTATGGGATAATGCCGAGAACCATCTGCCCGAGCTGCGCCGGATCGTCCAAGCGCTGCTTGTCGATCTGGGACCACCGGACGAATGAACGCCGAATGTCTGTGGCGGTCGACAAACGAGTGGCAGAGGCGCCGAACGTTGTCAGCCTCTTGTGCCGCTTGGTGTCAGACCTCGCCGTGCGTGGCAAGGTGGTGAAACAAACCCGGCCGACGGGTCGGCGTCGGAACTGCTGGAGCGGATCCCGCGGACGAAAGGATCAACCTCAGGTGGGACGAGATCGCATTCCGGCGCAGCGTCCGGGAGGAGGCCGGACTCGCGGTTGGGCGGCTTCTCGGCAACCGCAACCATGAAACCACGGCAATCTACGCCGATCCCGCTACGGGATGCGTCCGCGCACCAAACAGCCGTCATCATCGGGCTTTCGCTTGCTCGTACGCCGCTCCAACACCTTCCCGTCCCCTGTTTCGCCGTTTCCGGTCCTTTAGCTTGACAACAAGTTTGGCGGGTTGTCTTAGCGTCTCCGCCGTACCCATCGGCCAAAGGCCCATGTCGGGTCTCCGCCGAATACAAGAGCTTGTTCATGGGCAAAGAGGTAGCTCCCCAAGTCCGGGCGAATAACCCGAGGGCATGCGGGGAAGGATTCGCTCCCCCTGGAGGCAGCCAGGACTCAAGGGGCCTTCTCCGCATGCCCTTGTCTCAATGATGCAATTGAGACCTCGGCATCAGATCCTCTTCCCAGTCCCCTGGCACCTTCTTGAGCTGTTCCTCCGTCAGCTCGTTGATGGGCACCCAGGCCGCGGGCGAAGTAGCCCAGGAACATGACAACCGTTCCCTTCGCGGTGACCCCGGGGCCGACAGGCCAAGAGATCTAGAGAGCGTCAGCGCATCCATGCTACTCCCTGTACGCGCCGAACATCCCCACTAGGCCCCTGCTCTTGTCTGACGTTGCAACTCCGAAGGTTCCACCAATAGACCCGGGACGCTCGCCGTCAGCTCCTTTGCCGAAGAACTGTCCACCCCACTTTCCGGCGAGGTGTTCGCCGGCGAGGCTCCCCTTGAAGAACGCATCTAGGCTGTTGCTATTGAGTTTTAGATTCGTGAATATACTCGCCCCAGTGGCCTTGTCTTTTCCGTTCGTCAGCACTCCTGAAACACTGCCGTTCCCAAAGTTCACGGTGAATCTGACGTCGGCCGTGAAGAGCTGAATCCCGGTATCCTCCGTGCCATACACCCCAACGGCGTGACCGGCGTAGCCACTCACCTGCTTCAGGGCTTCGAGTTTCGCGGCGTCGAAGGGGTCATTGCCGCTCGCGCTGGTGCCGGCGAAGGCCCGCCTGCCATCCCACCATGTCCAGAGCCCAAGCGCCATGTAGTCCTTGTCGTCGTTGCTCTCGATGTCGGAAAGGTGGAGCAGTCGGTAGATCCCTCCCCTGCGGGTCTTGAAAGACGACTCGACGCCCTTCCAGGGAAGTCCGGCCTCGGAGGGGATCGCCGAGCTGTAGAATACCTCCGAAAACATCGTTGCCAGTGCATTCGTGCTCACTGCGCGGCTGGTTGGGCTGGATTGCTGTACAAAGACCAGCTCGCCGCCCTCGATGCGGGCGCTGATCACGACGTTCTGAGAGTCTCGGGTCGTTTGCGTGACGCCGACGTTGAGGGAAGCGTCGTTGTAGGCGCCAGCGCTGGATTTGGCATCCCTACTTGCAACCCTCACTATCCTGCCGACCATGTGATTCCTTGCCGCGGCCTCGAGCCCATTGAGGTCCTCGACTGGGCGGCTCCTCCAACCCGTCTTCACTGGCGGCTTCGCTTCAGCTTTCGCTACGGGTTTCGCCTCAGGCTTTGCTACTACAGGTTTCGGTTCAGCTTTCGGTTCAGCTTTCGCTACAGGCTTCGGTTCAGCTTTCACTGCAGGTTTCGGTTCAGGCCTCGCTGCGGGTTTCGCCACCATGGCTTCAGGTTGCACGCCCTCTGTGGGGAGACAGGCCGAGAGGGTGCAAACGACAAACGTTACCCCGATCAACTTCAAGCCCCTGTGCATGATTTCCTCCTTTGTCACTCACGCCTTGCGCAACATTCCGCCCATCAGCTGGCTTCGTGGCAGGTGTGGTGAAGGCGGCGGGAATCGAAGAGGGCGACTTTATATTAAAGACTCCGCTAGCCGTCCTGAACGCCACCGCCTCCAGTGCCACGAGCACCCACCGTCGGACGATGTCACAGCTCCCTGTAGTGGGTTCGGCTTTTGTCTCGCTCGCTACTGCCTGTGCGCGCCGAATACTCCGACCAAGGATTCGCTCCGGTCCGGCGTCCTGGCGCTGAACGTGCCTGCGACGGAACCTGGTGACTGATTGGACGAATTGCCGTAGAACTGACCGCCCCAACGTCCAGACGCATACTTGCCGCTTATGACGCTCTTCGTATAGCCACGGAAAAAGGCGGCGCCCTCCGTTTGCAGATCGGCACCTTGCAACGCAAGACCCTCAAATACCAGTGCTCCGGTAGCCACGTCTCTTCCGTTCGACACGGCTCCATAGATTTCGTTGTCGTCGAAGTCTGCGGTCAACTGAACATCCGCCGTGAAATCCTGGAAACGCGCCTCCGTGCCCTCCTTTGCATACATGCCGGCCGCGTCACCCGTGTAGGTAGCTTGTCCCTGTAGAGACCCAACGTTCCCGACCTCGTAGGGGTCGTTACCGCTTGCAGCGGCACCAACGAAAGGACCGCGTTCGTCCTCGGGGTCGTCCACGTTCCTTGTCCAGACCCAATATCCGAACGCCAAATAGTCCGCGTCGTCGTTGCCTTCAATGTCCGAGAAGAAGACATGGCGCCAACGTCCCGCACTGCTGGTGGCCGGTATATAATACTCGGCTCCCTTCCATGAGAATCCCGAATCCGGGGGGATCGCCAAGTTGTAGCCCTGGGCCGCCGGCTCCTCCGCTGTGTTGAAGGTTGGTTCTCTGGCGCCCCTGACATGCTCGAACACCAGGTCGTCGCCCACGTACCGCGCGCTGAGCACCACGTTGGAGCGAGTCTGTCCGCTTGAGTTTCGCGTGGACAGGGTGACGCCGGTGTTGGAGGCGTATTCCCCGTACTCCATGTCGGTACTGGAAACGACGTCGCTTGAGCCAGTCGAGGCCACTCTGTCTGCGATCCGGTCCTTGTCCTGGGCCTCATGGTTGTTGAGGTCGGCAACAAGGCGGGTCGTGAAGCCGCTCCCCTGTGGAATCATAGCCAGGGCGTCCGCCAACTTGGCCTTTGCGTCCTCCAGATCCTGCATTGCTTGCCGCAGTTCTTCTGCGGCGACCTGGCCGTCCGTCTCCGCTTTCGCTTTGGCGTCCGCCAGCGCCTGCTGCGCCTTGGTCAATTCGTCCTGAGCAGCCTTCAGGTCGGCCTCGGCCGTCATCTTGGCGGCTTCGGAAGCCTCCAACGCCTCCCGGGCAGCGTCGCGTTCGCGCTTGATACCGCTGTTGCTACTGCTGCACGCCGTCAGGACCAAGGCAAGTCCGACGATCCAGCAGACATTGACTAGTAGGGCTAGGCGGAAATCTGACAACTTGGACATGGCGCACCTTCCTTTCGTGAAGGGCCATGGCCTGGCGGGATTGCCGGGCCATTGGAACCCTCACACAACGGTAGGTGTGGAAGTCCTGCTTATTCGCTTGGGCTTGGGGAGCTACCCCGCGCCGGGCAAAGGAAAGCTGTTGTATTCAGCAGGTGACCCGACTCACGGGCTACCGTTGCTGAGGGTTCCAGAATCGTACCTATCTTAGTCGTCGTAGTGCGGTCAAGACGCTATGTAGTATTTTCTGTAAGGACACTTGAGAGCCGCGGGTGGCTGGAGTACACGAGTTTTAGAGTTGACTTCGACCCCGGGCGCGGTGATTGCGGTCGGATGTGTGGGACACAGTCCGGACCACATGGCCACCCATATCCACAGCACGATGGCGGGCCGTTACTCTGAATCGACGCCGACGGGTAGGGGGTCGGCCACTTGGACGGGCGTGATGGTCGGGATGGAAACTCCGGCATATATCACCGGTCTGACTCTCGATCACGACTGGCAAACGCCGGGGGCGCAGCCCGATGTGTATCTTGGCGACGCACGGATCGTGATCGACGATCTCGCGGCTCCCTATGTTGATGTTTCCTTCACCAACATCCATAATGTGACCGAAGTAACCAAGCACCGTGACCTGACTTGGGAGAACCTTCGCGTCGAGGATGGCGTGGAAGCAGGCTCAAGCCCTATCCTCCTCATTCTCGGGATGTTCAACGGCTCCCAGCATCAGGAAGAGTCTTCGGGGCGAAACGTCGTAGATCGGACATCGACCGACTCCCGGGGTGAGATACACGACGCCCCTGAAACACTCCGGGACCACCACAGTCGGGCAAGATGCCTCCCTGCATCCTGAATTCAGCATGATCGCAAAGCCCTACAAGCAACAAGCCGTACCGACGGATCCTCGTCTTCGAGCGGGCATCAAGGCCGAGGGGCAGATGGCGCACTATTTGCACCGTGCGTTCTCCAACAATCCGGAGACGCACGTGTTGCACGGCCTGCGCCTTGAGGACCGCCAGCAACCGGAGCAGAACGGCTCGCCCGGAGTGTGCCAGACAGATCACTTGATCGTGCATCGCTGGGGGATGTTCATCATCGAGAGCAAATCGGTGACGGAGGAAGTACGGGTCCGGCCCGACAATACGGGCGGGGATCAGTGGAGCCGCGTGTACCAAGGCAGGGAGTCGGGGATGCCCTCCCCGATCCAGCAGGCGCGGCGCCAGGCGGGCTTTCTGCGAACATTCCTGGAACGGCGCCGGGAACAACTGTTGGGGAAGCCGTCAGTGGGGATGCGCACCCTCGCCAGGCTCGTGACGGGAAAGGACCACGGCGGGTTCCTGGATGCGCCGATTCAGCTCCTGATTGCGATATCGGACAAGGGGCGAATTAAATTCCTCGATGGTTGGACGGAACCTCAGGAACCGTTTCGAGACTTCGTCACCAAGGCCGATCTGGTGCCGGACAAGATCGCTGAGGAACTGGAACGCCATCGCAAGGGCGCAACGTCGCTGGGCAAGTCGCAAGGCGAGTACGGCCTGTGGGACATCGAGGACAGCGCGGCGAAGGCGGTGGCGGAGTTTCTTGCCGGTCGCCATGCGGGACCCCTCAGGCGCTACCGCGCCGCGGACGAAGACCAAACGGACCGTCCCCATCCAGAGTCGCCAGCCCTTGCGAAAAAGGCCCACTCCCGACGCGAGCACGGCTAAAGCGGTCTGCAAGCATTGCCGCGGAAAGGATCTCACCGCGCTAGGCAGGGAGGTCTGGTTGCGGCAACAAACAGGTGGGCAAGGCCGGGACGGCCTGGGCCTACCGCATCGGACAGCCCGACGTGGGCGACGTGCACGCCACACACGGCCTGTCACGGGCGGACGCGGGCGGCATGGTGGAACTGGGTTTGGCCATCGCTTGGGAGAGCCATTGTCGCCGGCAAGATCAAGGTCACGGACTACATGGCTGACCAGCCAACCTGTCTTCCTTATTCCAGCAGCGTCCATTGCGAGAAGGTGGCCGCCTGTCCCCGCCTGCCTCTGTCCTCGTCCACCACATTCCACACCGTCGCGTGCTCTACGAGGAACAGTCGCCCGGTCCGCGAGATTCGCACACCACGGTAATCGCTGATGAATCCGTGGGTCGTTACCAGACGCAGCATCCGTGCGCGCTCGTCCCGGTTCATGGGCTCGGCCGTCAACCGCGAGGGCGTCGTGGTGAACTCGTCCCAGGTCATCTCCCACAGTTCCAGGGCCTTCCGGTTGCCGTAATTGAGGATGGGGTCGTCGGAATCAACGTGGGACACCACCACGAACGGCGCCAGGAAGAGCCTTTCGCTCTGCTGCTCCATGTCGCCGCTACGATCGATCAGCTCCCGCTCAAGCCACAAGGCATAGCTGTCCAGCAGCCACCGAAGCCATTCAAGGTCCATGGGAGGGAATCGATCCGTGGACCCTGTCATCTCTCCTCTCCGTCATTCCCGTGAACGTGGGATCTCGGGGCTGGGGAGCAGGAGCAACCCCCCAGATACCGCACGTCCCGCAACTCCCCGCGTGCGCATGTAGTCCATGGCTCCATGATGGTCATGTCCTTGAAGTGTGTTCTCGCCATCTCTATAGCCCCTTTTTCAAAGGGAACGTTTTGGGAAGAGAATCTCCCCCTCGGAATGGGTATGAATGATCCGGGAACAAGCTGCGGTCAACCTCGTTCTCCAAGTCCTCCCGGGACCTGCGACTCCCATTCGTACACTTACGAGCGCCAAGAGCTCCCCGCTGAGGGTTCACCAGTTCTCATGCTGACTGCATTCTGCCGCCATCGGCGCCATCGTTGAACTCGCCGTAGCCGATACTCCGGTCGCTGGAGCTCATTTCCTCAAACCGAACCGCTCACACCGGACCTTCGCCCATGGTCTGCGCCATGGTCCTGCGGGCCGCAGCGACCAGGTCGGCGAGTTCTCTGTCGCGTTCGGCGTCGAGCCGTTCGTCCCGTTTGAGCGTGGCGATCATGTATACAGAGCGGTAGATTGCTCGATGAGCGCGGCGTGACCGTTGGACAGGGTCGTGGGCGGAGGCTCTCCGAGACGTTCCTTGGCGGCGGCGACCGCGACCGAGCGGATGAGTTCGCCGGCCGGGATGCCGTGCCGCGCGGCGGCCCGCTCGATCAGACTCCACTCGGAATCGGAGAAGCGGACCGTGCGCGGCTGGCGCGCCTCGCTCCGGCATTGGACTGACTTGCTCTTCTCCGGACGTTCCGCGGCATGTTTTCTGCCCTCTTCAGGCCGACCCACAGGCCGGTTCCGGTCAATTCCTTGCTCTGAATCATCGGCGTCCCGGTTGCGGTCGAAAACCGGATATCCACGAGGTCTTCGAGACGCTCACAATCTGTTGCGGGCAACTGTAAACGGTAAATCTCGGGGCTGTTGAAAAAGCGCGGTAGCTATGACTCACTGGGCCCTATATATCATTGCCTTGTTGCCGCGTGCCCCCCTGTACGGCGAGCAATACGGTCGATGGATGCCGGATAGTGGTGGTCAGCAAGCCAGGATCGACCAACCAACTCCCCCCTGAAAGCCTCTCCAGGCTCATCGTGCAGCGCCGAACGAGCCATTGACACTCCTGTCGAACACGCCTCCAACCTCTTCGTGATCGGGGCCGAAAAATCGCCCCGAAAGCGTCGAAGCGTCGGGGTCTCGAACGTCCCATCGCGCATGGCGATCCCCTCCCACGTCATGTCATCGTAGGTTTCTCCGGACTCCACGTCCGCTATCCCGGTCAGCGCAACACCGAGGTGCATGTCCGCGAAGTCCACGGTCACGCGTGCATCGCCTTGAACGAAGCGCTGTTCGGCCATGTTGCCGTAGTCAAGCCCGACCATGGCGCCGGACCATTCGGGGCCACCCCCGACCGGATTGCTTCCGTTGCCGATGCCACCCGCCGAAGCGACCGCCTGAATCGGGCAATTCGCGCGTAGGCGCGGCCGGGGGCCCGTGTTGTTTCCGGCGGTATGCGGAGGAGGAGAAACGGGTGAGTTCGAGCGAAACGGCAGGTAGCTCCGACACCCCGCACCGGCGGAAAGGAGCGGGCGGCGGCGCCGAGTCTCCGCCGCACCGCGGTGGGGAGAGGACGTGAACCTGCAAAAGGGTGTGTGGGCGGTTGTTGCGCTGTTCGTCGCATACGCGGCGGCGTACTGGCACTACGTGATCGCGGCGGCAATGCCGTTTGGCGCGCAGTTCTCCTATTTCGCCGGTTCCGGTTCGGTGATCTGCATGGCGCTGGCGCTAATGCTATCGGCGCGCCCGCGCGCGGTGGAGACATGGTTCGGCGGCCTCGACCGGATGTACAAGCTCCACAAGTACCTGGGCGTTGCCGCCCTGTTGCTGTTCATCGCGCACTTTGCGACGGTTCCGGGCGGCGGGCCGGACGACGATGCTGCGGCCGCCACCGCCGTGTCCGTCCAGGGCGGCGCGGCAACGCCCGCGCCACCGCCTGCACCGGCGGAGCCTGCGGCCCCGGACGAAGAAGGCGGATTGCCCGTCGGGACCGTCGGCCTGGTGGCGATGATCGGCTTCACCTTGCTCATCATCATCACGCTCAACCGCAAGATCCCGTATCACCGTTGGATCACGACCCATCGGTTCATGGGGTTGTTCTTCACCGTCGTCAGCGTCCATGTCTTTCTGGTGCTCTACGAGGGCGAAGAGATCGCTTTCTTCTCCGCTCCCGGCGTGTTTCTCGCCCTCCTGCTGCTGGCCGGATTGGCGGCCTACGCCTACAAGCAGATCCTTTATCCGGCGAGCGGGAAACGCCCTTTCACCGTGACCGCGGTCAACAGGCTCGAGCGCGCGACCGAGGTGGTGCTGCGCTCGAAGGACGGGATGTTTGCCTTCGAGCCGGGACAATTCGCGTTCGTCACCATCGACGCCGCCGGTTTCCGGGAAGCGCATCCCTTCACCATCTCCTCTGGAGCGACAGAAGACGGGCTCCGCTTCACGATGAAGGTGCTTGGCGACTACACCCGCCGCGTGCGTGACGATCTGAGTGCGGGGGCCGATGTCGCCATCGAGGGTCCCTATGGACGCTTCAGCCCTCTGAGGGGTTCGGAGAAACAGGTCTGGGTGGCAGGGGGGATCGGGATCACTCCCTTCCTGTCCGTGTTGCGCACGATGGCGCCGGGGCATGGCAAGACCGTGCGCCTCTACTACTGCGTGAGGACCGCGAGCGAAGCGCTTTTCCTCGGCGAACTAAAGGCGCGGGCGGCTGACCTGGGAGGCGTGACGATCACCCTGTTCACTTCCGACGCCGGGGCGCGGATCGACGCGGACGCCATCCGGGCCGACCTTGGCGAGGCGCTGACGGACTGGAGCTACTATCTTTGCGGTCCGAAACCGATGGTCGCGGCCGTCTCGGACGGTTTCGCGAAACGGGGTGTGTCCGCGCGGCGCATTCACAATGAGGAGTTCGAGTTCCGTTGATGCGGCCGGCGCCGCTGTGCGGCTGGTCCGACCGGGGAGCCCGAGCCCGCCGCACGGAGGCCTCGGAGCCGCGGCGGCCTGCGTCCGGCTGTCCGGTCAAATGGAGGAGCGCCGCGGGACAACCCCCGCGACGGGGCGTTTGGCGCGGGTTTCGACGGGGACCGCAAGCGAAGTCCTGTCGGCGTTCCGGCAACTGACGGAGACAGGAAGAAGCGGTTGACGACCGAGCCGTTCGGCCAGGGTCTCGCTGTCGCGATAGCCCAGCACTGCGGGCACGCCGCGGTCCACGTACTGCTGCAGAGAGGTCTTGTTGCGGCCGATGGCCAGCGATGCGGCGGCGAGGGTGAGGTCTTTCCTTCCGCAATCCTGCGTAGCCCGCCGCATGAGTGGGCAGACGTGTAGGTAAGTGTAGGTTTTACCTATTGCGTGGCCGCATTGGCTATGTTCATACGCATGACAGCGCTCGACCCCTGTTCGGAACTCCCTCTTGACGATCGCCTGCGCCGGGTACCATACAAGAGAATGAAACGAGCCGCGACATGAAACGGTGACCGGTGTGGAGGTCCGGTTTCCACACTTCCGCGGCCTGGGGGTGTCAACGTCACAACGGATTGGACCTTCAACCCTGTCCTGTTCGGCCCACGAACCCGTTGGCCGGCTTTCGGGATCCTTCGGACGGCAGCGCCAAGGTTTGCCTCGGCCGAAACGTTCGCGGGCCACACCACAGAATCACGTCGAACGGCCGATCCGGTGCGAAACTCTATCCCCACCGACGTGGGGAATCATGACGACCCTGCGAGGGTAACACAAGGGTCTATCCCCGCACACGCGGGGAACCGGAGATTAACACCGAACTTTATCGAGTTTGTAAAGCAATCGCCCGCCCGGCGCTACCTGTTGGCGGACGAAGAAGAAGCATCCCATAGCCGTAGGCGCGATGCCGCCCGACTCCCCGCGCCAACAGCGCGGAGAATCGTTCCGGGTCCTTTACGCTCAGCACGCCATGAAAGGTTGCGTCCGGCCCCTCGGTCGGACCTTTCCCGCGCGACACACGGGCGCGCTGGAAACGGACGAGGCGTGTACCCTGACGGTCGAGCTCGGCGAAAGGGGCCAACCGCTCCGCGAGCCAGTCGAGGTAGACGGGTTCTCTCGTGCGGCCGCTGCCGGCCGTGCCCGCGGGATCGTCCGGAAATCGCCGCAGCGCCATGACGAGGAAGGCATCCACCTCGGCTCCCTTCCGGAACGGTCCGCGTCCGAGATTGTCGCTCAGCCTGCGGACGGGCCGCGCGCGGAGGTCAAAGCCGATTCGCTGGCCCGCCTTCCACGACCCAGGCATGGCCTTCCCCACCAGCTGTTCCATGTCCAGGACCCCCAGATGCTCCGGAAGGGCGTACACGCCGCCGGTACGCCGCAAGGTCTCCGCGTCGCTCCGACTGTAGCCGTAGAGGCTCCCCACCGTGCTTCCGGGCGGGACCAGCAAACGGAACGGCCGAAGCCCGCCGGGGCCAAAGGATTCGCTCACCACGTGATGAAGCGCACGGCCCTCGTCGAACCCGACCTCGTGGCCACGGTAGCGCAACCAACCGCGCTCGCCGGCGCAACGCGCCAGCCCGGCCATGTCCACGGGCGCCCTGATCAGGTACAGGGGTTTCACGGACCGGCCCCCGTGACGAAACCCCGGACGACGCGGCGCAACCCGCCGTGCAGCCCCGTGCGCCAGTTGCGCGTGTCGGGAAGCTCGAACACGCCGTCGACCGACGCGTCGGCTTCCGGCCCCTCGCCAACCGGCCACAGCGCACGGTACGGCCCTGGACCCGGGAGCGAGCACAGCGCCGCATGGGCCGTGTCCCCATCCGTCCAGCCGTCCCTCAAGCGGCAGGCGGGCAGACACGGCTTGCGCCCGATGAACAGCGGGCGCGCGGGCCGGTCGAGCGCTTCGGCCAGGACCTCGAGCGTCGGTTCGGGGCCGGCGGGATCGAGCCGCAGCACCACCCGCACTACCGTATCGGTCAGGTAGTCCCGCGCGCGACGGTGCGGCGCATCGTGGCTCGAGCCCCTGCGTCCCTCGGGAACTCCGAAGGTCGTCCAGCCCTGGTCTGTCTTGGAGAGCTTGGCGTTCTGGCCGTCCGTGAGCGCGCCTGCGGCGCCCGACCCCCGTTCATGCCGCGCGCCGAAGACCAGCCGGTCCTGCAGGGCTTGATGCGCCGCCCGGTCCGCCCAGGACAGCCCGATCGCGTTGGCGAGAAGCCCGGTGAGCATCGAGGCGGCCGGAAAGTCCCGCGTCGGCCCGACCTGGTCGATCGCCACGCCGCCGAAGGCCATCAGCGGCGCATCCAGGCGAATCACGAGCCACCGATGGATCACTTGAACGCTCCCGGAAGCGCTTTCGCCCAGGCAGCGAGGTCGGCCAGGGTTCCCTGCTCCGCCCTTGGAAACTCGACCGGGACGAGCGCCATCACGCGCCGTTCCTCACCGGTCCCGTATGCCTCGTCGAGCAGATGCAGGTGACGGGCCATCGCATCCGCCGCGGCCCGGGCGTCCGGCGCACAGGGGTTCCGGTACGCCTCGGACAACGCGCGCGGTTGCCGCTCCCCGCTCTCCAGAAGCATCAGGGAGGCGCGGCCGTAGGGCGCCGTGGACCCGAGCTTCGCCCCCGGCGAGACCTCCGCGACAAGGTAGACCAGGTTGTGCAGGACCGCGCCGGCCATGTCCGCCGCGGCGGTGGTGTCCGCATCTCCGCCCAGGTTCTTGAGAAGCCCCGGCAGATCCACCACCACGTACCCGTAGAAGAGGCCCGAGGTAAGCTCCGTTTCCTGGATGGTGTCGGCCCCCGGCTCGGCGTCGGAAAGGTCGTCCACAGCGGTAAAGTAGTCGCTCTCCGCCTCTTCCCCGTGCACGGTGAACGCATGGGCGACGTGAATCGAAGCGGCGATGTTGGCATCGGCGTCGGATGTCACCATCCGCCCGAAGAGCGCGGCCGTCAGTCCGGCCGGAAGTGTCGCGGCGTCCCGCATCGCGCGGATATTGTGGTGAAAGGTCTTCCGCCATACCGCAACCGCCTCCTCGGCCGCGGCGGGCCTGCCGCCCGCTTCCTCCGCCATGCGTTCGGCTTCGCGGGCCAACCACCTGATCTCCGGCGCTCCAAGCAGAAGCGTTTGGCGGTTCTGCCTGGTAACCCCCTTCTCCCCGTAGACGGCCCGTTGGATCTCCGGCTCCAGCGCCTCCAGCACGTCGTCCGGAAAGCGGGTACGCAACGGCTCCATCACCTTCTTCGTCACCAGCTCGCGCGAGCGGAACGCAGCTTCCGCGCCGTCTATCCGGTCCAGGGCATGGGGGTCGTCGGCAACACGCCAGTGCCGCTTGAGACACTGCGACGAGATGCGCGTGCGTGAAACCCCGCCATAGGGCAGCCGCTTGGCCTGCCCGGTTTCGTCGCGATTCAACAGGACGCCCGTGTACTGGCTCAGGGTGTGGATCTGCAGGAAACGCGGTTCGGTCATTCCTCCTCTCCTTCATGCCCGGCTTCGCGCTTGCGCACGGCCACGTCCAGCCTGCGGTAGTATGGTCCGGCCAGGAATCGTCCAACGTCGCTGCCGGGATCCAGCAGCGTCCGTGCAACGTCGACCACGTTCACCCCGTGTCGGCGCGTACGGGCGATCACGCGGGCGATGCGCTCCAGGAGACCCCTCCTCTGCTCCCCCCGCGCCGCAATCAGGTGTGCCAGCCGTTGCTCGCTGATCACGGGACGGAAGCCCGCCGAATAGGGCCATGTCCGGTCGCCGCCGTCGCAAAGGACTTCTCCCCACCGGTGCTCGGCGCTGTGCAGAAACCCCCGGTGCGCCGGTCCGCCTCGTCCGGTCAGCATGGCGAGAATGCGAATGACGGCGGCCCATTCATCAGGTCTTTGGCCTATGGTGCGGGGGTAGCGCGCCGCCAGCAGCCAGAAGAGCGGAGCCGCGGCCGGCGTCTCCATGCGGCGCAGTTCGGCCAGCCTGCGAGGCGGGAGCCTCTGGAGCATCCGGGCCGCGCCCTCGGCGGTTTCCTCAACCGGACCTTCGAATCCTGGCACTGCCGTCGTCCATCTTCTCGTAGATCCGCGGAAAGCGCCTCCGGACCCGTCCGTGAAAGGCGGTCCACGCCCGCGCTTCGGCCCTCGGCCGTTGTATCGTCGAACACGGCACGTTCCGCAGAGAATCGGCGAGTTCGGTACGCGCCGCGTCGAAGAGCGCCTTCCGGAAATCGTGCCCCGCTCTCTCGATGGCCTCCGGTTCGCCGTCGTTCCCGGCCCCGAGCCGCCGCCAAAGGTGGGGAAAGAACAACGTGTCGGCCACGCGGTCGAATCGGCGTCTCGCCGGCGCCGCAACCGCATACCTCGCGGGTCTCACGCCTTCCCAGGTCCCTCGCGCCGCGAATAGAGCCACGGCGTCCCGCAAGGCCCGGTCGAACGCCGCGATCTCCTCCATTTGCACCTTCGAGACTTCCGCGGCGGCTGCGGACCGAAGAAGCCGAACCACGCCATACGGGACCGCCACCGCGCGGCTCTTGAAACCGTCCGTCCTGCAATTCCCGCGGGCCAACGCCTCGGCCACGAGCACCATGTCGTTTGCGGCGTCGTCCGGCGCGGGCGTCGCCAGAAGCGGCACGTGCCACTCGCCTCCGAACATGATCTCCGCGAGCCTCTTGTATCCGAAGTCGCCGGCGCTCAGCGTCAGGCTCTTCCCGCTCGCCGCATGTACCGGCGCCCAGGGATCCCCGACGTTGCCATGGTACGCCTTTGCATCGACGCGCGCCGCGATGGAGCTCGCCCGGATCGCCGATAGGCCGCCTGCGTTGTCGACGAGCCTCACTCGCCGGCAGACTTCGATGAACCAGGGGTCGAGCTCGTGCGGACTCAGCTGCTCCCCGTCGGGCCAGTCCACACACCAGAGGAGCGCCGTCTCCTTGCCCCGGGGACTGCCGTCGCGGTCCGCCAGAAGACGCCGGACGTCACGGGACCACCACTCGCTCGGATTCGGCCCGTGACTCTTGGCGCTGCCGGCAGGCGCCAGCGCCAACATCGGCCGGCTGGAGGAGCCTCCGTTCATCCGGGCGATTCCGTAGGTTCGGTTCCCGTCGTAACCGGCGGTCGTCTGCAGCGAAACCAAGGCGAACAGCCAGTCGTCAATCTCCGCAGAGCGGGCTACGGTCCGCTTGAGGTCATGGTTTCGCGCGGTGATGAGCACATCGAGCTCGTCCGGAGTCTCCACCGGCCACCACCGCAGGTTGTCACGGGCAGGCGGCTGGAGAAAAGCGGGCTGCGTCCGGTCTTCCACAACCATGCGCCAAGGCTCATCGCCGGGGTGGTCCGGGGTCAAGCCGCGGAGCAGCCCGGCCCACACCGAAGAGTCCCCGGACAACTCCGTCCGTCCCGCCTTCCACAGCGCCAAGGCTCCGAGCTGAACCAGAAACATGTGCCACGCAGGACGTTGATGAGACCTCAGCGCAGGAAACCGCGATACTCTCGATCGCGACATGGCCGCGAACAGCGCGGGAAGGGACAAGCGTTCGGACTCCGATACCGAGACAACGAGATCCGTCAGGACGTTCAGGGAGACGGTCAAGAGTTCCGCCGTTCATCCGGTGATCGCATCGATACTTTCGAAACCAGCCGGTGTGCACCAGATGCCGCGCCAGTTTGTCAGGGGCGAGCGGCTGCATGAAGGCCAGCTTGCTCGGGGCCCCTGCGCGCTGGGTGTTGGCAAGAAGCAGCCCGGCTACTCGTAGCAACGCGCAGGGTCAATGTCAATCGAGGACCAATGGGGATGAGGCACGGTGATGCCTCGTCAACGCTTCGTCCTTCACTTCGTGCCCATCTTGGTCCCTCCCTTCCAACCGTCGGGATGCCCGGAAGGCGGGACAGCGATTCCCGGCTATGCCGCCAACTCCGTCCATTCGTCGGGGCAGGCCCTCACCAAGGCCATAGTCCCGCTCCCTTCGTCGCACTGGATCTTGAATTACCTGGCGTACGAGTGGCGACGTTCCTTGCGACACGTCAACGGAGCGTGGCGTTTGGTTGGACCTTAGCGGAGTCTGGAGATGTCGGCAGTGCGCGGCCTCTAAAGAGTCAGAAAGCCCCTGGAAAATCCTACCGCAAAGCGATCAGCCTCGTCGAACTGATGGACATGCTTTCCACCGAAGACACGGACCGCGAGTGGTTCGAGCAAGTCAGATGGCCCAAGGGGCCGATCTGCCCCTACTGCGGAACTGACAACGTACAGAGTAGAATCAAGCACAAGACCATGACGCATCGCTGCCGAGTCTGCGTGAAGGGTAGCAGCAAGCGTATGTTCTCGCTCAAGGCCGGCACCGGGATGGAAGGCTCAAAGCTCGGTTATCGCACATAGGCCATCGCGATCTACTTGCTCACCACGAACCTCAAGGGCGTGTCGGTCAAGTCCGAGAAGTGCTGGATAATTGGATGGGGGCAGCATCGGCCGAGGCGGTTGGGTTGAGGCCGTTGTGGGCTTGGTATTCATGATCGAGTTCTTCTCTGACGGCGCGCATCTGGCGGCGTTCGAGATCAGAGCCGGCGTTCCTCGACAAACAGGCGCTCCAGCAGGTTGGTGGTACGGATGGCACGGCGATGGGTGATGGGCATTCTG
>Ga0209021_1002119_pt1 | contig 17967 bp, 13 predicted proteins | sample PinacodermFT_FD_187299 | JGI IMG/M metagenome (GOLD analysis project Ga0209021, IMG submission 187299) | Host-associated microbial community of the marine sponge Aplysina aerophoba from Gulf of Piran - sponge pinacoderm, lysed by freeze-thaw... | ecosystem: Host-associated > Porifera > Sponge >... | reverse complement strand
CCCGCCGTAACGGACTAGCCGGTGATTCGTGCAGATGTCCTGCGCGATGACCACCTTGTTCCCATACCCGGCATCCGTGACGCCCTTGATCAAGTCCAGCCGCTGCGCGTCGCTCGGCATATCCAGCTCCGCCAGCGGATAATACGACCCCTCATTGCCGAACAAGTCCCATTCAAGGTAGCAGCCCGACGCCGCGATGCTGAGCAACTGCTCCGGTTCGAAAACCGTCCTGTCGAGGTGCCCCATAATCACGCGAGATATGTCGGCCCCGTTACTGCCAAGTATATCCAGTATCTCCGCCGGCGCGTCCGGATGTCGTCCCGGATGAATGAGAATCGCCGCTCCGGTTTCGCGCTGTGCCATAGCCGCCGCCGCCAGCGACTTGCGCTCATTGTCGGTTAGTGGCCAGGTGCAGCCCACCTCCCCGATAATGCCAGCTCTGATGCCGGTTCCGTCCACCCCGTCTCGGATGTCCGCGACTATGCGCTGCGCCAGGTCCTCCACATCCCGTGCGGTCATGTCATCCGGATGTACAGCGTCCACATAGAATCCCGCACCCATAATCACATGTACTCCGGACTCCCGCGAAATCCGTTCCAGCGCCTTCGGGTCGCGCCCGATGCCCATCGAGGTCGCCTCCACTATCGCGCCTCCGCCAGCCGCCTTGTAGAGCGACACCTCGGAGATGGCGGCATCCACGTCCATGAGCTGAAGGTTGGCGTGGTTGCTGTAGTAGTTGTACTTGACCCAGCCAAGGTTACTAAGCGCTATCGGCTCGTCCGCCATGTCCCGGGCCGAATACTGCGGTGGCCTGTACATGAACGAGAAATCGATAAAGAGGTGCTCATGAGTCGTTGTTGCGCCAAGCTCGGCTGGCTCGATCGGACCCAGTACGGTCTGCACCAGCCCTTGAAGTTCAGTAGAGGGCATGCCGTTACTCCTTTCGCTGATGGTACGGAAGGGTAACATGCGACGAACCGCTACTCAATCCTTCGAAAAGCGGGGTAGGTGAAAGCGAACACCAGCACAAGAATTGACAGCAGCGCGCCGCTTATAGTCAGCGCGTTCGCAGTGCCGATATACTCAGCGATGGTGCCGAACGGGAGCGCCCCGATAGGCATCAGGCCAAATGTCATCATCATGATGCTCATCACGCGTCCCCGCATCTCCGGAGCGGCGATTAACTGCGTCAGCGTCATGTTCAGGGACATATGAATCGAGCTTATCAGCCCGATGATCAACAGGAACGGCACCGCCACTGGAAAATTCATGGAATTTGCCAAGCCGACCAGCGCAATACCCCAGACGACGCCACAGCCAAGCAGCAATAGGCCACGCCTGCTGAACTTGCGAATGCCTGCCAGCCCAAGGGTGCCAATTAGCGCGCCTACACCCATCATCGTCATCAGGATTCCGAGGTCTGACGAATTCACATTCAGTGCCTCCCGCGCCCAGACGGGGAGGAGAGCGAACAATGTGAAACCGAACAGCGACGGAAGGAACGCCATCAGTATCAGCCCGCGCAGATTAACATCCGCCCACGAATAGCGTAAGCCTTCGAAGATGTCCTTGCCCACGCTCTTCTTAGTAGTTCGGGCCTGCACGGTGTTGGTCCGGACCATAAACAGGGAGAGCACCGCGAAAATATAGATGATGGAAATGAGATAAAACACGCCGGATGTGCCGATGAAAATGATGAGAAAGCCCGCCACTGCAGGACCGATGATGCGGGTGAGGTTCATCGCCGAGTTGTTCAGCGCTACCGCATTCATCAGCCTGTTCTCAGGCACGATGTCAGAGATTAGCGCCTGGCGGCTCGGCATGTTGATTGCCATCATGGAGCCGTTGGCGACTCCAATCAGAAGAACCGCGCCAAACCATATAGTCCCGCTCGCGTCCATCATCGCCAACACGAGAGTCATTATGGCATTTGCGCTCTGGCTGATGATTACGAGGTTCTTCTTAGGAAACCGGTCCGCAAGCGCGCCGCCTACAAGCGATACGATGGTCATCGGCGCGGCAAAGGACACCATAACCAGGACAAGCGCGAGCGGAGAGTCGTTCTCGAGACGCAGCACCAACCAGCCGCGCGTGATCATCTGCATATTCATCGCCATGAAGGACACGAACGATCCAACCCATATCCAGCGGAAGTCAGCAATCTGAAGCGTTTCGAATATTGGCGATGAGAGAATTGAATCTCTTCTTCTGCGTGGATTCTCTGTTACAGGAGGTTGCGCTTCTTCGGGCTGGGACGGAGCCGCTGCGGCTGGGCTTCTAATCGCTTCTTGAGCCAAATTCCTGTGTCCTCGTTTCTGGGACAGTAGCGCGCCCTTTGCTTATGGCGTAGTCTGCTAGGGGCCACCGTGCGCGGTAGATTGGCTATGTATGCAAACTTATTCAGGTATTTCAGTGCAGTATAAACATCGAAGTCAAAGACGCACAAGTATTTGCGCTCAGTCATCCTGTGCGATTGCGTTGATAGTATAATTCCATTATTCAAAGTAGACGCAGGTTAAATGCATGACCAAATTCTTAACATTCGGCGAAACTATGGGACAGTACAACGCTGAATTCGTAGGAGTCTATGGCGCTGAGGGATCCTATTTGCTCGATTGTGCCGGTGCCGAGTCCAATGTGGCCGTTGGATTGCAGACGCTCGGTCTGCCAGACGTTGAGGCAGTCTGGATAAGCAGATTAGGTGATGACGAGGCAGGCCAGTTCGTTCTCGACGAATTGAAGCAACGCATTACCGTACGTGCAAGGAAGCACAGAGGTGAGAAAACCGGCATTTCCTACCTGAACCACCATGAGGATGGCGAACACTTCAAGACTTACTTCCGTAAGGAGAGCGCGGCAAGTCGCCTGACCTTCGCCGACGTCGAGCCGCATCTCAGGGGCGCAGATATTCTACATGTGACGGGAATTACACCGGCCCTCAGTAATTCCTGCCACAATGCGATCATTGACTCTCTGGCTTTCGCCCGCGCCAACTCGATTCCAGTGAGCTTCGACCTCAACTACCGCGAACAACTTTGGGCTCCGCCAGAGGCCGCAAGGGTATTCGAACGAATGGTGAGAAGTACAGATATATTCAAGCTGGGGCACGATGAAGCGGAAGCGATATGGCGCAAGGGTTGGACAGCAGAAGAATATGCGCGAAACTTTCAGGACATGAACGCCGGTCTTGTCGTCGTGACACGGGGCATGGAAGGGGCGGTGGCATTCGATGGTATGAATCTTCTGCGGCACGAAGGGTTCAGAATTCAGGTCGTCGATCCCGTTGGCGCGGGAGATGCCTTCGTCGCTGGGCTGCTTGGCGGAATACTTGAGCTCACCCCGCTGAAACGACTTCTTTCAATGGATGCGAGAGAACGCGCCTCGATACTTGCCCACGCTCTCAAAGTCGCCAATGTGTGCGGCGCTCTGACCTGCACGCGGCGCGGCGATACGGCGGCCATGCCATCGATGAAGGAAGTGCAAGCCTTCCTTAATGCGAATGAATGATTCGGGCGTCGTGTCCGACCAAGCGCGTCGACTCCTGGTCTCGGCACCCCTGCCGTATTGCAAACTAAGAGCAGTTGGAGAAAGGAGCGGCGACTAGCCGATCAAGTGGCTGAGGCATTGGGGAACTGCCTCTTCTGCCCGCGCCATCACCTGCTGCTCGTTCAGACTTCCCATAGGATGCCCAATGACGGCGTACTCGTAGTTCGGCATTGCCAGAAGGTTGGTCATCGCCCGTGCCTGGGTGTTAAATGGCCTTGTGACCAGTACCGAGCAGGGGATGCCCAGCTTTTCGAGTGCAGCTGCGTCCTGCATACAGCAGGATGTACAACTCCCTCACTCAGCGGTTGCGGTGATCACCACATCGCACCGGTCCGCAAGGTCGGCAATCATCTCGGCCGGTGCGGGAATACGGTGACTGCCCTTGTTGGCCTCTACCACATCCTTGACAGCGTATTGCCGTCCTACTAGCTCAGCCACATCGCGGAGCAGCAGTTCGGAATTAGGCTTATTGTTCGATAGCAACCCAATTACCAGACCATCGAGACTACCGGGACGCGGCGCGATGCCAGTATTTTCGTGCGTGCTGGTGCCGCGCGGGTCAAGTGTTACAATTTCGTTCTGTTGAGTCATAACCCCACCTCTACATGTGAATCTGCTTAGTTATAGAGATAACATCGCCCCACGCGCCGATAAGCATGGCGAATGGTCCGGCATCTCCCCCAGCCCCAACAACAGTTATCTCATCCGTACTCTCAACAACAGGAATGCGCCTTTCAAGATCATCGCCAGTGTACAGAGTGATACGCCTGTGCTTCTCGTTCAACTCGCGCCCAGTACGCGTTCCACGCTCAAGGACAAAGTCCTTTATTCTCTGCTTAGTCCATCCTGCCCCACGAATGTAATTCATAAGCTCCGGGCTGAGCGCGAGAACGAATTCGGAGTGTCGCTCACCAAGTACGATTGAGGCATCCGCCGCGATGCTCAGAAAGTCTTCCGGCGCGCTCTCGTTCTGCGTGTTCACCTGGACGGGCGAGTTTGCGGCGAACACTGTCACGGTGCTTTCAGACTCGCCGTAGCCCTTTTCGACACGCAAAGGCTCCCAGGGGATCACATCGTCGTTTTCCGCGAAGCAGAACGAATACTTGCCTGGGTGCCCGAATGTGCTCTTATCCATTCCGTGCGGTATGGAGCCATACACGTTGATCTTGATAAGGCCCATTGCGCGACCGATGGTAGCATTGGCACGAAATCCGTGTCCCATCGCCACTGTGCTTGAGTTAATTCCTATCCGTTTCGCGATGTCTCCGCTGACGATGACCAGCACGCCTACGCCATTAGTCGAAGTGCTGTTGGCATGGAAGTTGAACGGTTCTTCGGACACTGCCTGCACAGCCGCTACTATCACAGGCATGTATTCCGGCTTACAGCCGGCCATGACCGCGTTGATTGCGACTTTCTCAGCCGTAAATCTGACGCCTCGCACTCCTTCTTCGGCGACGATGTCTGAAGGCGCGAGTCCTACGTGGTCGAGCATTGCCCAGACGTTGGCATCCGTGGGTGGCACGACGGGCAGTCCGTCTCCCATCCCTTCGGACATGTAGTATTCCTGGGCGTCAGCATAGCCCGAGTGTCGGACTCTCGCCGAGGTAAGAGTGCTCATGCGCTGTCCTATCATTTCGTGTTTCTTGGCTGGGGTGTTATGGCTGGAGTGTTATGCTTGGGCGACAGCCGAGCCAATCCGTTCCTTTATGAAGTCGCCCATTTGCTCCATCGCCTGCTGACCTTCGGGCAGGAATGGCGCGAACCATGGCCAGATATGGACCATGTCATCCCAGATTTCCAGTGTGCTATCTACTCCCACCGATTCCGCATTCTCATGCAGCCTCTTGGCGTCGTCGAGCAGGACTTCAGCTGTGCCAACGATGATCAATAGCGGCGGCAGTCCGGTGAGGTCAGCGTGAAGCGGGGCTGCGAGCGGGTCGCGCCGGTCGCCATCACCCAGGAAACTCTGCGCCATATCGATCAAGCCGTCCCTGGAGACCATTGGGTCCACACCTGCTTTGGACTTCATGGAATCGCCCGTGCCTTCCATATCAACCCAGGGCGAGATACACACACCTGCGGCAGGCAATGGGTCGCCCCCGTCTCTTACGGAAAGAAGCGTTGCCACAGTCAGTCCACCGCCAGCCGAGTCACCAGCGACGATGGTCGTTGACGGTTCTGCGCCGTTGCTAAGCATCCAGCGGTAAGCGGTGTGCGCGTCCTGAACCTGAGCGGGATGCTTATTCTCTGGGGCGAGTCGGTAATCGATGGTTAGCACACGGCAGCCGCTCGTCCTCGACAGATTCGCAGCCATGCCTCTGTGACTTATTACGGAACCAGTTACATATCCGCCGCCGTGCAGGTAAAGCACTGCACCATTGTTCGCGCCGGGGGCTGCCACCCATTCCGCCGGAACTCCGTCCGCATCCACAGCTTCTGTGCTGATGCCGTCAAGGTTCTGGAATCTGGCGCCCATCATGTTGGCGCCCATGCGCCGCTCTTCCAGAGAGGGGGGAGTCTCAGCAAATGTCGCTGCGCGCTCAGCGAACATTTCCAATAGTTCCTGCAATTGTGGACTTGCCATTTTATTACTCCTGATCATTCAGGTGGTGTTAGTCTCTTGGTAATAGGGTGCCATTGGTGCATTTGCAAGATTATATCCATAGGGACGCCGAGTGCCAAGTGAGGGCGCGCAATCTGTGGATGGCTCGGGAGTATGATATGATTTGCGCGCGTTCGGAGGCTGACGTAACACCGACGGGAGTTCACTTTGGCGCACCGCAACTTCTCGATGATAGAGTACTTCAATCGCCGCGCCGAATCCTGGATGCCGCGACTTACGTTTCGAGGACAGACGGAAGCTGATTGGGAGCGGTGGAGGGGAGAGGCGCTCGAAAAACTGCTAGAGCTGCTGGGTGATTTTCCCGAGTCCGTTGACCTTGCGCCAGAGGTCCTTTATTCCATAGAAGACGATGGACTTGTTCGAGAGCGCATTGTCTTCGACTCGGAAGAGTATATGTCCGTTCCCTGCATTGTGCTTAAGCCCGCGGACCTGCCGAACGATGGGAGCGCACCCGCTATTCTTTGTAGCCACGGGCACGGGCCGTTCGGCAAGGAGCCCGTATCGGGCAATGCCTCTTCCGGCGCTTTGCGCGAGAACATGGACCGGCACAACTACAACTATGCCGAGCAGATGGCACGCAGAGGATTCTTGACCATCAGCCCAGATCTTCGCTGCTTCGGGGAACGTGCAGATGGGACTGACCCGTATCCCGGACGAGACAGGTGCAATGTGCATTTCGTGCGTGGGGCGATTCTGGGTGTGTACACGCTCACGCTGAACATCTGGGATATGATGCGCTGCATAGATTATCTGGAAGGCAGGCCTGAGGTTGACCCAAACAGAATAGGCATGATGGGCTTGTCGCAGGGCGGGACGATGACAACCTTTACGGCGGCGGTGGACGAACGAATTAAGGCTGCCGATGTAATGGGCTATGTGAATCCTTGGGCGGGCTTCGGTGTCAGAGATGCCGACTTCTGCGGGTCTCAGATTGTGCCGGAAATCTATCGGTACCTGGATACGCACGACATCGCAGGGCTTATCGCGCCCCGTCCTTTGCTCCTTGAGATGGGCGTTCACGACACGACGTTTCCAATCGAAGACCTGCTAAAAGGCTACGATGGTGTGAAGCCTATCTATGCGGCGGCGGGAGCTTCCAATGAGTTATGGGAGGACATCCATCCCGGAGGACATGCATTTGCGTCGAACAAGGCGTTTGATTTCTTCGAGAAGTATCTGTAAGCGAATTCTGTATGCACACTGAAGTTGATTGAAATACGGCAGGATACCGCAAGTTCCCAAGGAGATAGCTATGGATCTGGAACTAACCGGCAAGAAGGCACTCATTACAGGGGGGAGCCGTGGTATCGGCAAAGCCATTGCGCTGGAACTTGCGAGGGAGGGCGTTGAGATAGCAATTGCAGCGCGTGATCTCGATGCCCTTGGTGAGGCGGCGCGGGATATTGCGTCCGAGATGGGCCAGGACAGGGTAACTTCTACGGCCTTCGGTCCGGGATTCCGAGCGCGCAGATACAATCTTTCAACGACCGGTCGCAAACTCGTTGCCGTTCGTGCTGACACGACGAGCGACGACGACGTGCAGACTCTGGTGGGCATAGCTGCAGACGAACTGGAAGGGATAGACATTCTCGTGAACAATGCTGCTGCGCCGGGAGGCCTAGTCGGCGGCGGCCTAGCCCATGCGAACACGGATGATCTGCTTGCAGACATCGACACAAAGATCGTGGGTTATTTGCGTTGCGCAAAGGCTGCTGCGCCACATATGCAGCACGCCGGATGGGGCCGAATCATCAACATTGGCGGTCTCGCGGCACGGAACGCGGGGACATACAGTGGCCTTCGCAACCTCTCTCTTGTGCATATGACGAAGACGATGTCGTCAGAACTGGGGCAATTCGGTATTACCGTGAATGTCATCCACCCAGGGACGACTATCACGGAGCGGTCAGCGCCAATGTACGAAGAGCAGGCGCAGCGGAGAGGGGTAACCCGTGAAGAGGTTGAGGCGCAGGTCGCCTCAGGCATTGCCGTGGGACGTATCATAGACTCATCTGAGGTCGCCTATGTTGCGGCATTCATTGCGTCGCCCAAGGCGGGCTCCATCACGGGTGAAGCCATCGCCGCAGGTGGAGGCGCCGGATTGGCAGTCCACCAGTAGTAATAGGCGGGATGATATAGGCGGTGGATTAGATTCTGTTGGCAGCCTCGGTCTGCTCCCTGTATAATTGCGGTTGGTGACCAGCCTGCAAATGAGATTTGCAGGAAGCCTTGGTAGATGGGCATTTCGTCGCTTCAATTATGGAAATACATACAGGAAATATTGACAAACCAGCAAAGAGGTGTCAAAGATGGCGAAGCAGTTTCGAGACCGAGAAGAAGCATGGGGACAGCTGCTTGATGGAATAGGCACGCTGGCAAAGGCTGTGGGCGCGACGCTGGGCCCAAGCGGGCGGAATGTCGTCCTTGACAAGGAATTTGGTCCTCCACAGATTTGCAGCGATGGCGTAACCATCGCCAAGGAAATCGAACTCGTCGAGCCTTTCGAGAACATTGGGGCGCAGTTGGTCAAAGTTGCCGCGAGCAAGACTAACGATGTGGTAGGAGATGGAACGACCACATCAACCATCCTCGCTCAGAGCATCATTCAGCAGGGCTTTAAGAACATGGCGGCCGGCGCGAATCCGATGGCTCTCAAGACTGGCATCGACCTCGCGGTGAGTGCGATGAAGGATGAGATTGCCAGTCTGTCAGTGCCGGTGTCCGGTCACGAGCAGATTCAACAAATCGCCATACTCGCTGCCCACGAAGACGAGATGGGCACGCTTATCGCAGGCGTTCTCAACAAGGTTGGGGCCCATGGAACCATCACAGTTGAAGAATCCAGAACTATGGGCTACGAGACTGAATATGTCGAGGGTATGGAGATTGACCGAGGCTATCTTTCACCTCATTTCGTAACTGACTTGGAAAAGATGGTTACAGAGATTGATGAGCCATACATCCTGTTGACTTCGGAGAAGATCTCGTCGATTTCTGACATCCTGCCGTTGCTTGAGCAATTGAACGCTGTCAGCCGCAATGTCGTCATAGTCGCCGAGGATGTTGAGGGTGAGGCTCTAGCGACCCTGGTCGTCAATAAATTGCGCGGTAACCTGAACGCCCTAGCAGTAAAGGCGCCCGGATTCGGTGAGCGCCGCAAGGCAATCCTTGACGATATGGCAATCCTGTTCGGCGCGAATGTCATCAGTTCGGAAATCGGACGAAGCCTGGAATCCGCCTCAATTGACGATCTTGGCCGTTGCCGCAAGATTATTGCCACCAAGGATGACACTACGTTCGTGGAGGGTAATGGCAATCCACAGGACATCGAGGCTCGAATACACCAGATTCGCCAGCAGGCGGAGGATACTGCTTCAGACTACGACCGAGAGAAGCTTGAGGAACGGGCGGCCAAACTGTCCGGTGGCGTTGCTATCCTGAAAGTTGGAGCCGCGACTGAAATCGAATTACGAGAGAAGCGCGACCGTCTCGAAGACGCACTATCGGCTACGCGCGCGGCGATGGAGGAGGGAATCGTTCCCGGCGGTGGCACGACTCTCTTGCGTGCGGCGCAGTCTGGACGAAGTACAATCGATAGTTCCGGCGATGTGCGCACTGGCGCGGAGATCACATTTGCGGCCGCCGATGCTCCTCTGGCGCTCATTTCCGACAACGCGGGCTACAGCGGTGTTGTGGTGCTTGACGATGTTCGTAAAGGCGATGGAGACTACGGCTTCGACGCTGAGGAAGGCGTGTTCGGCAGCATGTTCGAATTGGGCATTGTGGACCCGACTAAGGTGGTCAGGTCCGCACTCGAAAATGCGGCGAGCGTGGCGGGGATGATTCTCACCACCGAATCCCTGATTACGGAGTTGAACCCGCCTAAGCTTCCGGCTCCATACGACGACTAAGAATATTCGACGGAAACTCACCTAGGGGCAGATCTTGCGTCTGCCCCTTCTGTTCGCGCAATCCCCATTTGCTATAATCTTAGCAGTAGTGCCGAATGACTCATCTATCGCTGGTCCACCTACTATTGGAGATGTGATTGCTATGGCGACCGCCGAGCAAACTAAGCAGCAGGATTCATCAACCCACGGTGACACAAGCATTGAGGTTAATGGCGTCTCCAAGTTTTTTGGCGAACTGGCGGCGGTGAACGACCTCACATTCACTGTCAAGAAGGGTGAAGTCGTGGGATTTCTGGGGCCCAACGGTTCCGGAAAGACAACGACCATGCGTATGTTGACATCGTTCTACACTCCGGATGTGGGCGCGATCAACATTGACGGACTTGACACAAAGGATCACGACATCGCGACGCGGGAGCGCATTGGGTACCTGCCCGAGAACAACCCCGTGTATGCTGACCTTCTGGTCAACGAGTACCTTGACTTCGTTGCTGACCTGCGTGGCCTGACTAAAGCCGGCAGGCGAGAGGACATCGCGCAGACCGTCGAAGAGACCGGATTGCAGGATGTGTACACCCGGCCGATCGGACAGCTTTCCAAGGGCTATAAGCAGCGAGTTGGTCTAGCGCAGGCGATAGTACATCGTCCTTCAATACTGATATTGGACGAGCCAACAGAGGGGCTGGATCCTAACCAACGGCTAACCATTCGCGATCTAATACGTTCTCTAGGACAAGAGAGGACCGTAATGCTCAGCACGCATGTGATGCAGGAGGTGGAAAACACTTGCGAACGCATCCTGCTCATAAGTCGTGGACGACTGGTTGCGGACAGCTCCGTAAAGGAACTTCTCGAGCGTGCCCAAGGGGTCAGGACGGTCCACATAGAAGTTGAAGGCGCCGATGTTGAGAAGTCGCTTGGCGCACTTGAAGGTGTTTCCGACATCGAGCGCAATGATCCGGTGGACGGTAGAAAACGCTACACGCTTACGGCTGACAGCCACGAAACTGACCTGCGCCCTAATATATTCCGACTTGCAAAGCAGCGCGACTGGGTGCTATGGGAATTGCGGGAAGATAGGGCTCGTATGGAGGATGTCTTCTACTCTCTGACCTCATCCGGCGAACTGTCGCAAAGCTCGGAGGATAGCGAATAGCAGATGCGATCATACCTCGCGCTAATTCGAAAGGACCTGAAGGGATACTTTGACCAGCCAACCGGCTATATCCTCATTGTCGTATTCCTCGCGCTTCTGTCCTGGTCCTTCTTCCGCTCCGCATTTGTAACTTCGGAAGCATCGCTACGTCCGCTGTTTACCGTGGATTTCGCGGTCGAGAATCCCTCGATTCCATGGTTGCTGGCTCTCTTCGTGCCTGCCGCTACAATGCGCCTGCTCGCAGAGGAGCAGCGGGATGGCACTCTCGAAATCCTGCTAACGCAGCCCATACGCGGTTGGGTCATCCTGCTCGCAAAATTCACCGCAGGTTTGGCGTTTGTGACTATCGCCATCGCGTCCACAGTTGGGATTCCGTTGTCATTGATGACCGCCGGAAACCTAGACCTGGGCGCCATAGCTGCGCAGTACATTGGCAGCGTCTTCCTGGCGGCGTCTCTGGTGTCGATCGGACTGTTTACATCCAGCCTGACTCGTAATCAGATTGTTTCTTTCATTTTGGGTCTGTTTGTTACTCTCGTCCTGATGTTATTGGGACTGGACGCTGTCAGCGTCACGCTGCCGGGTCAGTTTGCGACTCTGCTTCAGTCTCTGAGTCCGGTTACTCACTTCTCCAGTATTGCTCGCGGCGTGATTGACCTGCGTGATGTCCTCTACTTTGTCGCGCTAATCTCGACATTCCTCAGCGCCACTTTCCTTAGCATTCGCGGAAGAACCCTCAGCCATCGAACGATCCAATATCGAAATCTACAGCTTGGCACTGCGGCTCTCATTGTATTGAGCATACTTGTCGGCTGGTTTGGGACGTCTGTCAAGGGACGCCTGGACCTCACGGCAGACAAGGTATTCACCCTCAGTAACGGAACCGAGCAGATACTCTCCGGTCTGGACGACCTGCTGACAATCGAACTCTTCGAATCGGCTGACCCACCAGTGCAAGTTGACCTCGTAGCTCGTGACATCAATGACTTTCTTGAGGACCTTGCCGGAGATTCCGGAGGTCAGGTGAAGCTTGTGAGACGATTCCTTGATTTCCAGGAGTTGGAAGAGGCTCAGAGGACATTGGAGAACGCGCAGGAAGCGATAGTGAGCGCTGAGAACGAAGAGGCTGCTCAGGCAGCGCAAGTAGCCTTGACCTCAGCGTCCAATGCTTACAGGGACGCGCAGGATACGGCGAGAAAGGCGCAGCTGGCAGGTATTGAGCCTCAGCAGTTCAATGTGCAGACACCGAATGGGCTGGAAATCAAGAACGGCTTCCTTGGCCTTGCTATGACTTACACGGACAGGCGGGAGGTCATTCCATTTATTCGTTCATTAGATGGATTCGAGTACCGGGTAGCAACTCTGGCATACAACATGCTTCAGCAAGATGCAGAGCGAAAGACCGTGGCGTTTCTCGCCGGCCATGGCGAAAAGCCACTTCAAGAAAACTACAACGAATTGGGTAGGCTTCTTTCACAGCAGTACAACCTTGCGGAACTTCCGTCTGACGGAGAGACACCTCTTGATCTAAGTGGCGTTGATGTCCTCATTGTAGCCGGACCTACGCAGCGCATGTCCGCCCAGGAGTATGAAGCGCTGAATGGCTTCCTACAGAGCGGCGGCAAGATGCTAGCGCTGGTTGACCCTGTGTTTGTCAGCCCTCAGCAGATGACTGCCTTCCCTAATCAATTCAATTTCGGCGACTTCCTCGAACCCTATGGCGTGCTTGTTGAGGACAACCTAGTATTCGATCTGAGGTCTAACGAGACGATTACTCTAGGGAGCGTGATGCTGCCGTACCCTTACTGGCCACGCGTGCCCACTGTTGATCGCAAGGTTGCGGGAGACGTTGAGTCTGTGCTAATGCCATGGTCGAGTTCCCTGGGCATCACTGACTCGCAGGTGGGCAGCGTAGAGGTGATACCGCTGATGCGTACATCTCCTTTTGCCTCCGTCGATTACGCATATGGAGATGTAACCCCCGATTCGCCTCAGCTGGATGTAACTGACCGCCAACTCTTTGAGAGCGACATCGGTGTTGCCATTGAATCGAAAGAGATTCGACAGAATGGGGGGGATGCGTCGTCATTCAGGCTCGTAGTAGTCGGTGACTCGGACTGGCTGTCGGACCCAATCGTCAACCAGGCTCAGGAAAACCTTGCCTTGGGATTGAACCTGATCGACTGGCTCGCGCAAGAGGAAAACCTTGCTGAGATTCGCTCCAAGGTTATTACTACGCGCAACCTGACATTCAGCTCGCCAACACATAGGAATCTCGTGCAGCTGGCGAACACGGCGGGCATACCGATTATATTCATCGTACTTGGCATTGCACGATACGTTACAAGACGCAGAAAGGGTTTGAGGACTTACATTCGTGGGGAGTAAGCAGGTAGGTTATGTACTCATAGCCCTCATTGTGATTGGCGTATCCGGACTGGTGCTGCGTCTGATTGCGGCTGGCTCCAGCGAGCTTACACTGGAGGGCATTCTTCCCGTTTCTCCCGATGTGATTGATCGGGTTACAATTGCCGCGCCTGCCGGCAACGAAGCCAGACTTGAGAAGGTTAACGACATCTGGCAGATTGAGCGCGAAGGTGCCTTCATACCTAAGCTGAACCAGCTATGGACCGCCTCCGCGGACATAGATGGAGCGCAGCTCGTTGCCAGAAATCCGGCCAGCCATATGCGTATGGGCGTGGAGGAAGGGCAAGGCATAAACGTCGCCTTCTGGCTTGGAGAATTCAAGCAGGAAGAGTTCATTGTAGGCAAGTGGACTCAGGAAGTCAGACTTTGCTACCTGCGAAAGCCCGCAAGGGACGAGGTGTACGCTATTCCATGTCCGTTTGGCAATATCTTCGATTCCAGTGCGGACGGATGGAGGGATCCGGTGGTCGCGAGCATTCCACGCGACGCCATACAGTCAATCGAGTTTGACTATCCTCACGAGGACTTTGTTCTAAATCGAGTTGACAGGGGCTGGATTGCTGAATCCGCCGACAGTTCAGAACCGGCAAACGTGTTTGCGGTGAATGCAGTACTAGGCACCCTCGAAGGCTTCATTGCAAGTGGATTTGCTCCGGAGAGTGAGGCGGAGAACCTGGACTTCACGGGCCCGAATGGCATATCCATCAGGATAATCACTTACGAAGAATCCGGGTATCCTACGACGCGCGTGAGACTGCTACCTCGAGACGATGTTTCTTTGTATGCTAAGACGCCAAGACGGCCCAACGTATTTCTCATTGACGCTCGCGCCGCCGCTGGGCTTATCCTGTCCCTAGATGATTTCTACGCAACTCAGAATTAAACCTCCTGTCACTCTTCCACGCAACTGATGTAGAAATCGCAAGGTTGAGAGTCTTGAGGCAAACCTTGTCGGCGGAATTACGCAGGTGGTATCATGACGTGTACAATCCCCAGCGCGGGTAGTTGACTGCTCGCGCACGAATACTCCGCAGTAGCTCAGTGGTAGAGCAATCGGCTGTTAACCGATCGGTCGTAGGTTCGAATCCTACCTGCGGAGCCAATGTTTTGCGCTTCTCTCCCATTATAGACTGTTAAACGTGAGGTCTTTGCTTATTGGTTATCACTTCTAAGACCACTTATCGAGACGTGGAGTGGCCCCACAGTTAGGACAGCGAAGGGGCCAAGTTAAGAGAGACTCCAGCTGTAAGGTCTGACACTGCCTCACGAGATGATAAGACTGATGCCTGATCCGCCAACACGAGCTAGTCTTCTCGCCACTGTCATTTGGCGCTACGCTTGATGTGGATGCCATCTCGAACAGCGCCTGGTATGCGCTCGGACTTCAGATGCTGTCGCGCTGTGACGAGTTGCGTATTCTGGGACTGGATGGATGGCAAGACAGTGTCAGTGTGACCCTCGAGACCAGGTATGCCAGACAGCTTCGCATCCCCGTTTCAGTCGCTGATCCGTCGACTTACGAAGTGAAGTTGCTGCACGGTAACTGAAGTTATAGCTGTTGATAGTCTCCGCTTTTTGGTGGAGCTCCGGTCTATCCCCGCGAGTGCGGGGCAGCCCCTAATGCAACGCAGCGAGTAAGGTATATGTAAGGTCTATCCCCGCGAGTGCGGGGCAGCCGAAGCAACTGCAGCCGCGAGTGCCGCAGGACTGGGTCTATCCCCGCGAGTGCGGGGCAGCCACCAGGAACAGGTCCTCAATCGACGGCGGCACCGGTCTATCCCCGCGAGTGCGGGGCAGCCGTGAAAAGTGACGGAATGAATACACCCGTCCCCGGTCTATCCCCGCGAGTGCGGGGCAGCCCTAGACCAAGTACCGGTCCACGTCGCAACGGACGGTCTATCCCCGCGAGTGCGGGGCAGCCTTCTCAGGACATACAGAACAACGCCGAAATATCGGTCTATCCCCGCGAGTGCGGGGCAGCCCGTTCGCACTGGTGCCCTCGCCCCTGGTCTTGCGGTCTATCCCCGCGAGCGCGGGGCAGCCCAGCGAGGACCGCAACCGTGAGCAGCGTACCGAGGTCTATCCCCGCGAGTGCGGGGCAGCCTGCACTGTGCCTCGACTTACCATGCCATCCTGCGGTCTATCCCCGCGAGTGCGGGGCAGCCGTCACGCGGTCAGGATAATCCTCATGTGGCTTAGGTCTATCCCCGCGAGTGCGGGGCAGCCCACTACGGAGTGCTTAGTGCTATCTATCCTATGGGTCTATCCCCGCGAGTGCGGGGCAGCCTCCAACCGCCGCCGGCAGCGCTGCTAGTGCAGAGGTCTATCCCCGCGAGTGCGGGGCAGCCACTGGTTGAAATGGCGATTGACGCCTACGGTAAGGTCTATCCCCGCGAGTGCGGGGCAGCCCGACACGCCAGGCGCGTGCCAGTGATATGCCAAGGTCTATCCCCGCGAGTGCGGGGCAGCCGTGCAGGATATCCCAGGACGCAACGCCAGAGCAGGTCTATCCCCGCGAGTGCGGGGCAGCCCTTGACAAATGCTCCCGTCAAACCGTAATCACCGGTCTATCCCCGCGAGTGCGGGGCAGCCCGTCCGGAGGCGTGAGAGGGGGGTGATCAGCAGGTCTATCCCCGCGAGTGCGGGGCAGCCTCTGTCAAGTTCATGACTCCTTGAGCTAGACGAGGTCTATCCCCGCGAGTGCGGGGCAGCCTCGAGACGCCCGGCACGGTCGGCGGCAACGCCAGGTCTATCCCCGCGAGTGCGGGGCAGCCGCGGCTTGCGCTTCCATTTCCACGCAGATGATGGGTCTATCCCCGCGAGTGCGGGGCAGCCTTGAACGACCGGCCGTCGCGCCGCGTGATGACGGGTCTATCCCCGCGAGTGCGGGGCAGCCCGGCGGCTCCAATACCGGCTGGAGTCTCTGCAGGGTCTATCCCCGCGAGTGCGGGGCAGCCGCGCCGACATACTCTGTGAGGTAAGGGACACGCGGTCTATCCCCGCGAGTGCGGGGCAGCCGTCCCGACGATGGCAGCGCAATTGTGTGAGTGCGGTCTATCCCCGCGAGTGCGGGGCAGCCCATCGGGGCATGACCACGAGCAGGAGGTCATGCGGTCTATCCCCGCGAGTGCGGGGCAGCCATAATGCTGGTAGGACTATCTGCGATGTCCATGGGTCTATCCCCGCGAGTGCGGGGCAGCCTCTAGGCAATATGATATGACAACCTCGCGGTTATCTGTTCAGAGAATAATCTAATCGTATTTCACCAGATGTACGCCGTCGGCGTCAACTATGCTCTTCGGTGCTTCCCCCAACGTCCTTATTTGCTGCTCGCCAACCGCCGATGGGTCACGCCAGGTCATCACTATAGAGCCTTGCCCCAGCTCGTAGTACCATCGACTCAAGACATCCCAGATGCGGTTGCGAATGCCGCTTGTCATCATCGGCGCAGTGTACACTCCCGGCGCTATCTCCAGCATCGCAGAGGCGAGGAATCCCCGGTATCGCGCTTCCACATTTACCGTTACCACGATTGTCATCGGAGTCTCCCTTAGAACTCGTCGTAATCTTCCCCAAACTCCGTATCTTCGTTTGCGGTGCTTCCAGCAGGCGCGACATCCTGAAACAACGCTTTTATGCGGTCGATCATCTTTGAAATCACTCGCTCGTCGCGGAGCATACGCCCCGTAGTGCGTCTGGCGTGCCGCTCTATGTTGATGGACGGATTGTCGAGGGCGGCGCGTGCCGAGCTGAATGCGGCGGGCAGCAGTATCGTGTCGCGGAAGAGGTCGGCAATATCGAGCGCAAAGGCATCACCGCTCTGCTCGTGGATGAATCCGAGCTGTGGGATTGCGCCGACCGCGATGACGGCTATTACGGCGGCGGCAGTAACGGCGACTGAGGCGTGGTTTATTGCCTGATTAGGGATGTCGGCTGAGAGGGGATTCGCGCGGTCGTAGCGGCGGCCTCTCCACTCTATTCCGTACCGTTGCGAGAGGTTCTGGTAGGTGCGTCGCATGCGCGAGCCTTCTATTCCGCGCAGTACCTCGATGCTCTGATGCGGCAGAACTTCGCCCAGGCGCATCGCGTACATCTTGCGGGCAATTGTGATCCTGCTGCCGTCCGGATCTCCCCATGCTCGCATCTGCCTGCGGGCTATGTCGGATGTGTCCGGCATCAGCGGTGGCGCTGTGTAGCATCTTACGCCGTCTTCGCCGACTGCGACAAGCGCGGTGCCGTGCCTCGCCATAAGGCGCAGGGCGTCGTGGCTGACGGTGGAGCCGGGTCCGAGCAGTATCATG